>WNGO01001512.1_pt1 | contig 17118 bp, 15 predicted proteins | sample 5400511 | NCBI WGS metagenome assembly WNGO01 (sample SAMN13153380, study PRJNA577476) | soil metagenome | isolation source: 20 cm soil or saprolite under Garry oak tree replicate 2 | place: USA:California | collected 2016-06-15 | reverse complement strand
TCGCTTCTACAAGACGCTTGCGTTTGGGACGGGCGGTCTTCGTGGCCGCACAATTGGGAAGATCGTTACGACCGCAGAGCGCGGGAATGCGCGCGAGGACGGGCGACCCCAATTTCCCTGCGTCGGCACAAACGCGATGAATTTCTTTAACATCAACCGCGCAACACGCGGACTTGTCGCTTATCTCAACGATTGCAACCAAAGGCAGCAAGTATCGACGAAGCCGAAGCTCGTGATCGCGCATGATCCGCGCTTTTTCTCGAGAGAGTTCGCAGAAGTTGCAGCGAAAGTCGCGGCTGAAAATGGCTGCGACGCATGCGTGTTCGACGGCCCGCGGTCGGTGCCGGAACTTTCTTTTGCTGTTCGTTATCTCAAGGCGAATGCCGGCATCGTGATCACAGCAAGTCACAATCCACCGTACGATAACGGCTACAAAGTGTACTTTAGCGACGGGGCTCAAGTGGTCGAGCCGCATGCCAGCGGGATCATTGCCAAAGTAAATGCAATCACGACCGAGTCGTTCACACCGCTTCCAAAGGATCGACAGGGAAAAGTGACCACGATCGGGAAGGACATCGATCAAGCCTACATGCGACGCCTTGAGACATTGATTCTCGATCCGCAGGTGATTCGCGAAGCGAAATCGCTGCAGATCATTTACACGCCGCTCCATGGAACTGGCAGCGTAATCATCAAACCGACGCTCAACCGGCTCGGTTTCAAGTTCCAAGTAGTGCCGGAGCAGGACCGTTTCGATGGCCGATTTCCGACAGTGAAATCGCCGAATCCGGAAAACGCGGAGGCGTTAACCATGGCAATCAATCTTGCTCAAAAGGAAGATGCCGATCTGGTCGTCGCGACCGATCCGGATTGCGATCGGATGGGAGCCGCTGTTCGCAGCAAGGACGGCAAAATGAAATTGCTGACCGGAAATCAGATCGGTTCGCTTCTTGCCTGGTATCGAATCAAGACGCTATTCGAGAAGGTCGTTCTCAATAAGCAAAACGCGGCACACGCCGTTATCATCAAAACCTTTGTCACAACCGACCTGCAAAAGGCGATCGCTGACCATTACGGTTTGCGCTGTGTCGAAACGCTGACCGGCTTCAAATACATCGGCGCGAAGCTGGGCAAGTACGAACGCGCAATCCCGGAACAGCTGCGACAGAATTATGTCGATCTCACCGAACAACAAACGCGACGGCTTCGTCTCGCGCACTCTTCATTTTACGTCTTCGGCGGTGAAGAGAGTTACGGTTACAGTGGCGCAGATTTCGTTCGCGACAAGGATGGCAACGGCGCCGTAATCATGTTTTGCGAAGTAGCCGCCTATGCGAAATCGCGGGGGCAAACAGTCGATGAATTGCTCGACCAGATCTTCGCGACGTTCGGCTATTTTGCGGAGAAAAACGCTTCGCTCGTCTTCGAGGGCGCAGAAGGCGCAAACAAAATTGCGCGCCTCGCCGAGTCGTATAGCACCCACCCATTCTTTGAAGTGCTCGGGTCGATGGTAACTAGCATCAAGAATTTTGAGACCCAAACGATCCGGGATATCGAGGGCGACGAGATTCCCAAAGAGAAGATGTCGATTTTTGAACTGGAAGACCGGACGCGCATCGCGGTGCGGCCGTCGGGAACAGAACCCAAGATCAAGTATTACCTTTTCGCGCAGCGCCGACCGGAGAATGGAAAATTCGATTCTGCAGAACTCGCTCGAGTTAAGGCGCAAGTCGGAGAAAAACTCGATCGTCTCTGGGATTGCTTGCAAAAGGATGCCGAGTCACGGCTGAGTGATCGATCCCGGTGAGCTTGTCATCAAAAGCATTCCGCGCCTGGCCCTGGCTGGCAGCGCTCTGTAGCGGGCTGCTCTACACAGGCTGTTTTGCGCCGTTTAATCTGACCTGGTTCTGCTGGATCGCGCTTACGCCCCTCATCGCCGCGATTTTATTTTCCGGCAAAGAGGCGCGGAATCCCTGGCTTCGGAATCTTGCGCTTGGCTACGTCACTGGCCTGACATTTTTCTGGACGGCGCTTTCCTGGCTTACAACTGTCACGATCCTCGGCTGGTTTGTTCTCCAATTTTACATGGCGATTTACTTCGCGCTTTGGGCATGGTTTTGCGGTTTGCTCCGACCACGAGAAGCCAGAAGGCAATTAAGCGCGGGCAAATGGGATCAGATGCTCGCCGAGGCTCGCAGCACAGCAGCGCTGCCGCGATCGCCATGGACAAAATCGACCAACAATCTGCTGCTCGCGTTTCTCCTCGCTGCTGCGTGGGCGACGCAGGAATGGCTGCGGGGCTGGGTTTTCTCAGGCTGGGGCTGGAACGGGCTTGGCGTAGCGCTGCATGACACCTGGCCGCTTATTCAAATCGCAGAGTTCACCGGCGTCGCCGGGTTATCGTTCATGGTCGCGTTTGCGAATGTGATCTTAGTTACGACGGGGTACCGATTGGTTCTTGAAGCGCGCACACATACGACGCGACCGCATTTTGACCTGACACTCACAATGGCGGCCATCGTGGGAGTCCTGACGTTCGGGCTTCGCGCGAGTCAGGTTTCCCCGCCCACAAAACCGCTCCGCGTCGCTGCTGTGCAGTCGAATGTCCCTCAAAATCAAAAGTTCGACCCGCAATTTACGACGAAAATTTTAGATAAATTCCGGCGCCTGAGCGAGATTGCGCTGCGATCGAATCCTCCACCTGATCTGTTGATCTGGCCAGAAAGCTCGATGCCTGGTCCGGTGCTTACAGAGCCTGAAAGCAACAAATTCGTGATGGACCTGGCCGCATCGGCGGAGAGCGACCTTCTGCTGGGCACGATTGACGAAGAGAACCGTGATGTCTACAACGCTGCGTTGCTTATTTCCGACGGTGGCGAAAGAGTCCAAGTCTATAGAAAAGTTCACCTAGTTCCTTTTGGCGAATACGTTCCGGGGCGGAATCGGGTGCCGCTGCTTGCGCGAATCGTTGGCGACCAGGTGCCCGGCGATTTCAGTGCGGGACGAGAATACACGGTCTTCAGCCTGACGAACAACGATGTGCAGGTGGCCCCTTTAATTTGTTTCGAAGATACGATTGGCGAGCTCGTCAGACAATTTGTGCTCCCCACAGAGACGAATCCCGGCGCAAATTTGCTTGTCGATATTACAAACGACGGATGGTTTTTGCATTCGGCCGGATCGCATCAGCATTTGGCAAACGCGATTTTTCAATGCGTGGAAACGCGTCGCCCGATGGTGCGGGCAGCCAACACCGGGGTCACCTGCTTTGTAAATCAATCCGGCCGCATCACTCAGGTGTTACGGGATGAAAGTGGCAGCACGTTTACTGAGGGCGTGCTGACAGGTGAAATTAATGTGTCGACGGAACACGAGTTAACGTTCTACGCACGACATGGCGAGCTGTTCGCGAAGTCATGCGTGGTGATAACACTGGTCGCAATCCTTGTAGCAACCGTGATACAGCGGCGAAAATCTTAAGCGCTCGCCACGGCGAACGCCTATTGCATCGCGCGATCTCGCCGTGTGTGATAAAAAATCACTCGTGGCAGTCTTGCTCCCACTTGATCATCTGGACAAAGTTTGGCCGAAGAAACTTCGCGGTGCGCGTGTCGGCGCGCTGCTCCATCCCGCATCGGTTTCCTCAAAGCTTGAACACGCGTCGCGAGTTCTGGAGAGATACAACAGCGATCTTTTTCGTCTTGCCGCCTTCTTTGGCCCGCAACACGGATTTCTTGGCCAAACACAGGACGACATGGTGGAGTGGAAGAGCTACGAGCATCCGCGTCTTCGCATTCCCGTTCACAGTCTGTACGCCGAACATCGCGAGCCGACTCTGGAGATGCTGCAGGATCTCGATGTTTTGCTCGTTGATCTGCAGGATATCGGCGCGCGCTACTACACCTTTATATGGACGATGTATCTTTGCATGCGCGCCTGTGAACAAGCCGGAGTCGCAGTTGTTGTGCTCGATCGACCGAACCCGATCAATGGCGTAAAGACAGAGGGGCCAATGCTCGACGCCAATTACAAATCGTTTGTTGGAATGCATCCCATTCCTGTCCGGCATGGGCGCACTATCGGCGAGCTGGCGCAGCAATTTCGAGACGAAGCGTTTCCAAGATGCCGACTAACCATTTTGCCGATGAAAAATTGGAAGCGCGAAATGTGGTTCGACCAAACCGGCCTGCCATGGGTTATGCCGTCACCCAATATCGCAGCACTCGACACTGCGACTGTTTACCCCGGTATGTGTCTGCTAGAGGGCACAAACATTTCCGAGGGACGCGGCACGACCCGGCCGTTTGAAATTTTCGGCGCACCGTTTATCGATGCCGAGCGGCTTTGCAACGAGCTAAACAAGCTACGACTGCAAGGAGTTTTCTTTCGCCAAAATTACTTTCAGCCGACCTTTCACAAATTTGCCGGCGAACTCTGCGCCGGTGCACAATTGCACGTGACGGATCGCAATACTTTCGAGCCTTTTCGTGTCGGAGTGGCAATCATCAAGCACATCCGCAAGACTTACCCTGACAAGTTTCAATGGAAACAGCCTCCTTACGAATACGAATGGAAACGACTTCCCATCGAAATTTTAATCGGCGGTCCAATCGAATCGGTTTTCGGCGACTAATCATTACGGTCGCAAGTTTCGCCATCTTAGCAGCGAGCTGTTCGCAAATGCGGGCGGACATACCATGGCCCGAAGTGGTGCAGCGGCTTGCTTATGAGAACGAAAAGCTGGCGCGCCGTCCGCAAGGACACAACGGCGAATATTTCGTAGTGTGCACTTTGTATTACACACCAAAAGAATCCGGTTTCACTTTTGCGCGCGGCTTTGACGCAACGCCGGTCACAAAGCCGGGATTACACGGACGAACCTATCCACGCGATTTTCTGCGCTCGGTAAAAAAGGAAGGGTTCGGCCGAATTGTGACGCCCGTTAACGGACGGCATTACGTTCGGTACGACGGCGGCGGTTCGTTTGGGTTCGCTTCGCATCCCACGGGCGGAGGCGGCGTTTTGGTGGATCGTTATTCAGCCGCGGCAAAACTGGGCCAGAGCGGATTGCGCCGCGGCGCTGTGATCGAGACGCAGTCTCCAGCGGTGCAAAAGGTCTTTGGCAGCACTCGATGGAAAATCATGGATACCGGTGGCGGCCTGCGCCGCTGGCAAATGGACTGCTATTTCGGCGAAGATGAACCGCTTGGCCCAGGCAAGTTCCAAGGTCGACCGCGAGCGACTACTTTTGAATACGCTTACGCTAATGCACGAATCCTCAATTGATGTGAGGCCGTTTTCCGTTCGGCTCAGTCTCCATGGCGATCTTGATTTTTTTCTCCCATCCAGAACGCGGCGCAAAGATATTACGCGTAGCCTAAGCGAAAAGACCTCAGTAAAAGATGTGATCGAATCGTGCGGCGTCCCGCATCCGGAGGTCGATTTGATCGTGGTCAATGGGGAGGAGGTGGATTTTGACTACGGCGTGATCAACGATGCGGACATCGAGGTTTATCCCCCCGAAATACAATCTCCGCAGTTCGGAAAAAAACGACTACAAGTCCATACAATCAGCCGCTTTGTCACGGATGGGCATCTCGGAAAGCTCACGCGCAACTTGCGCTTGCTTGGCTTCGATGTCGCTTACGATCCGCAAGCGCATGACCGGCAGTTACTTGATGCAATGGACCGCGAAAACCGGGCGCTTCTGACACGCGACCGGCGCTTGCTAATGCATGCAGTCGTAAGAACCGGTTACTGCCCGCGTTCCCAGGATCCTGATGAACAAACCGTAGAAGTAATTCGCCGCTTCAATCTTCTTGGCCTAATCGCCCCATTTACCCGGTGCCTTCGCTGCAATGCGCAGCTTCAGGAAACCACGAAGGCTGACATAATTGAGGAGCTTGAGCCGCTTACTAAGATCTACTATGAACAATTCCGGCGCTGCACGGGCTGCGGCCAAATTTACTGGCCTGGATCGCATTTCCCGAAACTTCAGAAACGTCTCGAAAAAATTCGTGCGAATGTTGGCGGCTGAGCGCGAAAATTGTCCCGGGGCTCTTCCAGGTTAGACGGATTCAATTCTATTACCCTGAGGTCCAAAAATGAAATCCTCGGCGCGCCGTAGTCTGCTCCTGGCAATTTCTGCCATCCTCTCGTCCACCACTGCCGCGCAGGCGTACGGCCCGCTGGGACATGAAATCGTCGGCGCGATTGCCGATGAACGATTGGCCGGCACGCCCACGGCCGCAAAGATCGCGGTACTGCTCGACGGATTTAGCTTGGAAAAAGCTGCCGTAATTGCAGACGAAATCAAAGGCTGGGACAACAAGGGAGTGGACGATCCAAGGTCGTTCCATTATTCGGCGCATCGCAAAATTGACAGGCAACTGCGGGATTTCTGGCGGGCAAATCAGCCAACGCATGATCTGAATTCAACTGCGCCTTCGCACCACTGGTTTCACTACACTGACGTTCCGGTCGTGCCGCCGCAAAGATATCGCGAAGGGACTGCGGGTCGCAGCAGATGGGACATAGTGCATATAATTCCGTTTTGCGTCCAAGTTTTACAAGGACGAGTGCCTGAACAGAATGACCGCAAAATCACCAAGCCGGTGGCGCTGATTTTGCTGGCTCATTACGTGGCTGATATGCACCAGCCGTTGCACGTTGGCGCGGAATACTTCGATACGCAGGGCCGAATTGCCGATCCCGATAAGAACCAGTCGGCGCTTGGAGATGAAGGTGGAAATACATTTACGCTTGAGCTAAGCGACGAACCGCCACGCAGACGCGGCATGCACAAGAAGAAATTCCATGGTTTTTGGGACTATGACGCGGTGAACGCCCTTTTTCCTCAAGAACAGGGCACGTTAAGAAAAAGTGAATCGCAGATCCTGATCGAGCCGCTCAAGAAAGAGATGGTTCACGAGATGGCGACACATGAACCCCGGAACTGGCGAATGCCGCCAAATATTCCTATTGATAACTACGCCGAGCTATGGGCGGACGAAATCCTGCCGATCGCACGCGAGGCGCATGAACGCGTGCAATTCACGAATGTCCATCCGCAACAAGAAGAAGATCGCGTCGTCGCGTTCGGCGAGGCAGCCGAAAAACCTCGACCAGACAAAATGAATTATCGTGTGTGGGCCACGAATATTGTTCGAGACGAGCTGCACAAAGCCGGGTGGCGCCTTGCCGACTTACTGGAGAAAATCCTATAGCGCCGGTGCTGCGCATAGTATGAACTGCGCGAAGGTAGGATAACAGGCGTCGCCGCTCAAACCGATGGAGCCCTCACAACAGCAGCAGGTTTTCTAAGCCCACAATGCGAGCCGTTGTCCAGCGTGTGAGCAGAGCGCGCGTAATCGTGGAGGGTCATGTCACGGGAGAAATCGCGGCGGGCCTGATGATTTTGCTTGGCGTCGGTCGCGACGATACGCCCGCTGTCACTGCCGGTATGGCTGCGAAGATCGCAAACCTGAGGATTTTTGAGGACGATCAGGGAAAAATGAACCGCTCCTTGCTCGATGTGAACGGCAGCGCGCTGGTTGTCTCTCAGTTCACGCTTTATGGCGACGCGCGCGGTCAACGCAGGCCGAGCTTTATTGCTGCGGCGCCGCCCGAGCAGGCAAAAAAGCTATACGAAGAGTTGTGCGAGGCGCTGCGCAGCTTGGGAGTTGCCGTGGCGACAGGAGTTTTCCAAGCGATGATGTCAGTGGAATTGGTCAATGAAGGCCCGGTCACAATCCTGCTCGACTCGGACAAAGCATTCTAGGCAGCCACGTCACGAACAGCCGGACTCGAAACGAAAATCGCGCCGGGATTTTTCCGCGGCGCGATTGTCCGTACCACCGTTGGAAGACAGCAGCGGGATCAGGTCTGAGTTTTTGTCGTGCCTGCTGTCTTTTTGCACTGCGCTTTTAATTGAGCGAACTGCTCGGCGGAAAGAACTGTTTCCGCGCGGCTCAGGAAAGTCTGCCGGCTTTCCTTCGTGCAACCTGCTTTCATGCATTCTGCCTGCCATGCCTCGATTTTTGTCTTCTGATCGGCGGTAAGATTAAGTGTTGCCAGGTTGACGCAGGCAACGCCCGCATTCGCTGCGCCTTTTGCACAACAGGCCTTGTCTCCTGCAAATGCGCTCGACGCCATCAGCATCCCAACTGCAAGCAGAGCTGTAGTGGTAATTTTAATCATGGTGAATGCTCAGACAGGCGCGATTCAAGAACCGTTCAATTTGTATTCGTCGATCTCGCGCCGTTACCTTTGGGAGCCTAACTGCGTCTGCGCGCGCTGGAGATTGTCGGCTGCGCCTTTCAACTCCGGCTTCAGACGCAGCGCCACTTCAAATTCGGGAATGCTTTCCCGCGCTTTGCCGGAGGCGAGCAGGGCCAATCCCAAATTGTTGTGAGCCTCGGCGCTATTAGGATTCAGCCGGAGCGCTTCGTGAAGTTGCTCGATCGCCTCCGGTATTCTGCCCGCTAGCGCCAGCGCGAGTCCCAAGTCAGCCCGAATGTCTGCGTCTTTGGGGGCAAGCTGCGATGCGGGGAGCATCTCTTCAAGCGCAGCTTCATCGCGATTCTGCTTCCACAGCGCGTGGGCCAACTGCACACGCGCTTTCGGCGCGTCCGGCTGAGAACGGATTGCAGCTCGGAAATACTCGATGGCTTCCGGCAGCCGGCCCTGGTGCGCACGCGTAACGCCCATGACCACCAAGCCGTCGTAGAAAGTCGGGTCGATCTGCAACGCCTTCGCAAAATGCGCCGCGGCCTCATCGTATCTGTCGCTCGCGCCCAAGGCCACGCCGAGATTGTGTTCTATGCGGAGATTAGGTGGAGTGACCGCGAGCGGTGTGCTGAAACAAAGTGAAGCTGTCACGCCAGCGCTGAATTTGCGCGTTAGTAAGAGTAGCAAGAATCAGTAGAATCCCGCCAGTTATTCCTGCGCTGAGCGCTGGCGCAACCCGCCAGCTCTTAGCGATGTCCGCTAATGCGAACACGAGCGCAATGAACAAACCGATCGACGGAATATAAAAGTAGCGGTCCGCCATGATTTGCCCGCCAACCTGAACGATTCCTATAACCGGAACCAGTGTTCCCAGAAACCAAAGCCAGCCAACAATGAGGTACGGCCGGATTCTCCGTTGAGAAACACAACACACCGTAATTCCAATCAGCAGAAACGCTGCACCGATGATCTGCCAGGCCGGTATGCCCGCAAATGGATAATAGACCGCCAGATCATTCGGCCAAAAAGTGAGCAGCAAGTATTTCGCATAAGAGACAAGCGCGTTGGGCAGCCGGAACCCGATAGGCGCGTGGGCTAATGTGCGCACAGCGCCCCCATGAGATTGCGCGGCGAATGTGATCATCGCGGACGCCGCCACGAGAGCAAACAGCGGCAATTTCTCCCACACTAGGGTCGCGATCCCTGTAGCCACTTCCCTATGGGAACCTCGTCGATGTTTCTTCGCCATCGGATCTTGAAAGCGTCCCAACGGCCAGTAGTCGAGGAGCAGCATTAGGAACGGCCAGGTAACTAGCATCGGTTTGGCCAATAACCCCAGCGCCAGAGTTATGGTGACCCAGGCGTACCGACGGATCGAAGGCGCCTCCGCGTAACGCACGTAAGCGATCAGGGACAGCAATCCGAAAAATGTGGAGAGAGTATCTTTGCGTTCAGACGCCCACGCCACCGATTCCACGTGCATCGGATGCATTGCAAAAAGCGCTGCGACCAGCGCGCTCGGCCAGCGGGCGTGCGTTGTTCGCAACAGAAACCAGAAGACAAGTAGCGTGTTTGCCACATGAATCAGCGCGTTGACCAGCAAGTGCCGGCCTGCGTTCGTGCCAAAAAACTGGCAATCGATCATGTGTGAAATCCAGGTGAGCGGATGCCAGTTCGTCGCATAAAACGTAGTAAACGCCCACGCGAGTCCCGCGCGGGTAACACCGCGATTCACCATTGGATTTTCCCGGATGTACGTGGGGTCATCGAGCGTGATGAACTGATGGCCGATCACTTGTATATAAATTCCGAATGTAATTGCCCCCAGAGCGAGCAGGATGAGGAGATCGGGTCGCTCCAATCTTTTAGTGTGGCTGAGTGGGGCGACACTTCGTTTGTTCCCTGCAGCAACGAGAGCAGTTTTTCTCTTTCGCGATCTTTGTTTGGCCATTCGTCGCGAGACTACCAGAGGTCGGACAAGAGAATATTGGCGGTGGCGAAACGGTTCAAAGCTTTTTCGTGCTATCCGGAATTTCTAGAGAATTGCATGAGATTGCAGCCGGTGTCACACCCTCTACACTAACGCGATGGTTCTCGAGCCGGTTCGTCCGATTGAATTGTCGGAAATACGCGCAGCGCGCGAGCGCATTGCAAAGACCATCGTGCGCACGCCACTGATTGGGCTCGACCTTGGACCGAAGTTTCCTGACGTCCGTCTCAAGCTTGAGAATCTACAACCGATTAACGCTTACAAATTACGCGGCGCTGCGAACGCTGTGGCGTTGCTCTCCGAGGAAGAACGCGAGCGCGGCGTCTGGACAATCAGCGCAGGGAACGCTGGGCAAGGCGTTGCGTATGCAGCGCGAGAGGCAGGTGTGCCGTGTGCGGTCGTGGTTGTTGAAACGGCACCGAAATCAAAGCTGGAACGAATGAAAGCGCTCGGCGCCAAAATCTTTCCGGTGCCGTACGATGTCGCCTGGAAGGCGCTCGAGGAACGTTCGTTTCCGGGAGCCGATGGGACATTCATTCATCCTTTCGATGATCACAATTTCATCACCGGACATGCGACAATGGGAATTGAAATTCTGGAGGACGCGCCAGATACGGCTGCCGTCATCGCCAGCATTGGCGGCGGTGGTCTGATCACAGGTGTGGGCAGTGCCATCAAGGCGTTGAAACCAGATGCCAAAGTTTTCGGAGTTGAGCCGGAGACAGCCGCACCGGCTGCTCTGTCGTTTGAGAGAGGGTCGCCGCAAGTGTTTAAGAACTGGAAAGCTTCGTTCGTAGATGGCGCGGGTGGGCAAAGCGTGTTTCCTCGCATGTGGGAACGAATGCAACCGGTGGTGGATGGTTACGTCGTCGTCACTCTGGAGCAGACGAAAAACGCGATGCGACTCATGGCAGAAAAAGCGCGGGTCATTTCCGAGGGCGCTGGCGCACTACCGCTCGCTGCGGCTCTCAGTGGAAGAGCCGGCAAAGGCCCGATTGTCGCCGTTGTTTCGGGTGGCAACATCGATCTGAACAAGTTCTGCGAGTTAATCTCACAACCGGATTGACTTTCGCCTCAGAATTTGAAATAACCTCCTGCAAAAAAAGGAGGAAGAACAATGAAGATTGGCGATACAGCACCAGATTTTGAAGCAGAAACTACCGAGGGCCGGATTCGATTTCACGATTGGATCGGCGACTCCTGGGCTATCCTGTTTTCACATCCGAAGGACTTCACACCGGTCTGCACAACCGAGCTTGGTTACATGGCAAAAATCAAACCGGACTTTGAGCGCAGAAACGTGAAGATCATGGGGTTATCGGTCGATTCGACCGGCGATCACGCGGGATGGGCCAAAGACATAGAGGAAACGCAGGGGCATGCGCCTAACTACCCAATCGTCGGCGACGCTGATTTCAAGATATCAAAGCTGTACGGAATGCTTCCAGCGGACATCGAGGGCGACCCGAAGAAGCGCACGCCAGCAGATAACGCCACTGTGCGCAACGTTTACGTCGTCGGCCCGGACAAGAAGATCAAGCTGATCCTTGTCTATCCAATGACAACGGGTCGAAATTTCGACGAAGTGCTGCGCGTGATCGATTCATTGCAACTGACCGCGAAGCATCAAGTCGCTACGCCTGTGAACTGGAAACCGGGCGAGGACGTAATCATTGCGGGGTCAGTATCTGACGAGCAGGCGAAACAGCGGTATCCGCAAGGCTGGAAGGCACCGAAACCGTACCTCCGGATCGTGCCGCAGCCGCAATAAATTTCGCTGTCATTCCGAGCGAAAGTCGAGGAATCCCGCGGCATTGCTTCACGGCAGCGCCACGGGATCCTTCGACTTCGCTCCGCTCCGCTCAGGATGACAATCGCTGTTCTTCCCCGAGAATCTCGCCAGAATATTCTACCGGGTCCTGATTAAAATAATTTCGCAACTCCGCGTACAATTTTGGGTGACGAGCGTGAAGCGCGCGGGGTTGTTCAAAGAAAGCTTCGACTGATACCGCAAAAAACTCGGCCGGATCAGTGGCTCCGTACGTATTGAGCAGGGTAGGTATTCCGCTCTCGTCAGCAGTTCGCAATGACGCAAACTCGCTTCTCATAACTTCACTCCAGGAGAGTTGCTGTTCACGCGTTGCCAATCCGGGCACGCCATCGGCTGCATGATTTTCGAAGTCGAGTTGGTGAGCAAACTCATGAAGGACAACGTTCTTACCGTCGGCGGGATCAGCCGCGCCATGTTTGACGGCGCCCCAGGAGAGGACCAACGAACCCATTCTGCGACCGGTCTCACCAAGGCGACCCACAGTCCCTTCTTCCCAAACATGCTCACCGAGCTGCCGTTTTTCCTCCACCATGTATGACAATGGATAAACAAGAATTGTGAGCAGATCGGGGAAATAGTCGGTTCTGCGATGCAACAATAGAAGACAAGCCTGCGCCGCGACAGTTACGCGGACCTCATCCGTGATCGCGAAACCGCCACATCCCTCGAAACGTTTTTCGGAAAGAAATACTTGAACGTGACCAAGTAGTTCCGCGCGGTCGCTAGCGGACAGTCTGTGAAAAAAAACAACATGACGCTGAATCAATGTTAGCCATTTTTTTGGAAACGGCCGCGACCGCAGGCGACGTCGCCTTCGCTCCTTCAGCAACTCAAAGATCATATGAAAATCTTAGCAGAAAGTTTTATGGGATTCGCCTCAGTGGGTGCGCTTCGGTATTAAAGATAACTTTATCGAACTCCAAAGTTCCAGCCGGAGCGAAGAGCAAATAAAAGTACTTGAAAGTCTCAGCCAGGACAAAGCTCTCCATTTCGTCGAGCTGTTGTTTACTCGTCACATCAGCAAGCGCAGCGTAGCCGGATTCCGTGCGGCAATATCTGACAAAGTCATCGAACATTTTCTCGCCTCTATGCCGATACTCCGGGTCGCCTGTGTAATGATAAAGATAATAAGTCGACTCAACGATCTCGGGACGGAGATGATAACTTCCGGCGACCACCCGCATCGTCTTGTAATCAAGAATTTCCGGCTCAATGCCGTATAGGTTCCACATTTTAAATGATGAGGCTTGCAGGCGACGCGCTCGCGCGAGATCGCCTGAAAAGGCGAGCAACGCAGGAAAAAATGCATCCAGGGCGCCGTAAGTCGTTTCGGTGCGCTTACCTGTCTGCATGTCAGCGTGGCCGTACCACAATTCGCCGCCGATTTCATCGGCAAGATATTTGTTAACGGCGGGGACGCTGGCTTCCCACATATCGCGACAATCTTTGTCGCCGAACAGAAGCCAGCACTTCCAGAGATACTCGTAGTACGAGTCAATGCCGCCGCTGATGTGACTGTCAGTGTTCGTCCACGCGCCGGTCTCGACGTTAATGCTTTGCCCCACGAGGCCGAGCTGCGAACGCCGCTTGAAGGTTTCGACTAAAGCGTGTTTTGCTTTCTCGTAGAACACAGATCTGCCGGTCAGTTTGCTTAGAGTGCCAAATTCCAACAGCAGCGTGCCGGTTTCCGCCGGATTCGTCACCGCGCCGCGGGTCTGGCCAGTGCGGAGATTCACATAAACATATGGAAGTCCCGTGGGTGAATTGAAAACTGGAAGCAGTCGGTTGCCCAAATCTTCAGCCAAGTTTAAGAGGCGTTTGTCGCCCGTTAGCTGGTAGCCGGAGAGAAGACCGCCGAGCAGGCGTATCGTTATCTCGAAATTTTTGACGTAAATATCGCGATCGAACGAGAGATCACTCACGATAAGCGAGCGCGCCTTTGCCGCCTCGGCATCGAGATGCATCAACACGAGTGTGTCGAGTGCATCGACTGGAGTCATCAAGAGCGACTGTCCATACCAATCGTGCGGGGTTTTACTTAAAGGTCGTAATGCGTCGTGGCCCCATGCATAGCGCTCGTAATTATTCCAAGCGTGCAGAAATTCAGTTCGCACACGAGCAGCGAGCTGGCGCGCGCGCTCGTCCTGATGCGCTTTGACGCATCCGTGCGTCACGAGCGCCGCGAAGACAGCCAGCAAAAACGCAGTTGGCGCAATTCGGTCTGGCATTCGGCTCGGATCAGCCTAACAATCGAGGTTAACCAGCATCCAACAATGAATACCATCTCCATTTCTCGACGTAAATTCGCGCACCTATTGGGCGCCGGCGCGGCTGCGGCTTTCGTCAGGCCAGCATTTTCCTCCGCCAAACTGTCGGAGCACATCGGTGCAACCGGCGGCGTTGTGCGCTTGAGCGCGAATGAGAACCCTTACGGGCCGTCGCCGAAAGCATTAAAAGCCATGACAGATTCATTTGGCCTCGCCTGCCGTTATCCGGATGAACACAACAACGTGCTAATTGATAGGCTGGCCAGGCTGAACGGAGTAAATCACGATCAAATCCTGCTAGGCGATGGTTCCAGCGAGATTCTGCAGGCCAAGATAAACGGCGCTGAAGTCGTGAAGGTGCCGCTGACACCGACGTTTGCGCACGATCTTCCAAGGATGATTGCCGCGGCCAAAGGAGGTTTGATTTACGTCTGTAATCCGAACAATCCCACTGCCAGCATCACGCCAAAGGATCAGCTGCGCGATTTCATCACGAACACGCCGCGCGAGACAATGATTCTCGTGGACGAAGCATACTTTCATTACGCGGACAGCCCCGAGCACGAGAGTGTCGTCCCGCTGGTGAAGGACAATCCAAACCTGATTGTCGCGCGGACATTTTCAAAAGTTTACGGCATGGCCGGATTACGCTGCGGTTATTGCGTGGCGCAAAAAGAAACCATGGAGCGCATGCGCCCGTACCAGATGTGGGACAGCGTCAACATCATGGCTCTGGCCGCGGCGAGTGCGAGCCTGGATGATCCAGATCAGGTTTCAACCGGCCAGCGTTTAAACAGCGAAGCGAAAATGTTTGTCATTTCCGAACTTGCCACAGCAGGCTACAAGACGATTCCGTCTCAGGCCAACTTTATCATGGTCGACTGCAGACGCCCCGTGGTGCCACTTATCAAGGCAATGAAAGAACAAAACGTCCACGTCGGACGCTTGTTCCCTGCCCTGCCAAATCACATGCGCGTCACCATTGGGAAAAAACCCGAGATGGAAACTTTTGTGTCAGCATTCAAGCAAGTGGCAGCGTAGCGCCTTGAAAGATTGTAGCGGCGGTTGTGTCAACCGCCGGACCGGAGCAGGTACGCGGTGCGAGGGCGTCTAAAACCTCAGCTTTTTAGCCGAAGAATCCGTGCAGCCAGAGATAAATAGCTCCGACCAGAACGCTGACGGCGGCTGCGACGACGAGCAACACTTTCCTGTGCGCAACTTTCCGCGCCTCGGTAACGGATTGCCCGTCAGTAGCCGGCACTGCAATGCCTGGCGGGAACACCGCCTCGAGCGCTTCGTGATACAAGTGTCGATCGTTCACTGACATTTCGCCGGCGTGATTGAATTCGGTGTCGTTCAAGATGATCTTCGCCTTCAATTTTGCAGCCAATCGCGCACCGGAATGAAGCGCGGGCGTCTCGTGGATGGCGCGCTCGTACGCCACCCTGACGCCGACCGGCATTTCATCGGCACTGGCGTACTCGTGGCCGTTGAACTGGATCTTGGGATTGAACGTCTCGCTCACTAAAAAGACGAGAATCAAACCTAGTCGTCAGTTTTGACAACTATTTTTCCTGAAATTCGACCCGAGCTCGACAAAATGGGCTGCAAAACTTCCTATTCGGGTTCAGGATGGATGTACTGGTTTTTTAGCGACAAAGTATCCGCATCGCCTGTGTGCATGAACGTCCTCGTGCGAGGATCGTAACGAAACCGGCTGAACACTTTGTTTTGCCAATTCAAGATCTCGAGCTTGTCGCTATTCAAGCGCCAGGTTGTTTCGTTTTCATTTGTGGCCTTCGTTAATTTTGCCCTGAGAAGCAAAGGTAATTATTTTTGAGCCGTCGGGTGGTTTATAAACCAATCGGAAGCGCGTTGCTGTGATGACTTCCTCGAGATCACGGCGGGGAACATCCGATCGACTCTGATAGAGCAATATATTTCGCAGCGCGATAATTATTGCTATGAGACTGCCAACTTTTGCGACAAGAATCGCATCGATTTCGACTACTGAGTGAAGCATGTCCGGGACAAACCAGCATATGCCGGCGATTGTGATCCACATGAGCACACTGAAAATGAGCTGAATATTTGCTTCGATCCGCACAGTCGGATCAGCGGATATTAAACGTCCACGAAGAGCTCGAAGCTTCTGTCGCCTTGCAGCCCAGGCGTCTCGGGCGGACGACCAAAAGATTTTCGCCAGCAAGGCGGCTAGCGCAAAAATTAACGCAGCAGCAATGCTTGAAAGCACGCCGCGCCAAAACTCAGGAAGCTGCTGGTAAAATTCGCTTAAGTTACTGGGGCTTACCACTCAACTAGTAAAGCGGAATAAATCACGCGGTGTAATTAATGCCGTCGGCGATAAGCACCTGAGTGCTACCGCTCGAGCCGATTTCGTGGCCTTCCATAATGCTGTCGATCTTTCTTTCATTATGATCATGATACTTTTTTATGCAGCAAATTGCTTCTAGCGAAACTCCAGCGCGCCGTTTTTGGCACCGACGTGGCCGGTTTGGACTCTTCCTCAGCTCTCACTTTGCTCTCCGGTAAAGGCGCCTCGGTTGCTTCTCGGCGGAGAATATTGAGTTCAGATTCGATCAATAGCTCCATCGTGTCGTCAGAACTTGAGTTCATCGGCGCATATCCGTAACGAACTTGCTGGAAACTTGTGCTAGCGAAGCCAGAATTAGATCAGATTACCCGCAATAATCCAAGCTCGTTTGCGACTATTTTTCCTGAAATTCAAGCGCACCGTCTTTTGCATTCACGTGGACGGTTTGACCTTCGCGAACTTTGCC
>WNGO01001129.1_pt1 | contig 17121 bp, 11 predicted proteins | sample 5400511 | NCBI WGS metagenome assembly WNGO01 (sample SAMN13153380, study PRJNA577476) | soil metagenome | isolation source: 20 cm soil or saprolite under Garry oak tree replicate 2 | place: USA:California | collected 2016-06-15 | reverse complement strand
TGTTTTCCGAGGAATGGGGTTTTGTCGGCTGCGCGATCTTGCTGTTGCTCTATTTCATCATGATCGCCTATTGCGTCAGACAAGTTCAACGCGCCAAGGACCGCTTCGGCGCGCTGCTGATTTTTGGCATGATCGCCATTGTTTTCTGGCACGTCGTCATCAACGTCGCTATGGTCGCAGGAGTGATGCCCGTGGTCGGCGTTCCTCTGCCGATGGTCAGCTACGGCGGCTCCGCCCTCGCCTCGATGATGTTCGCCATCGGCGTGATCATGAACGTGAGCATGCGGCGGTACGTGTTCTAATTAAAGACAGCTCGTGTCTATCTGCCTTTAGGCACCCAATCTTCGCAGCGCATCGCGTATCCGGTAATCTCCGCAGCATTCTTTTTGGCTTACACAAGGGAAGCGAGCGGTCTTTGCTCGTGTGCCGAAGCGAAGCTTATGAAACTGTTTAAGCCCATATTAGCTTTCGGCCTTTGTCTCGTCCTTATGCCGGCCGCCGCTTGCAACTCTCTCCGTGTCACTCGATTCGACAAATCGCTGGCGCAAGATTTCTCATCCGGCAGTCCGGGGCTGCTGCGCGTAAACCCGGCCAATCCGCGATATTTCAGCGATGCGAGCGGTAAGGCGATCTACTTGACCGGTTCGCACACTTGGCCTGGGCTCATCGATCGCGGGCCAACCGATCCGCCGCCGGCTTTCGACTTCAATCGGTACTTGGATTTGCTTCAAAGCTCCCATCATAACTTGATACGATTATGGAGCCGCCATGTGACTCTGTACCGCAATTACGGGCTCGATGTCCTGTATGGTGCGCCGCTACCCTGGCTACGGAGCGGACCGGGCACGGCGCTCGATAGCAAACCCAAATTCGATCTAAGCAAATTTGACGAACGCTACTTTAGCCGATTGCGTGAACGCGTAGTCGCCGCAGCAGAGCGAGGAATCTACGTGTCGATCATGCTCTTCGGCGGACGCGTCGCCATTACCGAATGGGCGGGAAATCCTTTCAACCACGAAAACAATATAAACGGCATCAACGGAGACGTTGACCAGGATGGGAAGGGCGATACGCAGGTCCTGCCGTTGCCGCCAGGAGTGGACACGATCCAAAAAGCTTATGTGCGCAAAGTCATTGATACGGTCAGCGACTTGGACAATGTGCTTTTTGAGATTTCCAATGAAAGCGAGCCAAGCTCCGCAGAATGGCAGTTCCAGCTTATCCATTTTATAAAGGATTACGAGGCCGGTCGGATCGACGGTGTTGCTCGCAAGCAGCATCCGGTAGGAATGACGGCATTCATGTCTACGGAGAACGCTGCATTGGCGCGGAGTCCGGCCGACTGGATTTCACCAGGTGCGGCTCAGCATGACTTTTTGACCGAGCCTTATATAAATGATCCGCCCGCAGCGGACGGATCCAAAGTCAGTATCCTCGATTCCGATCACTTATTTTTTCGCTTGATCGTTGACAACCCAGCGGCTGCTAGAAAATGGGTTTGGAAAAGCTTTCTGCGCGGGCAGAACCCGATCCTCATGGAGAATCTATTTGATGATTCGACCGGCAGAGCGGTCCCGGTGACCACGGAGGATTCCGGTTTTGTAGCGGCTCGCGCAGCAATGGGCCAGACCCGTCGGTACGCCGACAGAATGAATTTGATCGCGATGGTGCCGCGGGGAGATCTGTCTTCCACCGGCTATATGTTGGCGGATAGGGGTTCGGAATACATTGTGTATCAGCCTTTGGCCGAATCGTTTACGGTTCATCTCGTTGCCGGTCGTTACTCCTACGAATGGTTCAATCCGTCCTCAGGAACCGTTGCCGGTACGGGCATAGTTACGGCAGGCGAAGGTAGTCGAAAATTCACGCTTCCTTTCTCTGGAGACACTATTCTTTATTTAAAAAGATTGGATTGATTGGGAAAGCGTGTCAATTCCTATGACACTGGGTTCCAACAATTGAACTGCTACGGCAGGGTATGTATTTGCGCGAAAAAGAACGGCCGCCTGCATTGGGTTATTCTCGGATTTCGTGATGCAGGCGGCCGTGCTTCTATGGCAGGCGATGGATCTTCTTACTGCAAGGCCTTCTCGATGGCGCTTACCAGCTTCGCTTTCGGCACGGCGCCGACGATTTGTTCTTTGACTGCGCCGCCTTTAAGAATAATGAGATTCGGAATTCCCCGGATGCCGTAGCGTGACGCGGTGGCCGGGTGATCGTCGACATTGAGCTTCGTTACTTTGAGTTTGCCTTCATATTCGCCGGCGATCTCTTCGACGATCGGTGCGATGGATTTACACGGGCCGCACCAGGGCGCCCAGAAATCGACTAATACCGGCACCGATGACTTTAAAACTTCAGCGTCGAAATTGTTGTCGCCTACCTCGGTGATTTTTCCCATGACAAGGTCCTCCTTATAGTCCAGAGAGAAATTTAACCAGAGTGCGCACGCCGAATCCAGTGCCGCCTTTGGGACAAAGCGGATTGTCGCTTTCGGCGAACGCCGGCCCGGCGATGTCGAGATGCGCCCACGGAGTATCGCCGACAAATTCTTGCAGAATTAACGCCGCGGTGATCGCGCCGCCGTGCGCGCCGCCGATGTTTTTCATATCGGCGACACTGCTTTTGATCATGTCCTTGTACTCTTTGACCAGCGGTAATTGCCAGAGTCTTTCACCGGTTTCTCCGGCACAACGTAACAATGTATCGGCGAGCGGTTGATTGTTGCTGAAAAGCCCGCCGACATGGGTGCCCAAGGCGACCATGCACGCGCCCGTCAGGGTCGCCAGGTTGATCATGTAGTCCGGCTTTTGCTGCGCCGCGAGGGCAAGGGCATCGGCGAGGATCAATCGACCTTCAGCGTCCGTGTTCAATACTTCGATCGTCTTGCCGTTGAGGTAACGAATCACATCGCCCGGTTTCTGTGCGTTATGTCCCGGCAGGTTATCCGTCGTCGGCACGTAGCCGGTGACGTCGACATCGAGACCGAGCTTCGGCAAGCAACTCATGGCCGCAATCACCGCGGCGCCGCCGGCCATATCGAGTTTCATGGTTTCCATGGACTTTGACGGTTTGAGCGATAGCCCGCCGGAATCGAAAGTGATGCCTTTGCCGATGAGTGCAATTTTTTTCTTTGCTTTGCCTGCCGGCCTGTAGTGAATTTTTATGAATCGCGGTTCTTCTTGGCTGCCACGGTTTACGGCCAAGAGTCCGGCCAATTTCATCGCTTCGATTTTCTTTTTGTCCCACACTTCCGCGGACAGGCCGCGGCCGTGGCAATGGTTCGCGGCTTGTTCGCCGAGGAAACGAGCCGTCGCGACCGATGGAGGTTCGTTCACGAGATCGCGCGCCAAGAAAACTGCGGGAATGACGATTTGCGCCGTGTTGACGGACTTCTGAAGGCTGGCCGTCGGCTTTAATCCGGGTTTGAACAGGGTGAGGGAATTGATCTCTGACGCGGGTTTGGAGTTAGACCGGTATTTATTAAATTGATAGGCTGCGAGCAGCGCGCCTTCGACGAGCGCTCCCGCAGCGAGATCAGCGTCTTTGTCAGGCGAAAACAGCAGCGCGACGTCTTCGGCGCCGATGGCCGCCGCGTCCTTGCGCAACCGCCCGCCGATTTTTCTCCAAATGTCCGTCGTGATCTGTGATTCGGCGCCGAGTCCGATCAGCAAAAGTTGGCTTGCCGGAAGCATCCCAGCAGCGGGATAGAAGAGCGTGGCGCCTTCCGCGCCGCTAAATTTAGTCTTTTCGATACGTGTGCGCAGATTGCCTTTGAGCCGGCGATCTATGGCGCGGATCTCCGGTCCGTCGAGTTTTTTTTCTCGAACCGGCACCACCAGGAGGTCGGCGGTGATGCGCTCGACGGTACTGTCGCGAAATTTTACTTCCACCCGATCCTCGCTCAAGTCCTTTGGCGAATTAGAGTCATGAATTCGCTGCGGGTGTCCTGGCGCGTGCGAAAAGCGCCGAGCAGACTGCTGGTGATCACGTACGAATTTTGCTTCTCGACGCCGCGCATCCGCATGCACAGATGTTCGGCCTCGATCACCACGGCGACGCCCAACGCATCGAGTTTGTCCATGATGATGGTGGCGATCTGATTGGTCATCCGCTCTTGCACCTGTAAACGCCGTGCGTAGACGTCGACCAATCGGGCGAGCTTGGAGACGCCGACGATTTTATGATGCGGGATATAGGCGACGTGGGCTTTGCCGAAAAATGGCAGCAAGTGATGCTCGCAGAGGGAATAAAAGTCAATATCTTTTTGCACGATCATCTCTTCGTAGTCTTCGGTGAAGAGAGCGTCGTTGATCACTTTTGCCGGATCCATTTCGTAGCCGCGGGTTAAGAATGTCAGCGCTTGAGCGACCCGACGCGGCGTTTTTAAGAGCCCTTCGCGGTCGGGGTCTTCACCGACCGCTTTTAAGATCTGGCGAATATGGTCTTCCATTGTTGCTCCGTCGGGATGCGGCGCACTCGAACTTGTCGGTCATGCCGAGTCGTCCAGCGGCAAAGTCTAAAAAAGCTAGCATTTAGCTCGAGGGGGGTCAAATGAAGCGGTTAAAGGCAAGCGTTAGAGTCGTTGCAACAGCCAATGAGGCGTGAAGCGCAGCACATAAGCGTTGAGAAGCGTCATGTAATCGGTGATCAACAGGACGCCGACGATGATCAGCAAAATACCGCCGATAATGTGAATCGCTTGCACGTAGCCGCGCAGCCGCTGGGAAAATTGAAAAAAGGAATTGATCGCCAGGGCGCTCAAAAAAAAAGGCAAGCCGAGCCCCGCCGCGTAGCTCGTCAGCAACATCGTCCCGCGGCCGACTTCACCGGCAGTGCTGGCAAGCGCCAGCGTCGCTCCTAAAATCGGCCCGACGCACGGTGTCCAAGCCACGGCAAAAGTAATCCCCACCAGTATCGAGCCGAGATAACCCGCTGGCTTGTCTTTGAGATTAAACTGCAGGTAACGATCGAGTGCGGCGATTTTGAAGAGTCCGACGAGATAAAGTCCGACGAGGATGATAAACGCTCCGCCGAGAATTCGGATCGCGTTTCGATAATCGAGAAAAAGCCCGCCGAGAAAGCTTGCCGACGCGCCGAGGGAGATAAAAACCAAGGAAAAGCCGACGATAAACGCGAGTGAATTCAATACGACGCGCCATCGAACGCGGGTGCGCGCCTGTTCGCTGCGCATTTCATCGAGCGAAACACCAGAGACGAAAGAAAGGTAAGATGGAATCAGCGGCAAAACACAGGGAGACAGAAAAGAAAGGATGCCGGCGGCGAAGGCGACGAAAAGGTTAACGTCGGTCATCTTTTTCCGTCGAGCAGGTCTTTAACCAGCTTGCGCGCGCCGCTACCATACCACTCGGCCGGCCCCCAGCCACGCGCCAATCCTTCGCCATTGGGGCCGATCAAATAGGTCGCCGGCAGACCCCAGGCGCCGTAGAGGCTGCCGACTTGAGCTTCAGGGTCGAGCGCGATCGGATAGCTGATTTTGAGCTCCTTGACGAAGTCCAGGGCGTCTTGTTTGCGGTCTTTAACAGCTACGGCCAAGACGACAAAGTTTTTCTGTTTATACTCCTGATATAACTTTTCCATGGCGGGCATCTCTTCCCGGCAAGGCACGCACCAACTCGCCCAGAAATTCAACAAGACGATCTTGCCGCGAAAATCCTTTAGTGAAATCTTCTTTCCATCAGGAGTGTTCAAGCTGAACTCAGGCGTCGGGGCGGTGTCTTTCATCGGTTGGAGGATCGGCACAGCCTTGTAATCAACCTTCGTTTGGCTCCACGCCGAAGCGAAACTCAGCGCGAGCAAGCTTCCAGTTAGCAGAACTGTGAGCCTAAGAAAACGGTCAATGGGATTCTTCACAAGATCTCACTCTAACCAACAGGTCAGCTGGACGCAATACACGTCGCCGCTGTCAACGCGTACGCAGTCCAAATGGTTTTAGAGATAAGGCCGATGGTAATTGGATGCGAAAGGAAGGAACAAAATTCGCGAATCGAAGTGAAATCAAAATGGAGCAGTCAACCAAAAACACAAGGCCCTCCGAGTAGGTTACTGGAGGGCTCTGTGTATTAGGCAACCAGAACGATTGCCGTAGCCGCCTGAGAGTGAGGAGGGTTTAAATCACCACCACCACACCACCACAACTTTACACCTACTTCTTTTTCTTTTTGGCTTTCTTTTTGGCTTTCTTTTTAGCAGCCATAAGCACCTCCTTTTAGGATTCCACGGGTGGGCTTTTTGATTGACGGGTGTTAAAACGGAACTCAGGCGAAGATAAACTAATACTCAAACCCTCCCATATTTTGTAGATGAGTTGATTATTAAGGCACAATAAGTTGTATGTCAAGAAAAAAATATCATTTTACAAAATATTTTGTCGTGTGCGCGTAAAGTTTACCGACGAGCAATTCAAACCGTGATCAAGTAATGACGGCGAATTAGGAGATAGCGATCAACAGCAGAGCGTTTTATTGTGACGTTTGATGCCAAGAATCAAAAAAGCCCTTGAGGAAAATTTTTGCCGTTGTCTATCTTGATTGGGAGCTGACTCTTGCCGAGTTTTTTCATCGTCGTGAAATTTCTGCTCGAGTTTAAAACTGAGTGAATTATCGCCTTGCGCAGCGGGGGCGATCGGAACCGCAGCTGCCCAATCAAAGCGCAGAGGCGCGGCGATTGCCGGGCGGCCGCTCCGACTTCACTGAATCTGTAGCACCTTAATTGAATTGGACCGGTGGGAGACAGGCGATGAGTTTGCCGCTCGTCAAGATCCGGGAGCAGGGTTTGTCAGGAAACATTCCGCGTGTGCTATCGCGAGGCCGTGGCACGTGCCAATTCGTCATCGATGATCCGCGCGAAAGCTTCGAGGGGTTGAGCTCCCGTCAAGGGTCGTCCGTTGATGAAAAAAGCCGGCGTGCCACTGACTCCAAGACGCGTACCCTCGTCAATATCTTTTTGTAATGCGGTTTTATGCACGCCACCTGAGAGGCAATCGTCGAACTTCTTGACGTCGATCCCGGCTTGCGCCGCATAGCGCTTCAAATCATCGGGAGCCAATTTAGGCGACTCGGTAAAGAGCGTGTCGTAATAGTCCCAAAACTTTCCCTGATCGTTCGCGCAACGCGCCGCCTCGGCGGCCCGCCGCGCCTGGGGATGGATACTTTCAAGCGGAAAGTCGCGATAGACGAGCTTGACTTTCCCAGCGTATTTCTCAAGTAATTGCGTTAAGGTCGGGTGCGCGCGCTTGCAGAACGGGCATTCAAAGTCAGAAAATTCGACTATTGTAACTGGAGCGTTCGGCGGTCCTCGAAAAGGTGCTCCGTCCACAGATACTTCGACCCGCAACACCGGCGGCGGCTTTAAGTTGTCAACTATCTTGGCTTGTGAGCGGAGAGCTGTGAGAAACTCTTCGCGCTTGGCCGCCAACTTTTGGTTTTGTAAGAAAGCTCTGATCTGCTCCCGAACTTGAGCCTGCTCTCCTTTGATCTGCGCTTTATTGTCCTGGTAAAATCTTTCAATTTCCTGCTCCGTGACCAGACCGACTTTTGAGGTGATCTCAGCATCCAGTAAAGCAGGCACTGTGAGCTTGCGCTTGGCCGCTTCCTTTTCCAACAACTTGTCATTGATCAGCGCGTCGAGCTTTTGGCGTTTGAGATTATAGATCTGCTCTTCGAGCTTGCTTAGCTGTCCGGCGAGACTTTTCTCGACTTCTTCAGAAGTGATCGTAACTCCGTCCACCTCTGCCAGTGCATCACTCGCCGCGTGAGCGGCTGTTGGAAAGCTGGATCCCAGCAAGAAAAGTAAGATCCAAAAAATTATCATTGGGGGAAGCGCTCCTTGGGTTCAGCCTTATGAAAGAAAAAAAATATTAGCACAGCAAAAAGGTGGTCTTTTTTGAAGAGAAAACGATCGTGAAGGTTTTTAACGCGAACCTCTCTAATCGTAATCCGCCGTGACCGGTCGCGCGCCCGAATAGTAGGAGAGAAGCCCCCATTGCTTCCGATTCGCTTCAACCACGAATGGCTTCCATATAACTGGCCACGATTCACACTGCTTCGTAGGCTGTCGCGCTATGCCAAAAATGGTTTTTAAATTCCTATACAGGCGGTTTCTCCCTATCATTTCTCCTGCATGAGCACCAGAACTCCGGTTTCACCCGCCGCGAGCCGCCCGGCATGAAAGGCCGCGGGCGCGTCGGCCGGAAAATCGTGGTGCAGCGCAGCGAAAAGTTCAGCCGCTTCAGGTTTTTTCTGACTTAGCGCGGCATAGGCTTGGGTGTAGCGGTCCAGCAGCGCCGGCGGGTGGGCCGGAGAGACCGGCACCAGGATGGGTACGGCATTCTTCCGGCCCTTCACGATTATGTCACCAACCGGACGAAACCCCTGGCGCCGGCACTGCGCGGCAGTCTCGCCGCTCACGGCTACATGGCTGCCGATAAACTTGTTCAGCCCCTCCACGCGGGAGGCGGTGTTCAGCGTATCGCCCAGCGCGCCGTATTTCAGCTTTCCGCGAGTGCCGATATTCCCGACCAGTGCCATGCCGGTGTGCACGCCGATGCGGGTATGGCCCCACTCGATGCCGCGCGCCGCCAGCCCGGCACTGAAGCGCTGGCCCGCCTCGTCCATCGCCAGGGCGGCGGCGACCGCGCGGTCAGCGTGGTCCGACTGATGCATCGGCGCACCGAACAACACCACAAGACCGTCGCCGATGAAGTCGTTCACCAACCCTCCATTCTCCACCACTGCATCGGTCAGCACGCCGAAATACTCGCCCAGTAGCTCCGCCACGGTGGCGGCATCCAAGGTCTCGGCCGTGGTGGTGAAGCCGGCGATGTCGGTAAAGATAGCGGTGATCTCGCGATGCTCGCCGCCGAAGCTAGGCAGCGTGTCGCCCTGCATCATCTGGTTGATGATGCGCGGGTCCAGGTAGCTCTCGAAGCTGCGGCGCAGCTTAGTGCGTTCCCGCAGCCCGACCGAGTGCATGACAAAGTTGCAACCTGCCGCGCTCAGCACCCAGGCCAGCGCCACCGGCACGCCGGGCAGCAACAAGCCGGCCCCCCCAAAGCCCCAGGCGGTGGCGCCGGCCACCAGGCCGAGGACCAGCAGCAGCAGCACCAAGACCACCAGCACGCGCCAGACCAGCAGCGCCAGCAGCGCGCCGGCCATCGCCGCAGCCCAGATGGCAACATGGTCCAGCAGGCGCGGCAGCGGAACCGGGTTGCGCGATTCACCATTGGCTATGCGTATCAGCTGGTCGGCGGTGTGCGCATGCAGCGCAATCCCGACCAGCGGCCCCTCCCCACCCCAGCCTGTGCTGAACGGCGTGGCGAAATTATCCTTGATGGAAAGCGCCGCGGTGCCAACTATCACAATGCGTCCGCGCAGCGTTGCCGCCAGGTCCGGCCGGCCGAGGATTTCGGAGAAGCTTATCTGGCGGAAACGTCGATAGCCGCCGTGATAGTCAAACAGCATCTGATAGCCAGCGGCATCGACCTTTGCGTAGGGGCCATACGGCTGGTTGACTATCGGGATGCGGCCCTCGCCCAGCCCCAAATCATTGTCCATTGGACGCAGCCGATGGCCGGTGTAGCGTTCGGCGAGGGAAAGGCCCATGGCGGGCCAGTTGCGGTTAGTGCGTTCATCGAAGGCCAATAGCAAGGCGCGGCGCACCACGCCACCGGCATCCGGCATCTGGTCGGACAGTACCTCGCGGCCGGTGCCGCGCAGCTCGGGTGGCGGCGGAACCCCGAGATTGTCCACGTCCGGCAGCTTAAAGACCCAATAGAGATTGTCGTGGGCGCGCTGAATGGCTTGTAACTCCTGGTTGCCCGGCGCCATGGGCAAGTCGCGGTACAAATCCACGCCAACCGCCTTCGGCGTACCGGCGAAAACGGCCGCCAGTACGGCAGCAAGGTAGTTGTCACGGATCGGGTAGCCCAAGCCGTTGATATCCGCCTCGGTGGTGACCACTAGCACCACGCGGTCGCTTTCTTGCGACCCGGCGAAGAAAGTCACCAGCCTATCGTACGCGGAAAGCTCTAGGCTTTGCAGCCAGCCGGCTTCCCGCAACGACAACAGAATGAGCGCCACCAAGTTGGCTACCATCAGCGCTTTGACGAAACGCCGCCGCAGCAGGGTGGGCAACCAATTCCCTGTGCGTGCTGGCGCGCCTCGCGCCGACTCGACCGCGCCTCCATCAATGTACTTCAGCGTTCCCGTTCCCGTTGACGATACATCCATCTTAGGGGCCTGCTTTGCCATCGCAATCTTGCTTTCTGTCCAGTCCGGCGGGTTGCGCTCTGCCTGGTTAGGCAGGGGCTTGGCCGCGGATGCAGCCACGGTTTGGCACTATCGTGTTAACTGTCAACGCGACGATAAGTGTGTAGCAGGCAGCGCTAGCGCGCCATGGACGAACTCTCAAGCATAAAGGCAATTCAAACATTTCCATCGGATTTGTCTGTCTGCGGCTGAAATACATATCATCTTAATTCAGCCTCCAAAAGACAAACTCCCCGAGACCACAGTCGCATCGGCGCGGAACTTTTCCAGTCGCCGTGTTTTACGCACGGCGACCAAACTAGACGTAATGTCGCACAGCCTTCGCGCTCGCATGATCGACGAAGAGGCTTCTGAGGCGTTTAAGTTATACGTAAGTTATAACGGAATGAGTAGAAGCAAAAAATGAGTGGCGAATTAACGAAGATTGCCTGATGGAATTCAGAACGCGACGTTCGGGCGGGTCGCACGTCGTTCGAGTTATTGTGGCGGCGGCTTTTAGTTGTCTACTATCTTGGCCTGCGACCATTCGCTCCTGGAGGCAGGTTGGTGGAGCGTTTTTCCGGTCCCACGGATCGATGAATGACTAATGCCGGCGAATGCCAGCGTTAATCACTACAAGCGATCTATTCGTTGGTCGATGGTAGGCCAACCTGTTTCAGGAGCGCCGTACGCTCATTGCGGAGCTCTTGGTTTTGAGGCGCAGCGTCAATTAGATCGGAGATCGACTTCAAAGCATCGTACCAGAGACCTGCCTGCGCGTAGACAAAAGGTAGCTCCTTGTCCGATGCTTTAGCCAGCTTCGTCTTGACATCTTCCTGCAGATCGACCCGCTCGATGGCCCCGCCAGCCAGGATGTCTTTCGAGCGCCGATCGGCATCGGGCACCACCGCAACAAACCACCGATACGCTGCACCTGGCGCGAGGCGAACATTATAGTCGGCTAATCGAACCCGCTGAATTCCCGCCTTGGTAGGGGAGGGAAGCTGCGTTTCCAGGATGGGTTTGACTCCTTGAGGATCCATCAGAGTAAGTTCAATCGGCAGGGAGGTTGGGTTGGAAATGAACCAGTAGAGCGAGGGCTGCTCGCTGGTCGTAAATCCGCTGTGATCCGGCGCCAAGACGGAGAGGACAAAAACATTCTGGCCACCTCGTGTGCCGCCGCCTATGCGTCCCCCCGGAGCTCCGCGCGAAGGAGGGTTGTACACCGGCACGTTGGCATCCGCTGCAAATAGGGACAACGGCGTGCTCAGCAAAAGAACCGCAATTGAAGACCAAACCATCGGTTTTAGGTACTTCATGTTCGTTCTCCTTAATAACGCCATACGCAAGTGTTACGCCACCCTCATAAGATCACAGCCGTCAACTTCATTTACGCCGACTCGACATCATTGTAACCATCTTCGGTTCGCTCCACCACCCGATTGATCACCACCTCCAACTTTTTGGTCTGGAACTGCCGATCGAGACAGACCGAGGGCTCCTACGGAAATCAGAACTCCGATCCAGACACCGGCCAATCGCGATCGTAAAAATATTGGCACCGTCCCCCAAATTCATCAAGTTAGCATTAGAGCCAATTATTGATCATCAGGAAAGGCGACCAAAATCCCGGATGCTCATAGCGCGGATTGTTGATTAACTTTAGCTGCGCGCGCTGTAACGCAACGGCCCTCGAAATAGAAGAATCTTTAAGCTCCCGGTAAAAATCTACGACAAGGTCCACTGCAGCTTCATCGTTTATGTTCCATAGGGTAGCCAGGGCGCTCCTAGCACCCGCCTTGATCGCCATCCCTGCCAGTCCCAACGCCGCCCGGTCATCTCCTGCGGCAGTGTCGCAAGCGCTCAAGGTGAGCAGATCTAAAGGATCGTCGCGGAATCGGAACACGCCGATCATTTGATTGAGGCGATCCAACGACACTTTGTCATCGAAAGTGAGAAGAAAAGTATTGTCGACGTCATTACCAAACTCACCATGGGAGGCGACGTGGACGATGCTAAATTGTTCTTCCTTCAGCTCCTTTTCAAAATTGGCCACGAGGAATTGGCGGTCGACAAGATTCTTGCTTCCCAAAAGAGTTTGCAGCTCTTGAAGCTCCTCGGAGACATTCGGCAACGCCGGAAATCCCTGCACGGCTTCGGTCACGCCAACGGCCAAAACTTTCATATCCTGCCGATTGATCGGCCGGGGATCGGTGAGATTTAGGCTCGGTGTAATGCCCACGGCATATTTGGCAATCAGAAATTGTTTGCCATCGTGCAGGGCTGCCATCGGAATTGTTCGCAGCGCTCCGTCCGGAACGAAGATTAGGGTATCAATCGAAGCAGCCGTCAAGTCCGGCTCTATGGGACGGATCAACCAGTCATAGAGCTTTTGAGCGTGAGGGAGATACTCCCGCGTTGTCCGTTTTTCTAGTTTGCGTCGAAACTCTCGCACCTCTTGCGTAACAGTTTCCGTCCCTACTGGAACCGAAACTTGCTTCAGCCCAGTTGGCAAACCGACCAGTAATTCTGTTCGATCCGATAAAAGGATCGGATATATGATAACGGTTGTCTTGGCCACAACGTCGAGCTTGGTAACTTTAGATAAAGCTGTATCCACGCAGTCGTCGCGAAAATAGTCCCGCAACTCGGCCGCCTTGAATAACTCCACCGTGTCGCGGGCTTCAATCAAGTATGGAGCAACCTGATTCGGGTCCCGCAGTGAGTGTCCGCGTTGTAGAAGCAGATCCACCAACTCGAAGTATACGGGCCCCATCTCCTCGCGGAATGAAGTTTGCGGAGCTCCATAGCTCACCGATAGTTCGGGTCGAATCGATTGAAGCGTACGGACGGCGCGACGGTACGCTCCAATAGCATCGTCGATTGTTCCTAATTTACGGAGCAGTCGTCCGGTTTGCCATTCCCAACGATAAAGAGACTCGGGGATGTTTATTTGCTGGGCTGCGAAAGTCGCACGGCGCGTCAACTGCAAAGCCTCCGGATACCTCCGTTCGTCTTCGTACAGTTTGCCTAGGTACCCCCAGGCATATGACGATGCGCGGCGATCCCCAACACTATCACTGATCGTACCTGCTTCAGTAAAAGTCTGGTGCGCAAGCAGTAGCAGCGAGTCGTTCAAATCTGGAAGTCGTGACCGAAGATCATCGTAGGCCAACCCGATCGTGATCAAGCCGGATGCCTTGTCATGGGATGGTTCTAAGGGCCGAATCTGCTCTAAGGCGTTGTCGAGCAGCGCCTTGGCTTCCTTATATTGCTTATTTTGAATTGATGCTGTGGCTGCATTGATCAGAGCTCTTCCGCCCAGTACACGGTTATTGCGGGACTTCGCGAGAGTGGCGCTCTCGTTATAAGCAGCGATCGCTTCGGGATATTTTTTTTGCGCGGTTAATAGGTTTCCCAAATTGTTGAGGATCGTCGCCGAAAGATCCTCATTGTTCACTTCCCTTGCGATTCGAAGCCCTTCGTTCAAATATTTGAGAGCTGTGTCTCCAGGACCAGTGGCGATGTACAAATTTCCGAGCGCACCGAAAACAGAGGCTACTTGTGTACGATCGCCGGCTTTTTCGGCTAGGCCCTTAGCTAACTCGAGATTTTTACCGGCTTCCGTGTATCTACCCAATGCCTGGTTGGCCTGTGAGAGGTAAATTAGCGCTTCGCACTGTTGGCGTATCTCGCCTTCGCGCCCGTATAGTTGAGAAGCTTCTGTCCAACTCGAAGCTGCCTGTTCGAAGTCTCCTCGTTGCAACGATTCCAAGCCCATCTTTGTTTGGCGATCTGCGGGAGAGACTTCTGCAGCAAGTACCGGGGTCGAAAAATTGGCAATAGTGCTAAATAAGAGACCAACGATAAGAAAGCGACAATGCATAACCCGCATATATTTTCTCCAGACGATAACTAGCTCTGAACTTGCACAGGTGGAATTTCCATGTGGCCGTTCACTACTCGGCTTTCGGCGCGGAAGTAACAATGATAAATAACACGGCCGGAAGCCGTGACTGACCAATGTGATCAGAACACCCCCAGTATAAACTGCATGTGAACCCCGTTGTCCTGGAGCGAGGTCCGAGGATTGGGAACGTTTCTTAACCGATGTCCCCAATAGACTTCGAACTGAGGCCGGACGGGAACGCGGCCTGGAAACGTGAGCTGCCAACGTAGGCCTACGCCGACGCTTGAGATGTCCTTGGGATCGGGGGTTGGTAAGTTCGTATTCCAACCCCTACCGAAATCGAAGAACGGTGCCAACTCGACATAATCGACCATAAAGTCGGGCAAAAAGGTGTTTCGAATCGACGCATTTTGAATCAAGGGCACGCGCGTCTCCAGAGAGGTGATCACTGCCCTGTCTCTCAATAACGTGTTCTCCCGGTAACCCCTTACGCTGTATCGGCCACCAATAGAAATCTGCTCGAGTGATAAAAGGGGAGAATCGGAGTGTTGGACATCCGTCCTAAAGATTACATAGCTGTCAAGAAAACCCAGACGCCGCACCCATTGAAATTGCCCCAGCCAGGCGAAAAAAACCCCATCCGGTAAACCATTGTGGTTAACCGTTGCTCCCAACGCATTGAGACCGAAAGAAAAACGCGAACGACCCGCGATCACTTGGCTTGGGGTGCGGTAGACAAACTCTTGGATCGTTCTAAGCGCGGTGACAACACTCCTCCCGTTATGCGCACCTGGCTCCAATGAGAAACGTTCTCCCAATAATTCGGTCTTATCCGATAGTCGCTCACCAACTAAGTCAAGGGCAATTTCACTGTTAAGCGTCCGATAGACCGGCTGTCTCAGCCCAATGGTGTAAATGTCGGATTTGCTCTTGATGTTTAGATCTTGAAACGGCTGCTCGATCACGTCCAGCGTATTCTTGCGATATTCATAACTCAGAGTTGTGTCGTAGGCCGTAAACGGAAACGAGTATCTGAAATCGAGCAGCGGATTGAGGCCTGTCGATGCCCCATACTGCGCCATCGCGACGTCTCCGTTGCCCGTCAGGTTTCGGTGTTCCAGGGTGACGAGGCCGCGGTTTTCTCCTACGGAGGGTGACTGATAGTTATCGTACTCAAAAGAGACTGTGTAGGGAGTTCTCTCCTCGACCCTTACCTCCAAAACACCGTCGCCCGGCCTTACGCCCGGTTTCAAAGCCGCATTCAGCCGCTGAATCCGGGGATCCTCGAGCATGAGTTGCAAGCGCTGCTGCATCGCATTGATGTTAAGCGGCGGCCCTGCGTCCAGGTAGAATCGCTTTTGAAGGTAGCTGGGGCGAAACCACCGGTTTCCTTCCACCTCGACCGCTGTCAACCTGCCTTCAATAATCTGAAAAGTAACCACTCCGCCGGTCACGTTTTGATCCGGAAGAATCGCACCGGAATTGACATAGCCGCTGTTGATATAGAGGAGCGTCAGCGCGACCCGAAGCGTCTCTAAGTCCTCCGATGTGACCTCTCGATTCAGATAGGGAGCGACAATGCTGTTAAGCTGTTCTTCAGAAAAGACCGTGCTGCCAATGACTTTGATCTCTCGCACAAAGACGCGCAGGGCGGGAAGCGGCTCGCCTCTCGGTGCAAGTGGCGCAGGAGGTAAAAGCGTCCCCGCTGGGGGAGTGGGGGGTTTTAATTCCTGTGGCAGCGTCGGAGCCTCACCCGAGCGTCCGGTGGGTTCTGGAAGGCGTGGCGGCTGAACGGGTGGAACCTGCGCCCCGGCTGACGAGAACAGGAAAAAAATCAGAAACAGTGCAAAAGACCAGAACACTTGATTAGCCCCGATGCGAAGGCTTTCCGGTAGAAAACCTTGCAGTAGCAGGCTTGATTTCGTTCATCACGAAGATCACCAAGCCTACAAATGTCGCCGAAATCTTCGCTGTAAACTTCGTGCTCTTCGCATCGCTCTACAGGGAGCATTTAATGTTAGGCAACAAGCTGTACCTGTGCTGTTCATTCCCTGACCCGAGAAGACTATAACGTAGAGGGTCAAGGCCACTTATGCTTCCGGTCGCTGGAGCCTGTCCTTTGTCCGCCAAATAGAGCGGGCTTGGTAACAAGCCTCCCGGTTGAGGGGGAACGCCATCGCGGCCAGCAAGCACAAGGCTGCTCGTTTTCCCTCCGACAAACCGCGCCGCGCACGCTGCTCGGAGGAGTTCTGTAGCCCGAAGCGGTGTCTCCGGCAGTTGAACCACCTCGCTAGTGACATTGGTAAACGTCGCTTCAATGTTGATTGTTCCTGGAGTGCTGAGAGCCGAAGATGCGTCGATAATGCCCGCAAGCGAGGTCGGCAGTTGTCCGTTGCTGTTTACCAGAAAGACATCCGCCGTGATGTTGATATTACCTCCTGGTCCTCCGAAGGCGTTGGCGAGGATATGACTGTTGTTCAGGATCATGGCTTGGGGATCGATCGTAATATTGCCACCAGCACCGACGCCGCTTTCGACCGACGTCGTGATTTGAGAGTCGGTCAGCTGGATCAAATTAGGTGCATTCAGAGTGATGTTGCCTCCATCGGACGTGACTGCCCGCGTGGAGATGCTGCCGTCAGTCATTGCGATCTGATTGCCTGCCGTAATATTGATGTTCCCAGCGAGGCCGCTGCCAGAAAACTGCTGGCCTCCTAGAGTTCCTCCGCTATCGGCGCTGACGATTCCTTCATTTTGGATCGTCACCGCGTTTCCAGCGGTTAAAAAGATATTCCCGCCGTCACCGTTGCCGAAGGTTGTTGTCGATACGGTACTGTCGGTGTCCGAGATCGAAATCGTGTCGGCAGCCGTAAAGGTAACGTCGCCGGCGTTACTAGTGCCGATGATTACGCCGTCTGGCGGACGTTCTCCTCCGCTACGGCT
>WNGO01001122.1_pt1 | contig 17139 bp, 12 predicted proteins | sample 5400511 | NCBI WGS metagenome assembly WNGO01 (sample SAMN13153380, study PRJNA577476) | soil metagenome | isolation source: 20 cm soil or saprolite under Garry oak tree replicate 2 | place: USA:California | collected 2016-06-15 | reverse complement strand
GTCCGAGCTGTGGCCCGGCGAAAACGCACGCGACGCCAACGGAGCGTACGCCCACCAGCCGACGTCCGGTGCGTTACCGGCACCGTAAAGTCCGCTTCCACCCAGTAAACTAAAGTAGAGCAGCAATCCGCCAAAGGCTGTCAGCCAAAAGCTGAAGGCATTCAGCCGCGGAAACGCCATGTCTCGCGCGCCAATCATCAATGGCACGAGGTAGTTGGCAAAGCCGAACATGATGGGCATGGCCACAAAGAAAATCATGGTCGTGCCATGCATGGTGAACATGCGATTGAATACCTGCGGAGAAACAAAATCGTTGTGCGGGTGCATCAGCTGGATGCGCATGATGGTTGCTTCGATACCGCCGATGACGAGAAAAACTAGGGCGTAAAGGATGTACAGAATCCCCAGGCGCTTGTGATCGACCGTGGTCACCCACTCGTGCAGCACCTCGGTCCAGGACCGCCCTGCTGCGTCCGCGCTCTGAATGGCCATCACATCCGATGACATATTCGTCTCCAAATTCCTCGGCTACCGGAGCGTCTCTAGATAACGCACGAGAGCGTCGAGATCAGCGTCGCTCAATTTCATGGCCGGCATGAGCGAGCCGGGCTTAATGGCGTCCGGGTTCTCGATCCAAAGGCGCAGATTTTCCGGAGTATTTTCCGCGGCACCGGATGCGAGAGTATGCCGGCTCATCAGGTGTGTCAGGTCTGGGCCGAAACGCCCGGTACCGTTTGTGCCTCCAATGGCGTGGCAGTTCAGGCAAGCAGTCGTTTCGAAGACATGTCTTCCAGCCGCTTCTTTTTCATCCTGATTCGCAGGCTGTCTTTGCGCGCTGACCCAGGCAGCAAACTCTTCGGGGTTGTCCACGTAAACGCGCAAGAGCATCTTTGCGTGCTGCGTTCCGCAAAACTGAGCGCACTGGCCGAGAAACAGGCCCGTTTCATGCGGGTCTATCCATGTCTGGTTTACGCGGTTCGGAATCAAGTCGGTTTTTCCGGCAAGCTGGGGAATCCAGAAACTGTGGTCGGTATCGGCGGAAAGCAATTTCAAGAATGTGGGCGTGGGGTGTGCCGGGTCACTTACGGGGACGTGGAGTTCGTTCGCTGCAACGACGCCAAGAGTCGGGTAGCGGAACTCCCACCAGAACTGGTGCCCAATCGCAGTCACCTCCACCGCCGTCGCAGGCTTGGGAGCATCCTGGACCGCGTGGATCACTCGGGCTACTGCCAGAAACAATACGACCACGACCAAGATGGGAATAATGGTCCAAGCCAGCTCAATTTGGGTACTCCCGTAGACCTGGGCTGGCTCGCGGTCAGCATTTGCTGTTGTTTGGCGAAACTTTAGAATGGCGTACGCCAAGAGACTGAAAACAACCACAAAAATCAATCCGGTGACGGCGAGGACGAAATGTGAATGCTGATTGAGCGCGTCCGCGGGGGTTGAGCGCGGATCAAAGATGCTTGGAATGGGATGGTCACCCGGCGGGCTCGCGACGCACACCAGCGCAGCAAGAAGGACGCCGGTCAGGATGACGAGAATTCCAGTGACTCGGGCGGCGACAGCTTTCCATTCCGTCTTGTACTTGTTCGTCATGATCGTCTAGGTTTTTCCTCGCTCCGCGCCGTCACATGCAAGCCGCTGGACAATCATGGCTGTTTGAAATTCTGCGAGTTGTCGCGCACGAGCCACATCTCGATCTCGCCACCGACAGCATTCCCGCTGGTGCACCTTGCTCTCCAATCGATGTTTTGCTTGCACCATCCTCTATCTTCTTTAATTGGAGGCACTTCCGGCAGGTTGGGAGGCTACGAAACTGGGCATGGAGCACAGCTACAGTCATGGGCTTGACGGTCTTGTCAAAGCCTCGCCCGTCTAGATACTCGTTCCTCTAAAAACCACGATTTTTGCAAGCCTTGAAACGAGCTGCGGAAAGCCCCGTGTGAGGTGGCATCAGTCTCTGGGCTGAATCTGCTGAAAACTCATTGTGATGTGTAGCAAGTTGTCAAGAACTCGCCCAAACAGTCGAAGCCTCGTCAACCGTTCGCGGTGGCCAAGCCGCCGTGGAACTTCCTCCCACTCTTCAAATCATTGATAAGCAATGGGATCCAAGGTGCTGCGAGCCATGGACTCATTGGAATTGTGCCTGCTTCATGCAGTCTCGTGCGGGGATGGAATCGAGTGCGGAAACTACGAGCATCTGGGAGATGGTGCGCTCCGGTTTTGCGTGTCTCAGTCGCACGCTACCCCTTGCAATCTCAATTGGGGCGGGGAGAGACATTGATACTTCGAGCGCAAATCACACGGAAATCAGAAGAGATCCCGATTCGACATCGGAAAGGGAAAGGACCCTCCACGACTGGAAGAGTCGTCTTCCTGCTGGTTTTCCCGTTCCTTGCCATCTGCTTGTTCGCGCTTGCGTCTTGGGGGAAACAGCCTAACACCGGCGGCGCCAAGGTCGAAGGGACAGTGTTTGTTCAAGACGCTGCAGGGAACCAGTCCTTTGTGGCTGGCGCCTCGGTGAAATTCAGCGGACCAGCCACATTCGAAACTGAATCCGACGAAAACGGCAAGTACGTGATTGCGGCTGTGCCCAGTGGGACCTACTCCGTCGAAGCAATCTTTCCAGGTTTGAAGGCTGTACGGGAAGTACATGTCGAAGGGAGTGAAGTCCATGTCTCTCTCGAATTGAAACCCTCCGAAGTCACCGCGTCTGTGGAGGTAAAAGCTGATCCGGCTGATACCAAGGACCCTGCTCGCGCGGACACAATCTCCGAGAAAACACTGCGTGATGCACCCAATGTCAACGAGCGGTTTGAAAGCTCACTGCCGCTCATTCCTGGAGTTGTTCGCGGTCCTGATGGACACGTCAATCTCAAAGGCACACGCAGTACCCAGAGTGGTGCGCTGGTGAACAGCGCAAATGTTACCGACCCCGTGACTGGCAGTCCAGCACTCAATCTTCCGATTGATGTAGTGGCGTCGGTGCAAGTCATTTCGAATCCCTATGATCCCCAATACGGCAAGTTCACCGGAGCGGTTTCCACCGTCTCTACCAAGACCAGCGACTACGCGAAGTTTCACTTCTCCATCCAAAATTTCTTACCACGGCTGCGAGATCGCGACGGCAGCATTATGGGAATCGGCGCCACTACACCGAGAACCACCATCACCGGTCCATTGTGGAAGGATCACATCGCCATCACGCAGTCCTTCGAGTACCGTTTTGTTCGCACGCCAGTAAATAGCCTTCCGCCTTCAAAACGAGATACGAAACTCGAAAGTTTCGATTCCTATACGCAAATCGACTTGATTCTCAGTCCGAAGCAGGCAGCCGCGGTTTCGGTTGCAGTGTATCCGCAAAAGTTGGACTACCTCGGGCTTAGCACCTTTACGCCTCAGGCGTCGACGCCGGATTTTCATCAGCGCGGGGAGCAAATCAACGCGCAGGATCATTACGTTGTCGGCCAGGCAGGCCTGCTGAATTCGCAGTTCAGCTACAAGCGCTTTGACGCCGACGTCACTGCGCAGAGCGACGATCCGTATCGTCTGCTGCTGGAGACCACCGAAGGCGGTTTCTTCAATCGGCAGGCCCGTCGAACTTCCCGCACCAGCTGGCAGGAAAACTATCAGTTTGCGCCCTGGCGGTTCGCAGGTTCCCAGCAATTCACAGTGGGCCTGAGCTACGAGCACTCTGCATACGAAGGCCGCCAGACGTTCCTTCCCGTGGAGATTGATGGGACGTCGAACGAACCTGTGGAACGCATCTCCTTCACTTCCCCAACCTCATTCCGCATTAGTCAAAACGAGACGGCCTGGTTCGCCGGCGATCAGTGGGCGATCAACCCACGTTTGACCTTGAGCTTCGGTTTGCGCTTCGACAACGACACGATCACGAGCTCCACCCATGCCGCTCCTCGCGCCGGATTTCTCCTGTCACTGACCGGAGATGGAAAGACGCTGCTGAAGGGCGGCGTTGGCCGGTTTTATGACCGCGTCCCGCTCATGGCTCCCACGTTCACTGATCTTCCGGATCGCACTGTCACTGTGCTCGACCAGAACGGCGTGGCGCTTAGTTCTGTGTCCTATCAGAACAAAATAATTGGCGAGCTCCGAAGCCCGCGCAGCACGTCGTGGAATCTAGAACTCGATCGCCAGATTCTTGCCGGCTTGTTGCTGCGAATTGCCTACGAACAACGCAACACCACCGACGACTTTGTCGTTTCGCCGGTCTCCTCCGGGACGACAGGAGCCCTTGAACTCTCAAACGGTGGCAGCGATTCCTACCGAGAGTTCCAAGTGACGGCCCGCTACCAGCTAGCTCACCATTTGCTGAACGCTTCGTACGTCCACTCCCGTGCTTTTGGCGACCTTAACGATCTCAATCAGTTCTTCGGGAATCTGGCGCAACCGGTTATCCAGCCGGATGCCCGAGGGAGATTGCCGTTTGACGCACCCAACCGTTTCCTGTTCTGGGGCACATTCTCCGGCCCGCTGCACCTAACACTCGTTCCCGTTTACGACTTGCACACCGGATTTCCCTACTCCGTCGAGAACGAACTTCGCGAATATGTTGGACCGCGAAACGCACATCGCTTCCCACGCTTCTCTTCGTTTGACCTGCAGGTTACACGACCAATAACACTGCACTTTGGCGAGAAGCGCATACACGCGCGCGCGGGAGGCGGGGTTTTCAATCTTTTCAACCACTTCGATCCACGAGACGTACAGAACAACCTGACCAGCGCCAGGTTCGGAGGGTTCTTCAACTCATCTTGGCGTGAATACCGCGGAAAATTTGTTTTGGAGTTTTAACAATGAAAAATCATTTCTTGCTTCCTGCTTTGCTGTTGCTTCCGGCGTATGTCGCTGCCGCGGACGAATCCCCGTCTCTCCCGACTGCTGAGGAAATCGTCGCGCGGATGGGTTCTCGGGACCTGCAGCGCCAAGTCTCCATTGAAGGATACGCCGGAATGCGGCGGTACGTCCTCGATAATCAGCATCTCCACAAACGCGCGGAGATGCTCGTCGAGGTGCAAGGCGACCCGGACGGCACAAAACATTTCGAGGTCAGGTCGGAAGAAGGCTGGAAAGCAGCGCACAAGCACGTTTTGCACAAAATGCTGGAATCGGAATCAGAGACGTCGCATCCCGAAGCTCGCGCCAAATCTAGAATCAATCTCGAAAACTACGACTTCAAAATGGCTGAAACGGAAGTAATTGACGGCCGCACAGCTTATGTTTTAGAAGTCAGCCCAAAACGCAAAGAGAAATACCTGTTTCGCGGCCGCATCTGGGTGGACGCGGAGGATTACGCGCTGGCCCGCGCAGAGGGCCAGCCTGCAAAGAACCCTTCGTTCTGGACGAAGAGCACGCATTTCGTGCAGATCTACCAGAAAAGCGGTCTACTCTGGTTTCCCCGCTCGACGCAAAGCGTCACGGAAGCCCATATTTTTGGCACAACGGACGTGAACATCGAGTATTTCGATTACGCGCCCAAGACGGCGCACGCCCTCGACAATTCCGTAATGTCCGCAAAGGAGATGCTGAAGCCATGAATCACACAAAGACCTTCCTTCGGTTCGCAGCAGAGCTTCTTTGCGAAAAACATCGATTCACTAAAGTGGGCCAGCCATGACGACAGTTAATGAATGCCTGATTCTCGCTGCGGGCAACGGGAGCCGAATTGCATCGGTGTCCGGCGGCGTTCCCAAACCTCTTGTGCGCCTGCGCGGCATACCACTTCTCGAACACGTCATGACCTCGTGTCAGGAAGCCGGAGTTACGAGATTTGTGATTGTTGTCGGGTACCGCGCAGACTTGATCCGCCGCTGGTTTGCCGAGCGGCCGCTTGACGGCATTTCTGTCACCTTGATAGAAAACCCGGAATACGACAAAGCCAACGGGGTCTCCGCCCTGGCGGCCAAAGATGAACTTCACAATCCATTCTTGCTTCTCATGTCAGACCACATTTTCGAGCCGAAAACAGCCAAGGGCCTAGCACAGCAACCACTGGCAGATGACGAGGTGATTCTTGCAGTCGACCACAATGTGGATCGTGTTTTTGACCTCGACGACGCAACGAAGGTCAAATGCGAAGCGGATCACATCGTCGATATCGGCAAAGATCTTGCCCGTTATGACGCCCTCGACACAGGGATGTTTTTGTGCAGCCCGGCACTGTTCCACAGGCTCGAATCAGCAAAAAGAGACGGGAGCTGTTCGTTGTCGGATGGTATGCGCCAACTTGCGCGTGAGCAGAAACTGAGAGCCTTTGATATCGGCGACGCACACTGGCAGGACGTCGACAGCCCCGAAGCATTGGCTCACGCCGAAAGCATCTTTGATGTGGACTTCCCTGAAAACCCGTTCGCGGAAAGTTTGGTCGATGCTTAGAATTTCATCAAAAGCGCAACTTCCGCTTCGTCTCATCGCGATCGCCATGAGTGCAGGCTTCTTTTTCTACCTTATCTGGCGAACTGGTCCCAGCAAGCTTTGGAAAAGCCTCACCGAACTCGGTTGGGGGATCATTTTAGTGATTGCCCTGGCCGGAGTCTCGCACCTTGCTAGGACCCGCGGCTGGCGGCTTACACTCGGTGACGACCAGCATAAGATCTCCTTTTCGCGTTTGGTGGGGCTTAGACTGGGAGCGGAAGCCGCCGGACAACTCGGGATCCTGGGGCAGACGCTTGGAGATTCTGTCCGAGTGTCGCGCATGAGTGCAGAAATACCCGTTGCCAGTGGTCTCGCTTCGGTGACTCTCGATCGCGGCCTCTATGTCGTAACGGGGATTGTGACCACTATCGCGGGGATTTTGGCCGCTCTACCCCTCGTAGCGCTTTCCCATGCTCTGCGCCTGTACGCGAGTCTGTTTGCTTTTATATTGATCGCCTTTCTGATGGTGACGTTGTTCGCGGTGCGAAAGCGTTGGCCGGTGCTTTCGTGGAGTGCCCGCATCATAAGCCGTGTTCCCTCCCTCAAGAATTGGATGGAAAAGAGATACTTGCTGATCCAGTCTGTTGAGAGTGCGCTGTTCGATTTCCATCACAAGACCCCCGGAGCATTTTGGGCGAGTTTTTCTCTAAATCTGGCCGCTCAGTGCCTGGCTGTATCGGAGGTGTGTCTAATCCTCTGGCTGATGGGTGTGAAGATGGGTTTCTTCAGTGCCCTGGTCATCGAAGCATTGACCAAGCTTGTGAACGTCCTGGGCAATTTCAACCCAGGCAACATTGGGACCTACGAAGGTGGAACCATGCTGATTGGCAAGATGTTTGGGCTGAGCAGCGCGACCGGATTGGCTTTGGGGCTGTCACGGCGATTGCGGTCCTTTTTCTGGGCCGCCGTTGGCGTCATTTGTTTCGTCTTGCTGACGCGGTCAAGAAAGCAAGGCGGATCCAAAGTCTTTGCGAGCACAACCGCAACGGTCGCGACGTCTCCCGGAGCGCGAACGAATTCTTCAAGCAACCGTTCACCGGAAAACGAAGTCGTGTTCGCCATTTTCCTCGCCGAAGTAGAGGCCAGGGGCAGCCAATTCAGCGCTTCACTCTCTCGAGTCGGCACGCTACCGATCCTTCTCCGTACGATATTTGCAGCGCAAAAGGCCGGGGCAACACGCATCATGGTGGTGGCCGATCCCGCCATCAGGAGAAAAGTGCAGCGTGCGTTATTCTTTACCGGGCGACTTCCCGAATCTGTCGAGTGGATAGAGGCAGCCACTGGCGCCTCTCTTTCTCAACGCTTACTGCTCATTGCCAAAAAGGCGCCCAGCGAACGATTGGTCTTGATCGATGGAAACAGAACGTATCATCCGTCATTACTCCGGAAGGCTGCTGAGTGGAACAATGAGAGGTCGGCGTTGGCGCTGGCAAGCGATGACGAACTTGCCGGAATTTTTGTGCTCCCCGTTGAGATGATTCGCGATTTCGCGGAGCGTTGTCCAACTCAAGCGGGAACGCTCAAGGAACTGCACGCGTCACTCACCGAGATGCACTCGGTCGTTTCCATGCCAGTCGCGGAAGACCAATGGCAGCGCGTCAATACTCCAGAGGACTGCGAGGCTGCCGAACGAAAACTGGACCGCTGGCTGGTCAAACCCACTGACGGCTTCTACGCGCGGCTGAATCGCCGGATCTCCATCCCGATCAGCCGGCAGCTCATCAAGCTTCCGATCACAGCAAACATGGTCAGTATTTTCACGCTCGGCGTCGGCATTGCTTCTGCCGCATTCTTCGCTTATGGCGGTTACTGGAGCACCTTGTTAGGCGCGTCCCTATGCCTCTTCGCCAGCATTATGGATGGGTGCGATGGAGAGGTGGCTCGTTTGAAACTACTGGAATCCGATTTCGGTTGCTGGCTGGAGACAATCTGCGACTACGCGTTCTACCTGTTTCTTCTTGTGGGCATGACCATAGGACGGTGGCGAAGCTCGGGAACAAGAACGTACCTGGTATATGGCGGCCTGCTCCTTTTTGGAGCCTTAGCAAGCTTCCTCGCCACCGGATGGGAGCGGCGCCGCCTTGCCGCTGGGCGTCCAGAGCAGCTACTGAAAATCTGGCAGGGCCACGCGGAGAGCCGGCCGTCGAATCCTTTCTTGTATTTCGGCCGACATACGGAGTTCATCGTCCGGCGCTGTTTTTTCCCTTATGCCCTGCTCGTCTTTGCGCTCTTTGATCTCATGAGCGTGGCGTTCGTTTTGAGCGTGATTGGAGCAAATTTGGTTTGGCCTATCGCGCTGTACTCCTCTCTCACTTTTGCCAGGCCCAAGCGCCAGGTGGTGAACAATCGCCCAGATTTCTCTCGGAATGCAGAACCATCGCGTGAATACGCCGCAGGTTTGCTTTGATCCTCTCGTGATGGGCCATCTGTTTCGCGGTTGGAGACCATCCAGGTGTGTACACTGAAAAAGTGTGGCAGGCGGTAATTTCGATGCAGGGGATCGAAACAGGCAATTTCTCACCTCCTCGGTTGGTCCTCATTCCACCGGATTCCATACGTGTTGTGAATTGGAATATCAATCGGGGGCTGCGACTGCAGAAGGTCATCGAGTTCCTGGCTAGCGCGAAGGCCGACGTTTTTCTCTTGCAGGAATCCGACCTGAATGCCCGGCGGACGCATCATCTCAATGTTGCGAAGGAAATCGCGCAGAAGCTGCAGATGAACTATGTGTTCGGGCGTGAGTTCCAGGAATTAACGCAGGGTTCGCGCACATCACCCGCCTATCACGGCCAAGCGACGCTCTCGCGCTGGCCGTTATCGAATTCTCGGATCTTGCGATTTCAGAAGCAATCGAATTTCTGGCGTCCGCGCTGGTTCCTGCCCGAGGTCGAACCGTTTCAGGAACGAATCGGAGGACGCCTGGCGCTGGTATGCGAAACGGCCATCGCGGGGAAAAGGCTTGTCACTTATAACCTGCACCTGGAGAGTAAGGGCGATGATGCGTTGCGCCGCTCCCAGATTGAGGAGACCCTGGAGGATGCCCGGAGATACGACATAAGCACGCCGATCGTGCTCGCTGGCGACCTCAATCTCGATGTCTCCCGCGAACCTGCTTCCACCGCGATCAGTCAGACGCAGTTTCTGGACGCATTTGCAAATCAGCATGTGCCAACAACGCCCGGCTCTTTCCTGGAGCCCGGACGAACCATCGATTGGATCTTTACGCGGGGACCTATTCGCGCCAGCCAACCCCAGGTCGGCCGCTCAGTGTCCGCTTCCGACCATTACCCTCTCTCGATCACCCTGGATTTCGCGTAGCTCATGGAACTCGTTCGAGACGCCTGGCAAGTACTAAGATTCACGATCGCTCCGAAGCTGACCGGGTCGAGGCTGGCCCCGCCTACTAGCAAGCCGTCAATACCGGGCTGCGCCATGAGACTCTTCGCATTGTCTGGCTTCACGCTGCCGCCGTATAGGATGCGCACGTTGTTCGCAGCCTCCTTTCCGAAACTGTCTTTCGCTTGACCGCGAATGAGGAGGTGAGCGGCGGCGGCGGTCTTGGGGGTGGCGGTCTCGCCAGTGCCGATCGCCCAGACCGGTTCGTATGCGATTACGATTCTTGCGAACTGTTCGTCCGACAGCGCGTCAATGGCGTACCGAAACTGCTCCATCAGCGCTTTTCCCGCGTTCTTCTTTTCATGCTCTCCAACGCAGACGATCGGGGTGAGCCCCGCGTCGATGGCCGCTACAGTTTTCTCCAACACACTCTCGTTGGTTTCGCCAAAATACTTGCGTCGCTCGCTGTGTCCCACGATCGCGTGCGAACAGCCCAAGGCCCTGATCATCGGGCCGGAGACTTCACCGGTAAAGGCACCCTCCGTCGCCCAACAAAGATTTTGTGCGCCAACCTGTATCCTAGTTCCGCGCGTAGCCCTGATCGCGGTCTCCAAGTTAAGGAAGGAGGGGCAGATTACGACCTCGCAATTCTCCGAGCGGTCGACAAGCGTCCGAAAGCTCTCGAAGAAAGACGCGGTGCCGGCGGCGTCCTTGTGCATCTTCCAGTTCCCACAGATCACAGGTGTTCGCATATGAGTAGCCTTTGAAAACCCGACGCGCAACAATCCGATCGGAGATTGAAATGCAGATCGCACTTCATCTCGGAGCGCTTCGCTCCATGCCCGTGGATAAGACCTTTCAGACACTCACGACTGGACAAGGTGAGTCCCGAATCAGGGAATAGGTCAGATCCCGCATACGCCTAAGAGCGCCGGAATGAGTACTTCTTCCAAGCACGAGAACATCAGCGGACGATTGCCGGACCGCATCGAGCAATACCTGTTTGACCGGGCCGAACGCAATGGACACTGAAGCGTCCGAACCTACGGTGCGCAGGCGATCGACAATGCGCTGCTCCAGAACGCGTAGCTTTTCTTTGGATGGCTTTTCGACGTTTGAGCCCGCCTCGCCTGTCTGAATTGCATGAACTACCGACAGCTTTGCGCCCGCCGCCGACGCGGCCTCACTCGCGTAGAGGAGTAACCTGTGCGAATCCGATGACAACTCGACGGCGCAAATCCACGTCCGGTGCTCCAGAGACCGGGGCGCGATTGTTGCAGCGTGCTGCATCGTTAACACAGGACAGTCCGCGTCACTTAGTACCTTCGCTGTCGTCGAGCCGAGAAGCATCTGCCGGAATTGACCGGCATGCGTGGGCATCATGATCAAGTCGGATCTGCCCTTCTTTGCTTCCACCATGATCAAGGCTGCTGGGTCGCCGGCCAAAAGGACCGTCCGAGACTTCGTTGAAGGAAACTGGGAATTGAGAAAGACTTCAAGTTTGCTCCTCGCAAGATTCCAGTGCTCTTCTGCTATCGCGTCGGGCGTTCGTGCGAAGAGCTCGAATCCGTTGTGACTCGAGAGATCGCATACATGAGCGAGTGTCACTTCGGCCCCGAAAATCGCCGCAGCTCGTTTAACGTAGACGGCCATGCCGACGCACGAAGGAGAGAAGTCAACCGGGAAGAGGATCTTTTGAATCATTCTTGATGCTCATCTGAGTCAGACCGTCAATTCAAGCCGAGCGTCCACAGAAATCTCAGCTTTGAAGAGTTTTGATACCGGACAACCGGTCTCAGCTGCTTTGACGGCAGCTTCGAATACCGATTGGTTCGCATTAGGAACTTGAGCCAACAGGTCGAGATGGCTTTTCGAGATCGCGAAATGCTCGCCGACCTTCTCGAAAGTGATGGTCGCCGTGGCTGCCAGCTTCTCGGGTCTCAAACCTACCTTACCCAATTGCGAGGAGACCGCCATCGCAAAGCATGCCGCATGTGCGGCAGCCAGCAGTTCTTCGGGGTTGGTACCGATGCCATTTTCAAATCGCGTACTGAACGAATACTGCGTATCCTCCAAGACAGTGCTCTCTGTCGATAGCGATCCCTTGCCCGTTTTCACATCGCCTTGCCAAACCGCGCTCGCTTCGCGTTTCATCCCCTCGGCTCCTTCGATCAAGCTACGTCTAGATCGCACTCGAATTGCCAGTGCCGGATATTGGACCACGCTCCCGCAACTGCCTAAAGGAACGGACACTTAGGCTACAGAACTGTCACTCCATCGAAAACGCCAAGAGCCTTTCCAGGCGGCGCCTCGACAAACACGTCAATGCCTTGACGGTTGGCAGGGGCTTGTGATTGAAAAGACGCACAAACGGGCATCGCACTCGTGACTATTCTCATGTGTAACTACGCGGACCTGGCGTTTGAAACCAGGAGCCAGAGCCTCGCCAAGGCGAAGCGCGCGACTGAATCAAAACGAATTCCGTCGAGCCACTCGCCTCATTCTCTTTCGACTTCTGTTCGCATCAACCGGCTTCCGGATTCCTGGTGTCTGGCCGCCTCCGGCGCTTGCCCAACTACCATTCCTGCAGTCATTTCGAACAGAATTTACACGTTTCCGAAATACTCCTCATTTCCTCCTCCTTATCCTGAACTAGAACACCGGAATGTCGTTTCCCGGTTTTCTGTGGGTTAGCACTTGCCGGAAGGAATGCGGGATTTACATCGCACCCGGCCATAGGGAGCAACGAATTGAAGCCAATCAGAGTGGTCATTGTGGGCGGAGGATTTGCCGCTGTACAATTCGCGAAGACTCTTCGCAGCAAGCTCCGCGCTTCAGAGTGCGAGATCCTCCTGTTCAACCGAGAGAACCACATGGTATTTCATCCTCTTCTAGCGGATGTCGCGGGAGCTTCCATCAATGCGGACGCCGCCGCAACGCCTTTGCGCCAGATGCTCCCTGGTGTTGGTTGCCGTACCGAACGCGTTCAGAGGATCGATCTTCCCTCCTCAGAGATCGAATTTGACGATGGGACCGGAGTGCTCAGACGCTTGCATTACGACCACGTCGTGATCGCCTGCGGTGCGGAAAGCAACCTGGGTATCATCCCTGGCATGACCGAGCATGCGTTTCCGTTCAAGGTTATGCGCGACGCCATTGACCTTCGCCAGCACGTCGTGCGTCAGATGGAACAGGCCGAAGCGACGACCGACCCTGACCGCCAGCGCCGGCATCTAAGCTTTATTGTGGTAGGAGCAGGCTTCAGCGGCGTCGAAGTCGCTGGAGAAATCAACGAACTCGTTCGCAGCAGCACCCGCTTTTACCGCAACTTCAAAAAGGAAGACGTTGTTGTCACGCTAGTCCATTCCCAGGACCATATCCTGCCTGAAGTGGCGCCAACGCTGGGCGAGTTCGCCAGAAAGAAGATGGAAGAAGCTGGCATCAGCATCCTGCTGAACACGCGCGCCGTCGCGGCAACTCACGAGGGCATCGAACTCAACAACGGAAAGATGTTGACGGGAGCGACCGTGGTCTGCACCATCGGAACCTCGATTTCTCCCTTAGTCCAACACCTCGACGTTCCCAAAGAGCGGGGACGCATTCGCACCGCTCCGGAAATGCGAATCGAAGGCCAGACGAACGCTTGGGCCATCGGCGATTGCGCCCTCATCGTCAACTCCTTCGACAGCAAGCCGTCCGCTCCTACGGGCCAATTTGCGGAACGCCAGGGTCGCCAGGCGGCACTCAACCTAGTTCGAATCCTGAAAGGCGAGCCCACCAAGCCATTTCGCTTTAAAGCCCTCGGGCAGCTTTGCTCCATTGGCGGTTACCAGGCCGTAGCGGAAATGTTCGGGATGCGCGTCTCGGGTTTCCTCGCCTGGTTCCTGTGGCGCGGAGTTTATCTCTTCAAGCTGCCGACGTGGTCTCGCAGAATCAAGGTGGCCCTGGACTGGGCATGGGACCTGCTCTTCCCACGCGATCTCAGCTTCCTTAATACCGATTCGGCGCAACAGGTCTACCACGCCTACTATCGTCCAGGCGATTTCGTCCAGCGACAAGGCGAGTCGGCCCGATTCTTTAGTGTTATCGAAGAAGGCGAAGTAGAGATCCTGAAAGCGGCAGAGCCGAACACCGAGCCAAAGATCGTCGCCGTCCTGGGCAAGGGTGACTTTTTTGGCGAGGCCGCCTTGATGGGAAACCGTCCTCATGAAACAAGCATTCGTGCCCGCACCGCCGTTCGCCTGCGCCAAGCAGGCAGCGCCCTGTTCTCGCAAATCGCCGGAACCTTCGCACCTCTTCGTGAAGTGCTATCGCAGGCTATCATTCGCCGCTCGGGCGACCTTTGGCACCGCCTCCCCTTGACCAAGTCAATTCTCGAGGGTGAACCCCTTGCCTCTCTCCTTGATCCGCTTCCAGCAGAACTCCTCCGTAAAGACACTAGCCTGGCCGATGCCATTCGGGCCTTGAAGGAAAGCTCTAGCGGCGAACTCCTGATCCTCGACGAAGCGCAGCGTTTATGGGGAACTTTCGACCGCAACGACCTCGATCAAGTTGTCGCTCGCATCGCCGTCCTTCCGACGGATCAGCACGGGGATATCACCCGTTCCAAGCTAAGTGAATTTCTCGTGGTGAATCCAGTTTATGTAGCTCTCGACGATTCGGCACTAGTGGCGGTCGCCACCATGCTTGATCATGGCATCTCGTGGTTGCCGGTTGTCCAGAGCAAGGACAATCCCCGGCCCGTCGGTTATCTAAGAAGAGAAAAAATCCTCGACCGAATGATCGAAAGAATTGGGCAGCCGCAAGCAGAGCATGCCCGGGTTGCAAGCTGAAAACTCCTATGATCGAGCTCGCTCCCTCCATCCTCTCGGCTGACTTCGCTCGCCTCGGCGCGGAAGCCCAGGCCGCTGTCGAAGGGGGAGCCACCGTTCTTCATGTGGACGTGATGGATGGCCATTTCGTCCCGAATATCACGATCGGGCCCCCGGTCGTAGCCTCTCTTCACAAAGCCTCGAAAGTCCCACTCGATTGTCATCTCATGATTGAACGGCCGGACGAATTCATCCCCGCTTTCGCGGAAGCTGGCGCTGCTTGGATCTCTGTCCACCAGGAAGCCTGCGTCCATCTTGATCGGACCCTTCATTTGATCGCCGCCCACGGATGCAAGCCCGGAGTGGTCATAAACCCTGCCACACCGGTCCATGCTCTCGATGAGGTTCTTGTTTTAGTTCATCATGTCCTGGTTATGAGCGTGAACCCCGGCTTCGGTGGCCAAACCTTTATCCACTCTTCCCTCAAGAAAATTGAGTTACTCTCGAATATCCGGGAGTCTCGCCGCCTCGGCTTCCGCATTGAAGTCGACGGCGGCATCCATCGCGACACCGTCGCAGACGTCGTGCGGGCGGGTGCCGAGATCTTGGTCACAGGTAGCGCTATATTCGAGCAGGGGAACCCAAGTGAAAATGCCAGGCAACTCCTGAAGTGCGCTCTCGATGCCGCAAAGCAACCCGTTCAAGATCTCTCGTCTGCAATGGCAGGAGGGGCTGCGGGCGATGGTGGGAACTCATTAAGTTTGCCCTGATCGCCGTTCGTCTTCCGAGGTGAATTGTTTACGTTCTCCGCCAAAGGTGTGTCCTCCCTCTCTGGCCAGATCACCGCCAATATGAGCGCAACGCCAATTCCGATGGACACCTCGGCGAACCGGTGAAAGGCGGTCTCCAAGGCTGGACCCGCCCGCGGGATCAAAAGCACAATGGCCAGCGTAATGCCCCCAAACCTGTATGCACTTCGATCCGCCAGGGCAAGAGGGCAAAACAGTCCCAGGAAGAACACGCTAGCGCCAAACACCAGAACATGGGGCTCGAAGTGACTCGCGACAATCGCGCCAAGTACCGCTCCAAGCGCCGTTCCGACGAAACGCTGCCAGGATACCTTCAGCGCCGCTCCCAGCGACGATTGTGTAATCACAATGGTTGTGATCGGTGCCCAGTACGCCTCTGGCAGCCCCATGCGCGCGACCAGCACCGAAGTAACCGCCGCCACGGCCGTCCGAGCGGAATGCACCAATATTACCCAGCCTCCCCACTCCGTCGGCCCCTCTCTCTCCCCCCCGCCATTGCCGTCCTCCACCGTCCCCGCAGTCACGTCGAAGCACTGGCCCACGGGCCCCAACTCAGCCTAACTATCCCACTACTCGCAAGGCGGCGTCTCCGGCCACACAAGTAAGTTATTTAGAATCAACACCTACAAGGCCCCCCTGCCATCGTTAATGGTTGATTCTAAATGCGTTGGGCAGTAGCTAAATCACTTAGAATAAAGCACTTACAAGAAAGTGGAGGGGATGGTCGCTCAGGTCCCTTTGTGCCATCCATTATCTATTGTTGATGACCCTGTCGACCTTTTGGGGCGCGCCACTAAGCTCTTGAGTACCGCTCGCTGTTAGGCTTCGACCCAATCAGCGCAAAGTACAAAATGTATAGGTAACAAATCACGGGAAGAATGAATGCGTGGTGCAGGCCGACATAATCGGCGATGAAACCTTGAATTACGGGAAGGATGGCACCACCTACAATGGCCATATTCATGACGCCCGATCCGTTTCCTGTCAGAGGCCCCAGTTCTGCCACACCCAGGCTAAAGATGGCTGGGAACATGATCGAGTTAAATAAACCAACGGAAAGAATGGTCCACATCGCAGTATGTCCACCCAATATCATAGAAGCTGTGATGAGCGCGGTTGCGCAGATTGCGCATAGTGCCAGCAGATATTCAGCTTTGATCCGCCGCAGAAGGGGTGCGCCAAGAAAGCGTCCGATCATCGAGCCGGCCCAGTAGAACGAAACAAACCCTGCTGCGGTTTTGGCGGAGAAGCCGGCGATCTCCGGCAAGCCAAAATAATTCACTAGAAAACTTCCGACCGAAACCTCTGCGCCCACATACGCAAAGACTCCAATGGCACCCAAAATGAGATTGCGATGCTTCCAGATCGAATCTGTAACCTTCTCTCCGGGGCGGTCCGCCGCAGTCTCAATCTTGGGAAGCTTGAAGGTGCCGATCAAAATCGCCAACAGCACTAGGGCGACGCTGATTACCGTGTACGGCATCTTGACCGAGGCGGCCTCCTGCACGCGGTACGCACGCAGCGCTTGTGGCGCAAGCTGCCTTAGTTGCTCGACCGCCAGCGGCGCAGCGCTCAGGATCAGCAGACCTCCTATTTTCGGGGCAACCGTCGTGCCCAGCGAGTTGAAGGCTTGCGTCAGATCCAGGCGGCTCGATGCCGTTTCAGGTTTCCCCAACAAGTCCACGTAGGGATTCGCCGACACCTGCAGACCGGTAATTCCCGCTGCGAGAACGAGCAGCGCGGTC
>WNGO01002648.1_pt1 | contig 17143 bp, 15 predicted proteins | sample 5400511 | NCBI WGS metagenome assembly WNGO01 (sample SAMN13153380, study PRJNA577476) | soil metagenome | isolation source: 20 cm soil or saprolite under Garry oak tree replicate 2 | place: USA:California | collected 2016-06-15 | reverse complement strand
AGCACCGGTTCCGTAACCGTTCCGAGAGTGGCAAAGCCGCGGTCGCCGATGTCTCCGGCATAATAAATCAACATCAAGATCGGAATTTGAAACTGCAACGACGTAGTGGTGAGCGCGTTACAGCTGTTTAAGAAACCCGCGTTCTGCATGATGATCGCAGTTTTCTTTCCCGCGAGATAAGCTCCGGCGCAAATGCCGATGCCTTCCTCCTCCCGGCAAAGTGGCACGTGCCTCAGCGCGGCATCGTTTTCCACTGCGCGGATCAGTTCCAGCATCTTCTCGTCCGGCAGAGTAGCCACGAAGTCGATGCCAGCGTTCTTAAGTCCGGCGGCGATGGCCGCGGCCGGCGCTTTTGCGTCCAAAGTTTCCGTTTTTCGTCGCGAAGGGTCCAATGTTACGCAGCCTCCGCACACCCTCGACGAAAAACGTGACGAATACCATCCATGTTCTCATCGCTACTGCGAATGCGCCAAGCTTGTCAAGTTAAGGCGATGATGCCATCACGGCGGTTCGCCCTTGACAGCAAATTGGCGCGCTCTATAGTTGACTTAAAAATATGGCCGAAAAGGAAGTCAAAGTCAGCGAACAACATGTCTGGGTCGGAGTCGACGACGAACATGTTTTGCTCGGCCTGACCAATTATATTCAAGGTGCGCTCGGTACGGTGATTTCCGTTGAGCTTCCCGACATCGGCGATAGGATCGAGGAAGGCGAAGTTTTTGCCGAGATCGAAACCATATCCACCGTCCATGAGTTCGTGTCGCCGATATCGGGCAAGGTTCTAGCGGTCAATCCGCATCTCGACAATCATGCTTCGATCATTAACGAGGATCCTTACAGTGAAGGATGGTTGATCGAGGTTCGTTTGAACGACAGCTCCGAACTCAATGAACTCATGGATATGGATGAGTACTATCATTTCGTTTTCAAGGACACACTCTAGACGCTTCCTGTTGATTTCGGTTATCGCCATCAGCGCGTCCGTCAGTTTCCGGTGCAAACCGCGCAGTTAAACCCGTGCGCGTCGGAACACGAGGACGCCATCGCCCGCCGGCGCCGCGCGATGGTTTCCCTGCGCGGACGAGGGATCCGCTTTGGCGGAAACTTCGGGAAGGCGGACGATGGGTGATGCCGTTGGGCGAAGAGCGGCGAGATTAAAGACTGATTCCGGCCAGAAAATCAGCAGCCAAGGCGATCATCGAGGATTTTGACGCGGTTCTTTTTGTGCCGCTGACGGGCGCGCTTCGGAAGCAGGGTCGTTAATGCCTTGGCGCGGCGCACCGCGTTTCCCCTGGCTCGGAAAGCGATAGATCACTTCACCCGGCCGGACCAAATTGAGTTCTTCCCTGGCCACCTTTTCAAGAAACGCGTTGTCGTTACGGATGCGATAAACGCGGTCTCGCAGAATTGCGTTTTCCTTTTGCATGCGAAAATTCTGTTCGTCAAGCCGATCCTTTTCGCCGCGCAACTGCCAGAGATGCAGTGCCCCATGCTTACCGACGACGGTGACCAAGGAGAGCATCACGATGAGCGAGCCAAACAGATAAATTGGCCAACGTTGGGGTACGATTGTTCGGAAGCGCATAGTTCAGATGCATAGCAATATAGCATATTTTATGCTTTTGTCTTAAGTTGATAACTTTTTTTCGGAGGGCGGGTGATGAAAATTCAACGGGTGCACGCGCGTGAAGTGCTCGATTCACGAGGACAGCCGACAGTGGAGGTAGAGGTGTCTCTGAAAAACGGCGTGATGGGAAGAGCGACGGTACCGTCGGGAGCTTCGACGGGCATTCATGAAGCGGTGGAGCTTCGAGACGGCGGCAAGAGATATCTTGGCAAAGGCGTAGCGAAGGCCGTGGCCCACGTGAACGAAAATATCGCTCCCCGCTTGCGCGGCAAGGACGCGCGCGGCCAAGCCGCGATCGATCAAATCATGCTCGATTTTGACGGTTCGCCGAATAAGGGCAAACTGGGCGCCAACGCCATTCTCGGCGTATCGTTGGCGGTCGCTCACGCCCAAGCAAAGGCGCAAGGCCTGCCGTTATATCGATACTTGGGCGGCTCGGCGGCGAAGACTTTACCGGTTCCCATGCTCAATGTCTTAAACGGCGGCGCTCACGCCGACAATAACGTCGACGTACAGGAGTTCATGGTCGTACCCATCGGCATGAAAAGCTTCAAGGAAGCGCTGCGCAGTGCCGCCGAGATTTTCGCGACCCTGAAGAAAGTCTTGCATGACCGGTCGCTCTCCACCAGCGTTGGCGACGAAGGCGGCTTCGCTCCGCGCGTCCAAAGCAATGCCGAAGCGATCGAGTTGCTCTTGGAAGCGATCACAAAGGCTGGTTACAAAGACGGTTCGCAGGTCGCTCTTGCTTTGGACGTGGCGTCGAGCGAGTTCTACGACGACGGTAATTATGTCTTCAAGAAATCCGATGGCCAGAAGCGAAGCCGCGACGATATGGTTCGGCTGTACGAAGATTGGGTAAGGCAATACCCGATTCTCTCTATCGAGGACGGATTCGCCGAGGATGACTGGGAAGGCTGGCGCGTGATGACCCAAGCGTTGGGCAAGAAAATTCAATTGGTCGGTGACGACTTGTTCGTCACCAATAGAGCTCGTTTGCAGCGGGGCATCGATTCGGAAGTGGCCAATTCCATCCTGGTCAAAGTCAACCAGATCGGTTCGCTCACCGAAACTTTAGAGACCATGAAGCTCGCTAAAGAATCCGGTTACACCACGGTGATGTCGCACCGTTCCGGTGAAACCGAAGACGTGACCATCGCGGATCTCGCGGTGGCGACCAACGCGGGACAAATCAAAACCGGCGCGCCTTGCCGCGGCGAACGCACGGCAAAATACAATCAACTATTGCGCATCGAAGAAGAGTTGGGCAAGCGCGCAGTCTATGCCGGCAAGAGTGCCTTTGGTGCCAAGCGCGGCAAGTGAAAAGCAATCGGTCGCCCGTCCAGCGGTGCGACGCGACCGGTGCCGACGCCGACGGGAACCACTCGATGCGAAAACCGCTCGGACCGGCGCTATCGCAGCGCGTCTGGCACTGGCTTATCCTGACGTGCAATGTCCGCTCACGCACAAGAATACTTTTGAACTGCTGGTCGCGGTGATCCTCTCAGCGCAGTGTACCGACGCGGCGGTAAATAAAGTCACCCCGGAACTTTTCCGACGCTATCCGACGCCCGCGGCGCTCAGCCGTGCGTCGATCGCCGACATCGAGTCGGTGATCCGTAGCCTCGGTTTATTTCGCGCCAAGGCAAGATCGCTCAAACGTTGCGCAGAGCAGTTAATGGAAGAATTCAACGGCTCAGTACCGTCGATAATGGACGAGCTCACGAAGTTGGCCGGCGTCGGTCGAAAAACCGCCAACGTGATACTCGGCCACGCCTTTAACATGCCTGGCATCGCTGTCGACACGCATTGTAAACGTCTCGCAAATCGGCTGGGTCTCACCCGGCACCAAGATCCGGTGAAGATTGAAAAGGACCTGGCGCGCATTCTCCCGCCCAAAGAATGGACCGGCTTTTCCCATCGGCTGATCATCCACGGGCGGCGGGTGTGCCACGCGCGCAAGCCGGCGTGTGAAAGATGCGAATTAAAGGCGCTCTGCCCGTCGGACGAGACGGCCACGTCAAATTAGCAAGTCTCTATTCACCAGCTCTACATTTCCGATTCGCATCGCACGGAACGAGATCGTCGGCTCGAGACAGGAGTTAAATTCGGTCTTCGCGGAGATGAAAGGATATCTGCGCACTGGTCACCATGCTCTGCCCGAACCTAATGAAGACGACGGCCCAGAGCGCGTGGAGCAAAAGGAGGACCTCGGGGTGCCAGATGGCTTCGATGCCCGACGGTAAATATGGCGCGACGCCGCGCTCTGTTGGTATGAGGACTGTGATTGCGGTGGCGAATGCGATCGCTAAAATGCCCATCGCTTGATAAGCGGTGATTCTTCCATCGCCGCGGTAATCCGCGCGCAAAATTTCGGAAAGAGCGCGCCAGCCTTGCGTTACAGCCATGTTGGAAACGAACGCTGGCGCGTAGTTGCCGTTGAGAAACATCAGGGTCGCGGCCAAGCCGACGCCGATATAGAGTAGACAAGTGATCGCTTGGATCGGCACGACCTGTTTCCCCTCTAAGCCGCTGGCGTAAGAAATTTTCTTCATGCTGCCGGAAAAAACGAAATGCCAGCGATCGAACATGTGCCGCAGAAACGGGTGTGCGTCGAGCACGGCCACGCCATAGCAACAGCCGAAACTGATACAAGCCAGGCGGCCGAGCCCCTCGCCGAAAGCATAGGCGATCATGATGGCCGCCAGCGCCGGCACGATTGGCACCGCTTGGTAGCCTGCCCATAGCAATGATAAATTCAACAAGTACAGGACAAATGGCGCCACGAAAATGCCGACGAAAAATGCTCCGGCAATGGTGAAGGTGCATTGTTTGCCTTCGACGAACATCGCGACCCATCGCGCGGCGGGCAAACAGACCGCGAGCACGCTGGCGATGACCGCAAAGGTGATGACTAGCGGAACTTGCAGCGCGCCGAAGAGAATGATCATCAACGCCACGCCGAAAACCAGGGCATTGGCGGTTAGCAGCCCGTAATAGGTGAAATTGAGCCCATGCCAGCGACCGCTGATGTCCTTCATAATCGGCACGGAAGCAAGGAACTGCCAACGCTCGTCGGGCAAACGCTTAAATGCCCAGCTCACCAAGACCGACAAAAACAAACCCAAGGACAGCACGAAGGCTTCGTTAGAGATCATGGTCATTCTCCTTGTCTTTTCGTCGACCGATGGTCGAGCGGACTTTTGTGTCGGTCTCGGCCAACGGCCTACCCAGTCCTTGCGAATAACGGCTCACAATATCGGTGCGGTATAGATTACGAATCAGGTCTTCGGAAAAAACCACGCGGTTTTCCTGAAACAGTAATACAGTGGTGCTGCTGCCTGGACGAAAGACGCTTTTGGGGCAGCCACGATCGAGAAACATTCCCACAGATACAGGCTGCGGATTGCGATACTCGGACCGGCTGTAACATTGCCAGACGTCGCCGATCATCAAGGCGACGACTTCCACCATGGCGACCAGGCCCGCGCGCGTGCCGCCGTCGACATCAGTATCAATCACCGTGACGACCCGCTTGTTTTTGGAGTACGGTGTCGCCAAGGTGACGATGGAGCCGGGATTGCACGAATGATAGCGGCCATCGCAATCGTAAATATCGCGGACGAGCCCCGCCACAGGAGTATGATTGTAGTGATATTTTTCCGGGGTGAGCCTGCAGATAACAAAATCGCCGCCGCGAAACGCTTCGAGCCAGCGAGCCTTGGTCGATCCGAGCAGTTCCTGCTCGGAGAAGAATTTTTCTTTTAGAAATAAGCAGGAAGTTTCTTTCAGAGAGCCGACGAGGACGCGCGAATCCGCCGGGCAAACGATCGCCGCCGGGTCGCCAGCCATCGGCCGGTGGTGCCAGTAGCGGATTTTTCGCTCGAAGACTTTTCTCGCCGTGTCGAGGGTTTCAAGTTTGTCCAGGCATTCGGCTAAATCGATGCCGCTGTTTCGCATGAAGCGTCGTATGCCGAAGATATTCTGACCGAGCGGAAAGTCGTAATTCACCCAACCAAGCAGCCCACTCATCCATTGGCTCCCCAAGAGCTGATAGAGCAACGGCGCGTATTCCCGCTCGGGGGAATAGAGATAGTTCACGATCCAATCGGCGAAGGGACGCTCTGGGCAGATGCGCCCCGTGCCTCGCTCCACGTACTGATGCTGGCTTAGGCGCAGTTCGATCCTCGATCGATGCTGTTTTTGCTCGGTAATAATCGTGGTTGTGCTAAAATTTTGAACATCGTTTTGTTTATATGATCAAAATTTGCGCGCACAATGAAACGGCAGGGTAAATGACAAATTAACTTTGGGTAAAATCGCACGTCTGCGGGATTCTGAATTTGCAACCTGCGGAGGCGCTAGCAATGTGTCTTTACGGAAGGAGCACAAAGTCGTCGTAGTCCGGTGCTGCGACGCTGTTGGTAGAGTCGGAACTGGTCAGGATACCAATGCCTGGCATTGTCCGGGCTTGGCGCCGAAAAATTTCCGGTAATAGGCAAGGAAGTTGACCTCTCCATCGTACCACTTGTTTTTTGTCAGGCTCACCGTTGCGCAACGTGGCAACTCTGCTGCGGCTGTAAAGCGGATTGGTAAAGCATGAGCCGGCCGGCAACGACGCACTCCAGATGTATTTGATCACTCGCGGCCAATATTGCTTGTCGAATACGACGTAAACCTGGGCGGCAGCATCGTGTTTTCCACCGAACGCTCATCGGCGCCCGCTGGAACTGATGAACACGCCAGCGCCAAGAAAGCCGCCGTAGCTTTTGCGCATCAAGGACATATACTCCAATCCGATCTGAACGGCCTGCTTTTTTGCATGCGAGTGCAGGAACCGGTTACTGTTTTCCGCTTCGATTCGATAAGTTTTCCGCGCTTAGCCGGTTCGACTTTTCCACTTAAGTGTTCCAAAGCGGGGCGCGGCGCGACAAGAGTAATAAACCTTAGACCAGAAAAACAATCTCCGTATGCTTTCCAGGTGTTATTAGCTGTTAGCGTGGCATTAAGAGTTCTTGACGGATGCCGCCCGACTTATGCTTTTAACAGTCTTTTCACAAACTGTTCATTCGTCATTCACCTCAGGAAGTTTAAGCTTTCATCCATAGGCGACATAATAGAAATACGAACGGAGAATCGCATGGATCCATTGATGCGCAAATGTCAGCTGGCGATTTTGTTTATGCTATTTTTTCTGATCGAGTTCGCAGGCGCGCCGGCTTGGGCGCAGGGGCCACATAATTTGATTTTGTTTATCCCGGACGGTTTGCGTCCGGGAAGTGTGAATCCAGCCACCACTCCGACGCTCGCGCGCGTGCGTGATCAAGGAGTGGAATTCACCAATAGCCACTCAGTGTTTCCGACCTTGACGATGGTTAATTCGGCAGCCATGGGAACCGGGCATTTCCCCGGCGATACGGGTAACTTTGGCAATACCATTTACACTGGTTTTCCAGTGGCAAGCGCGAATGCCAGCGTGGTTCCGATGGTTGAGAACGATGCGATTCTCGGCGAAATCAATGCTCATTTCGGTGGAAATTACCTGAACGAAGAAACCTTGCTTGCTGCGGCTCGCAAAGTGGGATTCTTGACGGCAGCGGTAGGTAAAGTCGGCCCTGCGGCGATTTATGACGTGAGCGAACGATCGGGCGAACAGACGATTGTAATCGACGATCTCACCGGCCGACCCGGAGGTCTCCCGGTCAGCACTACCATGCTCGACGCGCTCCAAGCGGCCATGTTACCTAACCAAGCTCCGGCTCGAGGTGATAATAGCAAAGTCGGTGACGCGAAAACTCCTGGGACAAACGCGGCAAATATTGTTCAGCAGCGCTACTTCGCCGATGTCACGACGAAATCAATATTGCCGATGTTCAAAGCGGCGGGAAAGCCATTTGTGCTGGTATTCTGGTCGCGCGATCCGGACGGCACGCAACATAACCAGGGAGATAGCTTGAATCAGCTCGTGCCCGGAATCAACGGTCCGACATCGCAAGCCGCAGTTAAAAACGCCGATGATAACTTGGCCGCGATTCTAAATACTCTTAAAGCCATTGGGCTCGCCGCGACGACCGATGTGATTGTTGCTGCTGATCATGGCTTTTCGACGATTTCCAAAGACAGTCAAACCAGCGCGGCATCCAAGATCAATTACCAGGATGTCCCGTCAGGCCAGCTGCCGCCTGGTTTTGTCGCCATCGACATCGCCAAGAGGCTTAGTTTTCCGCTTTTCGATTCCGACGCGAAGTCTGCGCCGATCGATTTCAACGCCGGTCAACATCCGAGCAAAGGCAACGGTCTCATAGGCGCTGATCCATTGTCGCCCGATGTTGTTGTTGCCGCCAACGGCGGCGCGGATCTGGTTTATTTGCCCAAACCAAACGCCAAAGAATTGGTTGGCCAAATTGCCGACATGCTGCTCGGACAAGATTACGTCAGCGGCTTGTTTGTCGACGACTCGCTCGGCAGCGTACCGGGAACTTTGCCGTTGAGCTCGATCAATTTCAAAGGTTCCGCAATAACTCCGCTGCCCGCGATCGTCATCAACTTTCGTTCCTTTGCGGCGGGTTGCGGCGAGCCTTTGATGTGCGGCGTAACAGTTGCGGACCACACGCTGCAACAGGGGCAAGGCATGCACGGTAGCTTTAGCCGGGCCGACACGAGTAACTTCATGGCTGCCATCGGTCCGAGTTTTCGCTTGAGGTTTGTGAATCCAGCGCCTGCCAGTAATGCCGATATCGGTATGACGGCCGCGCATATCCTCCGGTTGGAACTCCCAAAGAAAGGCAGCCTCGTCGGCCGAATTCTCTCCGAGACGCTCAAGGACGGCGCAAGAGATTTGCCTAGAATTAAGCACTTAACGCGGATCTCCTCGGCGGCTGCCAACGGACTCCAGACCGTCTTGCAACTTCAAATCGTCGGCGACAATATGTATTTCGACGCCGCCGGGTTTCCCGGTCGCACCGTGGGATTGATGCAACCAGCCAAAAAAACCAACGGCAAGTATGTCGTCAGACCCGCGCCGTCAGCGACGGTGAAAAAGCCAACCTGAATGTCCTGCTAATTTGCCTGCACCCGCGTTTTTAAGGGCGTTCTCGTGCACACCATCCATTTAACAAAAAGTTCATATTTTCGTAACACTCTACTCGACGTCGAGCGCTAGAAGGGCTAGTCGCTGACCGGAAGCGTAGCGTCAAATGTTTTTCGGTGTGCTTGGCTGCGGCGACTAGGAAGCCGGTTCTTATGGATGCGAATGCTTATATCAATCGTGAATTGTCCTGGTTGGAATTTAACCGCCGCGTTCTCGAAGAAGCGAAGGACGAAACCGTTCCGTTGCTGGAGCGGGTGAAGTTTCTCGCCATCTTCAGCTCGAACCTGGATGAGTTTTTCATGGTCCGCGTGGCGCGGCTCAAGAGGATGATCTTGGACGGTGACCAAAGCGTCGATCCCGACGGTTTGACGCCGGATGAAACTTTGTCTGCCGTCTCTAAACGAGTCCACGAATTGGCCGAAGAACAACACCATTGTTTCCTGCACACGATCATGCCGCAACTGACCAAGGAAGGAATCCATCTGGTTCACCTGGACGAGATGAGCGGCGAGCAAGAGCGGTTTTTGGAGGAATACTTTCACCGCACGCTGTATCCCATCGTGACGCCCTTGGCCATCGATCCCGGTCATCCTTTTCCTTACCTGGCCAATCGGTCTTTATGTTTGGTCGTGTCCTTGCGCGCAACCGGTGCGTCGCGATTGCCGCACACGGATCTGTCGATCGTCCATATACCCGCCCAAGTCGCGCCGCGCTTCATTCCTCTTCCGGCCCGGGATGGCCAGCACGCCTTCATGCTGCTCGAAGATGTCTTGGGTCACTACTTGCCGCGGCTCTATCACGGGTTCGAAATTGTTTCTTGTCACGCCATTCGGGTGACCCGCGACGCCGATTTCGGCATCGCGCGCCGAGATGAAGATCTGTTGATGACGATTGAGCAGGGGATCCGTGACCGGCGCATGGGTGTCGCGGTCCGGCTGCAATATGATCCGGCGTTGCCAAAGGAAATCGTCGCCCAGCTGGTCGAAGAATTGGAGCTTGGGATCGAAGATCTTTACCCGGGGGCCGGCTTTACAGCGTTCACCGACTTATTTCAACTCTACGCCGCGGTGAATGTGCCTAGATTGAAAGATCGGCCGCGCGTGGCGCTCTCCGTGCCGGCTTTCGAGGACGCGCCGGATATCTGGAGCGCGATGCGCAGCGGCGACGTCTTGGTGTTTCATCCCTATCAGACCTTCGATGCGGTCACTCGTTTCGTCGAAGAAGCAGCCAAGGACCCGAAAGTTCTCGCGATCAAGATGACGCTCTATCGCGTCAGCGCCTCGTCCCCGATCGCCCAAGCGTTGGCCCGCGCCGCGGAAGCAGGCAAGGAAGTGTCTGTTCTAGTCGAGCTGCAAGCGCGCTTCGACGAGGAAGCCAACATCACCTGGGCGCGCGCTTTGGAAAAAGTTGGCGCCCATGTCGTCTACGGCATGGTCGGGTATAAGACCCACTGCAAAATCTGTCTCGTGGTGCGCCAGGAAGCTGACGACATTCGACGTTATTGCCACCTCGCCACCGGGAATTACAATGTTCGTACGGCCGGCGTCTACAGCGATCTCGGTCTTTTCACTTGCCGCGATGCTTTCGGCCAGGACTTGACTGAACTTTTCAACTTACTCACCGGCTACACCCGTCCGCAGAAATTCAATCATCTCCTGCTGGCGCCGGTCGCGCTGAGAGAGCAGTTCTTGGCGCGGATCCGAAAGGAGGCAGATCACGCCCGCACCGGACAACCTGCGAGCATCATCGCCAAGGTGAATAGCCTGATCGATCCGGCCGTGATCGATGAACTTTATATGGCAAGCCAAGCCGGTGTGCAGATTGAACTGCTCGTGCGCGGCATGTGCAGTTTGCGGCCGGGACTGCCCGGAATCTCAGAACGTATCCGCGTACTTTCCATCGTTGATCGTTACCTCGAACACGCCCGGATCTTTTATTTTCAGAACGGCGGCGAGCCAATTTTTCTGTTAGCCTCGGCTGATTGGATGCAGCGCAATTTCGACCAACGCGTGGAGATCGCTTTTCCGATTCTCGATCCCGTACTGCAAAAACGTCTCAAAGACATTCTCGACACCCAGCTCTGCGATAATATCAAAGGCTGGTGGATGCACCCGGATGGGAGTTATCTACGCACGCCAACCGATGGCGGCGCCCCTCTGCGATCTCAAGATCGATTATACGAATTGGCCGCCTCCGCAACCTAGGAGGCCGTCTGCTCAACAACCATCGTCAATCAACCACGAGCTAATTCTTATCGATCTCGAAGATCGTCGTAGTGTTACTTACCTCGTGGGAGACCACTAGCATACTTTTCCGTTCGGACTGTTGTCCTTTTTAATAACATAAGACCTTGCATCGATATCGAGTTCCTTGGCGCCACTCGTCAAAAGCCGTCAACGCGAGACCTTGCGCTGGGCCTCTGGAATGATCCGGCGCAACCACATTTGACGACCTTCGCCATTGAATGAAATTTCTGTAGATCTTTCCGAATTCTCTCGGGACTCAAGTCCAGCATGATGCAGATCGTCTCAAAGGAGAACAGGCGCTCCGTATGTTCTTCGAAAAACCAACGCTCAGCCTCCTTGAAGAAAGAGTTGCCCGAGAGGAAATGTTTTCTATATGTCGCAATAGCGTCCTTCAAAACCGCCAGTAACAACTCCTTTTCCGGTTGCGAATATCGCCACCGAGACGGGGCATCGTCGTTTAGCGCCGGCACCTCGTCCGGCGCAAAGGATTGCAGGGAAAACCTTTGTTCCATCGAAATATCCTTCCGTCTTGAATTCGAAGTGATCCGACGTTTTGACTTTTCGCCTTCGTTGATTGCCCGACAGAATTGCCCCCTTACGTAAGGACTCTGTTGCAATTTTGTGAAGCGATCGTGAAGAAGAGTGTCCCGTCGCTTCAGCTGTTTCCAGGTAAACGGTCGGTCTGCACATTGGTGTTGCGGTGGTCACTCCCGTGGTGAACGAGTTCGAACTGCGCAGCAAACCCATCCGTGTCGCCGTTTACGGCCGACGATAAAGCGAGAAATATCTTCTACCGAGCTACGGACGCACGCCGACTTAGTTCATCAGCTCTTTACCGATATTTTTCCGAACTGTCATCGCGGCTTAAAGCCGCGGGCGTAGCGTGTTGTCGTTTCGAGGTGAACCCATCAAGCCGCAACAGGAATTCACAAAAGGAGGAATTATCATGTTTGAAAGCGTGAGATTCTTAATCTGCTGCGTGATTCAGAGCGGCGATTGCCGTGTCCTTAAGTTTCGCGGCGGCCCTGCCGTCTGCGGTCGCTTCTGACATTCTCGTCGCGCGCCACGGTGGTTCGGGCAAGCCGGATGACAACGAGTTCAACATTATCGAGCTTGATAAACCGCTAGCCAACGGCGGGAAATAGTTGTGCTTGAGGTCAGATCCAAACCAGCCAATGACGCCGCCGAGCCGATTAGGTTCATCGAAAGATCATTTGGTGGTGACCAACCAGTAACAATGCGCGCTTACCATGCGTTCGATTCGTGCCGCCAGTCGATGGGGGCGCGTTTTTCTCAAACGGCTCCCCACCTGCGTTCAGGCAGAAGACAGTCGAGAAGCAAAAAGCGAAAGGGGAGATGCCATCGTGCGAGAAAATATTGAGTTAATCGCATGGCTGTTTCTCTGTGTCCTTTTTGAAATCGTCGGCACCATCGTTGTGAGCGTTTACGGCTAGACGGAATGTACGTCGTTTGTCCGAGATCGGTTCGTTATCAACAACTGAATTTCAACCGGGAGGTAATGCTATGCAGGTACAAGTTCTCCAAAAAATCAACTCGAGGAGCATTTTCCGTTTGCTGAAATTGCTCGTTTGTTTCGTCGCAATTTCGATTCTAGCCCATGACATAGGCTTGGCAGCTCAGGCAAGCAGGAAACCAAGCGGCGCCTGCCAGATCAAGTCGGCGCGCGGTAACATTCAGCATGTCATTTACCTCATTTTCGACAACGTGCATTTCCTGCGCGACAACCCGAATGTGCCTTCCGACCTTGAGCAGATGCTGAACCTGCTCAATTTTATTCGAAGCAACGGGACGTTACTCACAAATAATCACACGGTCCTGATCTCGCACACAGCGAACGGGATCCTGACGAACCTCACGGGAATGTATTCAGACCGGCACGGGCAGTCCGTCGCCAACTCGTATCGGTACTTCAAGTCGGATGGAACGACCCTTTCTTCTTCGTCGTTCAAGTATTGGACCGATCTCGTCGACGACACGGGAGCGCCGCCGGCCGATCCTCTCCCGAACATGGTGAATGCGGACAGCGGCACGCCCAAGAACGCACCCGCACCTTGGGTGCCGTACACGCGTGCCAGCTGTGATTTCGGCGCCGTTGCGCTGGCGAACATCGTTCTCGAAAATACCAGCACCGGTGCGAACGGAGACATCACAAAGGTTTTCGGGGCGGGCTCACCAGAGTTTACCGAAGCGCTGGCATCGAATGCCGCGGCGGCGAACACTGCGGTGCGAAACCTTGCTCAGACGGACTTTGTCGGTCTCGCGATCCACTGCGGCCAAGGCGGCGGCATCTGCGCCGGCAACGCACACGCGCGCCCCGCTCTCCTGCCCGATGAATCGGGCGGCTACAATGGTTTCCTGGGGCTCTTCGGAGCGAAGTACGTCAATCCTGCAATCAACGGCGGCAGCGGGGTCGTGAACAATCTCAACAGCGAGCCGATCACGGACCAGTTCGATCAGCCGGGGTTTCCGGGCTTTGATGGGCTGTTCGCGAGCACGACCCTTGCCTATATCGCGCAGATGCAGGAGGCCGGGATTCCCATCACGTTTGGTTACATTTCGGACGCGCATGACCAGCACGGAAAAGCTGGCGAAATCCACGCGACCCGCGGCCCGGGCGAAGCGGACTACGTGCAGCAGTTGAAGAACTACGACGAGGCGTTCGGCAAGTTCTTTGAACGGCTGGCTAAGGCCGGGATCGACAAGAGCAACACCCTGTTTGTCTTTACCGTCGAGGAGGGTGACCACTTTGTCGGCTCGCAGCCAACCAACTCCAATTGCGATGGCGTCAACACGCCGTGCACCATATAGTTTGGTCGGCGAAGTCAACGGCAACTTGACCGGCTTGCTGGCGACTCAACAGGAGATTACGACGCCATTCACCGTTCACGCAGACATGGCGCCGACGATCTACCTCAACGGCAATCCGTCGCGAAATAGTTCCGTCGCGCGCGCCTTCGGCCGCGCCGTCTCCAAGCTTACAGCGGTCAACCCTTACACGGGCCAGACGGATAACATGACGGTCGCCCTTGCCGACCCGGTCGAAATGGATCTCTTGCACATGATCACCGCCGACCCGCAGCGAACGCCGACGTTGGCGATGTTCGCCCAGCCGGATTATTTCCTCTTTACGGGCGCGGCGAACTGCACTGCGCCCTGCATCACGGTGCCGACGACACCGGCAACGTCCACGTTTGCGTGGAACCACGGAGGAATTCAGCCGGAGATCGCCACCATCTGGTTGGGCCTAGTCGTGCCGGGCGTTAGCAACCGCGTTCAGGACGACAGCACATGGTCCGATCACGCGGATGTGCGTCCGACGATGCTTTCGCTTCTTGGCCTGCAGGATACCTATATCCATGACGGCCGCGTGTTGACCGAAACCATTGAGGAACATGTCCAGCCCGTGCGCGGGCGTAGCCGCAGGCAGCCTGTGTGTTCTCAATGTGACACCTTGAAGCAACTTGCGAGCGTGTACAAACAAATCAATGCGCCCTTCGGTCAGCTTGGGATGGACAGCCTAAAGGTTTCAACGGCGGCGTTGGCCAGCGACACGACCGATGACGTGACGTACATCGCGCTCACAGACAGGATCCTGAAATGGACCGACCAACTGGACGAGATCGCCGCAGAAATGAAGGCGATGCTCAACGGCGCGGTCTTTAACGAGAAGGTCTTTAATGAAGTTCGTGGAAGGCAGTTAATCAATCAAGCTCAAGCGTTGCTCGAGGAAGCTAACAGTTGTGCGGGCAATCCGGTGGCCTGTGCGCAATAGCTGGCTAATTATTCGATGCCACAGCGATTGATTCCGCCAGCGTGAGACTCGCTGGCGCTGCGCCGAGAACCAAGGGCAATGGAGAAATGCCGCGCGGAAGACATCGATGGCGATTGGATCGCCGATCTTCCGAGTCACGTCGAAGCGACACAACTTGACCTTCAGACTAGTGACACGGTCGCTCGCTTAGAAGCGTTGACCTATAGTGGAAGGCTGATTGTGAGCGAAGCTTCGATTCGGGTTCTCTCGCACTCATCTGGAAATTTCATTTAATTGAACAAGGTTGGTTTTTTTCATCGTAGAGACTGAGATCAACGCTTCAGGATTCGAGATCTACTTCGGCGCGGAAGGGCGGAAGGCTCTGGGCGAGCTTCCGTTGCTTCGCTGATTTCAGAACTCAAACGCGACTTCCAATTTCCCATCCGGTGCGGCAAGGTGGACGCAAACGACGTCCTTGGCTTGCAAAGGATAAGGCGTCGTCGTGGTTTCGAACACTTCCGGCGGCCGCATCGTCAGACTTACTCCGTCCTCCGAAAGCTTGGCGCAAGCCGTGCCGTTGGCGATATTGACGAACTCTTTGGTCGCATCCAAGGCAAGCTCGTCGGCTGTGCTGATGCTTTCATCCAGCATCGTCGAGGCCATCTGCAACAGCAATTTAGGAGGCACGGAAAGCAAACAATTGAACTGGACATCTTCTCCTGCGATCTTCTGCGAAATCACCCAGCGAAACAGTCGCACCTTCTCTTTGCCGGTCTCGCAACGCTCGATGATGATATCTTGCTTGCCAAACCGCGTGAACATCATCAACATCAGGTCGGTAAAGGTTTTGACTATTTGTTTGTGGGCCACATTGTTAAATGAGGTGGTCATTTCCGACGCGAATTTTTCCGATTCTATTTTGTATTCCTTTAACTCTTTCTCTAAGGTTTCCACGGTCATATATCCCTTGGAAACCAGGGCGTCGCCTAACTTGACTCGATGATTCGTGTCTTGCGAGTCCAGTAGTTCGTTTAACTGGGTCTGTGTCAGGAAGCCCAGGGCGACGGCGATTTCACCAAAGCGCTCATTGCTTCTTTTTTGCTGCTGGAGCACCTGTTTAATCTGTTCTGCAGCCAGCATTCCGCGCTCGAGGGCCATGATGCCGATCGGCGCTGCGATCTGTTTTTGGCATTCCAACGCGTCGAGCAACTGCTGCGAAGTAATGCGGCCCTTTTCCAGCAAGTACTGTCCAAAAAATCTCGTGCTCATAATTCCACCCCGGTGTCTTGGCAAACATTTTTCAGGATATTCAGCATGCCCTCTTTTTGCAGCGGCTTTTGCAAAAAGCTCTTAGCGCCTTTGCGCAAGCAGTCCTTGACGGTATCTTCGGTGCCGACCGAACTGACCATGACGATGCGCGCGCTCGTATCCGTTTCCAGCAGTTGCACGAGGGTATCGATTCCGGTGACTTCCGGCATGACGATATCCAGTAGAACGAGTTGCGGCTTGAATTGTTTGTATTTTTCCACGGCTTCCAAGCCACCACTAGCAGTCGCTACGATTTCAAAATTGCTGTCCCTTAGTTGGGCCGCAATCATAGCGAGCATGGTCTTAGAGTCATCAACCGCCATCACGCTCACTTTCTTGATATTGTCCACGACGATACCCTCCTTTTTTCTAACCAAGATTTATTTCAATCGACGATTCGAATCTCTGGAATCCGATTCCGTCCGGCTTATCTGCGAGCGCCGAGACTCCATTGTTTTTGCGACCCCGCGCTCAAAATCTCATGGGGAATTCGCGATAGGCTTGCGACCTTACTGACCGCGCCTCGTTCGATAGCTTCTTTCGGCATGCCGAAAACAACACAAGACGACTCGTCCTGCGCGATCGTGGAAGCCCCGGCTTTTTTCATTTCCAGCAACCCCTCGGCGCCGTCGCTGCCCATGCCGGTCAAGAGGACACCGATGGCGTTGGCGCCCGCGACTCGCGCGACGGAACGAAACAGCACATCGACGCTCGGACGGTGGCGTGAGACTAGTGGCCCATCGCTCACTTCCACTACGTACCGTGTGCTGTCACGACTAAGAATCGAGTGGCGATTCCCAGGCGCGACAAGCGCCAGGCCTGCCGTCAACGGGTCGCCATTGACGGCCTCCCTCACCTCGATGCCGCAGGTCTGATTCAGGCGTTGTGCGAAAGCCTTGGTGAAGCCTTCGGGCATATGTTGGACAACCACCATTCCAGGAGCGTCGATGGGCATTGCCTCTAGAATAACTCGCAAAGCTTCGGTCCCGCCGGTAGAGGCGCCGATGGCGATGACTGTTTCGGTACTTTTACCAACGGCGGGTTGGGTCTGCGTTGGTAATACCGTGTCTCCGGATCGCCCCGCCGAAGATCGTTCACTCGCT
>WNGO01001627.1_pt1 | contig 17150 bp, 18 predicted proteins | sample 5400511 | NCBI WGS metagenome assembly WNGO01 (sample SAMN13153380, study PRJNA577476) | soil metagenome | isolation source: 20 cm soil or saprolite under Garry oak tree replicate 2 | place: USA:California | collected 2016-06-15 | reverse complement strand
CATGAGAAGGTGCCAGGCGAGGGACACGGGCAGTTTGCTGACGGATTCTACGGTCGGCTCGCCGAGTCGACAGCGTGCCAGGGAGCGCTCGATCCAACTATTCCTCGTCCTGCAATGCCGTGTAAAGTTTGGTCGCCCCGTAAATCAGAACAGCTGGCTTCAGCGCGAAAAGTGACAGCCGCACCAGCCCGCGGAAGAGTCCGACGACCGGCAGCCGATTTAACACGTAACCCGCGACAAAAGCATAGAGCAGTGCCTGCCCTGGGTTCTCGCGCACATATTGTTCGGTTTGACCGAGCACTTCTTCAAATTGCTCTTTCGTGTAATTCAGACTGCGCAATGCGAAGTCCTCAGATGCTTCAGGTGATTTTTTGGCCATGCTCTTTAATTTCGCATCACAATAGATGACTGCGTGTCATTTGGTCAACGCAACGTCATCCAAATGGTGCTTGCGCCACTGCCGGGCGGAAAATCGGGCAGGGGGGGTTGCCGATGAAACTTGGCCGCCCGTCGCGTCACCTTGAGAGAATACCGCCCCATGACTTCGAGACCCTTTTCTCGCAAATTGGAGTAATTCGTCGAAAGAAGAATCTGTCCGTCTCGCTCCACCAGCTCGAGCGCGGCAACCAAAATTTTTTCGAAATCACTCTCCACATGAAACGCCTTACCGCGATGGGAGCGCGAGAACGTAGGCGGATCCAGAATGATCATATCGAATTTTTCTCTTTTTCGGGCCAGCCAAGGCAGGACCGAGAGCACGTCGTCCGCGATGAAGCGGTGGCCATTTGTAGGCAGGCCATTCAGGGCAAAGTTTTCGCGCCCGCGCGCCAGCGATTTCTTTGATAGATCCACATTGACCGTGACCGCCCCGACAGAAGCCGCCGCGACCGAAAACGAGCAGGTGTAGGCAAAGCAATTCAAAAGGCGTTTGGGCGCGACCCGGCGTACGTAGCGGCGATTTTCTCTTTGATCGATAAATAGGCCAACCGAATAGCCCGCGTCGAAATCGATCGCGTATTTTAGGAAGTGTTCCGTGGCAGTCGTCTGCATGTTTGCCTTGGTCTCGCCAAAAACGAGCTGCGGTTTCTCGCGTTGTTCGTTCCTCTTCGGTAAAAACCGGGCGAAGATTCGAAGAAATTCAAAATCGACCGATTTCTGCCAAAAATATAGTTCCAAAGTGAGACGTTCGCGCGCGCGCGCCTTTTTGTAGGAGATGAGAATTTCGCGGCCGAAACGTTCCACCCATGCATCGTCGGTCGTGCAAAGGCGATGTGCATCCGTGCCTTCTGCTTCGAAGTAGCGCATGAGCGCTAAATCGATCCACTCCGACTTCGTTTTCATCTGCGGCAGGTGATAAACCGGAATCTTTCAAATGGAAAATGGACAATCGGCGGTTGCTGCTCGTGCCTGGCGCATTACAATCTGGCGTCGTTGACTTCGGCACATCGTGCTAACTCAATTGTCGCTTATGCAGCACGTCACCGTTCGGGTTCCCGGGAGCACTTCCAACCTTGGACCGGGGTTCGACTGTCTTGGGGTGGCGCTGCGCATCTATAATTTCATTACGGTTGTTCGCGGCGGCCAACACTCTTACCCCAGGATAGTCGACGAGGCGGCGCGACTTTTCTTCGAGCGATCCGGAATGAAATCATTTCCTTTTCGCTATTCGATTAAGCAAAGGGTGCCGCGCGCACGCGGGCTCGGCAGCAGCGCAACTGTTCGGCTGGGAGTTTTGCACGGGCTTAACCGGCTAACCGGAAACCCATTCAATCGATCATCGATTTTTCGTGTGTGCGCTCAATTGGAAGGTCACCCCGATAACGCTGCCTCGGCCAATTTCGGAGGGTTCACTGTCGTTCGGCAGGTCGACATTCAGCAGTTCCCGGTTTCCCAAAGTTTGTATTTTGTTTTGTTGATTCCAGAACTGGAAATCAAAACGTCGCGGGCGCGGCAAATTTTGCCGGTGCAAATTGCGCGTGTCGCTGCAGTCGAGACTTGCGCCAACGCGTGCTCAATCACCGCCGCGTTTGCCGCGGGTAATTATCGAAGTCTGCGCAAAAGTTTTGGCGATCTTTTGCACCAGCCTTTTCGACTGAAGTTGATTCCATTTTTGTCGGGGGTGATCGGCGCGGCCGAAGATGCCGGCGCCCTCGGCGCTTTTCTTAGTGGAAGCGGATCGACCATTGTTGCGGTGACGTTGAAGACTCCGGAAAAGATCGCGACGGCAATGTTGCGGGCTGCCGGCGTGAAAGCGGAAACGCTGATCACGACAGCCGACAATCAAGGCGTGCGTCTTGTCCAATCGCCAATGACCGGTCACTAATCACCAAACTTCATGGGCCGGCGACTTGAAAATCTTGAGCAGTTTGCCATCGACGTTATCCTCGAGCGTGAGCACGGAATTCGCGCCCGCCTCTTGCGCGGCATGCTTTACGGTCTCTCATTCGTCTACGAACGAATCGTGCAGTTGCGGCTTTATTTTTACCGCAAGCGAATCTTTCGCGAACGTACGCTGGGCTGCCTTGTCATCAGCATTGGTAACCTGACTGTCGGCGGCACGGGCAAAACCCCAATCGTGGAAAAATTCGCACGGGCATTGCAATTAGGTGGCCGGCGCGTTGCCATTCTTAGTCGCGGCTACAAAAGTGTGCCGCGTCCGAGTAAACGCAGTTGGTTGCAGCGGTTGCGGAGCGACAATATCAATCCGCCGCGCATCGTCTCGGATGGGAAATCGTTACTGCTTGATTCTCTGACCGCTGGGGACGAACCCTACATGCTGGCTCACAACTTAAAAAGCGTAATCGTGTTGGTGGATAAAGACCGCGTCAAAAGCGGTCTTTTTGCGATCGATAATTGGAAGGTCGATACGCTCCTGTTGGACGATGGATTGCAGTATCTTCATCTCAAACATCGTCTCGACATTGTGTTAGTCGACCGGCAAGCGCCCTTTGGAAACGAATTCCTGCTTCCGCGCGGAACATTGCGCGAACCGCCGCATAATCTACGGCGCGCCAGCTATATCTTCATTACCAAAAGCACGGGCGAATCCAACGAGCAGCTGACGCGACGAATTCGACGCTACAATCGCACCGCCGAGATCATTGAATGCGCGCATAAACCCCTCTATTTACAAAACATTATCTCGGGCCAACAATTGCCGCTCGAGCGTTTGCGCGACACTTTTATTGGCTCTATTTGCGCTATCGCTGCGCCAGAAAGTTTTGAAGATGGATTGCGGAAGCTTGGTGCCCGTATTGATCTGGCCAAGCGATATATCGACCATCATCGCTACAGCGAGGCGGAACTGCAGAGTTTTATCAATCGCTGTATTCGCCGCGATTTGGAAATGATCGTAACAACGGAAAAAGATGCAGTTCGTATGCCCCGGCTGCCGGAAGCCGAAATCAAAGTCCCGATTTATTTTCTGCGCGTCGAAATCGAGATCCTTAGCGGTCAGGAAAGCTGGGAACATTGTGTTGCACGCATCTGCAAACCCCAACCTATGCTTTCACCGGAGCGCTTTTTCGCCTAGTTGAACAATTTAAACCGCGGACTTCGCTGATGACAGGGATAAGGACAGAAAATAGTTGGACGTTTCGCATTTTCTGTAACGTGAAAAACTAGTGCGCCGCTCTCGCCGCAAGGTTTTGGAGTGCGGCAGTCCTGTGCCGCTTTTCTTTCGGGAGAAACGCGAAAGCAGAGGAGTTACTTGGGCGCCAGCGTTGAACGTTTTCGCTTGAGCTGAAGAAGTAATGCGACGGTCACAGACCGCCGCTACAGTTACATGCTCTCGCCAGAACCAATTTTGGCGTAGGCAGATTTATTTCGGCCACGGATGAACACAGATGAAACACAGATTAAGACGAAACATCCGGTTCTATCGGTGAAAATCTGTGTAATCTGTGGCGAAGAAAATGTCTGACAAAGCCGAGCTAATCGTCGACCGCCGCAAGATCGCGGTTTCGAACCTGAACAAGGTTCTTTACCCGAAAGTTGGGTTCACCAAAGGGCAGGTGATCGATTATTACATCCGTATTGCGCCCGTGCTGTTGCCACACTTGAAAGATCGGCCGCTCACGATGAAGCGTTATCCGAACGGGGTGGAGGGGGAGTTTTTCTATGAGAAAAATTGCCCGACGCATCGGCCGAAGTGGGTAAAGACGGCCAAAGTCTGGAGCGAAGGCAACAATCGCTTTATGAATTATTGCCTGGCCAACGATTTGCCCACGCTCGTGTGGGCGGCGAACCTGGCCGATCTCGAGCTGCACACCTCCCTGGCACGGAAGAACGATGTGGCACGCCCAACCATGATGGTATTCGATCTCGATCCCGGCCCGCCCGCCGACATCGTGCAGTGCTGTCAGGTCGGGCTTTGGCTGCGGGATCTGCTGGCGAAAATGAAATTGAAATCATTCCCGAAAACCAGCGGCTCAAAAGGTTTGCAGGTTTACGTCCCCTTCAATACTGCGGCCACCTTTGATCAGACGAAGGATTTATCGCGGGCCTTGGCCCAATACTTAGAAGGGGAACATCCCAACCTTGTCACGTCGAACATGTCGAAAGCGCTGCGTAAAAATAAAGTGTTCGTCGATTGGAGCCAGAACGACGAACACAAAACGACGATCTGCGTTTACTCCCTCCGCGCCAGGGAAGAGCCGACCGTTTCCACTCCCGTAACGTGGAATGAGGTGCAAAACTGTTTAAAAAAGAAAAAGGCAGATCTTTTGAAATTCCGTTCCGATAAAACTCTCGCCCGTGTCGAGAAAAATGGCGACCTCTTCGAACCGGTTGAAAGACTGAAACAAAAACTGCCGAAAAAGTGGAAGCTTTGATTACATCGGTTTTGCTAACAGCAACCGCTCGGGATCCATTTTTTTCGTTTAAAACAGTTAAGTAGGCACGAGCACTTTGGCAGCTAGATTCCTGCATGGTCTTCGGGTTTTTGAAGGAGCGGCGGCGTCAAGAATTACGCAACCGACCGATTCCTAACGAGTGGCGAGCCATTCTCAAACATAACGTACCGGTTTTCGGAAGGCTCCCGCTCGAAGATCAAGCTGAGCTTCTGGGGCATGTCCAAATTCTTCTGGCCGAGAAGAATCTTGAAGGCTGCGGCGGTCTTGAGCTCACCGAAGAGATCCGTGTCACGATCGCAGCGCAGGCGTGTCTTCTTCTGCTGCATCGTAAAACAGATTATTACCCGCGGCTGATCACCATTCTGGTTTACTCGACGAGCTACCAGGCGTACGAGAACCGTCACCTTGAGGGTCATGTTTGGGAGGAGGGCTCGTACGCTCTGCTTGGGCATACTGCGCGCCAACTTCGCTCGTTGGTAATTGCCTGGGACGAAGCGAAACGCGGCGCGGCGGATCCGTCGGACGGGAGGAACCTGGTGCTTCACGAATTTGCCCACCAGCTGGACTTCGAGGATTACGCGACTGACGGCGCTCCAGCCTTAACGACTCGCGCTGAGTACCGGGATTGGGCCAAAGTAATGAACGAAGAGTTCAAGGCGCTTCGTGCCGCTGAGGAAGCGGGAACGCCAACCTTGCTCGATACCTATGGGGCGACGAATCCGGCGGAATTCTTCGCGGTGGCGACAGAAGCGTTCTTCGAGCGCCCGCGCGCTCTCCGCGCCAGGCATCCGAGACTTTATACCGAGTTCACGCGATTTTTCCGTCAAGATCCTGCTTCCTATTCCAGTGAGCCAACAATAAGCGCTTCTACCTGAATCTGTTGGGTTCACAAATCCTGGCAACCTCAGCTACGGAACGTTCGATTTCAGTGCGATTGGGTCTGGCAGGTTTAACCGCGATTCAAGGCGCTGCAGAAGTAGTGCCCGAGCCCTCCACTACTGTCTTCATCGCCGCGGGAATGAGTTTGCTGGCGATCATGTTGCGCCGGGGCAATGTGGTCCGGATGCGGCTGACCGAATCTCCCCCTCCACAACTCGCCGCTGAAGGCAACCAGCGGTGTTTCTGTCAAAGGCCCCTGGCCAATCAGCGATCAGGACAAGTCTCATTAAACCTGGCGTAGACGGAGCATCATCGCTGCGTCTGATCGCGGGCTGCCATACGAAAGAGCAGTATGAGCAAAGTACCGTTTACACTGGGCGTGGTCGGTCACTTCGGATTAGCTGTGCGCAATCCGCAGCGTAGCGCGAAATGGTTCGGGCGTGTGCTGGGGTTGCGCAAAGAATTCGAATACGAGAGCGGCATCGCGGTCGGCAACGACAACGTGACGATCGCGTTGTTCAAAGGCAAACCGTCTCCGAAAACATTGGATCACATGTCGTTTCATCTAACGAACATGAAGACGCTGCGAAAGGCGCTCCAGCATTTGCAGAAGCACAAAGTTGATCTGGAAGATCCAGGCGAAGAAATTGGCCCGGAGTCACCCGGATCGCCTCACATGGGTTTGTGGTTTCACGATCCCGATGGTTATCGCTGGGAGTTAAGCGTCCAAAACGCGCGCAAGGTGTAGAGGCGGCCTGCTTCTACATTATTTTTTCTGGTGCGCGTCCGGGCGGCAGCAGGTAGGAATTATTTCTATGCGCAAAGTGAATCTAAAAGACGTGCCAGAGCAGGAACGAAAGTCACCAAAGGGAAAGTTCCAAAAGTTCGTAAAAGACCTATCGGTCGCACTCGGTCGTGAGCCGGAATCGCTCGATTTGGCGAAGCGACATCCGTTTGATCTGGCGATGGTACGAATTCCTAAGGACAAAACTTATTGTCCGTATCATTCGCACGCCGCCGAATCGGAACTCTACCTTGTTGTTTCCGGCCGCGGCAGCGTTCGCGACAAGGATGGATCGACCATTGTAACCACAGGAGACGTATTTTTCTTTCAGCCGGGCGAAGCGCACCAGCTCACCAATGCGGGCGAGGAAGATTTCATCTATTATGTAGTCGCAGATAATCCGCGCAGTGGCGGGAATGTCGGCGATTCTTGTTATTATCCCGACAGCGGCAAATGGGCAGTCGCGAAAGAAGACGGCGAAGAAGTCATCGTGAAAGGAAAGGAGACCGATTATTACGAGGGGGAAGAGTAATCAGATTTTTCGCCACAGATGAACACGGATGAAACACAGATTAAAAAACATCTCTCGCTGCATCTGTGAAAATCTGTGTCAATCAGTGGTGCAATTTCTTTTCGTCGCGCCGAGCGGAGTGCCGCTTCAAGCTTACGGACCTTGATCGGGGCACTGAAAGCCCTCCCACATATGAAATCAAAAACATCCGCGCAAGATTTTCCATACAAAACTTATCTCAACGTTCTGCACAAACCTCTCGAGCTAATCGACATTCAGAAGCTCATCGATGCCTGCACCGACAAATGGTATAACCAGACGCTTTGTCGTGTGAACGATTCGGTTGTGCGACTTGGCGTTGTGCAGGGCGAGTACCATTGGCACTCCCACGAGAATCTGGACGAGTTCTTCTATGTCGTGGACGGTCGTTTCCTAATCGACCTGGAAGATCGCACGATTGATCTGCGGTCGCGGCAAGGGTTTGTCGTCCCCAGAGGCGTCATTCATCGCACCCGCGCGCCCGAGCGTGCGGTTATCTTAATGGTCGAGGGCGCAGACATCATTCCGACGGGCGATTAAACTTTTCTGCAAAGGACAACTTCTTCGAACTCGACGCTACAAGGCGCACGATCGGGAGTCTGATTTTCTGGGGGTTACTGGTTCAAAGTGATTTACGAAGTCGTGGCGACACCGATCACATATTGGATTGTGAATAATCTGAAGCATGCCGAGGGCATCGACGTTTATGACCGTGGCACGAACTTCAATCCATTCGCGCGCAGTCGGGAGGAGGGCCAGGCCGCGACTTAAAAATCTGACCTAGCCACAGATGAACACAGATCGCCACAGATAAAGAAGTAAACGATCCTCATCTGTGAAAATCTGTGTCAATCTGTGGCGAAAATCCCCTTTTGAAAATTGTTTCGGGCGGGCAAACCGGAGTGGATAGGGCGGCCCTGGACGTCGCGCTGAAGCACGGGATCGAGTGCGGAGGCTGGTGTCCAACTGGGCGACTCGACGAGTTTGGCCGAATTCCTGATCGTTATCCGGTTCAAGAATTGGAGCACGGAGGTTTTAGGGAACGCACGTCGCAAAACGTCAGAGATGCGGACGGCACCGTGATCATTTACTTTGAGATGTTGCGCGGCGGGAGCGAGCAAACCGTTCAATTCTGCGTCGAACAAAAACGTCCCCACAAACTAATCGATGCCGGGAAGATTTCCGCTCAACACGCCGCCGACCTGATCGCCGAATTCGTGCGCGAACAGGAAATCGGCACGCTCAACGTTGCGGGTCCACGCCAAAGCGAATGGGCGGACGGTTATGATTACACTCTTCGCGCGATGGATATCTTTCTAAAGAGCCCGTAAAGCGCGAGCCCCTCGCCGTAGCACTTTGTTTTGCTCTGATTCGTGTGACCTGATGCGAGTAGGAGAGGTCCCTCGGCGCGCTTCGCCTGCCTCGGGACGACAGACCTGGGTGAACGATCTCATTCGTATCGCAGCGCTTTCACCGGATCGAGCCGCGCCGCGAAATAGGCGGGGATGAGCGCTGCCACGGAGCAGATCAGGAATGCGCTGATGCAAATGATCCAAACGTCTTGCGGCACAACTTGCGCGGGAATCTGCGAGAACTGGTAGACTTCACGGGGAAAAATTTCGATGTGCAATGTCGTGGCAAGCCAGTGACTGAATTCGTTGCGGTAACGAATCAAGGTCATCCCGAGCGCCAGTCCACTAAGGGTCCCGAAAAGTCCAACGACCGTTCCCTGGCCGAGAAAGACCCAAACAATTTGTGAAATCGTCGCGCCTAATGCTTTCATGATTCCAATCTCGCGCCTCTTTTGCACTGTTACCGTGATGAGTGTGCTCATAATGCCGAATGCGGCGACGACTACGATAAAGAAGAGCAGGAAAAACATGACCGTCCGCTCCAGTCGCACTGCTTCGAAAAATTGACGGTTCATATCGATCCAGGTCTCGGCGAATTGCGGGGGCTGAAGAAACTGCTCGATTGATTCCTTCACCCGCTCGGCGCTGTACGGATTGTCCGTTTTGACGGTAATGCCGTGGAGTGCGTCGCCCAGGCCGTACAGTTCTTGACCGATATGAATGGGCACGAGCAAGAACTCCGAATCGTGCAGGTAATGACCGGTCTCGAAAATGCCGGTAACGGTCAAGTCTTTGGGCAAAATGACGTCGCGCAGTTCATCGATAACCTTCTTCTCCTCATCGCCTTTCGCATTCTCAAGTCTTTTCAGTGCGTCGAGAACATGCCCGAGATTACCCGGCGAATAGACCGTGAGCTTATCGCCCACGCCGATTCGTAATTTGCGCGCCAGGTCCACTCCAAGCACCGTTGATTCTCCTTCGAGATCGAGCTTGCCCTCTTTGATGAACTTGCGGAGCGGGATGACGTTTTCCTCCTGCACCGGATCGACGCCACGAATCACCGGTGCAAGACGCCGATTTTGAAAATCGATAATGACGGGGCCTTGCACGTATGGCGCCGTAGCAATGACGCCAGGTGTATTGCGGATCTTGACGGTGAGATCACGCCAGTCAGTCAAAATGTCCTCTGTCGTTACGAGGATATGCGCGTCGAAATCGATAACTTTTTGTCGTAACTCGCGGTCAAACCCGGTCATGACCGAAATCACGAGGATCAGCACGGTGACGCCAAGGGTCACGCCCAACACTGAGATTAATGTGATGATGGAAAGAAATGTGCGCTTTGGCTTGAGGTAACGCAGCGCGAGAAAAAGACTGAACGGCAATTTCAAATCGCCGATACCGTTGCTGTAAACGCCGTTTTTTCCAACAAAGAAAAACTAACCGCGAGAGCTGCTGCTACAGAATGCTTACAATCCGACTGGGTGCCGCGCTTGGAAGCCCCCCGCGTCGCGGCCGTCGATATGCCAACGCGGGCCGACATCGTTGCCGGTTCGAAGGTCTGTCGTATCCAGCCGCAAACCGGCAATCGTGGCGAAAGTGTGACCGTGCCGTGAGTAGATGGTAATCCATCGTCCGCGTCCGCGTTGGCCAAAACCAAGAAAATCGCTCGATGGCAACGGCTGATTGAGCACGCCAGCGTGGTAGAGAGCGAAGGAGACGGTGCCAGAACAGTCGTACCCGGAATCGTTAAAAGAACCGTGTCCGCCGCCCCAATGATAGGGTTTGGAGCGAATTGTGTTCACGGCCCAGATTGCGGATTTAACATTGGCCGGTGCGTTAGCCGGCGCGTAAGCCACCCCACCACGCAATATTGCGCGATTTCCGGCCACGGTTGGATGGTTCCGGTCAGGTTCAATCGCTCCGATAATGTCCGATTCCTCTTCGGCGCCGCTCTGAGCGCGAGGAATTGCGCGCGGCACATAGTAGGCCACCTGCACGTTTGATTCGACCTGTGGCAACGGTTTATCCATCGAGAACGGTTGCAAGGCAACACGGCCGTCGGGCGTGAAACCTACTCTCGCCTGCTGATCGACAGCGTGTCGCCGTTTTGATTGGGCAAAACTCTGAGGCGCAAGCAGTGCAGTCAGAACGATTAAATTAAAAAGCTTAAAACGGCAGGGCACTCCTCTTTCGATAGCTGTTTCCGAGCCACGAAAGCAATGCCTTTTTTAACGAGGTTGCTGCCCGAGAAGGCGCGACAGTTAAACGTAGGAGAATACTCCCCTTGATGGAGTCCGCTCAACGTCAGACTTCCCCCCCCGGGACTGACCGAGTTCAAATTAAACGAGCGCGTGTGCCTTGAGGTCTTCGAGACTAACAAACTCAACGGCGGATGAATGCGTCGCTTCGACATCAACTGGTGGTGCGACGCCGTGTTCCAAAGCATCTTTCCATCGCGTCACGCAAATGCACCACTTGTCGCCGGGTTCGAGCCCGGGGAAACCCCATTCCGGGTGCGGCGTTACCAAATCGTTGCCATCGAGCACCGAAAAATCGAGAAATTCTCGCGTGGCCTGAACACAAACAGTGTGCAGCCCCACATCTTCCGGACCGGTTCGACAATAGCCGTCGCGGTAGAATCCGGTCGTCGGATCGCGACAGCAGCATTTCAGCTCGGTCCCGAGAACATTGGTCGGCATCACTGGAACCTTGCGCTGAAGAGATGAAGCGTTCAAGCGTTGAAGCAGAGAAGCAGTAGAGCGAGCCGCCCTGCTTTAACCCTTCATCGCTTCAACGAATCACCTTCCAGCATCGATATGATGCGGTTCGGATTAACTGCGCTGAGATGAAGTTCAAGGAATTTAGGGTCAAAAATTTTAAAGGGCGGTGTTTACGAATTTATATCTAGTTGTTATCGCGAATTGAATCTGTAGCCGTGGTCTGCCATCATCGATTCAGGAAATTGGCGCCCGCGTAGCGCCGCTACCGCATGCCTAAAAACACTGCGATCGTTTACTGGTTAATACCAGCCAAGTCGGAACGGGAATTGTTTCGCCAACTCATCCGCATTCTCGCCAAGGAGTTCGATGCGCCCCAATTTGAGCCGCACCTGACACTTTTTGCGGCGCGCGAAGCTCGACTGCCACCCGCGAAGATTTTGCAAGCGTTTACTGCATCGCCGGTTCGCCTGCGGATTCGGGGAACAGCGTTCTCAGGGAAATTTACGAAAACTCTTTTCGTGCGGTTTGAATCGAATCAGGCGCTCGAAAAGCTGAGCAGCAACCTTGGGCAGGCGCTGGGAATGAGAACAAACTCTCCGCGCGATCCGCATGTCAGCCTTCTCTACAAAAAACTTCCGGCCCGAATAAAAAAAGAACTCGCAACCGTAATCAAATTGCCAGTCAGCGCTGTCACTTTTGATTCCGTCGCAGCGGTGCGTTGTGTTGTACCCGTTCGCGATCGCCGCGGCGTGGAAACATGGAAGATAGTCGCGAGACGATCTCTCAGCGGACGTTCGCGCTAATCCTGTAGAGGGGGGAGGCGGCGGCGGCGGCAATGCCCCCATTTGCTGAGACAGCGGCCGCCATAGCAAAGACAGGTGTGTGCTATTCGGTTTGCCGTAGATTAATCATGCCATGGAAGAGCCCGAAAAGAAGACCAAGATTTTCGGAGAGCACGACGAAGCGACAATCAAGCAGATTGAAACGTGTGTCGCGGCTGGCGGAGAGCGCGCTGTGCTGTGTGCTGACGGGCACAAAGGCTATGCCCAACCGATTGGCGGCGTTGTAGCATATAAGAATAAGATTTCGCTCAGCGGCGTTGGTTTTGACATCGCCTGCGGGAACCTGGCGATCCGGACCGATATAAATCTTTCGCAGATCCGTTCGTCGGTCGAAAAGATCATGGACGACATTGTGGGGGAGATTTCGTTTGGCATCGGACGCACAAGCAAAACCCGAATCGATCACGAACTATTTGAAGATCCGGCATGGCAATTGGCACCGATGGGTGGATTGAAAAAGGCAGCAGCCGATCAGCTTGGCACAGTGGGCGGCGGGAATCATTATGTCGATCTTTTTGCGGACGAGCAGGATCGGATATGGGTGGGCGTGCATTTTGGATCACGTGGTCTCGGTCATAAAACCGCGACACATTTTTTGAAAGCGGCCGGTGGCAAGGATGGCATGGATGTAGCGCCGACTGTAGTGGAAGAAACATCGGAGATTGGCCGCGACTACCTCGCCGGAATGCATCTGGCCGGTCGTTATGCCTACGCGGGACGTGAAGCTGTGGCACGGCACGTCGTGCGCGGGATTTTAGGGGCGCAGATCGCCGAAGAAGTGCACAATCACCACAACTTCGCGTGGCGCGAGCGGCATAACAGTGAGGATTATTGGGTCGTGCGTAAAGGAGCCACACCAGCATTTCCGGGGCAAAAAGGTTTTGTGGGGGGAAGTATGGGCGATGATGCAGTGATTATTGAAGGTCTTGATTCGCCAATATCGCGTGAGGCATTGTTCTCCACGATTCATGGCGCCGGACGAATCATGTCGCGCACGGCCGCTAAGGGCCGCTTTGAGAAAGTTGGAAATAAGCGGATTCGGCGGGAAGGACTGGTCCGGCATGATGAAATGATGAAGTGGCTGGCGGATCGCAGAGTTATTCTGCGCGGCGGCGATCTTGACGAGGCGCCGCAAGCCTACCGGCGTTTACCAGACGTTCTGAACGCGCACGGGGGAACGATTCGAATCCTGCACACGCTGCGACCGCTTGGGGTGGCGATGGCCGGGCGCGACATTATTGATCCGTATAAAGACTGATAACTGTAGCGGCGGTCGATGACCGCCGAACTCCGCCCCGTCATAGCTCGATAATCCGGTACGGTTTGCCGGCCCTTTGCAGCACGGGAGCGGAGACATTGTAAACCGGAATATTCGTTGCAGTGGAGCCTTCCGCCGTGCCGTTGTGGGCATGGCCATGGAAGACCGCAGTGACGCGGAAGCGGTTGATTGGTTCCTCTAAACGAGTGGAACCGAGAAACGCGAATATTTCGGGGTCTTCTCCCTGCACCGTTGCCCGAATTGGCGAATAGTGGAGGACGGCAACACGACGATCCGTCTGCAATTTGGCGAGCGCCTGTTCTAGACGGACAGCTTGATCGATCGCTTCTTGGACAAATTGTTTGATGAGGGGTTCTCCCCATGCGTTCAGCATTCTGCGGCCAAATCCACCACCGAATCCGCAAACCCCGGCGAAGCCGACACCTTCAATTTCGGCCGCTTCACCGTTTAGGACATTCACACCAGCACCATCAAGAACCTTGCAAACAAGTTCGGCTTCGCCCGATTCGAAATCATGGTTGCCGAGCACGGCGAGCATGGGAATCCGGACGGCAGATCGAATATCGGCGACGAGTTCCTCCGCTTCCTCCGCCAGTCCGTAATCGGTTAGATCGCCGCAAAAGAGCAGCACATCCGCACTCCGGGAAATTTCTGCAAGAGCGTCGTGGAACACACCACGGGAATGTTTGCCGTAGTGAATATCAGCGGTTGCGGCGATGCGCAGTTTTCGCTCAGCCATCTTTTGAAAAAGTAAACGGATTCGTGATGTTCATCGGACGTTTCGGTTTCGCGATTGTTAGCGCCAATCCGATGCACTTGGGTTGATGTTCGGCTTCGTTTAACATTGTGGATGAGCGCAGAGGCGACAAACAGTGGCGAGACCTGCCCAAGCGATAACTTCTATCGCGAAGCCATGGAGGTGCTTCAGAAAGAACGTATACCATTTCTGACGGGTGGTGCTTACGCATTCGGCGTCTACACCGGGATCCATCGAAACACGAAGGATTTCGATCTGTTTCTGCGCCGCGATGATTTTGACCGGGCACTGGAGATACTTGGTCGCAGAGGATTCGAATCGGAGAAAACGTTCCCGCATTGGTTGGGAAAAGTTAAGTCCGGCGAAAACTGCATCGACCTGATTTATCGCGCCGGTAATGGTCTTTGTGAAGTCGATTGGAAACACCTTCTAAAACGTTTTGGCTCTCATTGGCGCGTGCTACTCAGTCACATCGTGTTGTTTGGGTATATTTATCCAAGCGAGCGCGGCCGAATTCCGTGCGCTATTATCGACGAGCTTCTCCAGCGCTGGCGCGACGAAAGCTCCTTCTCCGCCACCGATCGGGTTTGCCAAGGCACGTTGCTTTCGCGTGAGCAGTATTTGCCCGACATTTACGAGCGGGGATTTCGAGATGCCCGGCTGGAGGGCCCTGACCGCCTGGCCCCGAACGATATCGAGCATTGGACAGACGCGATCGGTTGAGAGTTTCGGCGGGCAACCGTAATTTTTTCTCCATGGACGACATCGTCGGGATCGATCTCGGCACAACTAATTCCCTAATCGGCATCATGGAGGCGGGTTTTCCCATTCTTCTGGCCGATGCGAATGGCGAGCGCTTGACTCCGTCAGTCGTTCACATTCCGAAAACGGGCGAGCCGCTTGTCGGCCAAGCCGCGGCCCGCATGCGTGCGATCGATCCGGGATCGACTATTTATTCGATAAAGCGGTTTAACGGACTGCGCGGTCGCGATGTTCGAGATGAAGATGTTGACGTCGATTACCGTTTAACACGGCATCGAGGAGCGCCGCTGCGAGTTCAAATCGGCGCTGTTGAGTACGCCCCGGAGGAAATCTCGGCGTTTGTTTTGAGAAAATTGAAACAGGACGCTGAAAATGCGTTGGGACGCAGCGTTAGCCGCGCCGTAATCACGGTGCCGGCTTATTTCAACGATGCTCAGCGCACCGCGACAAAAAAAGCAGGAGACCTTGCCGGATTTCTTGTCGAGCGAATTGTGAACGAGCCGACCGCGGCGGCGCTGGCCTATGGTCTCGATAGGTCACAAAGCAAATCGAGGATTGCAGTTTACGATCTTGGTGGCGGCACGTTCGACATTTCAATCCTGGAATTGAAGGAAGGAATTTTCGAAGTGCTGGCAACTAACGGAAATACACGCCTGGGCGGCGATGATATTGATAATGCACTCTGCCGATCGATCGTGGCCCGTTTCTGTGAAAGTCCAAGTTGGAAACACCCGGCGGCGGAGACAACTGCTCTGCAACGGTTAAGAGAAGGAATAGTAGATGCCAAACATCGCCTCTCGATTGAGGAAAAGATCGGTATCGAGATCCCATTTTTCGACGGTGCAAAAACTTTGCCGATCGAACTTTCGCGCAAAGAGCTGGAGAATATCGCCCGACCGACTATTGAGCGAACGCGGCTGCATTGTTTGCGTGCCTTGGCCGATGCAAGGGTTTCGCCGGGCCAACTCGACGACGTGATCCTAGTCGGGGGCGTTACGCGAATGCCGTTAGTCCGACGGTATGTTGCCGAAATTTTTGGCCGTCAACCGAACGTTTCACAAAATCCAGACGAAGCCGTCGCCATCGGGGCAACGATCCAAGCCGGAATCCTGTCCGGCGCTGTTCAGGAGGTCGTACTTCTCGACGTCACACCGCTGTCGTTAGGCATCGAGACGTTTGGGGGACTAATGAATGTTATTATCCCGCGCAACTCAACCATTCCGATGAGAGCAGGCGAAATGTTTACCACGGCGGTGCATAACCAACGCTCGATGTCCATAAAAGTCCTGCAGGGCGAACGCGAAATGGCGCGTGACAACTGGAGATTGGGTGAATTTGAGATCGAGTTTGAACCAGCCCCGAAAGGAGTTCCTCGTGTCGGCGTTCAATTTGAAATCGATGCGAACGGGATTTTGCAGGTGCTGGCACGCGATATAAAAAGCGGAAACGAGAAAATAATTGAGGTGAAGAGTGCAGTCGATGTAACCGATGAAGCAGTTGAGTCGATGCTGGCGGAATCGCTTGACCATGCATTTGCAGATGTGGGCGAACGAATTTGGATAGAGACGAAGTTGAAATCCGAGGAAATGCTGGCGGCGGTGGAGTCTGGTTTGGGTTTGGTTGGTGATCAAATCGGCGAGATCGAGAAAAAGCGAATTTTGGACCTGGCGGGCGAGGTTCGGAGAAAGATCGATTCACACCAAACGCAAAAGTTGAAGGAGGCAAACGAAGCACTCGATTCCGCGACGCAAAATTTAGCGGCCGTTATCGTTGAAAAGGCAATGACGTCGGCCGCGGGAAATACGCGGGCTCCAACAACGAAGTAGTTTTTGTAGATCCGAACCCAGATTTGGTTCGCTTGTGTTCTCGGCCGCGTAGCGACTGGGATGGATCGAGAGCCCAGCACTCGATATAGTGAGACAGCGAAGCCTCTTATTTCAAACATTGCGCGACGGGACGTCCGATCCACCATCCTCACCGTCTAGGGTTAGGGCGTAGCCATCGACTCCGGTCCGGGAACTTTTGGCGGTTCCGGAGTAGGACTGAGTTTGGGCGCTGGCTGCGGCGATTTTGCCGGGCCCGGAGAGATTGTGATGGTCGGCGAACCACCGGGTTTTGGTGGAGCAGCGGCTATCTTAGCCAGCGCCTCATCGAGCAGTTTTTTTTCTTCAATAAAAATTGGACCGCGTCTTGCCGTCTCGATGTACTCCTTGGCAGCGTCAACCTGATTCTCATCCAATAAAAGCACGGCAACGTAGACGGCGGCGTGCGGATCATGCAGCTGGTCGTTCGGCAGCTTTTTGATAACTTCCAATCCTTCGGCGGTGCGTCCGAGGCCATAGAGCGAGAAGGCATAAGTCACAGCGCAG
>WNGO01002557.1_pt1 | contig 17151 bp, 18 predicted proteins | sample 5400511 | NCBI WGS metagenome assembly WNGO01 (sample SAMN13153380, study PRJNA577476) | soil metagenome | isolation source: 20 cm soil or saprolite under Garry oak tree replicate 2 | place: USA:California | collected 2016-06-15 | reverse complement strand
GTGTCGTTCACCGACCGCGTCGTCGCTGGCAGCAGGGTATCGGTCTGCACGCCCGACACGGTGGCATGGGCGCCGACGTAGGGCTGGCCGGTGAAGAGACTGGCCTCGTCCTTGGCGAAGAAGACGTCGAGGGCGACGGTCCCGCCGCCCTGCGTGCTCTCGAGGATCGCGCCGGCGGTCACCGCAACGGAGTCCACATTGCCCGGCCCGAAGCGCGATGGGAGCGAGAACGGCCGTGAGACCGTGAAGTCCGTCTGGGGCACGCCGGCGCGCACGCCGAACGAGAATGCGTCGAGGCTGTCCGCCCGCAGGAAGCTCAGCACGTCAACGGTGAGGACAATGTGGGATGCAGCGCATGCCGCGAGCGCCATCCCCAACCACAACGCACTCAGTGCCGCCGCCTTCTTCATCATGCCTCCCCAACCGTGGTGGCTATCCGGCCCAGCTGCTTGGTGGATCCAACCTGTCATATGCTATAGGGTAGGCCCGGGAAAGCAATCAGCGGACCTTTGGAGCCTGCTGCCGTTTCGGGCGCAGAGTGGAGAGGGTTGCTGCAGTAGGACTTAGATAAATCGGGGCGCCGGGATTTGAACCCGGGACCTTCTGGTCCCAAACCAGACGCGCTACCGGACTGCGCTACGCCCCGTTGTAAGGCTAGCCCACCGTAAACAGGAACAGACACACAGACGCACAGCCGATAATAGTCGCTAGGAGGGGGCCGTCGCGCTACGTCGAGCGCCGCACCAGTACCTCGACCAGCGCGCGGATCGCCCGCCCGCGATGTGACACACGCTGCTTCGCGGGCATCGGCGCCTCGGCGAAGGTCATCCCGAGCTCCGTCGAGAAGAACAGCGGGTCGTAACCGAAGCCGGCGCTCCCGCGGGGCGCGGACAGGATGCGCCCCTCGCACGTCGCCTCGACGAGCTGCGGCTTGGCGAGTGGCGAGTCGAGATACGCGACGACGCAGCGGTAGCGCGCCGTGCGTTGCTCGTCGGGAACGCCGGCCAGGCGCTCGAGCAGCAGCGCGTTGTTCGCGGCGTCACCCGCCCCCGCTGTCCCGTGCATCTGTGCCCACCGCCCGGAGAACACGCCCGGCGCGCCGTCCAGCGCGTCCACCTCGAGCCCCGAGTCTTCGGCGAGGGTGGGGATGGAGCCGCGCTTGGCGAAATACCGCGCCTTGGCGACCGCGTTCTCGGCGAAGCTCGTGCCGCGCTCCAGGTCGGCCTCGTCCGGCAGCCGCTCGAGGAACTGGTCGATCGGGAACACCAGCTGGAACGGGAGACTGGTGAACAGGTCCCGGATCTCCCGCGTCTTGCCTTCGTTGCGGGTCGCGATCAACAGCCTCGTGGAAGCAGCGGGAGGGGTCACCGGCCGGCCTTGCCGCGGAGCCGGACGAGCAGCTGGGTGGTCGACGCCCCGCGGACGAGCGGAACGCGCACGACCCGCCCGCCCCACCCTTCGACCTGATCCGCCCCGACGATCGCGCGGCGCGCGTAGTCCGCCCCCTTCACGAGCACGTCGGGGCGGAGGCGCTCGATCAGCGCGAGCGGCGTCTCCTGGTCGAACACCACCACACAGTCCACGCAGGCGAGTGCGGCGAGCAGCCGGGCCCGCTCCCCCTCGGGCACGATGGGGCGGTCGGTCCCCTTCTCCAGCCGTCGCACCGACGCGTCGCTGTTGACCGCGACGACCAGCGCCCCGCCCTCGGCGCGCGCCGCTTCGAGCAGCGTCACGTGCCCGACGTGGAGCAGGTCGAACACGCCGTTCGTGAACACGACGGGACCGCTCTGCCGCTCGCGCCACCGAGCGGCATCGTCGGGCGCGCGAATCTTGTCGGCCGTGCTCACGAGGCCGAGTCCTGGTCGAGCGTCGCGCCCCAGCGCAGGGTCCATTGCAACAGCGGCGGGGTCACGAGCGTCGTGGCGATGACGACGAACAGGATGGCGCTGAAGAGGCGGTTCGAGAGAATGCCCGCCGTCAACCCGATCTGCGCGAAGATCAGCCCCACCTCGCCGCGCGGGGCCATCCCCACGCCGACGGCCGGCCGGTTGAACCGCCGCCACGGGACGGCCCAACCGCTCGCAAACTTTCCGATGACCGCGATGGCGAAGAGCGTACCGCCGATCGCCAGTGTCTCATGGCTCCCCGGCGCGAAGGGGTTCCACACGCGCGGGTCGACGGCCGCGCCGATGCTCAGGAAGAAGATGGGCGTGAAGATGTCCGCAACCGGCTTGATCCGCTCCTCTATGACGCCGAACTGCTTCGTCTCCGACAGGATCAGCCCCGCGGCGAACGCCCCAATGATGAGCGCCGTGCCGGCGCGCTCGGCGAGGACACAGAGCAGCAGCAGGAAGGCGAAGGCCGATACGACCAGCACGCCCCGCACCCGCATCCGGTCCACCAGGCCGAAGAGGCGCGGAGCAACCTTCAGTCCGATCCACAGGGCCACAAACAGAAAGGCAACCGCGACCCCGAGGATGCGCAGCGCGCCCTGCAGGCTGAATGCTGTGCCGGCGGCGAGCCCCGAGACGACGCTCAAGATCACCAGCCCGATGACGTCGTCGATCACGGCGGCCCCGAGGATCAGGCGCGCCTCCAGGCTGTGCAGCACCTGGAGATCCTTGAGCACGCGCCCGGTGATCCCGACCGAGGTCGCGGTGAGGGTCGCGCCCACGAAGATGGCGGTCGTCAGCGGGTCGGCGGACGTGTGCTCGTACCCATGCCAGCCGGAGCGCCAGTACAGAAAGCCCAGGCCGAACGGCACCGCGACACCCACGACCGCGACCGCCGTCGCGGCGGTCCCCACCCGCATCATGGCCTTGAGATCGGTCTCGAGCCCGATCTCGAACAGCAAGACCACGACGCCGACCTGCGCGAGCAACCGAAACACCGGTGTGAGCGGGTCGTCGGCGCCGATCGGGATCACCTTGAGAAAGCCGGCGCCGAGCACGATGCCCGCCAGGAGCTCGCCCATCACCGCCGGCTGCCCGAGACGCTCGAAGAGCTCGCCGGCGAATTTCCCGGCGAGCAGCATGATCGCGAACACGGTGAAAAAGCGGGCGACATCGATGCCGCCGGCCGCCCCGAGGACGAGGGGCAAGCCTGCGGCCAGGGCCCAGGTGGGCGGGCTAAAGCGGCTGCGTCGCTTTGGGATGGAAGTTGAAGGTGTGGTTGAACAGCGGGAGGGTGACGCTCTCGCTGTACTCGGTCTCGATCACGATCTCGCGCGGCGACGCCCGTCGGACGATCCGGATCTGCTGGGCCGCGGCGGGGAGGCCGATGTCCTGCGCGGCGGCCTGGATGCGGCGGCGGATCGTGCCGTCGTCGAGGGAGGGGGCGAGCTGGGCTTGGGTCTGCATCTCGTCGAGCAGCCGATAGTACCGGAAGAACAACTCACCGATGTTGACGCCGTAGTACAGTGCCCCGACCAGGACGAGGAGCGAGACCAGGCAACCGGCGGAGCTGGCGCCGCGGGAGTGTCTCACCACTGCGACTGCGCCCCGTCGACCAGGTCGTTGACGAGCTTCTGGAGCGCGATCTTGCGGCCCTCGGATTCCTGGGGCGGCGCGTAGTCGCCGACCTCACTGAGCCCCTGCCGCTGCCACAGCGTCTTGCCTTCCCGCTGATCGAGAATCTCGACGTCGACGGTGATCTGGACCTGGCGCTGCGTGACGTCGGTGCGGCGCTGGCCCGCCTGATACGCGACCGGCACGTCGGGGTCGTAACGGGTGACCTTGCCACGCACCACCGCGTCCGCGTTGCTCTCCCCCGCGATACGGAGCCCGAGCCGGCGCTGGAACGCTTCGAGCACCGCATCGTTCACTTCCTTCGTCAGCGCCGGCTCGGGCGTCTGGTTGTCGAAGGGCAGAATGGCGACGGTCTTGATGTTGGGCAGGCCGCCGCCGGCGAAACCGTACAGGCAACCGCTGAGCGCGACGCCCAGCGCGCTACCGGCGCCCGCGCCAAATCGCAGGATCGAGCACCGCGGCCGTATCGACCAAGACCACCGTAAGCTCAAACCGAGCCCTCTCCTCAGGAAAATCCATGCGGGCGCGGGCCGGCATCCGCTGGGCGTCGAACTCGGTGCGGCTGCGGGCCAACACCTTGCCTTCGCGTCGCCACTCCGCCTCGAGCACGCGCACGCCGCCGCGCGTCTCGCGGTAGTCGAGCGTGTCACCGTCCTGCGCGAACCGCCAGATCCGGGCGCTCGAATCGACACCACCACCAAATACCAGGGCGTCCGGCGCAGGCGGCCGCACGATGCCGAGCGCCGCCCACAGCATCCGCACCGCCGGGATCAGGGAGCGGAAGTTCTTCTCCGGGTCGGCCCAGATCGCGGAATCGGCGACGATGGCGGCGGCTCCGGCCCCGAGTCCCAGTGGCCCCACGTAATCGAACCGCAGTGAATCCGGCGGTGCGATGCGCGCCTGCCCGCGCCCGCCCCAGCGCTTCTGGTCGTCCTGATACTTCCACCGGAACCGGATCGCCGTGTAGCGCGTCGGCAGCGTGCCCCGACTCCAGGCGACGGCGGAGTCCCGATCCACGGGAGCCGGCGGCTGCGGCACCAACGGTGCGGGCCGGCGCGGGCAACCGGCCAGCAGCACACAGGCGGCAATGTAGGAGAGTACTATCCGCGGGTCAAGCGGAAAATGTTGCGGTCTCAAGAGTTAAACCTGATGACGATCGCTGGCATAAGCGTCTTAGAGATCCACCGGATCCGGAATCGGCTTGAGCGTGGCGATGACATGATCCGGCATACGCCTGAGCGTGTGCTCGTGGGTGAGAGAGACGAGCGAAGTCTCGCCCGTGGCGAGCAGCTCATTCGTCTCCGCTCGCTCGACCGCGTATCCGAAGGTGACCCGCCGGGACGCGAGCTCGCGGACCCAGCAGCGCACCCGCACCACGTCATCGTAACGGGCGGCGGCGCGATAACGGACGCGGACTTCGGAGACGGCGAGGTAGACGCCCTGCTGCTCGAGCTCTTTGTAGGTCAGCCCCGTCTCGCGCATCAGCTCGGTGCGGGCGCGGTCGAACCAGATCAGGTAGTTGGCGTGGTACACCACGCCCATCTGGTCGGTCTCGGAATAGTTGACGCGCAGGGTTATCGAGCTGATCACGCCCGGGCAACATCCGCCGCGGCCTGCGAAAAGTCAAATACCGCAGTAGCTTGGGGCCGTGCCCTTCCCCGCCTCCCGTGTGGTCGTCGTCGCGGACGCTCACCTCGGCCAGGTCCCGCCCGAAGTCGCCACGGGATTTCACCGCTTCCTCGACGCCGTGCCGGATCTGGGCGACGCGCTCCTCATCGACGGCGACCTGTTCGACTTCTGGTTCGAGTACGGCTCGGTGATCCCGCGCCGTCACTTCGGGACGGTCGCGAAGCTCCACGCCCTGCGCACGCGCGGCGTCCCCATCACGTTCGTGGGCGGCAACCACGATCGGTGGGGCGGCGATTTTCTCATCCACGACCTGGGCATTGCGTTTCATCCCGGGGAAACCGAGCTCGACGTGGCGGGCCGCCGCGCGTTCGTGGCCCACGGCGATGGCCTGACCGAGCAGCACTGGAGCGCCCGCGTGATATCCCGACGTGGGCTCCTGGATCGCGCACCAGCTGTCCCGCAAGCTCGCGGACAACACCCGCGACCGGGCCGTGCTCGACCGTGCCGAGCGGGCCCAGGCGCAGTACGCCCAACAGCTGCTGGGGCGCCGGCCGGACCTGGAGCTCGTGATTCTCGCCCACACCCATCGTCCGGCGTTGGCGCAGCTGCCGAATGGGAGGGCCTATCTGAATCCGGGAGCGTTCTTGGACGATGGACGATATGCGATCGTCACAAGAGACAACGTAGAGTTAAAGACGTTTCAGTAAGACGTCGCGAAGAGACGTCACGACAACGACGTCTCGACGTGACGACCTTCCGTGACGTCTTTCCGCGACGCTCTTCTCGTGACGTCTTATCCGAGTGGCACTACTTCCACGTGCTTCAGCTTCTCCCCTAGAAACCTCGCGCCCACCTTACGAAAATGCGGCTCGTCGTCCGACACGACGAAGCGGTGCGTCGGGCGATTGCTCGGGGCAGCCCCGAGCCCCTGCCGCGTCAGGTCCTCGGCCACCACTTTCGCGGTCTCCTCGGCGCTGTCGACGAGCGTCACCCTGGGGCCCAACACCCGGGCGAGCAGCGGCTTCAAAAGCGGGTAGTGGGTGCAACCCAGCACCAGCACATCCACGCCGGCGCGCTCGAGCGGCGCGAGATACTCCCGCGCGATCAGCTCCGTTGCGGCGTGGTCGAACCACCCCTCCTCGACGAGCGGCACGAACAGCGGGCAGGCCTGCACGCAGACGGCGGCGTCGGGCCGAAGCTGCTTGATGGCGCGCTCGTAGGCACCGCTCGCGATCGTCCCCGCCGTCCCGATCACGCCGATTCTCCCCGACCTCGTGCCCGCGACCGCTGCGCGCGCGCCGGGCTCGATGACGCCGACCAGCGGCACCGGTGATCGCTCCCTCAAGAATTCGAGCGCCTGCGCGCTGATGGTGTTGCACGCCACAACCAGCGCCTTCACGCCGCGTTGCAACAGGTACGCGAGAATCTCGCCCGAGTAGCGGCGCACGGTGTCCGGAGACTTGGGGCCGTAGGGGACGCGCGCCGTGTCGCCGAAATAGATCACGGACTCATGCGGCAGGCGTTCGAACACCGCCCGGGCCACGGTGAGTCCCCCAATGCCGGAATCGAAGACCCCGAGGGGCGCCGGGTTCACGGACGGGGCACCGGCAGGCTGATCCCGACGCCGCCCGGGAACGCCTGAAGCTTCAAGTCCTTGGGAAAATCCTGGAGGTGTGCCGCGACGAACGCCTCGGCCCCGGAGAAGAGATGATTGAACACCCAGAGCACGATCCAGTCCTGGACTTCCTGCTGTTTCGCGCTGAGGTTCGCCGAGTGCGTTTCCTTGAGGTAGTGCCTTTCCGATTGCGCCTTGAGGGCCATCATCGCGACAACGCCTTCCCAGGTCGCGAACAGCGCGCCCGTGACATGCCGGCCGGTCGCGGCCTGCCCCCACCCGGGCACGAGCAGCGAGCGCAGGAACGCGCCCATCGGCCGGATGCGGTGCGCGGTATCGGTGGGAACGACGAGGGCGCCGGTGGTAACGATCGGTGGCGGGGTCGTGTCCGGAACTTGGGCGGACAGCTGGACGGACGGACTGCCGGACAGAAGGATGACGGCTACGAGTCCGTAGCGTAGGGGCGCAGCATGCTGCGCCCCTACCTCGCCCGGATTCCGGCCCCTGATTCCGTATCCCGTCACTGTGCCACCATCACCTTCAGCCGCCCCGGCTCCAGGCGCACCGTACACTGGCGCGCGTCCGGCTCGCGCAGCTCGCCGTCCACGTGCAGCAGCAGCGGTCCGTCGAGCGAGCGGATCGTGACCTCGCGCGTCTGAAACAGGGCGACCTCCCGCATCTTGGCGTGCGTCCCGCGCATCACGCGCGGCACCGCCAGGAGAAACCGCAGCAGCGAGACGCGCCGCACGAGACACACGTCCAGGCGGCCGTCTCCCGGCAGCGCGTCGGGGGCGACCCGATAGCTGCCGCCGGCGGTCGTGCCATTACACACTTCCATCATCATCATGTACCCCGTCTCCGCGAATCCGCGCGAGCGGACCTCGAAGCGGTGCGGGCGATAGCGCGCGAACGCGCGGAACACCGGCACGAAATACGACGCGAACCCCGACAGCCCCGGCATGGCGTTGCGGACGCGCACGACCTCCGGTCCGAAGCCGAACCCTACGCTGTTCACGAAGTACTCGTCGCACACCAGGCCGGCGTCGAACCGCGCCGTCTGAGCGGTGACGAGCCGCTGCACCGCGCGCACCGGGCTGTGCCGGTACATGCCCGCGAGCTTCGCGAAGTCGTTCCCGCTGCCGATCGGCACGACGCCGAGCGCGACATCCGCGCCCGCTGCGTGACGCAGCAATCCGTTCGCCACGTCGTGCACCGTGCCATCGCCGCCCACGGCCACGATCCGCTGCGCCCCTGCCCCCACCGCGTGCGCCGCGAGCTCCGCGCCGTGGCCCGGCCCCTCGGTGCGCGCCACCTCCACCGACCACCCTTGGTGGTGGAACTCGCGCGCGATCGGATCGAGCGCGCGGGCCGCCGCGCCGCGGCCGGCTGCGGGGTTGAGCACGACGTGGGCGTGGATCAGAGGCTTCATTATACGCACGGAGGCCCGATCCGGCAGCGGATCGGGCCTCCAAACCCTCGGGGGCAGCGGGTCGCTACGAGCGCGTGACCGTATACTGGCCGCAGGCCGTGAACTCGATGGTGACGGTGGTCGACGTCGTGCCCTTGGTGACGACCGCGCTGAGTTTTCCCGAATCGAACCGGGGCTCGGTCGTGCAGCCGGGGTTGTAGTGCAACGGCTCACTCGTCGTGACCGAGAGGGAGTAGCTGCTTGTGCCGGACGTGTAGGTAGACGCCCCGGCAATGGTCCAATCGCCGCTCGGGAGGCGCGAGCCGACCTGGATCGACCCGGCCTGGTCCGCGGTGAACGTCGCCAGCCACTTGCGCACGTGGGACGCGGTCGTGCCGCTCGCGAAGGTGTACTCGGTCGTCATGGTATCGGCGAGCTGCACCCGGTCGGCCGTCGGCACCGCCGAGCGGACACCGTTCTCGACCGCGGAGCGCGTGCTCCCGGTCGCCGAGTTGGTCACGCTCCGGGCTAAGTCGGTGTAGCGGATCCGGAACGCCCGGTCGGTCGTCACCGGAGTGGGGTCGACGAAGTCGATCGTGCCGCTCAGGGTCGCGGTGTACGACCCGCGGCTGGTTGTGCAGCCCGCGAAGTCCACCCGCACGGAATCGGGCACGGGATCGCCGTCGGAGTTCACCGGCGGGGACGGGCTGCGCGTAGGCGTGCAGGTCGCGGACGACGTGGGCATGGAGGGTGCACCCATCATCGCGTCCACCGCGAACGGCACGCCGGTCGCGGCGTCGAATGTGGCCCCCTGCGACAGCGCGGCCGCGTCGGTCGCCACGACTTCAGCCATGGCGTTCGCCTCGGGCTGGGTGAGAACGGGATTGGGAGACGTCGTGGGGGAATCCGGGGAACACGCGGTGAACAATGCGACGGTGATGGTGCCGGCGACGAGGCGCCAGACTCTCCGAGACATGCGACGCATGCGACGATCCTCCGACGGTTCGAGTACAGGGCGCTGTGAGCATGACGCCGGTTAGACGGAGGGGACGTTACAGGCGTTAACGGCGTCCCGGGCAGCGCTCCCCGTAAGGTAAAGACTACGAAGCCGGGGGCCTGGTCACGGCCCTTCCAGGTAGCCCTGCGCGAGCAGCAGCTCGGCGTTGAGGATCGCCGCGCCGGCGGCCCCGCGGATCGTGTTGTGGCTCAGCGCGACGAAGCGGTGCCCCAGGACTCCATCACGGGCGATCCGGCCCACACTGATGCTCATGCCCCCGCCGGCGTCGCGGTCGAGCCGCGGCTGAGGTCGATCGGGCTCGTCGCGCACGAGAATGGGCTGCTCCGGGGCGCTGGGGAGGCGGAGCTCCTGGGGCAGCCCGGTGAAGGACGCGAACGCCTCGCGGAGCTCCGCCGGCTCGGCCGCGCGGGCGAGCTTCACCCGCACCGCCGCCAGGTGCCCGTCCACCACGTTCACCCGATGGCATTGCGCGCTCACGGCGAATTCCGCGGGCGTCACGCGACCGGTCTCCAGAGACCCCAGGATCTTCCGGGTCTCGCGCTCGATCTTTTCTTCTTCCTCGGCGATGAATGGGATCACGTTGTCGGTGATGTCGAGTGCAGCCACTCCGGGGTATCCCGCGCCGGAAATGGCCTGCAGCGTCGTGACGGCCACTGCGGCGACGCCGAAGCGGGCGGCGAGCGGCGCCAAGGCGAGCGCAATCATCACCGTGGAGCAGTTGGGGTTCGCGACGATGAACCCGCCGCCCGTCCCTTTGCAGGCGTCGAGCAGCGCGAGGTGGTCGGGGTTGACCTCCGGAATCAAGAGCGGCACCGCGTCGTCCATGCGGTGCGGCGCCGAATTGGTCACCACCCGGTAGCCCGCGCGGGCGAACCGCGTCTCGACCGACGCCGCGATGTCGGACGGAAGGCTGGAAAACACGATGTCGCAATCGAGCGGCGGCTCGGGCGCCTGGACGACGAGGCCGCGCACGGCGTCCGGCACGGCGCCCGGGAGTCGCCAGACGCACGCCGCGGCGTAGGCCTTGCCCTGGGACCGGTCGGAAGCCGCCAGCGCGGTGACGGTGAACTGGGGATGCTGCTCGAGCAGCTGGAGGAAGCGCTGCCCGACGGTGCCCGTCGCCCCGAGAATGCCGACCCGAATCTTTCCCATCGCTGCTCCTTGACGCATCGGACGCCTGCGGCGAGTATTGAACATACATACAACCGAAGTGGTCGTGGTGAGCGCCCGCGGCGTGGCATTGCGCGGGCTTTTCTGTTTCCCGAAAGAGCAGGCGATGCGAGCGAGCGTGACCGTGCGGGTGGCCGGCTCGACGTCCAATCTGGGCGCCGGGTTCGACTGCGTCGGGGTGGCCATCGGGCGCTGGCTCCGCGTCACCGCCCGGACGGCGCCCGACGCGGCCGGGAGGCTCGTTACGATCGTGCGCGGCGGGACGCTCGGCAGCCTCGACACCCCGCCGGAAGCGGACCTGCTGTACCGCGGATTCGTCGCCGCGTGCCGGCGAGCACGGCAGGAGGTGCCAGCTGGCCTCGTGCTGACCGCGGACTCGGACATTCCCGTGGCCCGCGGTCTCGGCTCGTCGGCGGCCGCGACCGTCGCGGGGGCCGCTGCCGCCGCGGCGCTGCTGGAGCTGAAGCTCGATGCGCCGGCGCTGGCCGAGCTCGCGAGCGAGCTCGAAGGCCATCCCGACAACGTCGCGCCCGCCGTGTTCGGCGGCGCCAACCTCGTGCTGCGCGGGCCCGACGGCCTCGTCGTGACGCCGCTGCCGATTCACCCGTCGCTCGCGCTGGTGTTCGCCGTGCCGGACTTCACCGTGGAGACGAAGCACGCACGCGCCGCGCTGCCGGCGACCCTGCCCCACGCGGACGCCGTGCGGGCGGCCGCGAAGAGCGCCGCCCTGGTCCACGGTCTGGCGCACGCCGACGAGCGACTCCTCGCCGCCGGGCTGGACGACGTGCTGCACGTGCCGTTCCGCCGGGCGCTCGTGTCGGGATACGACGAGGTGACGAGCGCGGCACGGCAGGCCGGCGCGTACGGTGCGACCCTCTCCGGCTCGGGACCGACCGTGGTCGCCGTAGTCGCCGCCGACGGCGTGCGGGCGGTGGGCGACGCGATGGTGCGCGCCTGGGGAGCCCGCGGCATCGCCGCAGAGACGTTTCACGCCGCCCGCCCCGCCGGCGGATTCGAGACGGACTGAGACGATGGCCCGGGCCCGCGGCTCCCCCCCGCACATCCACAAGTTCGGCGGCGCGTCCCTCTCAGACGCTGCCGGGATAGCGCACGCGGTGAAGATCGTCGTCGCACACCGCCCTGCCCCGCAGGTGGTGGTCGTATCGGCGATGAGCGGCGTGACCGATACCCTGCTCGATTGCGCCGCGCGGGCATCGCGCGGCGACGCGGCGCAGCTCCGCACCGCCGCCAAGGCGCTCCGCGCCCGGCACGGCGAAGCCGCCCGCGCCCTGGTGCCGCGAGGCGCCCGACTCGACGAGCTCGTCGGCATCATCGACGCGGCGTTCGCCGAGCTCGAGCAGCTCGCCGGCGGGCTCGGGATCCTGCGCGAGATCACCCCCCGCACGATCGACTACCTCGTCGCGCGGGGCGAGCGGCTCTCGGCGCAGCTGTTCGCCGCCGCGCTCGAAGCGAACGGCTGTCCCTCCGCGTACGTCGACGCGACGGACGTGGTTCAGACCGACGGTACCTTCGGCAACGCGTCTCCCGACCTGGGCGGTACCGTGCGCAGCGCGCGCCGCGTGCTCGGACCCGTGCTGGCGCGCGGCGCGGTGGCCGTGGTGCCCGGCTTTCTGGGCGCCGGGCCCGACGGCCAGGTCGCCACGCTGGGGCGCGGCGGCTCGGACCTGACCGCCACGCTGCTGGCACGCGTGTTGGGGGCGCGCGAGGTCTCGCTCTGGAAAGACGTGCCGGGTCTGCTGACCGCGGACCCCCGCATCGTGCCCGACGCGCGCGTCGTGCCGCAGGTCCACCTGCGCGAAGCGGCGGAGCTGGCGTACTACGGCGCCAAGGTGCTGCACCCGCGGTCGCTGGTCCCGGTGATCAAGCAGAACGTCGCGATCCGCATCCGCCCGTTCGCCGACCCGGCGTCCCTGGGCACCGAGATCTCACGGCGCCGCACCCTCGAGCAGTATCCCGTGAAAGCGCTCTCGGCCATCCCGCGGCAAGCGCTGCTCACGGTCACCGGCAGCGGGATGCTGGGCGTCCCCGGCATCGCGGCCCGCACGTTCGCGGCGGTGCACCACGAAGGGATCTCGGTGTCACTCATCACGCAGGCGTCGTCCGAGCACTCGATCTGTTTCAGCGTGCCGGAAGAGAGCGCCCAGCGGGCGCGCCGCAGCCTGGAGGAAACGTTCCAGCGGGAAATCGCGCGCCAGGAGATCGACGGTATCGAGGCGCGCACCGGCCTCGCGACGCTCGTGGTGGTAGGGCTCGGCATGGCGGAGACGCCGGGTATCGCCGCCCGCGTGTTCTCCGCCCTGGCCGAGGCGGGGATCAACGTGATCGCCACGGCCCAAGGGTCGTCGGAGCTGAATCTGTCGCTCGTGGTGGACGGCAAGGAAGCACCACGCGCCCAGCGGGTGGTGCACGCGGCCTTTCAGCTCTCGAAGATCGGCGGCGGTGCGGTGGCGCACCCCGAGCGCAGCGATGTCGTGCTGCTGGGCTTCGGGCAGATCGGGCGGGCACTCGCCCCCATGATCGCGAAGGTGAAGCGGGAGGCGCTCACGCTGCACATCGTGGGACTGATCGACTCGAGCGGCCTCGTGTTCGACGCGGACGGCTTCTCGCCGCGGCGACTCGCGGCCTTGGGAGCGGCGAAAGCCAAGGGCGCGCCGCTCGCGAAAGCAGCGGGCGGACGGCGGGCGAGCGCCGCCGAAGCCATCGCGTTCGTCGCCCGCCATGCCCTCACCAACCCGATCCTGGTGGACGTGACCGCCGACGACACGACCGAGACGCTCACGACCGCGCTCGGTGCGGGGATGCACGTGGTGCTCGCCAACAAGCGCCCGGTCACCACCGACAAACGCAAGTACGACGCGCTCCGCGCCGCTGCGCAAACGCACGGGCGCCGCCTGCTGCTCGAAGCGACGGTGGGCGCCGGCCTGCCGATCATCGATACCTACCAGAAGCTCGTGGAATCCGGGGACCGGGTCGCGAAGATCGAGGGGTGCCCGTCGGGGACGCTCGGCTATCTGTTCGGGGAGCTGGGCCGCGGCGCCGCGTTCTCGGCTGCGCTCACCGGCGCGATCGCAAAGGGGTATCCCGAGCCCGACCCCCGCGATGACCTGTCCGGCATGGATGTGGCGCGCAAGGCGCTGATCCTCGGGCGGCTGCTCGGCTTTACCGGTGAGCTCGAAGACATCGCGGTCGAATCCCTGGTTCCGGACGGGGCGGAGCGACTCGGGCTCGACCGGTTCCTCGCGTCGCTCGAGCAGTTCGACGCGACGTGGGCAAAGCGCGTCGCGGCAGCGCGGGCGCGCGGCGGAGTGCTGCGCTACCGCGCGATCGTGACGCGCAAGAGCATCCGCGTCGGCCTCGTCGTGGTGGAAGCGTCGAGTCCGATGGCCTCGCTCAACGGGACGGACAACCAGTTTATCTTCACGACCATGCGCTACAAGAAGAACCCGCTGGTGATCACCGGGCCCGGCGCGGGGCCGGCAGTGACCGCGGGAGGAATCCTGAACGACGTCCTGAAGCTCGCCGGCGCATGAGCGCTTCCCCTGCCCCCCTCACGTGGCAGGTATGTGCGAGCTGCGGCAGCGAAATCCCCGAGACCGATCCCCACCCGCGGTGCCCGCGCTGCCGCGGGCTGCTCGAGCTGCGTCACCAGCCCCCTGCCCAGGGCGGGAACGCGCTGCGGGCGACATTCGATGCGCGTTGGGGGGTACGGCGGGGCGCCCTCGCGTCGGGTGTATGGCGCTACTGCGAGGCCGTCCTCCCCTCCGCAGGCGAGCACATCCTTTCCTTTCCCGAAGGCAACACGCCCCTGCTCGCGAGCGCTGCGGTGGCGCGGTGGGTGGCGGCGCCGCAGCTGTTGCTCAAACACGAAGGCCACAACCCCACGGGCTCGTTCAAGGACCGCGGCATGACGGTCGGGGTGACGCAGGCGCGCCGCGTGCGGGCGCGCGCGGTCGCATGCGCGTCCACCGGCAACACGGCGGCGGCGCTCGCCGCGTACGCCGCGCTGGCAGGGCTGCCGGCGCTGGTCCTGGTGCCGAAGGGGCAAGTAGCGCTCGGTAAGCTGGCCCAGGCACTCGCGTACGGGGCCCGCACCCTGCTGGTCCGCGGCAACTTCGATGTCTGCCTCGAGCTCGCCGACCAGGCGAGCGAGCGACTGGGGGTCTACCTCCTCAACTCGGTGAATCCGTTCCGGCTCGAGGGCCAGAAGACCATCGTGCTCGAGCTGCTGCAGCAGCTCGGCTGGGAGCCCCCCGACTGGATCGTGGTGCCCGCGGGCAACCTCGGCAACACGGCGGCGTTCGGGAAGGCATTGGAGGAAGCGCGGGCGTGGGGGCTGGTCGACCGGACGCCGCGACTCGCCGCCGTCCAGGCCGAGGGCGCCGCACCGTTCGCGCAGAGCTTCCGTGAGGGATTCGCCCAGCGGCGCCGGGTGGAGCCGCACACCGTGGCGACGGCGATCAACATCGGCAACCCGGTCTCGTACGAGCGCGCCGTGCGCGCCATTCGCGACACGAACGGGATGGTCACGACCGTGAGCGACGACGAGATTCTCGAGGCGAAGGCGGTCGTGGACGGTGCGGGCATCGGGTGCGAGCCGGCGAGTGCCGCGGCGCTGGCCGGGGCGCGGCGGCTGGTCGGCGAGGGTGTGATCCGCCCGCGCGACCGGGTGGTCGCGGTGCTCACGGGACACCTGCTGAAGGATCCGGAGACCGTGACGCGCTATCATCAGGAGCTCGATCCGCGGCCGGGCCGGGCCAACCGGCCGATCGAGATCGAGGCGCGTCTTGCGGAAGTAGAGCGCGTGATGGGCGGCTAAAGCCCCCCGTCAGAACTCGGCGAGATACTCCTCGTCCCAGGCGACGTCGAACTCCCCCCGACAGCGATTGCACGTGAGACGGCGCGGACGGCCGTGCAGCGCCGCGCGCTCACGACAGCTCGGGCACACGCCGTAGTGCGGCCCCCACTCGGACGGCAGCTCGCCGGCCCCTTCCGGGCGCGGCACGACGGACCACCGCGTAGGCGGCCGTGAGACGACTTCGACCAGGTAGTGGGGGACTTTGAGCGGCTTGCGGTTCACATCGAGGATGGCTTCGAGCGCTGCGAGGCCCGCGACGCGGTACCAGGCACCGCGGCGCAGCGCGCAGTTCACGTCCACCTGGAGCCGACCCCATTGCATTTTGGGCACGGCCGAAAATACGTGGGGCGCCGCCGGGCGAGCGTGATGTAGGCCACACCGCTTTCGGCAAGCTGTCTCAGGGATCCGCGTGGTGGTCCATCATCATGTCGGCCATCATGTCAGCGCTACCCGCCCGGAACGTGGCGGCCAGGTCCCGTTGGTACAGCGTGTCCCGGGTATCGACCGCCGGCCACTCCGCCCCCCGGTCGGGCACGAACAACCCCGCCACCGCCCCCATGCCCCCGTCGCGGATGTATCGCCCCGTCCGGTTCTCGTACACGGCCGTCAGGCGGTAGCGGTGCGCGGGGACCAGGTGCACCCCGAGCCGGCGCCAGTTGTAGAAGCGGGCCAGCGGGAAGGTGATGACGCGCCCAGCGGCGTCCGTGACCGGGGCGCCGCGCCACAGCACCGTGCCGGTCGTCATGTCCTTCAGCTCGAGGCTGACGCCGTAATCGTGCATGTGGCCTCCCAGACCGAGGATGGTGCCCGGGATCGCGGGACTGCCTTCCCAGAACCGCTCGGTGCGGCCCGGGGGAAGATCGAACGCCTTGCTCCCCGTGGGCGGGCGACCGAGCGGGTACTGGACGTCGATGGCCCAGGGGTAGGTGCGGTACAACGGCCAGGGCCGGCCGCCGGGAACGTAGCGCAGCACGAGCCGCACGTGCACCCGGCGATAGGCCACGTCCGACGTGTTGGCGAGCATGGCGCCCGCGATGAGCCGCTGTCCGCGCGCCAAGGGGAGTCCGAACAGCAGCCACGGGACCGTGATGGCCGGGGTCTCCCTACTCGCCGCGAGCAGATGGAGCCCGATCGGCAGGAAGAGCTCACGGTGGTCCGGATCGCTGAGGTTGAAATGATGCAGCAGCTCGTGCGGCAGGGGCCGCCCCGATTCGTCCAACACTTCCACGTGCGAGGCATGGAGCGACGCGTCCACGGGCACGAGGACCTGGCAGAGCGGGAGCCCGACCATCGTCTCGCCCCCACGGCCGGCCGCCGGCACATCCACCGGGGGCAGCTGAATGACGAGCTGATGCGCACCGGAGTCCACGAGCACCATCGCGCGGGGCAACGCTTCGGGGCCGGGGCCGGGGCCGGGGCCGAGCAGCACTACGAGGAGGAGAAGGGCCCACATGCCGGCGGCTCCGGGGTGAAGGGAGGGACAACATACCGGCTGTGGTGGGTTTGCGCGACGGTTGGCGGCGCCGCAGGGAGTGGGCCGAGGACCCAAATCCTGTCTCCGTTCCTCATAACTGAGCGAAGACGGGGGCACGGCTCACTCCCCGCGAGCCGACGTGCTCTATCGCAAGGGTAGTGCCACGGCTCGCACCGAAGGTCGTAGAGAGGGCGAGCGCGACTGAGGCAGGTTCGTCGCAGCCGTGTCGCAGGCGTGCGACACAAAGCGGACAGAGCGTGGCGGGAGCGTGTAGGAATCGAACCTACCGAGGTCCAGACGGACCCCAGCTGGTTTTGAAGACCAGTCGGACCACCAGGCCCGATCCGCCCCCGTGCACCAACCGCCCCGGAACTTGGCACTCTTCTGAGGCAATCACCCCGCTTGACCCCGATCACTTGCCTCGATGTCGGGCC
>WNGO01004136.1_pt1 | contig 17157 bp, 3 predicted proteins | sample 5400511 | NCBI WGS metagenome assembly WNGO01 (sample SAMN13153380, study PRJNA577476) | soil metagenome | isolation source: 20 cm soil or saprolite under Garry oak tree replicate 2 | place: USA:California | collected 2016-06-15 | reverse complement strand
TAACATTAACATTAACATTAACATTAACATTAACATTAACATTAACATTAACATTAACATTAACATTAACATTAACATTAACATTAACATTAACCCTAACATCCAAAAAAATTCTCCTACACCCTCCTACACACCCTACTACCCCCTTTACTACCTTCTTTACCTCTAAAACTACCTTTTTACCTTTAAAACTACTTTTTTTACTTCTAAAACTACCCCCTACCTCTAAAACTACTTCTCTACCTTCTTTACTACCCCTTTTCTTCTTTTACTACTTTTTACTCTTTTTACTCTTTTTACTACTTCCTACTACCTACTACCCCCTACTACCTTTACCCCTTTTTTACTTCCTTTACTACTACTAAAACTACCTCTACTACTACTTTTACTACTACCTACTACTACCTCTACTACTACTCTTACTACTACCTCTACTACTCCTACTACTCCTACTACTCCTACTACTCCTACTACTCCTACTACTCCTACTACTCCTACTACTCCTACTACTCCTACTACTCCTACTTCTACTACCCCTACTACTACCTCTCTACCCTTTTTACTACTCTTTTATTACCCTTTACTACTTTTTTACTACCCTTTACTACTCTTTTACTACTTCCTTTCTACCCTTTACTACCCCCTACTACTTTTTTACTTCTCTACTTCCTTTACTACTTTTTTACTACCTCTACTACTCTTTTCCTTTTTTTACTACCTTTTTCTTTTTTTACTAATTTTCTACCTTTAAAACTACTCTTCTACCCCCTTACTACTTTTTTTTTTTCTTTTTAAAACTACTCTCTTCCTTTTTTTACTACTCCTTTACCTTTAAAACTACTTTTTTAACTTTAAAACTACTTTCTTACCTTTAAAACTACTCCCTTACCTCTAAAACTACTAAAACTACTACCTTTCTACCCTTTTTACTCCCTTTTTTCCTTTTTTTTCCTTTACTACTTTTTTCCTTTTACTACCTTTTTTACTCTTTTTTACTACCCCTTTACTACTCTACTACTTTTAAAACTACTTTTACTACTTACTTTTACTACCTACTTTATTACCTTCTTTACTACCTTTTTTATTACCTACTTTACTACCTACTTTACTACCTACTTTACTACCTACTTTACTACCTACTTTACTACCTCTTTACTACTTTTTTTACTCCTTTTAAAACTACCTCTTTATTACTTTTTTACTACTTTTTACTTTTTACTACTTTTTTACCCCCTTTACTACCTTTTACTACCTACTACTTATTACCTACTACTTACTACCTACTACTTACTACCTACTACTTACTACTTACTACCTTTTACTACTTACTACTTACTCCCTTTTACTACCTACTACTTACTACTTACTACTTACTACTTACTACCTTTTACTACTTTTACCTTTTTTACTTTTTCTTTACCTTTTTTACTACCTCCTTACTTTTTTTACTACTACTTTTCTTTTTTATTTTCTTTACTACTTTCTTTACTACTTTCTTTTACTTTCTTTACTACTTTCTTTACTACTTTCTTTACTACTTTCTTTACTACTTTCTTTACTACTTTCTTTACTACTTTCTTTACTACTTTCTTTACTACCTTCTTTACTACCTTCTTTACTACCTTTTTTATTCTCTTTTTTACTTCCTTTTTTATTTTTTTACTTCTCTTATTATCCTTTTACCTTTTTTACTACTTTACTACTTTACTACTATCCCTACTACCCCTACTACTCCTTTACTACCCCCTACTACTTTTTTACCTTTAAAACTACCTTTTTACTTAAACTACTATTAAAACTTCTTTAAAACTATTAAACCCCTAAAATCCTACTAAAATCCCTTTTTTTACTTTAAATTTTTTATTTAAACTACTACTTTACCTAAAAAACCTCCTTTTTACCCTTTTTTTTTTATTATCCCTTTTTATTTAAAAAACTACTTTAAAATTTTCTTTTTTAAACTTTAAAACCTACTTTATAATAAAACTACTACTTTATTTCTTTTTTTTTTAAAAAAAAACTACCCTTCTTTTTTAAAACTACCTTTTTTTTTAAATTACTTTTTTTTTAAAATTACCTTTTTTTTTACTTTTAAAATTACCTTTTTATTTTTTTACTACCTCTTTACCTTTTTTATTACCTATTTACCTTCTTTACTACCTTTTTTACTTTTTTTACTACCTATTTTACTACTTTTTACTTTCTTTACTACTCCTTTACCTTCTTTACTTCTTTTTTACTATCCTTTCTACCTTTTTTACTTAATTTACTACTTTTATTTAATCTTCTCTATCTTCTCTATCTTTTTTATCTTCTTTACCTTTTTTATTATCCTTCTATTTTTTTTACTATTTTTTTTAATTCTTTTTTACTACCTTTTATCTTTTTACCTTTTTTTACTACCCTTTTACTTCCTTTATTCCCTTTTTTCTTTTTTTATTAATTTTTATACTACTTTCTTCTCTTTTTTACTATCTCTTTACCCTTTTTACTATCTTTTTTCTTTTTTTACTACTTTTTTTTATTTTCCCTACTCTTTTAATACCCCTTTACCTTTTTTAATTTTTTTTTTCCCTTCTTTTCTACCTCCTATACTATTTTCTTTACTATCTCTTTTACTACTTCTTCTACTACTTCTTCTACTACTTCCTTTACTACCTCTTTACTACCCCTTTTTTTTTTTACTACTTCTTTACTTTCCTTATTACCTTTTTACCTTTTTTATTACTTTTTTACTTACCTTCTCTACTACCTTTCTTACTACCTCTCTACCTTTTTTACTTTCTTTACCTTCCCTACTTTTCCTATTTTCTCTACTTCTTCTATTTTCCTTATCCTTTTTTTTCTTTTTTTACTACCTTTTTATCTTCTTTATTCTTTTTTTACTTTTCCTATATTAATCCTAATATTATCCTTAATAATTTCTTTTTTACCCTTATTACTCCTTTTTTATCCTTATTACTTTTATTACTACCCTTACTACTACTTTTACCTTTATTTCTTTTTATTACTACCTTTATTTAAAATTATATTCTTTTTATTTTACCTAAATTATTATTACTATACTATTTAATCTATTATTTATTCTTAATCTACTCTTACTTAATTACTATTACTACTTTTATTCTTATTTTTACTTCTACTATTACTACTTAATCTACTATTATAACTATTCTATTATTCCTATTTTTACTTAATTTACTACTTTTATTCTTTATTTTTAAATTACCTCTATTACTTAATCTATTACTTTTACTTCTTTTATTCTTTTTCTTCTTCTTTTTTATCCCTTTTTTATTCTTTTATTACCTTTCTTATTACTATTATTATTTCTATTATTACTTCTATTTATTACTATTTTACTTTTATTTAAATCTATTTTAAAATCTATATCTTAATCTATATTAATATACTAAAATTACCTACTTTATAACTTAATTTATAATCTAAATTCTAAATTATATCTTTTTTTTTTATTATATCTCTTTATACTTTCTAATCTACCCTATCTAATTTTTCTTTTTATTTCTTTTACTATTTTTTTAATCTTCTAATCTTTAATAATCTTTCTTTTATTCTTTTCTTTAAAATCTTCTTTTAATTTTAATTTTTTCTATTTCTATTTTTATTAATATTACTACTAAAACTACTAACTACTACCTTTTACCTAACTTATTACTACTATAAACTACTATTACTATCTTTACTTAATCTACTACTACCTTTACTACTTCTATTCTCCCTACTATCTTTACTACCCCTACTACTTCTACTACTACTTCTACTTCTACTTTATTTCTACTTCTATTTTACTCCTACTACTACTTTTACTTCTTTTATTACTTAATCTACTACTATTATTCCTATTACTTCTATTACTACTAAAATTATCTCTTAATCTACTACTACTACTAAAACTTAATCTACTTTACTACTACTTCTATTATTATTCTTATTACTAAATATATTTCTATTTTTACTACTCCTACTTATAACTACCTCTATAATATTTTATTCTTTATTACTACTATTTACTTATCTAAAATTCCCTTTTTATTATACTTTAAAATTATCTTTACCCTCTTTTTATCTTACCCTTACTCTTAACTAAAATCTATTCTTAAAATCTATTCTTAATTACTACTTTACTTTATACTACTTTACTTTATACTACTCTACTTTATACTACTCTACTTTACCCTAATATTCTTAAATATTAAATCTATCTTTCTAAATATATTACTAACTACCTATATTTAATAATTATATTATCCTATAACTATTACTTTTATTACTTTTATTACTACTAAAACTTAACCTATCTATACTAACTTTACTTCTACTCCTATTACTACTATTATATTTATCTCTATTTTTATTCTTCCTTCTATTACTAATACTACCTTTATTATATTTCCTATTTAATTTCCTATTTAATTTACTTTTATTTTTATTTCTATTAAAATTATCTCTACTTTTATTACTACTTCTACTACCTTTATTACTACTTTTATTTAATAATCTACTTCTATTTCTATTTTACTACTACTACTACTACTTTTATTACTACTTAATCTACTACTTAATTTACTACTTAATCTACTACTTAATCTACTTAATTTACTTAATCTACTACTACTATATATTCTTTACCTAAAACTAAAACTACTACTTTATTTTTACCCCTTTTATTACTTAAAATTATCTCTACTTTATTAATATTAATATTAATATATTATATTTATCTTCTTTTATAATCTTAATATACTAAAATTCTCTTTTTTACTATACTAATCTACTAATTTCTCTTTTTTATACCCTATTTTATTAAAAACTACTACTTCTACTACTAACTACCTCTATAATCTATAATTATTTACTACTACTACCTACTTACCTAAAATTCCCTTTTTATTATACTTTAAAATACTACTATCCCTTTTATACCTAAATTTAACCTACTATTTCTTTCTTACCCCTACTATTAACTAAAATTCTCTTTATTAATCTATTATTAATTCCTACTTTACTAATTTCTAATCTTCTTAATTATTAAATCTTTTTTTCTAATTTTAATAATAATTCCTTATATTTAATAATTATAATAATCCTTTTTTATATAACTATAACTACCTAATCTATCTAATTACCTACTAAAAACTAATCTAATTTCCTTTTCTTTTTACTATTCTTTTTACTAAAATATTTACCTTTATTCTTACTTTATTACTATATTTTTTATTTTTTCTACTACTTTTATTCCTTTTATCACTTCTACTACTACTTTTACTACTACTCTTTTTACTTTTTCTACTATTACTACCTAATCTACTATCTAAAATATTACTTTTACTTAATCTACTACTAAAATTACTACCCCTATTATTACTACTACTCCTAAAACTATTATTACTACTACTACTATTACTAAAACTACTACTTCTTCTACTATTATTACTTAATCTATTCTAATTTTATATTCTAACTACCCCTTTTATATATTAAATTTAATATTATATCTCTTTTTTTTATTCTCTATTACTACTATAATAATTCTATAAATTTATTCCCTCTATCTTTTCTATTTACTATTTAATTTTATAAATTATATTATTACCTTTAAACCTATTACTAACTTACTATACTAAATAAATCCTTTTTTATCCTTTTATAATTATTAATATATTTAATTCTCTTCTAAAATACCTCTAAAATACCCTTTTTTAATCCCTTTATATTAAAATTTTATTTCTTTTATTCCTATACCTTATATTTAAAATATTCTATTTTCTTAATCTAACTTATATTATCCTATACCCTACCTATATTCTCCTTATACTTTATAAAATCTACTATCCTTATATAACTTCTTATTCTCTTACTCTATTAAAATAATATTTATATCTCTCTCTTTATATACCCTATAATATATAATTACCCTTCTCTTTCTAATAAAAATATTATTACTACTATTTATTAAACTATTTATCTTTAAACTCTTATCCCTTTACTTCTATATATTTATATCTTATATATTCTATTATTTCTACTTTTACCCTTTAAAAACTTCTCTTTCTATCTCCCTCCTTACTTTATTTCTCCTTACCCCTTATTTATACTTCCCGACTTAACCCCTAATACTCTACTACTCTCTTCTATAAAATACTAATCTACCTCTTTTATACTTATATTATCCTATAATTACTATTAAATATATAAATCCCTTTTAATCCTCTTCTATTCTCCTACTACTATTATAATAAAACTACTACTCTTTACTATTCTTTTTTATTTACTAATATCTCTAATATTTTTAATCCTAATTTATTTCTTAATTATCCCCCTACCTATTATAAATCTTCTATAAAATACTATATTAAAAATATTCTAAAATCTCTAAAAACTTAATTACTTCTTTAATTATTTTAATACTCTTTTTTACTTTCTTATTATTAACTCTTATATATTATTTTAAAAATTTTACTATTATTATTACTTTTATTATTACTTTTATTCCTATTATTTTTACTATTTTTATTATTACTACTACTAAAATTCTTATTTCTATTATTACTAAAACTACTACTTTTATTTATAACTACCTTTATAATCCTTTACTATATTTACTATTACTATTTACTAATCTATTTATTACCCTTATATCTACCTATTATACTTTAAAATACTATTATTTATAATCTCTAATAAAATTCTATTTTTACTATCTACTTTTTATACTAAATTAAAACTACTACTCTATTTTTACCTCTACTATTACCTTTTTTTTTCTTTTATTAATATTAACTACTTATATACTAATCCTAAATCTTTTTATAATCCTTTTTAACTCTTTATAAATATATTACTATTTACCTATATTTAATAATTATAATTTTTTATTTTTATATAACTATAACTACCTAATTATTCTAATTATCTACTTTTAATTTATTTACTTACTATATTAAACCTACTTAATTACTAACTACTACCCTAATTAAAATCTACTACTACTTAATCTATTCCTATTATTATTACTACTACTCTTACTACTACTACTCTTACTACTACTACTCTTACTACTACTACTCTTACTACTACTACTCTTACTACTACTTAATCTATTACTATCTCTACTACTCCTATTATTCCTACTATTTTTTACTATCTCTATTATTTCTACTATTCCTACTACCTCTACTACCTCTACTACCTCTACTACCTCTACTATCTCTACTACCTCTACTATTACTATCCCTACTATCCCTACTATCCTTACTACCCCTACTATCTCTACTACTCCTACTATCCCTACTACCCCTACTATCCCTACTACCTCTATTATACCTCTACTCCTACTACCCCTATTACCCTTATTATTACTTTTATTATTACTAATTTTACTATAATTATTACTATTACTATTTCTATTACTATAACTATTTTTACTTTAATTTAAATTTTTACTTTTATTATTACTTAATCTATCTAATCTACTTATTTAAATTACTACTACTACTACTTCTACTACTACTACTACTACTACTAAAACTTGTTATTTATTACTACTATTTGCTTCCCTTTTATTACCCTTTTATTATACTTTAAAATACTACTATACTCTTTACTCCTAAATTTAATCTACTATTTAATTCTTACCCCTAAATATAAATCTATTCCTAATTATCTATTTTTAACCTATATAATAAATATACTTTACTCTAATATTCCTTTATACTAAATATCTAAATATTATTACTTCTACTACTAAAATTACTACTACTAATACTTAATCTACTATTACTAAAATTACTACTTCTACTTATAATAACTCTATAATACTTTATTATCTACCCCTACTACTTACCTTTTATCTATTATCCTCTCCTTTATTTATTATAATAAAAAAATTATTATCTATAATACTTACTAAAAAACTACTACTACTCTATACTTTTTACTCTAAACTAAAATTATTACTTTGTTTTTATAATTCCTTTTTTTACTTTTACTTTTACTTCTATTACTTCTACTTTTACTATTATTTTTACTATTCCTTTTTCTACTTCTATTATTACTTCTATTATTACTATTTCTATTTATCTATTACTACTACTATTATTACTTTTACTTTGATTTTTACTACTACCCCTACTACTACTTTTATTATTACTACTATTATTACTATTTTAATTACTACTACTAAAAATTTTACTATTATTATTACTTTTATTTCTACTACTTTTACTATTACTTTTACTATTACCCCTACTACCTTTACTATTACCCCTACTACCTTTACTATTACCCCTACTACCTTTACTATTACCCCTACTACTTTTACTATTACCCCTACTACCTTTACTATTACCCCTATTACCTTTACTATTACCCCTATTACCTTTACTATTACCCCTATTACCTTTACTACTACTTTTATTACTACTTTTATTTCTTTTACTATTCTAAATATTCTTACTATTCCTATTCTAAATATTACTATTACTATTACTTTTACTACTACTTTTATTACTACTCTTATTTTTATTACTTACTTTACTATAATACTACTTAATCTATTACCTTTCTTATTACTAAAATTCCTTTTATTATTACCTAATCTACTATTTAATCTACTACTATTATTTCTACTACTACTAATACTACCTTTATTACTATTACTATTTCTATTACTACTAAAATTATCTTTACTACTATATCCACTTTTATTATTCCTACTACTACTAAAACTACTACTAATATTACAATCTCCTATTTTTATTTAATTTATTAATATTACTTTTACTTTTATTCCTATTTAATCTATTATAACTACTTAATCTACTCCTATTCTTTTTATTATCTTTACTATTACTATTATTTAAATTACTACTTCTATTTTATCCTCTATTCTATATTCTTTCCTTTATCCTTCTCCCTCCTATCTTCCTCCCTTCTATCCTCTTCTCTCCTTCTTTTTATTCTCCTCCTTTCTATTCTTCTCCCTTACTAACTTATATTTACCGCTCTTTTATTTATTCTTCCTCTATATATATCTAAAAATAATTAATCTCTACTTTTACTCTCTACTATTATTACTAATTGATTTTTCCTCTATATATCTCTATAATCTCTACTATTACCTCTACTACTTTTTTATCCTAATTTCTTCTATACCTACTAATATACTAATCTTTTTAATAACTAATATAACTCTAAACTATCTATCGCCTCCTAAATTACTACTTTAACTACTTCTTCCTCCCCTTTTACTAATATATTACCTCTGGAAATCTATACTATTAAATCCCCTCTTTCTATCCCAACTAAATACCCCTACCACTATATGCTCCTCGCCCTCGACTAAAACCCCGCTTAATTTAACTGCTTTTATAATGTTAATATGCTAAAATTACCTTTTTTATAATGTTAATATGCCGAAATTAACTTCCTCTACCATATCTCGACAATTATTTTAACACTTATCTTAATACTTATCTTAACACTTATCTCAATACTTATCTCGGACTAACTATTTTCTATTTTCGTAAATTTGATTTTGGCATGTTAACATGCCAAAATCAACCCCCCCCTACTATTTACTCCTCTATTAACCGTGAAATCCAACAAAATTCTCCCGCCAAATTATTGCTCTCTACTGCCTCTAACTGTCTCTTCTTACCCAAATATAAAACCAAACTCTCATCTAAATCTAAATTAACCCCAAACCCTTCTAACCGCCGTTGCCATCTCCTCCAAACTTGCTCCTTGTACCCAAAAATTATCCCTAAAACCCCCGCCAATAATACTCCTTTATACTGACAATACCCATCCAAAACCCTTCGATATCTACCCTTTCCGTTATCCTCCCACCTATTGCAAATCTCCTGCGGAACACCGCACCAAAAACAACCTGAAAATTCCTCAAACTTAATTGCTTCTTCAATTATTTTAACCATTTCTTTTGCTTTCCTACTGTTAACTCTTATGCATTGCCTCAAATCGTGATCATCTGACTTGACTCCTGCCCCTTCGCATATTCCACACCGACCCGCCCACCTCTGTAACTGCCGTCTTAACCATTCCATCTCTAAAAATTCCCCCTGTCTGCTTCTAATAAATTCCTCCCGCGGTACTCTTCTCTCCTGCTGCTGCTGATGAAACTCGTGCTGAACCCTGACCCTCTCCACCTCCATTTCCCTCTCAACGTCCACCCCTGCCTCCCTAACCTCTCCATCTACCACCTCCCTAACCTCTCCATCCACTACCTCCTCAACCTCTCTATCTACCATCTCCTCAACCTCTCTCTCTACTATATCCTCCTCCACCTCTTCTTCTATCCCACCACAAATATCGCATAACTCCTCCCCATCCTCACAACCAACTCGACCTTCCCGTCTGTCCAAATATCCGTCTAACACCACCCTTCTACATGTACGAAACCCATCCGAACCTTGTATGTACTTTTCCACCAACCCTCGCTCTTCTTCTGTCTGCCCTTTGTCCTCCTGCCTACTCTTACCACCTTCCTCTATTACCATTGCCTCACTTCGACATCCATCCCGTCCTGCTCTTCCGCTTTCCTGTGCGTAATCCAACAACGTACGCGGCCGGTCTACGTGAATAATATACCTGATATCTGGTATATCTACACCCATCCCTAACGCGCTTGTTGCTACAATAACCTGCTGTTTTCCTTCCATAAAATCAATTAACATGCTGTCCTTTCCTACTGCATCGTGATGGTACGCATCACAACCTAACGCCTCTGCAATTCTTTTTGCTTTCCCAACCGTGTTGCAATACACTACCACCTTTCCTGTCCCGCATTTACGCACTTTCTTCCTAATCAACTCCAAAACAACACTCTCCTTCTCCTCTCGTCTTCGCAATCCACCTATATTAACCACTCGATATGCCACATTAACTCTTGCTGTTCTCGCCCTGAACATCTTAACTTGATCCTTCTTGAAATACATCCGACGATATAATTCCTCCTCTTCACCCGGTGGTAATGTTGCCGTTAACAATACCATCTGTGTCTCCGCCATCATCAACTTCCCCAACTGCTGCATTTGCTTTCGGAACGTAAACTTGCGGTTTAAAACAATGTGACACTCATCGATTACGATCCGGTCCAACTGCTGCGTCGCCTTTAATCGGTTTAAAAACGTCATAAAATCCTCGCTGACCGCTGATTCCGGCGTCACTAAAACGATCGCTGCTGCATCTGGTGGACGCCGGCCCTCCCACTCTAAACATGAAATCCCCAATTTCTTACAACGTCGCTTCATGTCCCCGCGCAACGCTATCAACGGTACCACCACAACCGTCGTCCCGCCTTGTTCCGCCCATGCCGGTAACATAAACAACATGCTTTTACCTGCCCCTGTTGGCATTACTGCAACAACCGGGCTCTCTCCTGCTACAATTGCCTTGATTGCTTCCTCTTGAATCCCTCTAAATGCCGCCTCCTTGCCCATCATGCGCTTTAACTGTACTTCCACGTCCATCTTCCTTAATCGGCTCCATCGATCTATTCTACCTTCTTCTGCCTCGCTCTCAAACGGCGCCCGCTTCCGTTTCTTTAATCCCATCCCTTTCTCCACCGCCGATTGGAACCCTAAAAACCGATGCCAATCCATGCTTGACGCCCTAAACTGTTGTCTCTTGTCTGCCACCGCCCCGCCCTGCTCCATAATTGCTCGCGCATAAATTAAACCCGCGACGTACGACGTGTGTCCCGCCTGCTCATCTGCAATTGCTCCTGCAATATTCTCCTCGTTCCACTCATTATTCTCCTCACTCTCATCTGCCTGAAACGCTGTTGACCCGCGCATAAATTTCCTGCTTATGCCGATTGCAATCTGCCGGTACGACTGGATCGTCAATTCCTGCCCTAACCCGGCCCTGCTCTCGCGCTTTAACACCTTCCGCATCCGCTCCGACGTCCACTTCTTTCCATTTGGGTCTGCCGGCCACATATGTGATGACATTGTCTCCTTCTCCCACACTATCGCCTCCATACGCTGCTGGAACGGTAATACTAACCATAAATACCACACCAACAACTCGCCTACTTCGCGTGGTAAATATCGATGGATAATCTTAACGTCTCCGCTAACCGCGTAACCCTTGTGATACCTTGTTACAAACACCACCATACCGTCTTCAATAAAAATATTACGGTGTCCGCCTTTTACCGTATTACTATGCCGGACGCTTAAAACCTCTGGCCCTCTTCCCGGCTGCCCTGATGCCATATGCATTAATACTATCAATTTCTCCCGGAATTCAACCACCCGCGACATGTATGCCTCAACTCCTGGTCGATTTACACCTGATTTACTGCCTGGCCTTAAAAACCTTTCCCTAATCGCCGCGTCTTGTCCTACCCGGTCAAATAACCACATCTGCCCCTCTACCGGTAACTTCGTCCGGTGGTCCTGCAAAAAATTCCATCCTGGTCGCTCGTCCGTGGGATTATCTCGTAATGATTCCCATGGGATTGCTGGTACTTGATGCGCTTGTTTACCCCCATACAATAATAAATCCTCCACTAATAACCGCCGCGTCTCTGTAGCCAACCCGTGGATCATGCTGCGAAACTGCGCCATATTAAAATGCAAATCCTTATACAACAACTCATCGTAACCCATCCATTCAACGTGGCCTCTTGATGTTGTATTATAATGGATCTTTAACCCGTATGTTCGCAAATCCAACATCCATTGCATTGGGCCATGGCTTCCTCGAACCATGAACTTGTCCATCATTTCTTCAACAAACTGCAAACACCCCTTTCTACCTTGTCGGGATAAACTGCTGCCGTCATCGCTCTCGTATGCGCTGTCGCTATCGAAACCGTCATCTTTAAATGGTTCTGACAATTCCAACGCCTGCTGGACTACCATGAAACGGGCAACCTTGATAACGGTTGATAAAATGGGCGGGTACTGCTCTGGACCCTTCCAGCCACCCTCCTTGACGCCTAAAACCGCTAATGCACACACCAACGCGCTGTCATACTCTTTTCGGGTAATTGACTGGTTTAATAATTCAATGCAAAAATTCAAACACGCCTTCTGGATTTTTGTCAACCGTTCCGGCTTACTGTTGCTGCATTTTCCGTCTTTTTGGCCTCCCTCTGGTTCAACATCTTCCATTTCATCTTCCTCCATTTCATCTACATCCATCTCATCTTCATCCGTATCATATTCTTCTCTTTCATCATTATCCCGTTCATCCTCGTCCACCTGGTCTTCGCCATCAACTTTCCGCTCCGCCTCATCAACCAATGCTTCCCATGCCTCTCGTTGCCGACGGGTAAATCGATATTTGGGGCTTTTCCACTCATGTTCCCTTTGCGTGCGCGCAAAAAACATTAATATTTGCTTCCATGGTCGTGTATGGTCGCCAATCGATTTTTCGTCCATGTATGGTTGCAACGGTTGGTATCGTGTCTGGTGCTTCTCCGTCCGAATCGCTTCCATGCGCACGAATACACCAATCCTCTCAATAACTGATGTCTGGCTGAACCGCGCCAATTCATCCATCGCCTCCCAAATTGCTGCTTCAACCGGTTCTTCCTCCCCTTTTGGATCCGCATTGGGCTCCGAAATGCATGCCATTAAATCCGGTCTTTCCATCCCTTCTAAATACGGCTCCCACTGCGTTCGCTCCAACCACGGGTTAACCTCATCTCTTTCTCCCTTCTGGATTGTCGTTTGGGCCCTCTTCTCAATATTGGCCCATTTTCCCGTAACTTTTTTCCGCAGCTGCGCCCATAATGCCTCGCCATCCACTGGTTCTGCCTGCGTGTTATCTACCAGCCTTTCCTCTGACTGTTGCACCTCAAAATACTGCGATCCGCGGCCCTGGACAAATAAACGCTGACAATCGACGCTCTTTAATGCTTCTTGAACCCGACCTTGCACGCCCTTCTCTCTTAACCGACTTGGCCGTCCTCGTTTCCTTCCTACGGACCATTGATGCACCTCACGCCAATGTTTCTTCATTGTTTCCAAACTCCGCGTTATATGTCGGCAACAGGTTGAGTCCAACTCGCATAACCAACCGTCTTGATATAATGGCAACTGGTCGATCGGCTGGTTGACACGACCAGGCAATTCCAACTCACTGGGATATTGAATTAAACCCGGCCAACTGCGAATACCATCACCAACCAAAACAGCTTCTTTACGTGATAACTTGTGATTTCCTCCTTGCAAATGGCCCTCAACCTGATCTGGCCATACTGCGTACCTGCATTCCTTACAAATGGCTAATGGGAACTCAACCAAACGCTCAAAATACTTCTCTTCAATCCGTATTTCTTCCATTGCTAACTGTTAGGAAAAAATGGGTTATAGGCAATAGGACCCCTAAACGGTGAGTGTTGAAATGTAATGCTTAATTCTGCTGCCAATACCCGACCCCCTTTTGGCATGTTAACATGCCAAAATGTTGGAATATAATGCTTTTGTTAATTCATCTATCTGGGAAAGGCTGGTAGCTATATAATATAATATTAAGGAGGCTGGTTTACCAGCCCCCTTGCATGATTCTCAGTGGGCAATTTTGATGGGTATGTCTGTGCACCCCTGCCCCCTCTTAACTTCCTCACCAAAATCAACTGCACAAAACACGATTATATCATATAATCTACTTAATATTTTAATGCAACTTACCCGCCTAGTGCAACCTAATACGCTAAATAACATATTTAAATTTGGTCTAAATTAACCGTGGTTTGCTAATTTGACCCAGCCTTTGAAAAAAAACCGACCCAGCCTACTGTTCCTATATTTTCGCGCGTAACCGTATTTTCCAGCACTAACAAAAAAATCTACCCGGGGCCCAGTTGGTTTGCAAGGTGGCATTAGTAAAAAAAAAAGTGGGGGGTTTAGCATGTCAACATGCCGAAATCAAGTCGCGAGTTGTCAAGGAAACTGCTCCACAATAATATTGCCTATATTAAAAATCCATCTTTTAATTCACAAAACATTCTACTCCACCTATCTTAGCTAAACTTCCTCTACCTCGTCTTCAGACTCGGCCTCTTGTTCAGCAATATACTCGTTTAAATCCTCAGCAAACCCACCCGCCTGCTTAAGTTCTGGTTTATTACAAAAAAACTGTGGGTGTAAAGGCATACGCTTTGTCTTGTCCTCAGAACTATATACCCCAAGCCTTAATGTGTGAAGACCTCTTATTAAGTTACTTCGCGCCGCCTTCCACTTTGCCTTGTTTAGTCGTGGCCCGCCCGGGCTATAGTGCCCTATAATCGCGCTGAAATCGCTTTGGAATTCTTCTGACATCTGCGGCACTAACCAATTTGTTCGTTCTAGTGCGCTAGACAGGCTGATTTCCTCTCGCGCCTCCCGCGAATGGTGTTTAGACACTTTGTGCATAACAGATAGCTTATCATAGTCATACTGAGGGATCGCCCAAAGACATTGCCCCGCATAATCCTTAACATAATCAAGGAACCTATGTCCTGCCAACTCTCCTACTTCTTCCACTACAATCGAATGCAGCCGCCGCGTAAGTACACGGAATGCTGCGTTATGCCAACCCCGCTTCTTTACCACGTCCTCTCGCTCATCATCCCACGCGAATAAAGCAAACACTTTATCCTTCCATAGCCCTGTGTCGTACCGTGCGAAGTGCGCCTTCCCGTTCCGCGTCTTCCCGCCAGCTTTGCTCTGCCGTACCCCTACAATCCGTGGTCGGCCGCCGATTAGCTTAAATATCATTATCCACGAAAGTCCCCGCAGCCCCAACGCCTCGTCATCTTCTAATTTTGCCCTAGCCATAAATTCCTCACGCCGCTTCTTACGGTCCTTTGCCACATTAGTTGAACTGTCCTCTGGCCAATCAGTCCAACGGTCCGCCAATAGCCCAAAGACTTCTTGGATGTAGCTCTGTACCGACAGCTGTGCCCCAGTCTTAATACCAATCTCTTTTGACGTGCGCAGGTATTCTCTAAATAACTGAAACATTGCATTCTCGTGTGAGAGGGTCCTTTGGATATTTAGCGTTTTGTGGAACGATTTCTGGAACGCGTTGGCCGCGAGCGCTAGACATTTAATTGCCTGTCGGGTAAAAGTTGGCGTTATATTCCAATGAATTAGATCGACTGGAAACCATGCCATTCCATTCTCTTTAACACATGCTCGGAGGTTTAGACCCAATTTGCCAGCCCGACGTCGACTTCTTTCGCCTTCAACATCATCGTCGCTTGCCTCCGACTCCCCCTCTCTCTCCCTCTCCCGCCGTTTCCCTAACCACATAGATGGATGTGATGAAGCGTCGGTGCCAGTACTCATACGGAGGACGCGCACCAGTGCAGATACCATTACACCGTTGACAAGCTGTTCCTCCTGCGACGCCGCTGGTCGACCGTCATGCCCCGCGCTAACTCTTCCAATAATTACCTCAAGGCCAAAGAGCCACCGGTTCATCTCTGCGGCTGCGAATGCATTCACCTCATCAGTAGGCAGAACCCAGTACGGCGTATGCCCAGCTGCCCCACCAGCTGCAACTTGCCCATCTGCTACCGAGCTAGCTGCTGACGAAGCAGGCAACTCTACACCATCAACGTCCCCCTCCTCCAGTGCTCTAAGCAGCTCCACTGTTATGCGGTATTCTTGCCTAACCCCGTAGTTTTCATTTTTGGAATCCCGTAAGGTGGAGGAGAGCCGCTGTTTAGTGGTGGTATATGCCTCAAGTAGCTGCCGTCTCTTTGCTGCACCCGGACGCATACCTTTCACGCTGTTGGTAGAATACCACCGCTCCAGTAATTCCTGCGAATAGCCAAGCGCTTCAAACTGCGAGTTCTGGAAGGGACTATAGTCTTTAAACGGTGTAGCGAACATTTCTTTATTAATGTTATACGCCTTGTTGTAAGCAATACCGCCGTTGCGGTGTAGGCTATTAGTTTGCCGCAGTTCCACGTTCGCGCTGCTGGAGTCCCTTGTAAGCGCCCAGTGATAATGGCATGTCTCTATTAATTTAGAGTTATAGTTAGGACAGGCGAATTTCTTTACCCAATTGTTTAAGCAGTGTTGTTTTTATATAAGCGTAACACCTCTGCTAGGGTCCTCGGTAGATACTGGGGTATCCTCCATACCAAGATCTAACCAGCAGTCTCCT
>WNGO01002394.1_pt1 | contig 17165 bp, 15 predicted proteins | sample 5400511 | NCBI WGS metagenome assembly WNGO01 (sample SAMN13153380, study PRJNA577476) | soil metagenome | isolation source: 20 cm soil or saprolite under Garry oak tree replicate 2 | place: USA:California | collected 2016-06-15 | reverse complement strand
CGGCATACAAGCGTTCCCGCAGCCGCGCACGAGCGCCGGCGGGAGCGTCACCGCGACCGTCGGCGGCGCGCCGGTGCAGCCGCGAGCGGCGACCGGGACGTTGGCGTTCCCCCAGACGTCGGCGCGCGGCGGGGCAGTGTCTTCGGGAGTGATCCGCAAAGGGGGAGCGCGGCGCTAACTCAGCGCTGAGTCGTCGCCGCAAGTGTGGCGCACGCTCCACACAGTTCGTCGCACCACAATTGTGAATGCCTGCAGCATAATGGTGCGTTCCGCATCGATCCGGTCGGTGCACAGGCAGCCAACCATCCGTGGGACCACAACTTGCGTCAACCGTGTCGCGAGTAAGCGTCGGCCCATTTGTTGCGATTGTGCGCTGCACTTCTATGGTAACCACTACACCGGCCGCCGTCCTGATCGCCGTCGTGCGAGATCATTCTCTCGCCGATGTGCTTGACGATCAAGGGTATTCCGTCGTGCAGCCGCCCACCGGCACGTTGGCGCTCGAGTGGGCGCGCGACATCCAGCCCGACGTCATCATTCTGGACATCGACTTGCCCGACATGCCGGGCAGCGACGCCTGTTGGTTGTTTCACAACGATCCGCGCGTGGGCCGCAACGTTCCCCTTCTCATTCTGGCGGCGCACAAACCGACGCCCGAACAGCGCGTGGCAGCGTTGCGCGCCGGCGCGTGGGACTTCCTACGCTATCCGGGTGACCGCGACGAGCTGACGCTCAAGCTCCAGACGTACGTGCAAGCGAAGCGGAGTATCCACGCCGCGCTGGCCGACGGGCCGATGGACCCCACGACCGGCTTGCACAGCCGGACCGGCCTGGCGCGGCGGGTGCGGGAATTGGGTGCCCTCATGGCCCGCACGCACGGCGCGCTGGCCTGCGTCGTCTTTGCCATCGATGCCGATCCGGTAGACCCAAGTGTCGCAGCGCGATTGGGGCAGGCGGCCCGCATCTCCGACGTGGTCGGCAACCTGGGGCCGCGCGAATTCGCCGTGATCGCTCCCTACACCGACCACGTGGGCGCGCTGCACCTCGCGCGTCGGGTGACGGAATCGTTGTGCGAGACAGACAGCAAGAGCGCCCTCATTCCCGGCAAGACGTTGCACGCGGGCTACGAGGCGGTCTCGAACCTCAAGTACTCGCCGATGGATCCCGTCGCCTTGCTGGCGCGAGCGACCGCGGCGGTGCGCGACGGCAAGTCGGATGCAGACGCGCCCTGGGTGCGCCGGTTCGAGCTCGCGGCGATGGCTCAGGCTGCGGGGCCCCAGCGCATCTCGTCCCCCGGGATTGTCTCCGACACCAGGAGCGTCAGTCCATGAAGGCGAAACGTTTCGTCCCAGTCGCGGCGCTGGCCGCCGCCGTGTTCGCGGCGCTGAGTTGCAGCGATTCCGCCCCCACCGGCGTGAGCGCGCAGCCGCATCCCGATGCGTTCTTCTTCGGCTGGATATCGCCCAAACTGAGCTTGGTCACGTGCACGCCGCAGCCGTACGACTCGGTGACGCAGACCGTTGGGCCCGAAGGCGGCACGATCTATGTCGGCGAGTACAGTCTGCTGATCCCGGACAGCGCGCTGGATTCGGCCGTGACCATCACCGCCGTGGCGCCGTCCGACACGGTCAACGCCGTGCGCTTCCAGCCGCAGGGCTTGCACTTCAACCAGAAGGCGCAGCTCACGATGAGCTACGCCAACTGTGGAATCGTCAGCTGGTTGTTGCCGCAGCACGTCGCCTACACCACCGACGACCTGCAGATCATCGATTTGCTGCCCTCTGTCCCGAACATCCTGTCGCGGACCGTCACGGGCAGCATCCGGCACTTCTCGGAGTACGCGCTGGCGTGGTGAACGCGTGACTTCGGACGCGTCGCTCTCCCGTTCGACGCCGGCTAGTCGCGGTGCGGTCCGCCCCACAGCAGATCTCCTGCACGAGGCGCGGGCCAGCGAGCGGGCGGGGTGCGTGCCCGAGGCGATCGAGCGGTACGAAGCGGCCATTGCGGGTGCCGAGCGCACCGGCGAACGGGCGATCCTGGCCGAGGCGTTGCGGCGCCTGGCGGTCCTGCGCAATCAGCGCAACGGGTCGGCGCTGGCGCGCGACCTGTGCCGCCGCAGTCACGCGGTAGCGCTGGAGATCGGCAACACCGTCTTGGCGGCTGAAGCGTTGAACACCTTAGGGTGTCTCGACATCGAGACCGGCTCGCTCGCCGACGCGCGCAAGCACTTCCTCGAAGCGCTGGACCTGGCGGGCGAAACGCGCGAGCTGCGTGCCCGCGCCGAGCAGAACCTCGGCGTGCTCGCCAACATCCAGGGGGACCTGGATGGAGCCCAGACGCACTACGGTCGCTCGCTCGAGGCGTACCGCCTCTCCGGGGACCAGCACGGGTGCGCCCTCGCGTATCACAACCTCGGCATGGTCAGCGCCGACCGCGAGTTGTTCGACGAAGCGGACCGCTACTTCAGCGAGAGCCTGATCATCGCGGAGCGGGTGGGCGACGCGTACTTGCGCGGGCTGTGTTTCGTCAATCACGCCGAAGTCGACGTGGCGCGGCAGCGGTTCGAGAACGCCCGCCAGAACGTCGACTCGGCGCTCGCCGTGTTCGACCAGCTGGGTGCGCAGGGTGCCAAGGCCGACGCGTATCGTGTGATCGGCATGGTGTATCGCGAGACGGACCGCCCCGCGCTGGCCGAGTCGCGGCTGCGCTCGGCGATCGAGCTGGCGACGGCCGCGGGCTCCGTGCTGGGCGAAGCGGAGGCGTCGCGTGAGCTGGCGCTCCTGTACCAGGCGATGGGCCGCAACCAGGAAGCGCTGCGCCTGTTGAACGCGGCCTACCGGCTGTTCCGCCGGCTCGACGCGCGCGTGGACTTGATTCACGTGGGCGGCAAAGTGGCGGAGCTGGAGGGGACGTACCTGACGCTGGTCCGCAACTGGGGCCAGTCGATCGAGTCGAACGACAGCTACACGTTCGGCCATTGCGAGCGCGTGGCGCGCAACGCCGTGGCCACGGCCCGCGTGCTCGAGCTGGACGAGCAAGAGGAAACCGCCATCCTGCTCGGCGCCTACCTGCACGACCTCGGGAAAGTCCGGGTGCCGCACGAAATCCTCAAGAAGCCGGGCCCGCTGACCCACGACGAGCTCGAGGTGGTGCGGATGCACCCGCTGTGGGGGATCGATCTGGTCGCCAACGTCGATTTCCCGTGGGACCTGAAGCAGATCATCCGCTGGCACCACGAGAAATACGACGGCTCGGGCTATCCCGACCGCCTGAAGGGCGACGAGATCCCGCTGGCCGCGCAGATTGTGGGCATCTGGGACGTCTACGACGCGCTCACGTCCCAGCGGGCGTATCAGGCCCCGCTGACGCCCGAGCAGGCGTTGGAGGAAATCACCCGCTGCCGCCGCTGGTGGTCCGACCGGGTGTTCGAAGCGTTCCTGCAGGTGATCGCGCAGCGGACGGAGGCGCGCCCCGCGAAGTAGATTTTCCCGCATGACCGAGATGACCTACCAGCGTGTGGGCGCGAGTGGTGTGCGCCTGCCCGCCATTTCGTTGGGCCTGTGGCACAACTTCGGCGGCGGCGACTCCTACCGCAACGCGCGCGCGATGGTGCGGCGCGCCTTCGACCTCGGCATCACGCATTTCGATCTCGCGAACAACTACGGTCCGCCTCCGGGGTCGGCCGAGCGGACGTTCGGACGCATCCTGCGGCGTGATTTCGCCGGGCGGCGCGACGAGCTCATCATCTCCACCAAAGCCGGGTACCGCATGTGGCCCGGCCCGTACGGCGACGGCGGCAGCCGCAAGTACCTGGTGGCGAGCCTCGATCAAAGTCTGCGCCGCCTGGGCCTCGACTACGTCGACATCTTCTACCACCACCGCCCCGATCCCGAGACGCCCATGGAGGAGACGATGGGCGCGCTCGACCACCTGGTGCGCATGGGGCGGGTGCTGTACGTGGGGATCTCGTCGTATTCGGCTGAGGACACGCGCCGTGCGGCGGCGCTGCTGCGGGACCTGGGCACGCCGTGCTTCATTCACCAGCCCAAGTACAGCATGCTGGTCCGCGGCATCGAGAACGGCTTGCTGTCGGTGTTGCGCGAAGAGCAGATCGGCTGCATTCCGTTCTCGCCGCTGGCACAGGGCCTGCTGACCGACCGGTACTTGAACGGCATCCCGGCGGACTCGCGCGCGGCGGGCGGCATGGGCTTCCTCAAGCGCAGCGACGTGACCGACGAGAAGCTCGCCAAGGTGCGCCACCTGCAGGTGATTGCGCAGACGCGCGGTCAGACCCTCGCGCAGCTCGCGCTGGCGTGGGTGCTGCGCCATCCCGAAGTCACGTCGGCGCTGATCGGCGCGAGCCGCGTGGCGCAGATCGACGACGCGGTGGGCGCGCTCGCCAATCGGCGCTTCAGCGCCGAGGAGCTGCAGGCGATCGACCGGATCCTATAGCGTCTTCACGTAGGCGATCAACGCGGCGCGCTCGGCCGCGCTGAGTCCGAGGAAGCGGTCGCGCGCTGCCGTCGCCTCGCCGCCGTGCTGCTCGATCGCCTGCTCCGGGGTCGTCGCCCGTCCGTCGTGCAAGAACTTGGACCGCAGGTGCAACCCCATCAGCGGTTCCGTGCGGAACTCCGACGGCGTCGCGAGCCCCAGGCAGATGTCCGCCAGGCCGGGCCCCATGTCGTGCAACAGCAGGTCGGTGAACGCCGCCACCTCGCGGTGCGCCAGGTGCGGGTTCGGATTGTTGCCCGTGGGCAAGGCGGGGATGTGACAGCGGTTGCAGCCCACCCGCGCGAACAACTCGCGGCCGCGGCGCGCCTCACCCGACAGCTTCAGCGGGGCGATCGGCGCGAGCAACCGCACGAACGCATCGAGTGCGTCCACCTGCCGCTGCGACAACTCCGGGTCCGGCGCCGGGTCGGTGTTGGGCGGCAGGGGCTGACCGCCCACCGTCGGCTCGTCCGGCACCGCCGGACTGGTGACCCCCTGCTCGGCGTTGAGCGCACCCTCGTTGAACTCCAGCAGCGTGGGCACCAGCGCCTTGCGGCCGAAGCGGCCGATGCGACCGTCGAAGTTGCGATTGGGGCGGCCCGAGATGCCGTCATGATCGCGGTCGTCGGGATCGGCGTAGGAGAGAATCACGGAATCGGTCACGGCGTCGAGCAGGCCGAAACCGAAAATGAACGGCGTCGTGCGGGCCGCGACTGCCGTCGCCTGCGGCGGCACGGGCTCGCTATCGATGCCCAGCGCCGCCTTGAGTGCCGGCGTCACGTGGTTCTCGAAGACCGGTCCGCCCAGCCCCGCCAATTCGTCACACGCGCGACCCGTGGCATCGGGATGAAAGGCCGCGGCGTGCCGCTCCACCTCATCCCCCGTGCCGCCGACGACTGGATCTTCGTGGCACTCGGCGCACGCGTTGGCGTTGAACAGCGGTCCCAATCCCTTCTCCGGCGTGAAGATGCTGTCGAACACGACCTTCCCACTGTCGAAGCGGGCGCGCTCGGCGGCCGACAGGCCCGCGAGCGGCTCGCCGGGAGCGGGTGGTTTACGGCACGCGACCAGCGCCAACGCCGCCAAACCCACAGCGGCGCGCCGGATCACTGTCCACCTCCCGGCGGCGCCTCCAGGCGGCCGATGCGCACGATCGCATACGCGACGGAGCCACCGGGCCGTGAGCCGAACGACACGCGGATGATGTCGCCGGGCTTGAGCTGCGCGAACGCGAGCGGCACGCCCGCCGCGCTGATCCGCGTCTCCGGCGGCACGCGCAGGCGTACCACGCGTAGCGCCATACCGACGCCGGTGGTGACTTCGATGGTGCGAGCGCGCACGTCGACGACGCGCACGGCGCCCTGCACACTGTCGTGCGGTGATTGTTGAGCGGCGGCGGGAGCCGCCGTGAGAACGAACGCGAGGAGGAACGGCAGGCGACGCATGGGACACCTCCGGCCTTGGGGCTGGTCGTACTACCCCCGAAGCTAAGCTTTCGGTACCGGCTGCGCCGACGCCAGCTCGCTGGGCAGCAGGGCGCGAATCGGTGCGGCCTCGCCCGTGAAGAAACGCCGGTGATAGTCCACCTGGCCGAGGTGCCACGTGAAGTGCGCGGCGAGGTGCATCAGGAAATCCCCGGTCGCGAGCGTGACCCCCCCGACCGGTTGCGGGAAGGTCTTGGATAGCTCGGCGTCGCTCACGCGCGATAGCAGGGCGACGGCGGCGATCGCTGCGTCGATCTCGCGCAACAGCTCCGCGCGCGGGACGTCGCGGCGATTGAACTCGGCATCGCGGTCGCGCACGTATGCCGTGCCGGAGAGCACGGTGCCGATGAAGTGCTGGAGGTTGCCGGCGAGGTGCAGGGCGAGATTGCCGGCTGAGTTGCTCATGCCGGGCTGCACCCGCCAGATGTCACGCTCGTTCGGGTAGGCTTCGAGCTCGCGCCGCAGCGCGCGCAGGTCGCGCGCCATCATCACACTGATCCAGTTCGTGGTCGTCATGTGGGTGAACCTAGTCCCGGGATCGGGAGGCCGCGAGATGCCCCGCGGTGAGGTGACCGTGGTCACTCACGCACCGGTCGCACGCGCGGCGCCGCGTGGACCCCGGCGCGGGTCTCGCGGGTATCGGCGGGCGACCTCGAAGGGGAGGATTTGATGACCAAGACTCTGGCAGTGTTCGCGGCTCTGCTCGCCTGTACGGCGCCGGTGCGAGCGCAGCGCGCGCATGTCGGCCCGCATGCGGGCTACGACTTCGATCGCAACGTGGCGCTCGCGGGCGGACAGATGTCGTTGCCGCTGAGCCGCTACGTCGAGCTGTACCCGTCGGTCGACGTGTATTTTGTGGATACGGGAACGCTGATCGGCTTCAACGGCGATCTCAAGCTGCGCTTGCAACCCGGCCAGCCGTTGCAGCTCTATGTGGGCGGCGGCCTGAACGCCTTGCGGGCGCACGCGGGCAGCACGAGCGGTACGGACACGGGCTGGGACCTGCTCGGCGGCATCGAAACCCGGCTGGGCTACAGCCATCCGTACATCGAAGGGAAGATGTTGCAGCACAATGGCTCCACGTTCCAACTGATGGCGGGGATCAACATCACGCTGTTCTAAACGGTTGCGCGGGCGCAGCAGGGCGTCGCCAATGCCTTGCTGCGCCTCACTTCCGTCGCTTGCCCGCGCCGCTCGTGACCCGTATCACTCCCGAAAAACTTGACAGGGCGGGGCGTACCGCTATTTATCGGCCGTCCGCGGAGCCCCGCGGCCCAACCGGGCGGTCGTATCGAGCTGTGCCCTCTCCCACGACCGCCGCACGGACCTTCAGGAGGTGAGCTGATGCTCGCGTCCCTACAGCAGAGTCTTCCGGAGCAGTGGCGGGGAGCGTTCCAGTTTCTCGCGTCCGGGTTCACGTGGATTCTCGAGTGGCAAGGCGTCCTGCGGGACTTCTTTCTGTCGAGCCCCACGGCAAGCATGGCCCTCGCCAAGTGGCTGTTCCTGGCGCTGCCCGCGGCGCTGCTGGTGGCGGCGGCGTGGTGCACCATGGCGTCGCTGTACACGCTGCCGTTCCGCTCGGGTCGCGGCGGCTTTCTCACCTCCCTGCTCATGTCGTGGTGGGACGCCGGGCGCGTGATCTGGTTCTATTGGGCCGGCTTGATCCGCTTCGTGGTGGTGTTCCTCGGCTGGGTGTGGGGTCTGCTCAAGCTCGCGGGTTCGCTGCTGCTGCGCCTGATCAAGTTCGTGTTCACGCGGCCCTTCGCGCTGCTCGATTGGGCCACGCGGCAGTACTTCCAGCCGGGCGTGCCGTGGCTCGCGTTCCTCTTCATTCTCTTCTGGTCGGCGCTCGAGGCGACGATCTTCACGTTCACCTTGAAGCCCACGATCATGGAGCTGATGGCGGACATCACCGGCCACGAGATGTCCGGTTTGGGCGTCAGCCTCGTATTGTGGCCGTTCCTGTTCGTGATCATCTCGGGCAGCTTCGCGGCCATCCAGGTGCTCAGCGAGGCGGTGAAGTCGAAGAACACGCCGCAGATCGTCGGCATGGTGATCGCCGAAGCGGCGGTGATGTTCTTCGAGGTGGTCTTCCTGTACCGCGAGCTGATCGACGCGATCACGCCGTGGATCGCCAACCAGACGGGCATGCAGCTGGGGTTCTTCTGGACGCTGGCCCTGGCTTCGTTCGGGTGGGCGGGCGTGCGCGCGATGACCTGGTTCCTGTTCGGGCGCTTCGGGACGCCGACGTTCCTGAGCATTCTCGCCCGCAACAGCATGCCGGGCGGACAGGGTGGCGCCACCATCGGCACGGGGATCGAGCCCGAGTTCTGGCGCGGGCCGATCGCCGCGCTCAAGGCCGAGGCGGAGTGGTTCAAGAAGGAAGCGCGCGAGGTGTTCGAGCTGATGACGCTGCCGGTGCTGCAGGTGCTGGCGGCGGCTGTGAACTTCGCGGTCGTGGTGATCGTGGGCCACCCGACCTTCTCGCTGCCGTTCCGCTCGCTCGACCAGGTGCTGGCGACGACGCCGCTCTTCAGTGCCAAGCACCCGCCCGCCGGAGCGGGATCATGAACCGGGCGCGCGGTTGGTCAGCGACGCTGGCGCTCGCCTTCCTCGTCGCCGGCTGCGGCGGCGGGGGAGGGAACGACCAGGCGAACGAACTCGCGCCGTTCACGATGGTGATCGGCATCGACGCGAGCGGCTCGTTCCGCGACGCCCGGCTGTACGACGACGCCGTCGACTTCGGCGCCACCTACATCTATGCCCACTTGAACAGTCTGGGCGGCCTGCGTCCGCCGACGGCGCTGTTCGTGGGTTCGATCGGCGGGTCGCGGCCGGGCGAGCCGAAGTCGTTCCATCCGATCAACGACTTCCAGGGCCGCAGCGTCGAGCAGATCGCGGCGGACCTGCGCACGTGGTTTCCGCCCAACGACCCCTACACCGATTTCAACGCCTTCTTCCAGCGCGTGGCGACCCTGGCGAAGGAGCGCGGCTTGATCCTCGCGCCGCTCAACGTCGTGGTGCTGTCCGACGGCGTGCCGGACGTCACGCCGGGCACGCGGCTGCCGGCCGGCACGAATCCGTATTCGCGGATCGACCTGAGCCCGCTCGAGTTCCTGTCGCGCAGCGTGACGGTGCGCCTGCTGTACGCCAACCCCACGGTGGGCGACAACTGGAAGAAAATCATCGCGCGCCGCCGCGTGCGGCTGTGGACCCAGGAGGCCCAGGTCATGGCGGGCTGGCACCAGCAATTCAAGCCGGGCGTGCCGCTGGCCGAGCAGAAGGACCTGTGGAAGTGGGTGCAGGACAACGTGGACTTCCGCGTGCGGGTGGGGAAGCTGTTCTAGGCGCGCCATCGCGCGGACGCACGAAGCCCCGGCTCGTCAGCGCGAGCCGGGGCTTCTTTCTTTCCCTTACTTCAGATACCGCGCCAGGTACTGGTCCTCGGCCGTCAGAATCAGGAACGAGCTCTGCTGGTTGTACGCGGCGCCGTGGTGGCCCGGCGGGTAGATCCGCAGATCGGCGTCCTTGCCCGCGTTGGTGAGCGCCGTCAACAGCTGCATCGTGTTCTGCGGATGCACGTTGTCGTCCAGCATCGAATGGATCAGCAGCAAGTGTCCTTGGAGCCGGTCGGCGTGCAGCACGGCTGAGCCCCCGTCGTACCCGTCCGGGTTCAAACCCAGCAGGCTCATGTAGCGCTCGGTGTAGATCGTGTCGTAGAGCCGCCAGTCGGTGACCGGTGAGTTGGCGATGCCGACGCTGAACACATCGGGATACATCAACAGCGTGAACACGGTGCTGTAGCCGCCGTAGCTCGTGCCCATGATGGCGATGCGCTTGGAATCCACATACGGCTGTGTGCCGAGATAGCGCGCGACCTCGGCGAAGTCGTGGCTCTCCCACTTCCCGAGGTGCTTGTAGACGACCTTCATGAACGCGCTGCCGTAATTGTTGGTGCCGCGGTTGTTCAACCCCACCACGATGTACCCCTGCTGCGCCAACCACTGCGTCCAGCCGCTGGACGCGAACTGGTCGTACACCTGCTGCGAGCCGGGCCCGCCGTAGATGGCGAGGATCACCGGATACTTCTTGGCCGGATCGAACGGCACCGGCTTCACCATCGAGCCGTCGAGCCGCACCGAGTCGGATGTGGTGAAGCTGAACAACTCGACCGGTGCATAGGTGTGCGTGGTGAGCCACTGCGTCACGCGCGCGTTGTCCTCCAGCTTCTTGATCATCTTGCCGCCCGTGGCCCACAGGTCCACCTGGCGCGGCTGGCGCGTCGCCGACCAGCGGTCGATGTAGAACCGCGAATCGGGCGACATGTCGATGTTGTGCGTGCCCGCGGCTGTCGTGACCTGCTGCGGATGCGTGCCGTCGAAACGGATGGCGTACAGCTGGCGCTGCAGCGGCGACGCCGCCGTGGACGTGTAATAGATCGTCTGTGTCTTGGGATCTGTCCCTTCGATTCGTGTCACGCTCCAGCGGCCGCGCGTCACCTGATTGACCAGTTTGCCCGAGTAGTCGTAGCGATAGACGTGCTGCCAGCCGTCGCGATCGGAGATCCAGAAGAACTGCGCCAATCCCGCGGGGAAGCTCATCAGGTCGTCGACGCCGGCGTAGAAGTCGTACACATCGATCCACGTGGCCGAGCTGTCCGTCATGACCAGCCGTTTGCCGCCGGTGCTCACGCTGAAGAAGTAGAGCTTCATCACGTTCTGCGGACGGTTGAGCGTGATCACCGCGAGGGTGTCGGGCCGGCTGGTCCAATAGATGCGCGGCACGTAATGCTCGCCCGTCTCGCCCGGGTCGAGCCACACGCGCGTGCCGGAGTGCACGTCCACCACGCCGATCTTCACCGTGGGATTGGAATCGCCCGGCTGCGGAATGCGGATCTGCGCCCAATCGGGATGGTGACCCGAGAAGTCACTGAACTGCACCACCGGCTCGGCGCTCTCGTCGAGACGCCAGTACGCGATGTGACGGCCGTCGGGCGACCAGTTCCAAGCCTGCGCCTGGCCGAACTCCTCTTCGTACACCCAGTCGAAATGGCCGTTGTACGCGGTGGGGGTGGCGTCCGATGTGAGCCGGGTCTCCTTCTTCTGGACCAGGTCGTACACATACATGTCGCCGTCGCGCTCGTAGCCCATCAACGCCCCGTCGGGCGACAGCTCCGCCGTGCGCGCGTTGCGCGCCCCCAGGGTGAGCGCTTTATCGGCCAGTGAGTAGATGTAGAAGTCCGACGTGCCGGAACGGCGGTACAGCTGCTTGAAGTGGGTGTCGAAGACCAAGTGCTTCGAGTCGCGCGCCCACTGGAACGAGCGGTAGGCGAACGGCTCGGCCGTGTCGGGGAAGGTCAGCCCCTTCGCCTGGAACAGGAGACTGTCCGTGCCGCTCGCCGGATCGAACACGCGGATCTGCTCGCCGCCCTCCGTCTGCTGGATGTAGGAGTAGCGGCGCCCACCGTCGATCCAGTTGACGTTGCGGGGACCGTTGCCGCCCGACAACGCGCCGCCGGACTGCAGCGCCTCGCGCAGGTTGGCGAACCGCGTCTTCTCTTGGGCCCGGGCCGGGCCGCTCAGCAGCAACACCGCCGCCGCGAGGCCGCCGGTGATACGCATCACACGCTGCATGCTTGATTCTCCGTCGAGGGATGGGCGGCGGCAAAGATGGCGCGGGGCAAGCCGGCGCGCGAGCGGCGCGGGTTGCGCTTCTAAACGGTTTTCGTCCCAGCGGTTAGGCGAGGCGCTGGCGCTATGCCGACCCCTTGCGTGTCGCGACACTGGTTGCCGTGATACTGCTCACGGCGCGTCTCCAACTGCGTTTTATAGTTTGTCCCCCGCGGCGCAGCGGTCGCTCACTGGCGAACGACCCCTCGTGCCGCAGTAACCGCTGCGCCCTAGATGGAGATGTGTTTGTGAAGGGGACTCGCCTCGTCCTCCCCGTGCTCCTCGTCTGCGCCCACCGGCGTCGCCGTAGCTCCCAAGCCGCAAGCCGATCTGATCGGCAGTTTGCTCGGGTTCACCGGTCTACTGAACTGCTCGAACCTGCCGTACGACTCGACGACGCAAGTCATCGGGCCGGCGGGCGGCTCGCTGTCGGCCGGACCGCACTCGCTCTTCATTCCGGCGGGCGCGCTGAGCCAACCGACGACGATCACCATGATCCAGCCGACGGGCGATCATGTGAACGCCGTGCAGTTCAAGCCGGCAGGCTTGCAATTCAACAAGCCGGCGTACCTCACGATGAGCTACGCGAACTGCAGCCTGCTCGGGAAGATTCTGCCCAAGCACATCGCGTATGTCGACAACAGCCTGAACATCCTGTATTACCTGTTGTCGCTCGACAACCTGTTCGCCAAGCGGGTGACGGGGCAGGTCAACCACTTCTCCGAGTACGCGATGGCGTGGTAAGGACGCGATGACGTTCGACTCTCCGTCCCTCCGCCCTCGCATGCCAGGGCCCGGCGCCGTGCGCCCGGCCGCGGACCTCTTGCATGAAGCGCGCGCCAGTGAGCGAGCGGGATGCATTCCCGAGGCGATCGAGCGATATGAGGCCGCCATCGCCGGTGCGGAGCGGACAGGAGAGCGGGCGATTTTGGCCGAGGCGCTGCGGCGCCTCGCCGTGGTGCGCCACCATTGCAACGAATCCCAGGTGGCGCGCGAGCTGTGCCAGCGCAGTGTCGCCGTGGCGACCGATGGCGACAACGCGGTGCTCGCCGCCGAGGCGCTCAACACCCACGGCGCCATCGACGTGCAGACGGGGCTGCTGGAAGAGGCGCGGCAGCATTTCCTGCAGGCGCTGGAGCGCGGCGGCTCGAGCCGTGAGCTGCACGCTCGCGTCGAACAGAATCTTGGGGTCGTGGCGAACATCCAGGGCGAGCTGGACGAGGCACGCAACCGCTACGGCCGCTCGCTCGAGGCCTATCAGGACGCCAACGACGAACACGGCTGCGCCATCGCTTACCATAATCTGGGGATGTTGAGCGCGGACCAAGGGCTGCTGGATGAGGCGGACCAGCATTTCCAGAAGAGCCTGGTGATCGCGCAGCGCTCGGGTGACGTCCATCTGCAGGGTCTCTGTCTCGTGAACCACGCCGAAGTGCACGTCGCGCGGCAGCGCTACGACGAGGCCCAGCGCAACGCCGAGGCGGCGCTGGCGATCTTCGATCAGCTGGGCGCCAAGGCGGTCAAGGCCGAGGCGTATCGCGTCATCGGCATGGTGTACCGTGACACCGGGCGGCCCGGGCTGGCGGAGTCGCGTCTGCGCTCGGCGATCGAGTTGGCGACCGGCGCGGAAGCGGTGCTGTCGCAGGCCGAAGCATCGCGCGAGCTGGCCATCCTCTATCAGGCGATGGGCCGCAATCAGGAGGCGCTGACCTTCCTGAATACGGCGCACCGGTTGTTCCTCCGGCTCGACGCGCGCAAAGATCTGGTGCACGTCGGCGGTAAAGTCGCCGAGCTCGAGACCACGTACCGCGCGGTGGTGCGCGAGTGGGGCCAGTCGCTGGAATCGAGCGACAGCTACACGTTCGGTCACTGCGAGCGCGTGGCGCAGCACGCGGTCGCCCTGGCGCAGCAGCTGGGGCTCGACGAGCAACAGCAGACGACGATCCAGCTCGGCGCTTACCTGCACGACGTGGGCAAGGTCCGCGTGCCGCACGAAATCCTCAATAAGCCCGGCCCGCTGACGCGCGAGGAGTTCGAAGTGATTCAGATGCATCCCATCTGGGGCATCGAGCTGCTGGCGAGCGTCGAGTTTCCCTGGGATCTGAAGCCCATCATCCGCTGGCATCACGAGAAGTACGACGGCTCGGGCTATCCTGACCGCCTCAAGGGCGAGGAGATTCCGCTCGCGGCGCAGATCGTGGGCATCGTGGACGTGTACGATGCGCTCACCACCACACGGTCCTACCGGCCGGCGTTGAGCGCGGAGGCGGCGCTGCAGGAAATCACACGCTGCCGCACGGGCTGGTCGGAGCCGGTGTTTGCGGCGTTCCAGCGGTCGCTGGCGGGACGGACGGCCGAAACCGGACGAGTGGCGGCCTAGGACTTCTCGTTTGGAGCAGGCTGGTGGAGGTTGTCGTGCACACGACCAACCTCCACCAGGTCTACGAGTTCAATAGTTGAACCGCAACGTGATCCCCGCCGTCCGCGGCTGGTTCGTAAGGTAGCCCACGCGCGCGCGCGTCCCCCGCTCCCGGTCCAGGGCCAGCAATGCCCGCTCGTCGGTCACATTGTTGAGGAAGAGCGTCACCTCCCAGCTCGCGCGCGTCAGGCCGGCGCGGAGGTTGACGATGGCGTAGGCTGGCAGCTCGGGCTTGAACGTGAAGAGGGTATCCGTCAGCGGCCCGCCGATAGTCTTGCCGCCGGAGCGCTCGAACGTGCTGATGTCGACTGTCCCAAATGGACAGTTCGGCAGGTTGGCCGGATAACACTGACCCCGGCCGTAGTCGTCGATCGCGGTGAAGCGCGAGCCCACGTGCTGGAAACTGCCGCTGATGAATCCCCGCGACCCCGGGGCCACATCCCACCTGTAGGTGGCGCCGGCGGACGCCTGCACCCGCGGTACGGAGGGCAAGCGGTTGCCCTCCTTGATGCCCGAGATGACGTTCAACGACGGGTCCAAGAGGGACGACTGCAGCTTTGAATCGTTGAGCCCGAGGGAAGCAGAGAAATCCAGATGCTCTGTCGGGTTGGCGCTGAACTCGACTTCGGCCCCCTGGCTACGCGCTTTCGGAGCGTTGAGGATCAGGCGCGATGAGCACGAACCCGCCGTGACGGTGAGCTGCAGGTTGCGGATGTCCATGTAGAACGCGGACACATTGAGCGATGCGCGGCCCCCGAACAGCGTGGACTTCGCCCCGGCCTCGTAGTTCCAGGCCGTCTCGTCCTTCCAAAGTGGATGGCCGCTATAGGTGGCGAGGTCTCCGGCCGTGCACAGCGGCACGTTGAGCGCATCGTTGATCCCACCCAGCCGGAAGCCCCGCGAGACCTGGGCGTTCAGCGTGAGCGCGTCGGACGCCTTGTAGCTCGCGATGACGCGCGGCGCCACGCCATGGGCCCGGGTGGCGCCCGTGTCCGTGACCAGAGCGACCCCGGTGCTGTCCTGAGCGAAGATGCCGTCGAACATCATGCCGCGGTCGTCGTCGAACTTGTAGTAGCGCAGGCCCCCGGTGATATCGAGCCGCTGCGTGACGGACGCCGTCGCTTCGCCGAAGAGGGCGTACTGCTTGGTGTGGTAGGATAGGTTGGAGAAGAACAAGTGGTCTTTCGGCGCGCGCAGTCCCTGGGTAAAGCCATCCGGGGCCCCAAGGAGGGGCGCGGCAAGCGTGTCGAACCCGTCCACGAACAGGTCCTGGGCGTAGTGACGTCTGCTGTTGCCGTAAAAGCCGCCGACCACCCACCGCAAGCGGTCCTTGCCGCCGGACAGCCGGACTTCCTGGGTCCACACTTTGGATCTGGTGGCGTCATTGAGCGGCGAGTCCAGCTCGTACACGGCTGGCGGGAGGCCGAGTGTGCCGCCGGTGACGCTGGCGGTCAGCGCGGTGGCATCGCGCACCACCAGGATGTTGCGGCGAGTGTAGGACGTGACCGCGGTCAGGCTCACCCGTCCCAGGTCGTACTTCAAGTTCACGTCGCCGAGCAGGAATTCATCGGTGACCGGTTCTTGGATTTGGTTGAAGAGCTCACGCGGGCCCAACGTCACGGGCGGCCGCGTGGTGGTGTAGGGGTTGGCCAGGATGTTGAAGGCATCGATGCGGTTCCAGCCGTCCATGCGCACCTTTTGATATACAAGGCGCGGCGTGATGCTGAAGTGGTCATGGGGGGCGATGAGGAACGCGGTCCGCACGCCGGTGCGGTTGCCGCCGTTGACGTCCTGGGTGACCCTGAGGTTGGGTTGCGCCGCGTCCATCCAGCCGCCCAGCGCGTTGCTGTACCCCGCGATCCGAAACGCCGCCTTGGCGCCCACCGGCACGTTGAAGCCGAGCTTCGACGTATTGCCTGCGGAGCCGCCGTCGATCTGGTTGACGCCCACTTCACCGAATGTGCTGGTTACGCCGAGCTCGGGTTGGTTCGTGATGTAACGCACGGTGCCGGACAACGATCCGGCGCCGAACAGCGTGCCCTGCGGGCCGCGCAGCACCTCGACGCGGGAGATGTCGAACATGTCCAGGTCGGGCGTGAACAAGGAGAGGGAGATGGGCACCTCGTCCAGATACGCGCCCACATCTTCTTTGACGCCAGGCTGGTCGCGGGCGACCTGGCCGGAGGACGCGCCGCGCATGGCCACCTGACTCTGCCCGGGGCCCAGGTTTTGCACGCTGAACCCCGCCACGTTGGCCGCCACTTCCTCGATGTTCTCCGCTCCGCGCAGCCGCAGGGCCTGCTCGGTGGGGGCGGCGATCGAAATGGGGACGGTCGCGAGGTTCTGCTCGCGCAACATGGCTGTGACCGTGACCGCGGCGAGCGTCAGCGGTTCGAGCGCGAAGTCCACGGTGGTTGCCGCGCCCGCCGTCACGCGCACGTCCTTGTGCGGCAGCGTGCGCAGCCCGATCAGGGCTACAGAGACTGTGTAGAATCCAGGGGCGAGATCGGTAATGGTATAACTGCCGTCGGCCCCCGTGACGGCGCGGCCGGATCCGCCGCCACCCTGATTCACGGCTCTGACGGTGGCTCCCGCCAAGGCGCCGCCACGATTGTCGCGCACCACCCCCGTGATCTGGCCGGTCTGCGCCGCAGCGGTCGGGCCAAATAAGACGGCGAACACCGCCGCGAACGTCAGCAACCGGCTGCTCTGGCCGATCATAGACCCCTCCTCCTCGAAGCGTGGACCCGCCGTGCGAATCGAGTGGTTCGTAATACGGTCGTGTCAGAACCGTGTCAAGGTTACGTTTGAACCCATGACCTTCGGCTCCCACATCACGCGGCGCGACTTCGTGCATGGGGCGCTGATCGGCGTCGGGGGTGCCGTGCTCGGATGCAAGGCGCCCCGTCCCGCCGGGCCGAACACCCCCGGTCCGGATTGGTACGGCTACGGTGGTGTCGGAGACTACCGCTTGTCTCACGGCAACACGCCGGAAGCCGTGGCGACGGCGCACCGGCTGCGCGATGGCGGCTTTGCTGCGGGGTTCGATCGCGTGGAGAGCATCGAGGACTATGATCTCGTGATCGTGGGCGCCGGTATCGC
>WNGO01003876.1_pt1 | contig 17167 bp, 17 predicted proteins | sample 5400511 | NCBI WGS metagenome assembly WNGO01 (sample SAMN13153380, study PRJNA577476) | soil metagenome | isolation source: 20 cm soil or saprolite under Garry oak tree replicate 2 | place: USA:California | collected 2016-06-15 | reverse complement strand
AGCTGACCTCATGTTGAGGATGAGGGTGTGAAAAAAACGGCCTATAAGCTCTCTTGCCCGTCAGAATCCCGAGACCCGCACGAGGTCAGGAGGCCCGCGCTCCCGACAGGCGACAACCATCGTCCGACTCCTCCACACCGGGGCTGCAACTAGGGATAGAGGTTATATCCCCGAGGCAAGCCACTGTCAATCAAGGACGGGAAAGCCGGCCTTTCAACTTGAAACGGCGTCGTGGCGCCACACTCGCGCGCCGCCCACGCTGAAGCCTCCTTCATATACGCCGCCGCCGGGGCCCATCACCCCACGCACCCGCTGGGCCAGCGCCTGCGACGCGCTCGGATCACCCACGATGCCGTACACCGCAGGTCCCCATGAGCTCTGCCCCACGCCGACCGCGCCCCACGCTCGCAGCCGCTCGACCAGCTCCCCCGTCTCCCCCGGCGCGAACACCCCCCCCTGCGCCGGCGCGAACCAGCCGCCCGTGATGCGCTGGACCTCCCCCAGCGCGGCCCCAAACTCCGCCAGGTCGGCCTCGGCGAGCGCGGGAAGGAGCTGCATCAGCACGAGGTGCGCGACTCGCTCGACCTCGCGCGCGCTCGGGGGCGGGAGGTTGGCGAACGCTGCCGCCTCGTCGTCGCCTGCCAGCCCGGGCTTGCCGCGCGGCACCGCGACGACCGCGCGCCACGTGTCGGGGAACGGGAGCCGCGCCAGGAGCGGGGCGACGCGCTCGGCGCCCGCTTCCCGCCCGCCCTCGAGCACGAAGCCCCCATAGGCGAAGGTCCACGTGCCCACGCCGGAGCGGCGCCCGCGATCCACGGCACGCGCCAGTGCCGGCACGTCGGTCGGGAGGCCGGACAGCTCGGCGCTCGCGCGCGCCACCGCGAGAGCGAGCTGCGTACCCGAGCCGAGCCCCGCGTGTGTCGGAATCGACCGATGGAGGCAGAAGTGGAGTCGCAGGTCCAGCTCGTGGTGCCGCGCGAATCGGCGAGCGAATTCGAGCGCGCGGGCCGCGTCGGGCCCTTCGGCCTTGAGCTCGGCGGCGGGCCGGGCCTCGAGCAGGAGAGACGGAGCCGGAACCGCCGCGCCGATCCCGCCGAAGCGCCGCCCCAGATCGCCCCGCAGGTCGAGCACGCCGAAATGCAGCCGCGCCGGGGCCTCGACGAACACGCGCGGCGCTCCCCCGGCACTCATGGGCTCACCGGCTGCTGCGGACGCGGCGCCCGGTGCACGTAATCGGTGAGCAGCGCCATCGCCTCGCGCTCGCGCGGGCCGGCCGTCTTGTCCACGATCACCTGGAGGCGCGCAAAGTCGGCGTCGATCTGCTCGGCGGGAAGGAACTGGATGCGAGTCGCGAGGATCGCGGCCTCGAGCACCGCGTGACGGGCGCGGTTGAAGCCCAGGAACTCGCGTCGCACGCCACGGTGCACGACGTGCGTCACGATCCGCGCCCGGGGCGGAGTCGCGTCCAGGGCGCGCACCTCGACCTCGCGCCAGGAACATGCCGCGTCGAGCACGACACCCCGTACCACGTTCGCGGGGGCCGCCGGAAACTGCACGTTCGCGATCGCTCCCTGCGCGAACAGCATCACGTCGTCGCTGAGGTTGACGACGGCGACGCGCGTTGCCTCGATGTTCCTGAACGTCGTGGTCTCGAGGAACGGCTTGATCACGATCTCTTGCTCTCCCCACTCGACACCCATGGGGGCGAAGTTGGTCGCCCCGCGGGCGTCCATGGTCGTGAGCACGGACTCGATGATCACCCGACCAGCTCGACCGGAGGCGGAACGACGCCGTCGGCCCGGTCCGGCAGATCCTCGAGCCGCGTCGTTGCGCCGTGCAAGAAGCGGTCGAGCAGCACGTAGCCGTACTCGGTGAGCACGGACTCGGGGTGAAACTGCAGCCCGATCACCGGGTGGCGCAGGTGCTCCACCGCCATGATCTCCCCGTCCTCGGCGCTGGCGCTGACGCGCAGATCGGCAGGAAGCCCCGAGCGGGAGATGACGAGTGAGTGGTAGCGCGCCGCCGGGAACGGGTTCGGGAGACCCGCGAACAGGCCACTCCCGTCGTGATGGATCTGGGACGCTTTGCCGTGCATGGGGCGCCCGGCACGCACGATGCCGGCGCCGTACGCGGCGCCGATGCACTGGTGGCCGAGGCAGACACCGAGGATCGGCGTGGTGGGGCCGAAGCGCCGGACGACGTCGGTCGAAATCCCCGCCTCCCCGGGCGTGCAAGGCCCGGGGGAGATGATGATGTGTGACGGCCGCAGCGCCTCGATTTCCTCGAGTGTCGTGGCGTCGTGCCGTCGTACAACGGGTTGTTCTCCCAGCTCGCGTACGTAGCGGGCCAGGTTGTAGACGAACGAGTCGTAGTTGTCGATGAGCAGGATCATGGGCTCAAGCAAGGAAAGGTGACAGACTTCCCGCATGTTAACTAGAGGGATCTGCTTGCTGGGCCTTCGCTCGAGTCAGCGAGCTGGGGTCGGTAGGGAGAGCCTAGCCTCGCAGCCCTGATGATCGCTGCGGTTGACGAGTGTCAGCGTCCCGCCGTGCGCCTCGGCGATCTGTCGCGAGAGCGCGAGCCCGATCCCGGAGCCCTCGGCCTTCGTGGTGTAGAACGGGGCGCTCGGTCTGGCGCGCGCCGCCCGGTCGTTGCTCTACGGGCTCGAGGGCCACGATCCCCTGGTATTCGCGCTCGCCGTCGCGCTGCTCATGCTGGTGGCGCTCGGCGCGGTATACGTTCCGGCCCGACGGGCGTCCCTCGTGGATCCGGTGCGGGCGCTGCGCTACGAGTAGCGGCGCCGGGGCGGCGCGCCCGCCCCCCTCACATGCCCAGCACCCACGCCGGGTCGGTCAACACCGTGACGGCTCCGAACAGGCTGGCCCAAGCGATGAACAGGTGCTCGAGCGCTGTCTCGTCCGCGGAGGTGAGCTCGACGCCGCTCGCTCCGGAATAGCTCGGGCCGGCCGGCGCGACGGTGATCGTGGCGAACGCCTGTCCATTCACCGTAACCGCCACGCTCCCCCTCCCCCAGCTCTGACCCGTCGTGTCCAGCGCCACGCTTCCAGTGGCGCGGACGGTATCGGCGCCGCTCGTCAGGCTGAAATCTGCGCTGTTCTCCCACGTGCGAGACAGGGTGCCGGTCTCGCTGACGTGCGTACCATCCGTCGCGTCCTCCACTGCGGTCTGGACCGTGAGCGTGGACGTGGCGGTCACAGCCGACGTGAGATCGAGCAGGGTCACGCCGTCAGTCACGAAGCCGACGACCGCCCACGCCCGCTCCGGCGCGGCTGAGCGAGCGACGGTGTAGCTCACGTATGTAGCCGGCGTCGGGCCCGTCCCCCCGAGGACGGCGACGCCGAGCACAGCCGCGCTGGACGTGCTTTGGTCTGTGAGGTCGGCGTACCCCATCGCGATCAACGGACGAGACGGCTCGCTAATTGGCGGTTGGGTGGTATAGAGCACAAACCGCACGCCGTTCGCGGGGGCGCCAGCCGCGGTCGACGTGACGTACCGTGCCGCGGTCGTGTCCCAGACGAACGTCTTGCCGCGCACCGTGTCCCGGAAAATCGCGTCCGCGACCGGCGAGGTCGCGAGCCTGCTCCGCCAGACTCGACCAGGTGCCACGACGGCGGTCGTGACCGCAGGCGCCACCATGGGCGATAGCGTCGCCGCGAGCGCCGAACCAGCGGGGCCGAAATGTTGATGGAGCGCGGCGAAGTTCTGGAACGCGGCGGTCTGGAACGGCGCGGTCAGCGCCTGAAGCTGGGCGGCGGTGTTGTCGGGGTTCGAGAGCTTGGCGGGCTTGGGTGCGGGCCCGGGCTCGGTGCCACCACCTCCGCCACACCCTTGCAACGCGAACGGGATCGCGCACAAGAGCCACATTCCACGAGGGAAGCGGGCCATGGGCTACCTCCGTCACCGGCTACGGCGAGAACCGCGGCGGGCGGGTCCGCCGCGCCACTGTCGCCGGGATGACGCAAGAGCGGGGCCGGGCGGCTTCGCGCTCAGGGACGGGGAGACTGATGCGCCGCCGCGGCAGGGACCGCGGTGGGCCTCAGGTCAGCCCTTCGTCCAGCGCCTGCACGATCAGCAGCCGGTCGAACGGGTCGGAGGTCCCACCGTCAAAACGTCACGCGATCCCTCTTGGCTTCGATGGTGGCGCTATCGAGACCCGGCACCTGCTTCAGATCCTCGAGGGACTTGAACGTGCCGTGCTGCGACCGGTACGCGATGATCGCCGCGGCCTGCGAGCGCCGTAGCGTCAGTCCACTTTCTAGCTCGATCGCCGTCGCCGTGTTGACGTTGATCCGCGCGAGCTCCTCGGCCGGGAAGTGCGCCGCCAGATACCCGAGCACGGCACGAAACTCCTCGTCCGTTCCCTTGGCGCCGAGCGCGCTCATCTTCCGCAGCGTGGCCGCCCACCCCGCCCGATCCTGGCGGAGCGACATCACGACGTCCGCGCCATGACAGTGCGAGCAAAGCTTGACGGTCGCCTCCCTGCCCGGCCCATCGGGCAGTTGGGCCGCCGCGTGAGCGGTGCCCATCAGGACCGCGACCCCCACCGCCGCCCAGCGCACCTCAGTGCTCCATCGGGAATCCGAACGCGTACAGCGTACCATCGCCGGTCGCTACGTACACCTGGCTGCCCCCGGCCGACAGTGCCGCACGGACGACCGGTGGAATCGTGGTGCCACTGTTCCATATCTCCCGACCGGTGGCTCCGTCGAGCGCGAAGAGCACAGCGGGCGCAGCGGGCCGCGCCCCGCGGGAGATGGCGAAGATCACGCCGTTGACGACCGCCGGCGCGAGCGGCGCCGGAATATCACGCGCCACCCAACCGGGCTGGAGCGTCGGTACGCTGTCCCGGTGGACCACCTTCCACGTTACAATGGCGCCAGACGGCACGGCCGCCTGCACGAGCCAGCGGGTGTCGTCCGTGTCCGCCCAGCTGGCGAGCGCGTCGGCCGCGGTCGCCGCGGTGTGGGACAACAGCGGCACCCTGATGAAGGACGAGTGGCGGCTGTCGAGCAGCCGGATCCGTCCATCCCGGCTCGACGCGGCCACCAACAGGCTGCCCTGATGCTCGAAGATGACAGGCGAGGAGATGAAGGCTGGCCCGCCGGAGCGATAGGCCCCCTTGGGCTTCAGGGTGCGTGACTCGAGCGCCACCAATTGTCCGTCCCTCGTCGCCACATAGATCGTTCCGTCCGGACCGATGGTGGGACCGACGGCGCCCGCAATCCCACGAGGGGCGCGCCACGTGGTGACCTGTTTCGCGCCCAGGTCGAGTGCCCAGACGCCATCCGGGGCCGCCCCACAACCCCGGGTGGTTGCCACGTAGGCGACGTCATCGACGACGATCAACCCACGCGCGTCGGCATGGGGCGGAAGGAACGGCACTGGTGGCTCGGCGTCGGCGCCGTTCATGACGTTCAGCGCGCGCAGCATGCCGTCACTCGACAGGGCGTACAAGATGGGAAAAGGGCGCGGGCTCGTCCCCGGGCCGGCGGACTTGGGCGGGACCGGGGCGGCCCGCGGGGCTTCCCGGCGACGTGCCTCCAGCTCCGCCAGCGTCACGGCGCCCTCCCCGGGGGCGCCGACCGCACCGCGTGCGGGCTGACCGGCCCGCGAGGCACGCCTGGCTCCCCCGATCAAATCCGGGAGCGCCGCGTTCGTCGGGCGCGCCAAGTTGGGCGTCATCTCCCGCGCGCAGGCCGGCGAGCCACCGGGCGATGGCGCCCCCGGGGAGAGCCGCCGCTCCCATTCCACCCGGCCAAGGTCTGTATCGATCGCCACGACGTGATCGGACGGCGCGCCGACAAAACCCAAGGCCCGAAATCCCCGGTATCCGATCACGAGACTGAGCAGCACGGGCGGCGTTACGGTGCGCGCCGCGGTCGACTCATCATCGAGCTTGAGCTTCCAGAGCAGCTGGAATCCGGGCTTTTGCAAGCTGGCCGCGGAGATCTTGCCCTCCGCTCTGACCCAAGACGAGCGCTGCGCGTCATAACCACCGGTCGTCCAATCCTGGGCGCGCGCGGCGGGCGTCCCCGCCACGACGCCCAGACACACCATCGCCGCCGCGGCGGACGCTCTCATGGTGTGATCCCGAAGCAGTACAGCGTCCCGTCGAACGTGCCGAGGTAGACGCGGCCGTTGGCAACCGCCAGGCCGGCCCAGTGGTTCCAGGACGTGATCTCGCTGCCGCTCGACCACAGCTCTTCGCCGGTTTGACCGTCGAGCGCGTGCAGGACGGCATGGGTGGAATTCTTGATGCGGATCTCGGACGAATTGGCCCGGAGGCCCAGCTCCGGCGTCGCCTGCGTGGTGCTCTCGCCGCTGCCGTACGCGAAGACGACGCCGTTCGCGACGACCGGTGGCTCGGCGCGGTTCATGTCGTGAGAGATCCAGGCCGGCGTGAGCTGGAGGCCGCCGTCCCGTTCTTCCAGCTTGAACGCGGCGATCGCGCCGTCCTTCACTTCGCCGTGCTCCACCGGCGCGTGGAAGAGTGAGTGCTTGGGTCCCCAAAACGGCGCCAATACCCAGCGCGTGCCGTTCGCATCCACCCAGCTCGCCATCGCTCCCCAGACGCCCGCGGAGGCGAAATTGATGCCTTCATTGCACAAGAGCGGCGTGCGGTACAGCGGCGTGCGATGGTCATCGCCGCCGATAGACTCGGTGTCCATCAGGTACACACGGCACTCCTTGCCGGCCGAGACCATGAGCTCCCGGGTTTTGTACTCGAAGATCGCGGGCGTCACCTGCATGTCGAGGTCGCGCTTGAACAGCCACTCGGCGTTGGACGGCGCGAAGTAGTCCACCAGCTCGAGCGCCTTGGTGGTCGGATTCTGCTGAATGCCGACGATCCCGTTCCCGTAGATCCCGCGCTCGGGATCCCACGGCCCGTCCCCGGTCCCGGTGTACATGACGCCGTTCGAGCTGATGGCGGGTCCCGTGCGGCCCCACATGCCGCCGCCCGCTGGTCCCCAGCTGCCGACTTTGCCCGTGGCGAGGTCGTAGGCGTAGGCCATGTTCGGATGACCGCCACACCCTTGAGCGGTGTGCGTGTAGATCACGTTCTTCCAGAGGTTCAGCGCATACGGCTTGCCGTTCGGCGGCATGAACTTGGCGGGCGGCGCCGCATCCTCGCCGTCGGCGACGTTCACCTGGTGGAGCATCCCGTCCCACGACACGGCGTAGATCGTGTACCGGCCCGGCACGGCGGTGGAAGCGATCACCGGCGTCGCGGTGATGCCGCCGGGGCACATGAGACCGCTCCGAGGAGTGGTGTCGCCCACCGACGAGTGGTCGAAGCGTCTCTTCCAGAGCAGCACGCCGCCCCCGGCGTCGATCGCGTACAGATTGTCGGACACGCCTGTCACGACCACGATCTGTGTGGGTCCTTGGCGCGTGTCCACCCGACCCACCACGAGCGCCGGCAAGAGCGAGTGCATTTCCCGCGGCGTGTTGTCGAGCGTGATCTTCCACAGCAACCTGATGTCTTTGGCGCTGCGGGTCGTCAGGATGGTCTCATCCCCCTGCCAGGCGGTGCGCCGCGGGTTGTCACCGTCGGTCAGCCAGTCCGCGTGCGCGAGGGTCGTGACGGAATCCGCCTGCTTCAGGCGGATGTTCCGGAATTCGATCTTCATGGGCGGTCCGGCGTGCAGCTGCAGGCCGAGCAAGCCGTCCAACGCGCGGCCGCGAGGGTCCTCGTCCACCAGCATGCTGGTGAGATGTCCATTCACGAACTGCGTGATCGTCGCGCCCTGAGCGACGATTCGGACCTGGTTCCAGTCCCCGCGCTTCACGAACGACTTCAGGACGTCGGGGTCGCCCACCGGCTCCAACGGCGTCACTTGCCCGCCGTCGGTGACGCGCACGGCCTGGCCCCGCCGGGCGAGAAACCCGCGCCCCCGCTCTTCATAGATTTGGCCCGTATATGCGTCGGCCGCGTCGATGTCCGCCTGATAGCCCTTCATGACCCAGCGCCCCGCGTCCGGCAGCAGCGCGCTCCGGAACTGGACGCCGCTGTTGCCGGCGGGGTTGCGCGTGCTCATTCGGTACTCGAGCGTCAGCTCGAAGTCCCGCGTCCTGCCGCCCCGCCAGATAATGAACGTGTTCGCCTTGAGCGGCTTCTCAGACGTGGTTTCGCCGACGATCGCCCCATGCTCCACCCGCCAGAATGCGGTGTCGCCGTCCCAGCCGGCGAGCGTGGTGCCGTCAAAGATCTGCTGCGCCGCGGCGGGGGGGGGAGCCGCGAGCGCGCACAGCCCCGCCGCGAGCAACGCGATCAGGGAGTTTCCGTTCGGGATCATGGTTGCAATGCGGCGATCAAGCCCTGCGCCTTGTCCAAGGTTTCCCGATACTCCTGCTCGGGATCGGAATCGGCCACGATGCCGCCCCCGACTTGGAAGTACACGTCGCGGCCGAGCACGAGACAGGTGCGGATCACGATGCTCGTGTCCAGCGCGCCCGAGAGCGAGAGATAGCCGATCGAGCCGCAGTACGCGCCGCGCTGCGTGGGCTCGAGCTCCGCGATGATCTGCATCGCGCGCACCTTCGGCGCGCCGGTGATCGAGCCGCCGGGAAAAGCCGCCCGCAACAGGTCCACCGGATCGTGCTCCGGCGCCAGCTCACCCACGACGGTGGAGACGAGGTGGTGGACCGTGGCGTAGTGCTCGACCGCGAACAGCTCCGGCACGCGCACCGTGCCCGCGCGACACACGCGCGACAAGTCGTTCCGCAGGAGGTCCACGATCATCACGTTCTCGGCGCGGTCCTTGTCGCTCTCCACGAGAGCGCGCGCGAGCGCTGCGTCGTGCTCGGGGGAGAGGCCCCGGGGACGGGTCCCCTTGATCGGTCGCGTCTCGACTCGGCCGCCCGGGTGCACGCGCAGGAAACGCTCGGGGGACGAGCTCGCCACCACCAGGTCGCCGAAATCGAGGTAGGCGGAGAATGGCGCCGGGTTGCGGCTCCGCACTCGGCGGTACAGGTCGAGCGGCGTGCCGGCGAGCGGGGTTTCGAGCCGCTGCGACAGATTCGCCTGGAAGATGTCCCCGGCGTACACGTACTCGATCACGCGGGCGACGGCGTCGAGGTAGCCCTCGCGCGTGAAATTCGACCGGACGCGAGGGACACCGGGCACGGGATACGATGGAGCGGCCGGGATGCGGGATGCGGGATGCGGGATGCGCACCGACGCATCTCGCATCTCGCATCCCGCATCCCGCGTCAGCCGCTCCCTCACGAACGCCAGTCGGCTCGCCGCACGTTTCTGTCGGGCGGGCCCCCGTTCGGGGATGCCCGTCGAGATCACCCACGCCCGTCCGGCGGCGTGGTCCCAGCTGATCACCCAGTCATATAGACCGAGCAGCAGGTCGGGCACGGCCAGATCGTCGTAGCGCGGCCGCGGGACGCGCTCGAGCATCATGCCCCAGTCGTACCCGACGTAGCCCGCGGCGCCGCCCTGGAACGGCGGGAGCTCCGCCACGGGCTCGGCGGCGTGTGCCGCCACGAGCGCCCCGACATGGGCCAACGGGTCCGCTGCGACGCGGATCCAAATCCCCTCCACGAGCTGCTGCGTGAGTAGTCCCTTCTCCGCTGCGACGCGGATCCAAATCCCCTCCACGAGCTGCTGCGTGAGTAGTCCCTTCGAGCGTACCGCCGTGACGGGGTCGGCCACGAGAAACGAGTGGCGCCCCAGGTGCTCCGGATCAGTCGCGCTGTCGAGAATCGGGCCCGCGGTCGTCCGGCGGCGTGAGGTAGCCCCACTGCAGCGCGCCCTCCTGTCGATACGTCTTCCCCAAGGTGACGGCGAGCTTCGCCTTCATGAGCTCGCGCCCGAGGTAGAACGCGTGGCTCGCTTCGTCCACGTCGAGCTGGGCGAAGATCTCGTGGATGTCCGTGCCGCGCACGAACCGCTCGTTGTTGAACACCGTGATCGTGTCGCGGTCGGCGAAGATGCGGAAGTTCGGGTCCGTCACGGCACGTTGCAGCTCCCGCAGCTCGGCTTCGGCGTAGGCGAGGACGCCCGCGTCCTTCACGGTCAGGAGCCGGTCGTCGACGCCTTTGGGGAGCGCGTTGTGGGTGACCGCGTGGTACATGAGCCGCCGGGCGATGTCGATCTCGCGCACGGCGCCGCGGGCCCAGGGGATCACCTCGGTCGTGAGCACGGCGCGCACGCCCAGCTCCTGGCAGACGGCGAGGAGCATGGCGTGCACGCCCGTCGTGTCCGCCGCCGTGAGCTCGGTGATGTTCCCGACCCCCATGAAGAGCGGCGCACCGGGATAGCGCCGGTGCGTCTCCGCGTAACGCTCGAGCGAGCGCATGAATCCGAACCCGATCGGCTCGATGACGGGGTCGATGAGGTACGACACCCCCCACTGCTCGAGCGCGGCGACGCTCGGTTCCAAGGTCTCGAGGCCCTGGCCAAAATCGGGGATTACGACCACGCGCGCCTTGCTGCCCACCAGCTCGCGCGCCACCTCCCGGTTGGACGCGTTCACGCTCAGGACCAGTTCCGCGCCCGCTGCCACCGCGGCGCGGATCTCCCCGGCGTCGAACGAGTCGATGCTCACCCGCATTCCCTCGCCCACCAGCTCACGCACCACGTCGCCGAGGGCGGGGAACTCGCGCCCGGGCGTGCAGCCGATGTCGATCACATCGGCGCCGCTTGCGCGATAGTGCTCCGCCTCACGGCGGATCGCCTCGCGCGCGAGACGTGGCGCATTGTTCACCTCGGCCACGATCTCGATGTCGTAGCCGCCATAGTCGCGGGCCAGGGCGGCGCGCCCGAAGTATTCCGGGATCTGCCGCAGGTCCTTCGGCCCTTTTTCGACTGGGACGCCCACCCGCTGCGCGATCACCGTGGCGTCGCCTTCGCACAGCCCGGGGATGAGCACCAGGTCGGTATCGGCCGGGACCTCGAGAAACCGGGCGATCCATGGCGTGGTCATCAGGGCGGCGACCGTGATCTTCATGACGGCCACCTCCCACGCGAACGCCGGACCCATCTCGGCGATGGTCCGGCGCAGCGCGGGCTCGGCGAGCTTCCCCGTGACGAACAACACGCGGCGCGGCGCGCGCACCGCCGCACCGACCGTCACCGCGGGTCGCCCGAGCGCACGAACTTGTTCGGCGTCCCTTCGAGCGCGCCGCCTTTGGGGCGCCACAAGACCGTGTCATCGATCTTGCGCGCCAGCTCGAAGTCCTTGTCGGTGATGCCGCCCGCCGCATGGTTCTGCAGCTTCACGATCACCCGCCCCCAGGTCACCGAGAGGTCGGGGTGATGGTAGGCCGCTTCGGCGACGTAGCCGATCGCGTTCACGAGCATCAGCGTCGTGGGCCAGCCGTCCGTCTTGTAGTTACGCCTGATCCAGCCGTCCTCGTACCACCAGCCCGGGAAGTCCTTCAGCTTCGCCTCGATCTGCGCGTCGGAGTAGGTCGGTTCTTTCGCTGCCATGACGGTCTCCTTATCGAGGGCTAGACCACGCCCCCGCCGTTGATCATCAGCATCACGCCGGTCACATAGGCGGCTGCATCGGAGGCGAGATAAACGGCGGCGTTGGCGATGTCCGCCGGCGTGCCCCACCGTCCAAGCGGGATCTTCGTGGAGATGCGTTGCTTCACCGCCGGATCGAGCTCGCTGCCGTACGCCGTCTCGATCCAGCCTGGGCCGAGCACGTTCACGCGGATCAGTGGCGCCACCGAGTGTGCGAGGGCACGGCTGAAGGAGTACACGCCGCCCTTGGCGGCGCAGAACACCTGGGCGTACTCACTCTTCAGCCCGCCCCCGAGTACATGATCCCAGGACATGTTGAGGATGACGCCGCCCGCGGGCTGGACCTGCATCAGCTCGACCGCCTTCCAGGAGGCGAGCACCGTGCCGCGCAGATCCACGGCGAGCAGCCGGTCGAGCTTCTCGGTGCGGGAAAGGCGAGCCGCGTCACCGGTGAGGATGTCGGCTCCCGCGTTGTTCACCCACACGTCCACACGTCCGAACGTGCGGCGCAGCGTATCCGCGAGCGCGTCCACGTCGGCCTCCACAGCGACGTCCGCGCGGATCGACTCCACGCGGCGGCCGGCGGCGCGGGCGCCGTCGGCGGTCTCATCCGCGCCGCGGCGGTTGGTCCGGTACGTGAGCACCACGTCCGCACCGGCCGCCGCGTACGCGAGGGCGATCGCGCGCCCGATGCCGCTGGACGCGCCGGTGACGAGCGCCACCTTGCCCTCCAGCGACATCACGGCCGGGGCGTCGACCGCACTGCCCGGGGATGCCGGCAACACTTCGTTCGGCTGTCGTTTTGACATCGCGTCTCCGAACGCCTAACCTACCGGCGGTTTCGGGACAGCCACAAGGGAGCCGCCGGAAATGCAGCTTCTCATCAGCGTTGCCGGGCCCGCCGAAGCGCGTGCCGCGCTCTCGGGCGGCGCGGACGTGATCGACGCGAAAGACCCCCGGCGTGGCGCACTGGGCCCCGTGCCCCTGCACCGGCTCGCGGCGATCCGGGCGTCGGTGGCCGGCGCGCGACCGCTCAGTGCCGCCCTGGGGGACGCCGCGAGCGAGGAAGCACTCGCGAGGGCGGTAGGCGCGGCGGTGTCGGTCGGTGTCGCGTTCGTGAAAGTGGGCTTCGCCGGCGTCACGAGCGAGACCCGGGCGCGCCGCCTGGCGGTGGCCGCTCAGCGACGGGTGCCGCCCGACGAGGGGACTCGGGTGGTGCTGGTCGCCTACGCGGACTGGCGGGGCGCGCAGAGCCTCGCGCCCGCCCGCATCGTCGCCGTCGCCGCGGCCGCCGGCGCCGCGGGCGTGCTGCTCGATACGGCGAGCAAGGGCGCGCCCTTGTTCACGATCGCGACCGTCGCGTCGGTGGCCGCCTTGGTCGCCGCGGCGCACGCCGCGGGGTTGTTCGCGGCACTCGCCGGCGGCCTTTCCGGCCCCGAGTTCGCGCTGACACGCGCGCTGGGCGCCGATGTCGTGGGCGTGCGGGGCGCCGCGTGCGTCGGGGGACGGCTGGGCCGGGTATCGCGCACCCGGGTCGCTCTGCTGCGAGCCTCAGCCGACGCGGCGCCCACCCCTCGTGTGCCGGTCGGGCGGGACGTCCTCCCGGAGCGCGACGTCGAGCTGCCCGAGATCGGCCACGGTGACGATGAGATGCTCCACGCCGTGCGGGAGCGTGCGTAGGAAGTACGAGTCGACGACTTTTTTCGGATCGGCGGGCGCCGGCTTGATCAACACCACGCGCCGCGCGCCGAGCTGGCCGGCCAGCCAGGCGGCGATGCTGTCGCTCGTGACCTCCCAGGAATGCGGGAGCGGATCCGCGGCCCGGAGCCAGCGGTATGGCGCGAGCACCGGTAGCCGCGTGGCCTGGAGGGCCGCGGCGATCCCGCCGTCGCCGTCGACCAGCGCGGCCTCGGGGAGGCGGGCGGCGAGCGCGTGCGCGAACTGGTCCATCCCGAGCACCGCCATCCAGTGCGCCGCGTCGTCCCCGATCTTGACGCGCTTGAACATTTCGCGGACCGCGTCGGCGAACGGTCCGCCGCCCGGAAGCACCACGAGCCGGCGACCGGCTCGGAAAGCGGTCAGCGCTTCGATCACCAGCTCGAAGGCGCCGGCCTTGCCGAGCAACCCCCCGCCGACTTTTACGACCGTGTGGACCAAGGGCGTCTCCTCCGTCATGACGGGAACAGCAGCGCCACGGCGGCCGCGGGGGCGTGCCGTGCCGCGGGCCCGAGGGCGTCGGAGAGATGCGTGACGTGCAGCCCGATCCGCCGGGCGGCGGCGGCGCCGAGAAACTCACCGAGCCCCGTGACGACCACACGGGCCAGCGCGGGCTGCCGCGCGCGCACCCGCTCGAGGCCCTGGCCGATGCGCGTGACCTGTGCGTCCCACAGCGCATCCGCGATCACACCGATGTCCGTCTCGTCGAGCATCTCCCGGTCCGCGCACACGACGCGTGCCAGCCGCTCGCCGGCGAATTCTTTGGTCGTGGGGCGTCCGTCCGGGGTCGCGACCGAGTAGTCGGCCGGCGCGAGCTCGCCGCGCCACACGTGCACGTCGCCCGCGAGCGCGAATCCTTCCGCCGAGACTCCGGTCGGCCGGCCCCGCACCGGCACCGTCGGCGCGATCGCCTCGACCGGGGTACGCAGGGCGCCGCTGTACACGAGTTCACCTGTCTGCAGCCGCTCGATGTCAGTCCGGCCGCGCGCCATCGGCGCCCCGCCCTGGATCGGAATGATGTCGGTGGTCGTGGAGCCGACGTCGACAAGGAGGCAGTCGGCGCACAGTCGTCCGACGACGTGCGCGGTGGCGGCCCAGTTCGCCGCCGCCACCGCCAGCGGCTCCCGGCGCGCCTCCGCCGGCGTGCGCCAGCGGGCGTCCACGCTCCAGACCCGCACGCGCGCGTCCGGAAAGGCGGCTGCGACGGCGTCGAGGACGAACCCTACGCCCTCCCGCTTGGTCCGGAACAGCTGCGACAGCTCGGCCGTCATCGTGACGGCGTGTGCATCGGCGGGTCCAGCGCCGAGGTCGTGGGCGAGGTGCGCGAGCAGCGGGGCGAGTGCCGCGGGATCGCGCTGCAGCGCGTACGGGGCGGCGCGGGCGGCGAGCAGTTGGGCGTCCGCCACGCGCGCCACCTTCGTGTTCACGCCGCCGATGTCCCAGCCCAGGACGCCGTTCATTGCGCGTGATTCCCGTGCTCGACCTGCGCGCCGGCCGGGCGGTCCTGGCGCACGGCGGCCGGCGTGAGGCGTATGCACCCGTCCGTTCGCTCCTCGTTCCCGGCGGCGCCGCGGGTGACTCCCTCGCCCTGGCGCGCGCCTACCGCGACACCCTCGACTGCGACGAGTGGTACGTCGCCGATCTCGACGCCCTGGCCGGCGGCGCCGTGCAGGGTGCGCTGGTGCGAGCGCTCGCCGACCTCGGCGGCCGGCTGCTCGTGGATGCCGCGGTCGCGGGGCCCGCGCGGGCGCGGGAGCTCGTCGCGGCGGGGGCAGCGCGTGTGGTCGTGGGCCTGGAGACCCTGCCGTCGTTCGACGCGCTCGCCGCGATCGCCCGGGCGATCGGACCGGAGCGCGTCGCTTTCTCGTTGGACCTCCGGGAGGGCGTGCCGCTGGTGGAGGCCCGGCTCTCCGGGACGCCGCGCGAGCTCGTAAGCGCGGCCGTGACCGCGGGCGCCGGCGCGATCGTCCTGCTGGACCTTGCTCGTGTCGGGAGTGGGCGCGGCGTGGACTCCGTGTTGGTGGAGGGACTGCGGCGCGCCCACCCTCAGGTGGAACTGCTCGCCGGCGGCGGGATCGGCACGGCGCGCGAGCTGGAGCGTCTCGCTGCCGCAGGGCTCGACGGAGCGCTGATGGCGACGGCGCTGCACGACGGCAGGATCAACCGGGACGATGTCGCGGGCGCGCGGCGCGCGAATCACCCGAGCGACTCGCGGTAGGTGGCGGACTGTCCGAAGTTCTCCTCGACTTCCACCTCCACCGCGCGCAGCGCTATCCCCCCGGCGGACGCGAGCTCCTGGGACACGCGGCCGGCGAGGTATTGCGCGAGCATCTCGACGGTCGTATTGGGCATGGGGAGGAGCGCGCAGTCCTCGCGAGGAAACACGTAACGCGGCTTCCCCGCTACGGCGACGCGCACCGTCTCACCCTCCTCCCGGACCTGGATCTTCGTGCTCTGGAGCGGGAGCAGCACCCTGTGGTCGATCTCGTCGGTGAGCCGCTTCATCAGGTCCTTTAGCATCGAGAAATCGAGTACGTAGTGGGCCTCGGGGTCGAGTCCGCCTTCCACGACGACACGCGTCCGATAGTTATGGCCGTGCAGCTTCTCGCAGCGATGCCCGGGAAACGTGATGAAGTGGGCCGAGGCGAAGACGAGATTGTCCTTCGTCACGGCGACCTTGAATTGCTTATGGGTGGCCATGCCACCCTCCTTCCAGCAGCACGACGTAGATGCTCGCGCCGGTCAGGTCAGCCGTAGTCCCGGGATTCAGCGTGTTGGCCTCGTCCCGGAGCTCGCGGTCGAGCGCGCTGGTCGCGTCCCGGCCCGCCGGCGTACGGACGCCGCCGGCGTCGAGCACGGCGCGGGCGCGGCGCTGCACCGTGACGGCCGCGTCCGTGCCGAGCTTGCGTGCGATATGGGTGTCGGGAGACGCCGCGAGCAGTGTCAGATAGGCCTCCACGACTGCCTCCCGCCAGGCGAGCCCATCGGACAGCGCCCGGCGGAGCCCGGGCGCGCCGGCCTCGAACGTCGTCTCGAAATCGGTCGCGTACTCGCGGGCGATGGCATCGCGGTCTCGCGCGAGCGCCATGGCGTCGCGCAGGGTCGCGGTGGGCGTGCCGGCGACATCTTGCTCGCTCGCCCGACCCAGGCCCCCCGGCGCGGCGGACCGGATCGCCACGTAAGCGTCGCGTGCGTCCGCGACGGTGGTGTCGGCGAGCGTGGCGCCGAGCCGCGCGCGCAGGGGCTTGTGTTCCGGCCGCAGCTGTGCCCGGGCCAGCGGCGCGAGCAGTAGCACCAGGCCGAGATTGGTGTTGGACGGCGCCCAGCGGGCGGTGGCCTCGACGGCCGCGCGGATCGTGGCCCCGAGCGATCGCTCGCCCGCCAAGCTGAGGGCCGGGCCGATCGCCGCCGCGCTCGCCAGGAAATCCTCGTACGTCGCGTCGCGGAAGGAGGCGAAGGGGGAAACGTTCCCGGGCTTGGGGGCGCTCGCCTCCAGCAGGCAGGCGAGCTGCGCGGCGGCCGCCACGTCCGCCGCCTGCAGCGTCGCAGCGGGAGTCACCGCGGCGTCATGCGTCCGAGCAGATGCTCGACGATCGCTCCGGCGACGTCGCTCGACGTCGCTTCCTGCAAGCCGCGCCATCCGGGGATCCCGTTCACCTCGACTACGTACACCGTGCCGTCGCGCGCGGGCAGGAGATCGACGCCGGCGTAGTCTGCGCCTACCGCCTTGGCGGCGGTCAGCGCCGACTCGACGTGCGCCGCGGGCAGCGTGACGGCTCGCGCCCGGCCGCCGCGCGCCAGGTTGGTCTTCCACCCGGGCGCGCTTCGCTCGATCGCGCCGATCACGCGCCCGCCCACCACGAAAACCCGCACGTCGCAGCCGTCGTGATCGATCGCCCGCTGAAGATAATACACGCTCCGGAGCGTCTCCAGCGTTCGAAACACGCG
>WNGO01001118.1_pt1 | contig 17173 bp, 12 predicted proteins | sample 5400511 | NCBI WGS metagenome assembly WNGO01 (sample SAMN13153380, study PRJNA577476) | soil metagenome | isolation source: 20 cm soil or saprolite under Garry oak tree replicate 2 | place: USA:California | collected 2016-06-15 | reverse complement strand
GTATGGCCAACATGCCAGGGATGACGGCGACAACGGAAGTCACGCTCACCGCCGCGCAGGTGACGCACGGTGGCGTGCACTGGGAACCAGTAGCGACGAGTACCGTGGCTTCCGTCGCGACCGTGCCGGGGCAGGTGGTCCCCAATGAGGATCGCACCGCCAGACTCGGCGCGACCGTACAGGGGCGGGTGATTGCGGTTCGCGTACGGCCGGGCGATCGCGTCCGCGCCGGACTGATCCTCGTGACGCTCCAAAGCCCCGCAGCGGGAATGGCGCAGTCCGACCTCGACAAGGCACGCGCTCAAGCGAGCTACGCACGGAGTGCTCGGGAGCGAGCGGAGCGCCTACTCGCCCTCAAGGCGATTCCCCAGCAGGACTACGATCGTGCCATCGCCGATGATGAGCTGGCAAGCGCCGAGCTGCGACGGGCAAAGAGCGTTGCCGAGCAGATCGGTGCCGCCGCCTCCGCCACCGGTGAGATTGCGATCCGATCGCCGCTGAACGGCGTGGTCCTGGCACGTACGGCGGTACCCGGAGCGGTGATCGAGGCGGGCGCGCCCCTCGTCGTCGTCACTGATCCGTCAACGCTCTGGCTCTCGATCGACGCCCCCGAGAATCTCGCTTCCCTCTTCCGCGTGGGCGCGCAGCTGCGCTTCACGGTGCCGGCGTATCCCGCCGACACGTTCTCGGCCCGAATTGACGCCGTCGGCGCCGGGCTCGATCCCTCCACGCGCACGCTCCCGATTCGCGGCGTCATTCAGAACCGAGGCGAGCGGCTCAAGCCGGAGATGCTGGCGAGCATCTCGGCCCAAGGTGGAGGTGCAATATCGGCCCCCTCCGTCCCTGAGGACGCGGTGCAGTTGCTCGATGGGAAGTCAGTCGTGTTCGTGGCCCACCCGGATAGCATGGGCGGTGCGAAGTTCGCGCCGCGCGAGGTCCAGCTCGGCTCGAGATCGGGTGGCCGGATTGCGATCACGCACGGCCTGGCGCCGAGTGACCTCGTGGTGACTCGCGGTGCGTTGGCGGTCAAGGCGCAGATTAAAAAGGGCGCCATGCCCGCAATGGAGATGTGAGTGGGCGCGCTTATCGATCGTTTGATCGCTGCGTCACTGCGTCACCGCGCTATCGTCGTTGGCGCCACGATTCTTTTGGCCGCTGCCGGCCTGTGGTCGTTTGCGACGCTCAATACCGACGCGTTCCCCGACCTCACCCCGAATCAAGTGCTGGTCATGATCGAAGTTCCGGGACTCTCGCCAGCGGAAGTCGAGCAGCAGGTGACGTATCCAATGGAGGTTGCCATGCTGGGCCTCCCGCGCACCAGCGACGTCCGCTCGATCTCCAAGGTCGGCCTTTCCGTAGTTACGGTCACCTTCGAGGACGCCGTCGACCTGTATTTCGCGCGGGCCCAGGTGCAGCAACGGATGCAGGACGCGCTGCACGCGCTGCCACCCAACGCGGAGACGATGCTTGGCCCGCCGGCGACCGCGATGGGTGAGGCGTTCCAGTACTTGGTGGAGCGCACCGACTCCGCGGCGGACACGCTGTCGCTCATCGAGCTGACGAATGTGCAGGAGTACATCATCAAGCCACTGCTCAAGACGGTGCCGGGCGTCGCCGAGGTCAACACGTGGGGAGGCATGCTCCAGCAGTTCGATGTATTCGCGGACCCGACCAGGCTCGCCGGGTACGGTCTCACGCTGCACGATCTGGAAACGGCGCTTGCCAATAACAACGCAAATTTTGGTGCGGGATATGTGGAGGATCGCGGAGAGCGCCTGACGGTCCGTGGCATTGGCCGTGTCGCGGGCGTGAGCGACATCGCGAGCGTCGTGGTGGCAACCCGGGGCGCGACGCCCGTTTATGTACGGGACGTGGCGCGGGTGGACGTGGGACCGCAGCCCCGCTTCGGCGCGGTGACGCGGGATGGCCGGGGCGAAGCGGTGTCCGCCGCGGTGATCATTCTGAAGGGCTCAAATGGTCGGGAAGTTGTGAAGCGCGTCCAAGCCCGACTTGTGGAAATCGAGTCCGTCCTGCCGGCGGGCGTTCGGATCCGGCCCTTCTACAGCCAGGGTGAAGTTGTCCGCCGCACGACTCACACGATGTTCACGAATCTCACCGAAGGCGCGCTGCTCGTCATCGCGATCCTCTTCCTCTTCCTTCGTAATCTCCGAGCATCGCTCCTCACCGCCTCGGTGATCCCGCTGTCGCTGTTGTTTGCGTTCCTCGCGATGAAGCGATTCGGCCTTACTGCGAATCTCATGAGTCTGGGCGCGCTGGACTTTGGTCTCATCGTGGATGCCTCCGTCGTGATGGTGGAGAACTCTGTGCGTCGCCTTGTCGGAACGCGCTCACAATCGATCAGTGAGCGACAAGACGTGCTCCGCGCTGCCGCGTTCGAGGTGGGACGACCGATCGTCTTCGGGATCGCGATCATTGTCGCGGTTTACATCCCGATCTTTGCGCTCCAAGGGCTCGAAGGCCGCATGTTCAGACCGATGGCGTTCACGGTTTGTGCGGCGGTCTTGGGGTCGCTGCTCTTGGCACTGAGCTATGTGCCCGCCGTCGCATCGTATGTGTTCGCGCGCGGCGGCGGATCTTCGAAGGAGCACGATGACCCCGCGTGGTTCATTAAGCTCCAAAGCAGATACCAGCGCGCACTCGAGTGGTCACTCCTCCAACGGAAGCGGGTGGTGGGCGCGACCGTCGGTCTCTTCACTGTCGCACTCATCTCGGTGCCGTTCCTGGGCACAGAGTTCATGCCCAAGCTGGACGAAGGGTATCTCCTCATCGAGACGCGACGCATCCAGAGCGCGTCGTTGCCACACGGTATCGCCGTTTCGGACGATGTCGAGCGCACGTTACGGAAATTCCCCGAGGTCCAGAACGTCGTGACGAACCTTGGCCGCCCACATGAGGCCACCGAGGTGATGGCGCTCCACCAGGCGGACGTTTATGTCGTTCTGAATCCCAAACGCCAATGGCGGGTGGGATCGCTCGACGAGCTGATCGTCCGCATGGACTCTGCGCTTTCCGAGATACCGGGACTCGTCTTTGAGTTCAGCGCCCCAATGCGGATGCGGCTCGATGAGGTGATTTCCGGAGTCCGGACCGAACTGGGAGTTAAAGTCTACGGCGACAGCCTGCCGCTCCTCCAAGAGAAGGCAGATGAGATCGAAGCTGTCGTGCGATCCGTACGCGGCGCGGAGGACGTTTCCGTCGGCGTGAGTGCCGGAGCGATGCAGCTCGAGGTGGATCTCGACCGCGCGACAATCGCCCGTTACGGGCTGAACGTCGCTGACCTGCGAGAAGCCATAGAGACCGGCGTGGGTGGCATGCAGGCGACCGAGGTGATCGACGGGCGGAAGCGGTTCCCGATCGTGGTGCGCCTGGCTGCTTCCTTCCGGTCCACGCCGGAGGCCGTGGAGCAAACGCTCATCCGTACGCCGGCCGGCGGGACGGTCACCCTGTCTCAAGTCGCGCGGGTCCGGACGGTCGAGGGGCCCGAGGTCATCAACCACGAGGGCGGGCAACGTTACGTCGTCGTACAAAGCAACGTGCGCGGGCGCGACCTCGGCGGGTTCGCGGCCGATGTGAAAACAGCTGTCCGCCAGCGCGTGACGTTTCCGCCCGGCTACTACGTCACCTATGGCGGCCAATTCGAGAATCAGTCCCGCGCCACGCGGCGACTGGCAATCATCGTCCCGCTCGTACTTCTCGCTATCGCTGGGCTGTTGTACGCGACGTTCGACACGCTTCGCCACGCCGTGCTCGTGATGCTGGCGGTGCCGTTCGCGCTCGTCGGGGGGATCGCGGCTCTCTGGCTCCGAGGTCTCCATCTCAACCTCAGCGCGTCAGTGGGGTTCATTGCGCTGTTCGGCGTGGCGGTGCTCAATGGCGTCGTGTTGGTGACATATATCAACCAGTTGCGCGCGGCTGGTCGGGAGCTGTACGAGGCTGTGCGGGAGGGTGCCACAATCCGGCTGCGGCCCGTCCTCATGACAGCGCTCGTGGCGAGTGTGGGATTCATTCCGATGGCGATCTCGACTGGCAGCGGCGCCGAGGTGCAACGACCTCTTGCTACCGTCGTCATTGGAGGCTTGGTGACAGCGACGTTGCTTACCCTGCTGGTCTTGCCAACGCTCTACAGCTGGGTGGAAACGATGGAGAAGAAGAAGCCCGCATGATGGAGTACCGGGCGGCCAGGGGACTCGCTAACCTTGGGTCCGCCGCCACCGTAGCTCAGCGGTAGAGCTCTCGATTCGTAGTCCTGCACGGCCAGCGCACGCCAGATGATCTCCCTCTGTTGGGCCGAAACGCCGGCGAGTCCGCCAGCGCCCAGCAGGAGTGCCAGCGCCGCCCACATCACGCGCAATCTGAACGTTTCGCTGCGTTCATCGCACATCGTCCATGAAAACCCACAGATCACCGAGTGCGCGTCGCGAGAAAGCTGTGCGTCACGCCGCCGGCGACATACGTGCCAATCACGTCGCCGCGCGCGTTGATGCCGAAGGCACGGGTGGCGCTTGCGCCCGGGACGTCGATCGTGGTGATACCCTCCGAAGTCATCACGTAGCCGTGAAAGCCCGACGCGTTGCGGTAGACACCGACCACGTCCCCGCGTGGATTGATGTCCCACGCCGTCGTCAAGTTGCTGCCCGGGACCAGGAATGGCGTGAGGACGCCGTCGTCGATGATGAACGCCTCGGTGCGATTGTTCGCCATCGCGTTCGTGTAGAGCCCGACGATCCGTCGTCCGTCAGGTCTGGCCCCGTTGTTCATGGAGGCAAACTCGTCGGTCTCGGTGGATCCGTCCCGCCCCATGCGGACGCCCCTCATGCTAGCCATCAGATCATGGTCGTGCCGGCACCCCAGAATCGTGCCGTCAGGCAGTATCCGTTGTGGGAATTCGTACAGGTGACCCGGGAAGTGTACCGTCTCGAACTGTCCGTCCGTTGTGCGACGAAAGCCGTGCGCGGCAGTCGCCTCGTCACCGTTGTTCCAGTGATCGCCGACCACGGCGCCGTCCGGGCCGATACCGCGGACTTCCGTATTGTCTGCGCCCGGGTAATCCACCGTCTCGAACACGCCGTCCTGGAGAATGAATCCGTGGAAGCCGCTCGCGACACGGTATGTGCCCGAGATGACACCCCCCGCATCGATACCCTGTGCGCTCGTGGACAGCGCACCGGGCACATCGATCGTCGTGATGGTGAAGCTCGGTTGCCCGCGCGCGGCATTGGGCAGCAGCGAAAGCTGCGGTTCCCCGGCCAGGGGTTCCCAGCCGGACCGCGCGGCGACTGAACTGGGCTCGCTCGGCGTTGGAAGGTCACACGCGAGCCATACCAGCGGGATGATGACCGCAACTGCGAAGCGCTGCCGTAGCATTCGGCACCTCCGTCCAAAAGAATGGGTGGCGTCAGCGCTCCCGACCGTTCGAGCGCCCCTATTAGAACACGCGGAATCCGGAGACAAACGGGGCCACCGGCGTCGGCTTGCTGCCGCCCTCTCTGCCTCGTATCTCCTTATCCCATGCCTAACTCGGCCCGCGACCCGGCTTCCTGGCCCCGGGTCAAAGCGCTGTTTTTGGAAGCGCTCGAGCAGCCCGACCCCGAGAGAACCGCTTTCGTGCAGCGATCGTGCGGCGCGGATACAGAGTTGCGGGATGAGATCCTGTCCCTCCTCGCGAGTGAAAAGGCGGCCTCGGGCTTCGGCGAAACGCCCGCGGCGGGCCTGCTCGGCATGGGAGCGCCAACGGATCGTTCCGGCTCGCGGCTCCAACCGGGAACGCGACTTGGCGTCTATGAGGTGAGCGGGTTCCTGTCGGCCGGCGGCATGGGAGAGGTCTATCGCGCCCGGCACACCGTGCTCGGCCGGACCGTCGCCATCAAGACCCTCAATCCTTCACTCGCGGACCCGGCCGCGCGGCGCCGCCTGATCCGCGAGGCGCGGCACGCCGCGGTGCTCAACCACGCCAACATCTGCACGATCTATGAAGTCGGGGAAACGGACGGCAAGCCGTTCATCGTGATGGCGCTGGTTGCTGGGCAGTCCCTGAACGACGTGGTGCGCACGCGCCTGCTCACACTGGATCAGGCGCTCGACTACGGTGTGCAAATCGCCGACGCCTTGGACCACGCGCATCGACAGGGAATCGTCCATCGCGACCTCAAGAGCTCGAACGTCGTCCTCGACACGAACGGTCGACCGATCGTGCTGGATTTCGGGCTCGCCAAGCGGCTACCAGAAGGCGACGCGGCTGCGCCGGCCGACTCGACCGTCACGGGGCAGGGGGCACTGGCCGGGACGCTCAGTCACATGGCGCCGGAGGTGCTGTTGGGCGGCTCGGCGGACGTCCGCAGCGACGTGTGGTCTCTGGGCGTGCTCCTATACGAGCTCACTACCGGCACCTTGCCCTTCACGGGCCGGACGCCGTTCGAGACCAGCTCGGCCATTCTCAATGAGCCGCTCCACCCCATGCCCAGAACCGTACCGCTGGCCGTGCGACTGGTGATCGAGCGCTGCCTGGTCAAAGATCCCGACTCCCGTTACCAGCGCGCGGCGGACGTGCGCGCCGCCCTTGACGCGATCCGGCGCCGGCACGCGTGGCCGCTCGTGGGACGACTCCTTGTCAGGGCACGGCGGCGCACGCTCTACGTGAGTGCCGCGGCCGCCGTCGTGGTGGTTTTGGCGGCGAGCGTCGGCCCGGGCGCGTGGCGGCGACTGGCGGGCGCGCGGAACGCGAGGATTGCGACGCTCGCGATCATGCCGCTCGAGAACGCGACGGATGACTCCGCTTTCAACTACTATGCGGCGGGACTCACCGAGGGACTCATCGCGCAGCTCGGCGAGGCGACCGGTGTCCGCGTGATCTCGCCGACGTCCGCCGCTCACGTCGCGCACACCACGGACACGCTCGCGCAGGTCGCCCAGCGCCTCGGTGCCGATGCGGTCGTGTCCGGGCGATTGCGGCGCGCCGGAGACCGCGTGGCGGTGGATGCACGGCTCATCGAGCGCGCGGGCGGCCGCGTGCTATGGTCCGACACGTTCGAGCGAACGGCCGATCAGACACTCGCGCTGCAGGCCGACGTGGTCCGTGCGCTCGCCGCCGCGGTCCGCCTCGCGGTTCGGCCCGGCGCGGCCGACCGACTCGCCATGGTGCGCGCCGTCAGTCCCCAGGCGTACGAGGCTTACCTGAAGGGCCGGTACGAATGGAATCGACGCACGCAGGCCTCACTGCAACGTGCGCTCGCGCATTTTAAGGCCGCGATCGCCCTCGATCCCACGTACGCGCCGGCGTATGCCGCGCTCGCGGACTGCTATAACCAGTTCGGCACCGTGCTCGTCGGCACTGGCTCACCCCGCGAGTACAGACCTCTCGCGGCGGCCGCCGCGATCCGCGCGCTTCAGATTGATCCGTATTCCGCGGAAGCGCACGCGGCACTCGGATACGCGCAACATTATGACTTGCGCTGGGCCGACGCAGAGCGGGAGTTCCGCCGGGCGATCGAGCTCAACCCGAGCTATGCCATGGCGCACGTCTGGTATGCGAACCTGCTCATGTCACGCCGGCGCATGGACGAAGCTCTCGCTGAGGTGCAGCTGGCGCGTGCGCTCGATCCGTTCTCGCTGATCGTCAACGCGAACGTCGGCTGGGTCCTCGCCTACGCGGGCCGGCCGGAGGAGGCCATCGGGCACTTGCGATGGACCTTGGGGCTGGACTCCACCTACGTGCAGGCGCGAGTGCGTCTCGTGGGAGCCCTCATGGCCGCGGGACGCTACGTCGAGGCCCACGACGAGGCGGAGCGACTGGTCCGTCTAACCCATCGGGCGCCCGCGATGGTGATGGCCCTGGCGAGTGCGGACGTAAAGCTCGGGCGGCGCGCGGCTGCGCGCACGCTGCTTGACGAGTTGGTGAAGCGGGGACGGACGAACTACGTCCCGCCGGCCCCGATCGCGCAGGTGTTCGCCGAGCTGGGCGACCGAGAAAAGGCTGTAGCGTGGATGACTCGCGCCTTTGAGGAGCGCTCCAACGCGATCGCGTATCTCGCCGTCGATCCGGGCAATGCCATGATGCGGGATGATCCCCGCTTTCAGAAGTTACTCGCGCGGGCCGGACTTCCCTAACGGGAGGGTGATGGCGACCGCGTCCGACGTAACGGGCCTGCTGCTCCGCTGGTCGCGGGGCGATGCGCAAGCGCTCGAGCAGCTCCTCCCGCTGGTCTATGATCAGTGCCGCCGTATCGCCGACCGGCAGCTGCGCCGGGAACGCGCCGACCATACGCTCAGCCCGACGGCACTGGTTCATGAGCTCTACCTGCAGCTGATCGATCAGCGGCGCGCCACGTGGAGCAACCGTGCGCAGTTCTTCGGGGTGGCCGCGCAGCTCATGCGCCGCATCCTAGTCGACTATGCCCGCAGTCGCCTGGCACAACGGCGCCGCGGCTCGGCCGTTCACGTGTCTCTCGAGGTCGCCGCGGAAGCGCCCGACCGCTCGCGCAGCGCTGAAGTATTGGCCCTGAACGATGCCCTGGACCGCTTGGCCGAGCTCGATCCCGAGCAGCAACGTATTGTCGAGCTGCGTTTTTTTGCGGGTCTGACGGTCGAAGAGATCGCCCATGTGCTCGGGCGCTCGCCGCGCACCGTGAAACGGGAATGGCAGCTCGCGAAAGCGTGGTTGTTTCGTGAGCTCCATCAGACATGATGAATGACGGTCGCACTATCGCCGTCGCTCCTGCACAAGAGCTTGGAACTGGCCACCTGATTCTCCCGATCGGGTGAGCGGGGTACCTAATCCAGCTCGTCCATGCGGCACAAACAATAAACAAACGCTTGGCGCACTCCTGCAGGGGTGACGTGCTCCTCACGTTCACTGGCCATCAGCTGGAAGGGGGTGCCGAATTCGGCATGCAACGCCTCCGGGGAGTACCGAGCGACCTCAAGCCCGCTGCAACGTGTTGGGCCGTCGTCCGCGAAGGTCGCCACGAGGACGAACCCGCCCGGGCGAACAGCCCGCCGCACTTGCGCGACATAGCGGGCTCGGTCGGCCGGCGCAGTGAGAAAGTGGAAGGCAGCCCGGTCATGCCAGACGGAGTAGCCGGTCTTCGGAAGCGACGCGTCCAGAACATCAGCCTCGACCCACCGGACGGTATTGGCCCGCGTGCCGAGACGAGCACGGGCTACGGCGAGTGCGGCGGCCGAGAGATCGAGGACCGTGAGGTCGTGATAGCCCGAGTCCAGAAGATCATCAATCAGGGTTGAGGCACCGCCGCCGACGTCGATAATGGCGCCGCCGGTGGGCGGGCTGACGCGCTGAATCAGGTCCAGCGAACGCTTCGCGTGGACCTGATACCAGCTGACCTGCGTCGGGAGCTTGGTGCGGTAGATGTTCTCCCAGTGAGATCTGCGATCCATTCTTTTCGGCTCACTCGTTGCCCGCTGGCCGTTTGTTGCTCGGATCGTCGGCCGCATTCACGTACGTGATGCTCCACGGACCGACGCTGTGCAGCTGGAACGTCACGCCCGCGGGGCCGGCCCACGCGGAGTGCACCATCTTTGCGGGCATCGCCGCGAAGCTGCCCGCGTTCAGTGCGGTGCCGCCGCTGTACGTGGCGACTTCGCCCATCCGGACATTTAGCGTACCTGCCAGCACCGTCACGTGCTCGATGACCGAATGCCAGTGCGGCGGGATGCGATAGTTGGCGGGAAACCTGAGCCGGAACGTCAACGGGACCGCCTCGGCGGGATTCCCCTCGAGGAGCACGAACTCGGCACCGCGCGGCAGCGATGGCGGACCGGGGGCCCACGCCAGTGTAGCCGCGTGCGCGACGATGACCTGGGACGTTGGGGCCGGCGCCGCCTGGGTCTGGGCCGCGAGGGCCGCCGGAACGACGGCCAGAACAGCGAGCGCGATGGTGGAACGGAGCGACATGGCAGTCTCCAAGTGGTTGGGTACCTAATCCTCGCCTCCCCCTCGACATAGGACAAATACGACGTTTTAATACGTCACATCGGTTAAACCCTATGTCAAAACCCGGCCTCACGCTCCATCGCCTCGATCTGTTCCTCGCCGTCCTGGACGCGGGCGGAGTAGCCCGCGCTGCGCACGCGCGTCGCCTCAGCCAGCCTGCGGTCTCGGAGCACCTGCGCGGGCTCGAAGCGTTCTTCGGCGCGCCGCTGTTCGAGCGAGCCGGGCGCGGGGTCCGGCCAACCGCGGCCGCCCGCCTCGTCGAGCCGTTCGTCCGCCAGGCGCTCGGGTTGGTGAAGAGCGCCGAGCAGGCAACTGTCGAACTGCGTGGTCTGCGGGCGGGCACGGTCGCCGTGGGCGCGAGCACGACGCCGGGGACGTATCTGTTACCGGCAGTGCTCGGGCGATTTCATTCAGCTCACCCGCAGATCGCGCTCACACTGCGCATTGGAGACACGCGCGAAGTCGAGCAGTGGGTCGCCGCGGGTTCGGTGGAGCTCGGGGTGATCGGCGCGGCGCCGGTGCGCCCGGGACTCGTCGCCGAGCCGTGGGTGAAAGACGAGCTCGTGGCGATTGTCGCGCGCCGAGATCCGCTCGCGCGCCGGCGCACGCTTGTGGGCGCTGCGCTCGCGGATCAGCCGTACATCGCGAGAGAAGAAGGATCGAGCACGCGCGCCGTGGCCGAGCAGTCCCTCGCCGATCTGGGCGTGACGTTGCGGCCGGTGATGGAGCTCGGGAGCACCGAGGCGGTGCGGGAAGCCGTGGCCGCCGGGCTCGGCGTGTCCGTCGTGTCGCGGCACGCCGTGCGGACGGGCGACCCACGGGTGGTCGCGATCCGCCTTCAGGGCCGTCAGTGGGTGCGGGACCTGCTCGTGATTCGGCGCCAGGGAGCGCCGCTGAGTCCGGCCGCGGCGCGGCTGCGGGAGCTTCTGTTCGCCAGTCACTGAGTAGCGCTTGTGGAGTACCGTATCGAACAGCGCGCCGCTGAGTTAGGGGACCGCCACCGTAGCTCAGTGGTAGAGCTCTCGATTCGTAATCCTGCACGGCCAGCGCATGCCAGCGCTGGCCGTTGTGTTTGAGCGTTTAGGGCGGGAGGAATGATTGCCAACGCTGGCCAGAAACAGAATATCGGGCACCGCCATTGACACCACGATGAGCGAGGTCGCTCATTGCCGCACGCGGAGATCGCCCGCGACGGCACCACGATACTATGCCGTAAGCCGACTTTCGTCAGCCCATTCTGGTCCGAGAATTTGGGGCGACCCGCCCTAACGCATGTCGCCCATCGCGGCAAGCAGCCTATACGACGAGTCGAGATAATAGTAGAGCCCCTGCGGCAACGCTAAGGCGTATACGCTCGTGCCGACCTTCATCACGTAAGCGCTGCTGATGTTGGCTGTGGTCGAGTCCAACGAGTTGTAGGCATTCACCGCCGATCGGCAACTCAAGGAATCCGTTACGAGTGTTACGCCTCCGCTTGGACGATACGGAATTCCCTGGCTTGTGAGCCGAGCGGAGTCCCCAAAAGTAACCGTTCTCGTAACCGCAGCCACGTGGATCGAGGCCGTATCCGAATTGGTAAGGCACGGCGAGCCCTGGGCGTCGGCGCGGGCCGTGAGCGATAACAACATCACAATCGAACTCAACACGAGCATCGACCTCATAGTCAGTCCTCGCGAAATGACTCAGTAAACTCTAAGGGGGTCACATACTCCCGATCCAGTCCGTGGGTAAGGCGTAACCGACTGATCCGGGTGCCCCATCCATACACTTCCATTCTTTTCTATAACGATGCTGGGAATCCCGCCTTGAACGTCATTTGGGATCGACGGACCCCGCTTTGCTGTATAGACCTGACCAGGCAGCAGTCGCTTCGCGTTTGCGAGCGGCGCGCAATTCGACCGCGGAGTCTGTGTCGGATCGAACGGCAGAGGGTCGGTTGGATCTTCTGGGGTAAATGGGTGACTATGCCAAACCACTAACGGCACTCCGTTTACCTGGCGAGATGCGAAATCGAAGCTGCATGGCCCATCGTTGGGGCCAACATCGAACAGGGTATCTACGATCGTCCCATCGGGACGCTGAAATCTCATTCCACCCCGCTCCCTCCTATCCCACGGCGATCCCGTCAAGTTTGTCGCATTCAGCGCATCATTGAGGTCCTTGCGAATGCGCGAATCGTCGAGGATCGAATCGCCGGTGAGGCATGGAATCACACTTACATGACTGGAGGCTGTTAGCGTATAGGGCCCACAATTGGCGGTCGCCGTCATCGACCCTGACTTCGAAATCGTCCGCGCGCAGGGCATCTCTCCAGGTCCACATCCGTCAGGTGCGATTCCGCCTGTGCCGCTGTCCGGAGTCCAGGTCCAGCCCGCGATGGAGAATGGCACTGACGGCGTTGCGCTCGGAGTGAACGTCACAGACTGCGCTCCTGTCATCGATGCGGGTGCCGCAGCGACTTTGAATTGGGGAGGAAAGATCGTGACCACCGGGCTGCGAGCCGTCAGATTCATGCCTTCCACCGACACCCAATCGATATACACGTGCCCTTTCTCGCGGACTAGGACTTTGCATGTGTTTTGGCGATAGCAATTGCTGACGAACGTTGAATTGTTTGTCGTTGTGTCCGAGATCCACGACCAAAAGCCCATGACAGCAAAGTTCGTTGACCAGGAAACCTGGACCGTAAAAGTGACCGTATCGCCCGGAGCAACACTTTGCTTGTCTGGCACTGCGTGTGCTGAGTCCAAGGCCTCTACCGAAACAGTTTGACTGCCCGAGACCGCGTAGGCCGGATTGCTGGGCCCGGGCGACTGACCGCACGCATAAGGAAAAAACTTGCTGCGACCGACGTAGATCGTCGCTGGACCTTGGCCCAGCGCGGTGACGGTGTTCGCGCTAGGGTCCTCGGGTGAGTACGTCAGCGGACCTGCGCCGGAATTGAGTTTCGTCTCCAGCCGCCACTCACCGTTGGGTAGGAAGCCAACGGGGCCAACAGATGAAAGACCTCCTGGGAGCGGTGGCGGGTTTTGATGGGCGCAGTCTACGTACCCGCTATTCACTGTGAACGTCAACGTACCAGTAGCTGTAATTCTTATCGGAACACCTGCCGGGACATCAATCCCGGTAGACTGATCCGGCGTCACCATGTTACTCCAGGGCGGCGCAGCAACCGTATACGGCTGCCCGAGCGGACCGGGTGTCCAGTCGGCCATGATGGGAGTCTGTCTAGGATTTGTCGGTTGTCGATCTTCCTGGCAGGCAATGATTGCTATTAAGGCGAGTGTCGAGACAACGTGCCCGCGGGTCACACGCATGGTGCCATCCTCAATACGAGCTACCCAAAACCTGGGTGGAGGACTGGAATTCGAACATGACCATTTGAGCGCAGGCGACGCCAAGGTTTCGAGCAACTGTCGCGATCGGAACAGCTTGAGGACAGACGGTGTACTGGAAAACGTGCGAAGCGGTCCAGCCCGCAGTGTTCTATCGGTCGCGCACGTTCCTCATTTAGCACAGTTCATTCATGAGGCCCTCCCTCAATGCCTGTCCTTTCGAAGACAGTCCCTCGTTGATGCGCTGATCCTGACCGGCGGGTCGTTGGCTTCTGCTGATGATGTTGCAAGACTGTTGGGGGTCGCCGATCGGTTTGCGCTTTATCGGTTGCTTCGGCACGATGGTCTGCCGTCGTTTCGAAGACTACGGTCCTGGATAAATGTTTTGACTTGGACGTGGGCTTGGAACCATATGGGTCATTCGTTAGAGCGGTGGGCCTTCGTCAATGGGCGGAGTCCCGCGAGCTGCTATCGGATGGTAAGACGACTCACGGGAAAGTCATGGAGGGTGGTTGCGAGTCTCGGAACTGGTTGGGTTATCGAGCGATTCTTGAAAGAAGTGCACCAGCAAGAGCGCAAAGCGCCAAGGCCGCCGTCGCGGCTCCTTCATCTTTCGATTTTACTTTGCTAAGTTAAGTGCTCGCGCCACCGTAGCTCAGCGGTAGAGCTCTCGATTCGTAATCGAGTGGTCGTCGGTTCAATTCCGACCGGTGGCTCTTGAACTTACGGCTTTTAGATGTCTTGCAAGTGTGCCGGTTGGTGTGCCGCCCGCCCTAGAAATGGTCCCAAAACCACAGCCAGAACTTGACAGCTCCCGTACTAAGCGCCATATCGTCTTGCATCCAAGTAGGACACGGTGCTAAAGCCCATAACGGTCTGCAACGTCAGGTGGAGTGCTCCTCACTGGGTTTTCTCTTGTGAAGATGGGTCGTTCACGCAACACAATCACAGCTCGCGCGAAGAGGCGATTTGGGAAGGTCGACAGCACGCAAATAAACATCGCCCGAGTGTTCTGCGTATTCACCGCGAGAATGGTTCCCTAGAAATCGAACACCCGTATCGCGCCGGGCTTTAACTAGGATAGTTCCACGCGCGGCTCTCAATTCCCTCCGCGTCGCGTGTACGTGACCGCCGCAGCTTTCGACGACCCCCTCCCTTCCGGCCTGAAGCCGTACCGAAAGTGGGCTCCCAAAGAACCGAGCTCAATGCCGATGCCGAGTGCGGCACGCCAGGTCCACGGGCCTTGCGAGAAGCGACCGGACCCGGCACTCGCGTTGATGAGCACAAAGTCCTGGACGGAAAGCGTCGCCCCAAGCGCGTAGGCGGTTTCGGTCATTTCGGACTGACGCAGACGCCCCACCCGCGCTCCGGCGTTGAGCTCGACGTGCCCAGCTTTCGTGACCACGTCGTGGCTGACGGCGATCTGCGCCCTCGCATCGGCCGGCGCGCCGAGGCTCGATGAAAAGGCGCGGTCGATGACGCTTGCGAGAGCAGTGCGGCGACCCACGCGTACGAAAACCGAGCTTCGCGCGGTCGCCCCGCTCTTACGCACTCCCAGCAGCTCGTCATACTCCTGGCGCAAGCCTGCGGAGACCGTTGTGCGTCCCACGTTATGCACGCCGTCGATGGCGACATACCGCGCCATCACGCTCAGTGCGGCCAGTTCTGGATACTGGGCGAGGAGCTCTGGGTCGATGACATCGGAGACCTGCGATTGCGCAAATTGCAGCTGCCACAGAACACCAACGTCGAATCGTGCGACCGCCTGGACTGTTGTAACGCTGCCGAATTCATTCTGCTCTAGTCCAACGAGCACGCCACGCAGCGAGGGAGCGGCGGCCGGAACGGTCCACAGCGCGCGCCACCCGCCGGCGGCTCCGGAGGACACGGCGTCCCCGGTAGCGGCTGGAGCCGCTCGCTCGAGGTCGCTCAAGTGCGATGACTGGGCCGAGACCGCCTTGAGCGCGCCGAGCGAGAGGAGACTAGCGCACCACCAGCCGGTGCGTCGCACGGAAGTTTCCGGCGGTCATGACCGCCACATACACGCCCGGCTGAACACGGCGCCCTCTGTCATCCAGGCCGTCCCACCCCACGAGGTAGCGGCCGGCCGCAAGCGCCTCCTTCACCAGTAGTCGTACGGGCGTGCCGTCGAGGGCGTAGAGCGTTACGCGTACGCTCGCGGTGCTGGTCCGTTCCGGTATCTCCAGACGGAGCGTCGTAAGGCCGTGGGACTTGACGAACTCGACGGCGCTCGTGCCGGAGGTGACCCCGGACAGCTGCGCGGACATTGTTAGGCCGTCGACACGCATCAGGGGCCCGGCGTAATCACTCAGCACTTGACCCATCCCATACGTTGCCGGCGCTGCGTCGACCGCACCGCCGTTCTGCGTCATGACCTTGCTGAGGGCGAGCTCATCGACGAAGAACGAATCGCTGGGGATTCCCTCGGGCCGTCCGGCCGACAGGTCGGGTGTGGCATACTCGACGAGACCGCTCGCCCGGAGCGCGTTCGCAGTCGCGGTCGGGTCGTCCTCGGCGTGCACGACTCTCAACACGTACCTGCGACATCCCATCCGCCCGCCGGAGCTAAAGACTTCGATCCCCGTTGCCGCGATCCACGAGTTGATCTGCGCCTCGCTGGTGGAGACTTTGAAGCGAGTCGCTACGTGTCCACTGATGTTGACTCGCTCACCATTCGACGCGCGGTATGCACTCAACAGCGTTCGTGCGCTGTTCTTCGCCGGCTGTGGGCAGGCGCGCGTGGATCCGCCGGATGAAGACGGCGAGAAGTGGACCACAACAAATCCGCGCGGTCGCTGCGGCCCTTGCGCAGAGGCAGCGGCTCCAAGCGCAATGACAAGAATGCCAAACACGGGCAGGATGTGCCGACACGAAGACTTCACGCTCCCCAGAATGCGGCTCAAGAAAGGCGCGCGCAAGCAGAGAATACTGTGGCAGGTTTGATACAACTTTGGCCGTGCTCCAATCGTTGTGGCGACCGATGAACGCATGCAGATTCAGCCCGCAATTTGCGTGCTGAGACTCCACCATCGACACCGTGTCCGGAGTGAGCCGAGTGATTCGTTGAAGAGCATTCGCCCGTCGCTGGTCGTCATCAGCGCGTTGCTGTTCGTCGTCGCCTCTCCAGCAGTTGCGCGGGCGCAGACTGGTCTCGTCGCCGCGTGGGGTTTTAACGAGGGCACCGGGAGCACGGTCGCCGATGCGTCCGGCAACAACAACACCGGCACGATCTCAGGCGCGACCTGGTCGACGCTGGGCCGCTACGGCAATGCGCTGAGCTTCAGCGGCACCAGCAACCTCGTCCTGGTCCCCTACAGTTCTACCCTGAACGTCACGACCGGGATGACGCTGTCGGCCTGGGTCTACCCGACGGCGACCCAGAGCGGCTGGCGGACGATCGTGCAGCGCGAGGTCGATGCGTATTTCCTGCACGCGAGCAGCGATGCGGGGGCGCTGCGGCCAGGTGCGGGCGGCACGTTCAACGGCGCCGACCATCACCTCTCGGCTCCGAGTGCGATCGCCGTCAACACGTGGACGCACCTCGCCGTGACGTACGACGGGGCGACCCTGCGGCTCTTCGTCAATGGCACGCAGGTGAACACGACGCCGGCTACCGGGTCGCTGCAAACCGGCACAACGCCACTGCGCATCGGGAACAACACCTACGGGGAGAGCTTCCAGGGCCGTATCGACGACGTCCGCATCTACAACCGGGCCCAGACGGCGGCCGAAATCCAGAGCGACATGGCGGTCTCGGTAGGGGGCGCGCCGCCACCACCGCCGCCACCGCCGCCGCCACCACCACCGCCGCCACCACCGCCGCCACCACCACCACCGTCAGGTCTCGTGG
>WNGO01001116.1_pt1 | contig 17179 bp, 14 predicted proteins | sample 5400511 | NCBI WGS metagenome assembly WNGO01 (sample SAMN13153380, study PRJNA577476) | soil metagenome | isolation source: 20 cm soil or saprolite under Garry oak tree replicate 2 | place: USA:California | collected 2016-06-15 | reverse complement strand
AAAGCCGTGGAAGCTGCTCGCGCGAAACCGGCTGCGCGCCACTCGACATCAAAGCAATTTTGTCGGAGAAAAAATAGGCGACCCCATTCATCACCACGGCCATGACGAGGCCGAGCGTCATGCCTCTCTCCCCGGCAATCGCTTGTCCGCCCAGAACAAGTAACAGCGTTAATGCCGTCAGCAAAAATAATGTTTTTATTGCTCTCATAAACTTATCTATGGACCTCTCAAAATCAGTCTAGAAGTTTGCGAAGGGTGCGTCAACCCGCGGCGCGCCCCACGCAATCGATCTTCAACTCTTGCGGCTGGATTTCGTCGCGGACCCAGCCGCCCCGGCCGCATCTGCCTGGGCTGCGGGGGTAGGCCCCGTTTTTTCTTCCACCCGCTCAAATCGCATGGAGTCGGATTCCGGATCAACGTCAACGCGCACCAGATCGCCCGGCAAAACGCTGCCGTCTAGAATGCGCATCGCGAGAGGATCCTGCACCAGCCGTTGCACCGTGCGCCGCAGCGGCCTCGCCCCGTATGCCGGATCGTAGCCATCGACCACCACCCGTTCACGAGCAGCGGGCGTCAACTCGATGCGCACCTTGCGTTCGGCAAGCAGGCGCATCACCTTCGCCAATTCCAGGTCCACGATCTTATCGAGTTGCTCGTGCCCTAGCGGGTTGAACAGTACAATTTCGTCGATCCGGTTGATGAACTCCGGCCGGAACGCCTGACGCAACGCTTCGAAGGCTTCCTTGCGCGCCCGCTCGGGATCGCTCCCGGCCAGCTCAAACAACGCCGTCGAGCCGACATTCGACGTCATGACGAGCACAGCGTTGCGGAAATCCACGGTGCGGCCCTTGCCGTCGGTCAGGCGGCCGTCCTCGAGAATCTGCAGCAACACGTTGAACACGTCCGGATGCGCCTTTTCAATTTCATCGAAGAGCACAACGGAATAGGGATGCCGGCGCACCTGTTCGGTGAGCTGCCCGCCTTCTTCGTACCCCACATACCCGGGAGGCGCGCCGATCAATCGCGACACCGAGTGTTTCTCCATATATTCGGACATATCGAGCCGAATCATGGAGCGTTCGTCATCGAACATGAACTCCGCGAGGGCGCGCGCCAGTTCGGTTTTCCCCACGCCGGTGGGCCCCAGAAAAATGAATGACCCGATGGGCCGGTTCGGATCGGAGAGCCCCGCGCGATTGCGTCGAATGGAATTCGCCACGCGTTCGAGCGCGGCGTCTTGCCCGATCACACGCTGGCGCAAACGCGATTCCATCGTCACCAGTTTCTGTGCTTCGCCCTCGAGCAAACGTCCCACGGGAATGCCGGTCCACTTGCTCACCAGCTTGGCGATGTCCTCTTCGCCTACTTCCTCTTTGAGAATGCCGCCGTCCTTTTGCAGGTCTTCGAGGTTCTTCTGCGCGGCGGCCAGTTCCCGCTCGACCGTCCCGAGCTTTCCGTAGCGGATTTCCGCGACACGCGCGAGATCTCCGGCGCGTTCCAGGCGCTGTTCTTCGGCCTTGAGCTGTTCGATCTGCTCCTTCAGCTTGCGGATCTTGGCGACCGCATCTTTTTCGACCTGCCATCGCGCCTTGCGTCCGTTCGATTCCTCGCGGAGTCCAGCCAGTTCGACTTCGAGCTGTTTCAGGCGTTCTTTCGAGTGCGCATCCGATTCGTGCAGTAACGCCTGCCGTTCGATTTCCAGGTGCAGGATGCGCCGCTCAATTTCATCAATTTCGATCGGCAGCGAATCCATCTGCATGCGCAGGCTCGCGGCGGATTCGTCGATCAGGTCGATGGCCTTGTCCGGAAGGAACCGGTCGGTGATGTAGCGGTGTGAGAGCGTAGCCGCCGCCAGGATGGCGGCGTCCTTGATGCGCACGCCGTGATGCAATTCGTATCGTTCCTTCAAGCCGCGCAAAATCGCGATCGTGTCTTCCACCGAGGGTTCGGCAATCAAGACTGGTTGAAAGCGCCGTTCAAGCGCGGGGTCCTTCTCGATATATTTGCGATATTCGTTGAGCGTGGTGGCGCCGATTGCGCGCAGCTCTCCGCGGGCCAGCGCCGGCTTCAGCATATTCGACGCGTCCATCGCGCCTTCGGCCGCGCCCGCGCCCACCAGCGTGTGCAACTCGTCGATGAACAGGATGATTTGCCCGTCGGACTCGGTGATTTCCTTGAGCACCGCTTTTAGGCGGTCTTCAAATTCGCCGCGATACTTGGCTCCCGCGACCAAGGCGGCGAGATCCAACCCGATAACGCGCTTCGGACGCAGAACCTCAGGCACGTCGCCCGCAACGATGCGTTGCGCGAGGCCTTCGACAACCGCAGTCTTGCCGACCCCGGGTTCGCCGATCAGGACGGGATTATTTTTCGTCCTCCTGGCAAGAATTTGCATCACGCGGCGGATTTCATCGTCTCGGCCAATCACGGGATCGAGTTTCCCGCGCCGCGCCAGCTCGATCAAGTCGCGGCCGTACTGTTCGAGAGCGCGGAATGTGGCCTCAGGATTCTGCGAAGTCACGCGGTGGCTGCCGCGCACGGTTGTGAGCGCCTGCAGAATTGCTTCGCGAGACGCGCCATGCTTGGCCAGTAATTCGGCCGCTTCATCTTTCCGGATTGTGGCAATCGCGAGCAGGATGTGCTCAGCGGAAACGTACTCGTCCTTGAACTGTTCGGCTTCGACAAAGGCACCCTCCAGAACTTTGTTCGATGCCGGGCTCAATTGTTGCTGCGCCACGCCGGTTACTTTCGGCAGGCGCGCAAAGCCTGCCTCAATCTCGGCAGCTAATGTTTCCGGGCGGACGCCCAAGCGGGACAGCAGCGGCGGAACGATCCCGTCGCGCTGCGCCACGAGAGCAGCCAAGAGATGCAGCGGCTCGATCTGCTGATGATCGTGCCGGGCTGCGATCTCCTGCGCCGATTGAACTGCTTCCTGCGCCTTTAGTGTGAGTTTATCGAAGCGGAACATATACTCTTACCTTCTTTTGAAAACGTGGGGCCGGCTAAGCGCCGACCCCACGATCTTTCGGCGACTCGGCAAGCCGATTTCCCGTCTCCAGTTTACTTCCCATTGCTGGAAGAATTCACGCTAACCTTCACCTGGCGCGGCTTGGACTCCTCGCGCTTCGGCAAGTTCACGGTCAGGACGCCGTTCCTGTATTCCGCGTGAATCGCCTCCGCGTTTACCGTCGTTGGCAAGGAGAAGCTGCGGCTGAACGCTCCGTAAGTGCGCTCGACGCGAAGATAATTGTCCTCGGACACGCTCTTCTCGAACTTGCGCTCGCCGCGGATGGTGAGCAGATTGTTCTCTACGCGGATGTCGATGTCTTTTTCATCCACATCTGGCAGGTCCGCCTTCACCACCAGCTCGTTCGGTGTTTCAAAGATGTCCACGGCCGGGGCCCAATTTGTGATCGCAGAGTCCTCGCCCTGGCCACGGAACATCGTCTCGTTAAAAAGACGATTGACTTGGTCATGAAGTGTGGAAAGCCCGCGAAAAGGTTCATATCGAACAACTGTGTTCATGGTTTTTAATCCTCCTTCTGGATATGGCCTACTGACTTCAACGAGATCATATAATATGCGCATATCAGTGTCAAGTATTTTTGCGCCTTGGGGGTTAAAAATGGAAATCTTCTATTTATATGCATACAAATGATTTATCTCTTAGCGTGCGTAGGAAGTTGCACATTTTCCTCCTCTTGTTCTATAGTCGTCCCACTCAACCATGCGACTTGCTGATTTCAACTATGAGTTGCCTCCCGGGAGCATTGCACAGCGCCCTCTTGACCAGCGAGACGCATCCCGCATGCTCATTTTGGATCGCGCAAGACAGGACTGGGAGGATTCCGCATTCCGGAGTCTGCCGGACCGTCTGCGAGGTGACGAACTCATCGTGGTGAACAATGCCAGAGTCATTCCGGCGCGGCTATTCGGGCGGCGCGCCGGCATTCGCGCAGAGAAACCTGGCCGCAACCCCCGTGTCGTGCGTGAGTTTTTGTCCTCCGAAATTGAGGTCTTGCTGACACGGCAGGTGTCACCGGAAGAATGGGAGGCCCTGGTCCGGCCAGGCAAAAAAATGCAACTAGGGGAACGCGTTGATTTCGGCACGGGAGAACTTACCGGCGAAGTGGTTGGCCGCGGCGAATACGGGTTGCGCCGGCTTCGGCTCACAGCCCTAGGGGACGTGCACGATGCGATAGAACGCCTCGGCCACATTCCGTTGCCTCCCTACATCGCGCGCAGCGATGAACCAGCGGACCGCGAGCGCTACCAGACGATCTTCGCCGAGCGGCCCGGGGCTGTCGCGGCGCCCACTGCGGGGTTGCATTTTTCACCCGCGATTCTTGAGCAGATCAAGCAACGTGGTGTTGAAATCGCTGCGATCACGCTCGATGTGGGTCTGGGCACTTTCCAGCCGATTCATGAGGAGGAAATCGAACAACACCAGATGCACGCGGAGCGGTACGAGATTCCGGAGCAGTCGGCGAAAACCATCTGCAACGCGCGGCGCGATTCCCGGCCTATCCTTGCGGTGGGAACAACGGTGGTGCGAGCCCTCGAAGATGCCGCTGCGAAATCAGCCGCCAAGCGCGGAAATGACTCCCACGACGCGTGTCAGGATTTCCTCGTCGAACCGGGCCGTGCGGAGGCCGGCATTTTCATCAAGCCCGGCCATCGTTTCCGCGTGGTCGACCAGTTGCTAACAAATTTTCATTTGCCCAAATCCACGCTGCTGTTGCTCGTCAGTGCCTTCGCGGACCGCGAGCTGATTTTGCGTTCGTATCACCACGCGGTGGAAACAGGCTACCGCTTTTACAGCTACGGAGATTGCATGTGGATTCGCTAAATATCCCGGGCTTCGCGCGTCGCAGCCGGGTGGATTTCGACTATACTTACGTGCGGTCTGCGACTGTGCATCCATGCGATTTCTTATACTGAGTGATATTCACGCAAATTCCACGGCGCTGGAGGCCTCTCTCGTGGCCGCCGAGGGCCGCTGGGAGCGCGTCCTGTGCCTGGGTGACGTGGTGGATTACGGGCCGGATCCGAACGAAGTGACTGAGCGAGTGAAGGCGCTCGATCCATTCATCATCCGGGGCAACCACGACAAGGCTGTGACTGGACTCGGCGACATGGAGGATTTCAATCCTGTGGCGCAGATTGCCGCGCGATGGACACGCGACCAGCTCAAACCCGACAATTTGGCTTATATTGCGCAGTTGCCCGCCGGACCCGCCCACACGAATGGCCTGACGATGGTTCATGGCGCGTATCACGACGAGGATGAATACGTCTTTGCTCCGCTGCAAGCGGTGGGCGGCTTGCTCGAATCACCCAGCGCCGTGACTTTTTTTGGACACACGCATTATCAAGGCGGATTTTCGTACCGCGACGGCCAGATCGGCGTGATTCATTTGACGCCGGTGCCGGGACCGAATTTTGCCGCGCTGCGCCTGGACCCGGGAACACGTTATCTGCTCAATCCCGGATCGATCGGCCAACCCCGGGACGGCGATCCGCGCTCGGCGTTCGCCATCGCCGATCTGGACCATCACGTGATTGAATTCTGGCGCGTCCCGTATGATGTTGCCTCGGTGCAGGCGCGCATGCAGAGCGCCGGACTCCCCGACCCGCTGATTGAGCGGCTTGCGGCAGGCCGTTAGCACGGGACGAAGACATGACGAGCAGCCATCCTGTTTGGGGAGGATGTAGAAGGTGATCCCTTCCGCAGAACGCAGCCGGCTTCCGGTAGCCTTCGGCGCTGGATTGGTCATTGTGACTTTACTGATCGGCGCCGCCGTGCTTCTCAGCCGTTACTCGACGCCCGCTGGATCGGAAGAGTTCAGACCTCTACCCATGGGTCCCTCCGAACAGGCTTACGCTCCACAAATCCATTTTCTAGGACCGAAAATGAGCCGCGCGGCCAATTTTTTGAACCAGGAAGTAACATTTGTGTTCGGGACGCTCGAGAACGGCGGCAACCGGCGCATCAAGCAGATTGAAATCACGCTCGAATTTCACGATCCGTTCAACCAGGTGGTGCTGCGCGACAAGCAGCGTTTGTTCACAAAATACGATGCGCCCCTCGCCGCGGGACAGCAGCGCGATTTTCAGGTTGGGTACGAGCACGTCTCCGCGCAATGGAACAACGTGTATCCTACGATCCGCGTCACCGGGCTCGCTCTCGATTAGGCCGCAGTTTTCAGCGCGACTCCTTTCCGGCCAAGAACGCAATTCCGCTACATGATTACCAGTCTGTAATCGTCTATAATCGCCCCGCATGGAGCTGGCTGCTGAACTCGAACGCGCTCTGGCGACGGTGTGTACCGCGGGCCCGGCCGAGGTGCGTGAAAACGGCGAGTGGCTCGCGGCCCTGGGCGGCCTGCAATTTGAGGTGCGCTCGAAAGGCGACGCAGCGCTGCTGCACCTCTGGGGCGCACGGCAAAGTTTGGTCCGGCGCGTGGTGCGTGTCGCCGAGCAATCCCCCGGGCGCGTGGTGCTTGATGTTGCGCGATTCGGGCGCACGCGCCACGCGAAGCTCGAATTCCTGGTGAATGGCGTGGCCCACGAGGACAGGCGCTGGGGCCGGGAACAATTCCGCACGCGGCTGCACCAACTCCTGACCGACCGGTTCCCCGACGAAATCGTTGATTCCCTGGCCACCAGCGCGGATTTGCATCATTCCATTTCGGGTTCGTACACGCGAGGCCTCATGCATCGCGGTTCGGATGCCTATGCCGTGCTAAGCGCGGCGCCGGAAGAAGATGCCGCGACGATCGACGGCATCTTGACATTCGGGTTGATCTGGCTTGACCGGACGCGCGAGCGGGCCCGGGGCCGGTCGGTCCGCGGGCTGCGTCTTTTTTTACCGCGCGGCACCTCCGGCATTACGGCGCATCGTTTGACCGCGCTCGCCGCCCCACAGGAAGTCGAATTATACGAATACGACCCGCTGGACTGGCGCATGCGCCGGATAGCCATTTCGGACGCGGGGAATCTGGAGACTTGGCTGGTGCCTCGCCGCGAGTTGGACCAGGCGCTCACGGCGGCTTTGCCGGAGGTGGAACGCATCCGGCGCCTGGCTCCAGAGGCCATTCGCGTCGCGGTTGCCGCCCTGACACAGGACGTGACACTGCGTTTCCGCGGCTTGGAGTTCGCCCGCTGGCGGCAGGGGATGGTGTGGTTTGGACTTGGCACCCACCAGGAAATGTTGATCCCAGAGCGATGGCCCGCTCTCGAAAAACTTGTCCACCAGCTGGAAACGTACCGCCATCCACTGGCTACAGATACCAGGCACAGGCTCTACCGGGCGCAGTCGGAGCGGTGGCTTGAGACGATGGTTGCCGCCGACCCGGCGAGGATGGATGCCCGACTCGACGCCCAGCACATTTACACACAGGTTCCCGCGTCCTCCGCGGGTGACAGGGGTATCATCGACCTCCTCAGTGTGACGCGAGACGGCCGCCTCGCGGTGCTGGAACTGAAAGCTTCCGAGGATATTCAACTCGTGATGCAAGCCGTGGACTACTGGCTGCGCGTTCGCTGGCATCACGAACAAGACGACTTTCGCAGGTATGGATATTTCCCGAACGTGACGTTGCAACCCAAACCGCCGCTGCTATTCCTGGTTGCGCCCGGATTCCGATTTCATCCTTCGAGTGACCTCTTGCTCCGATATTTGTCGAAGGATGTTGAAGTTGTAAGAATTGGGTTGGGAGAAAATTGGCGCCGGGGGTTGCGGGTTATCTTCAGGCAGTGACGGGCAGGCACAAGGGCCGAGGGATCCACAGCGAAAAGGGTCCAAAAAAAAGAGAAGCAGCTTTGGCTTAGCCGCCGCTGCTTCCCGGGGTGTGTCCTTGAAGTGGTTTTGTAGAATTAGACGCCAGAGATCGCAAAAGGTTGCATCGGGGAGAAAAATTTTAAGTAAATACCAAAGTTTTTATTTTTCGGCGGATTAGAAACCGATGGCTGAGATGTAAGGCTCAGTAGAACAAATACTTGCGCCACTTTTCATCCTTGTTGCCGATCAGGCGCATCAGTTGCCGGGAGGTGTGCAGTGTGAAGGGGCGAGGGCGCCGCGCCAGAGCAATCCCGGCTTCTTCCGGAGTGCGGTCCCCCTTGCTGTTGTTGCACTGGTAGCAGCAGGCGACCAGATTCTCCCAGGACGACCGTCCGCCGCGAGATCGCGGTATGACGTGATCCAGGGTCAGCTCCGAGGCAGGAAGCGTGCGGCTGCAGAATTGGCAGGTGTTACGGTCGCGCAGCAGGATGTTCTTCCGTGATAGGGCTCGAGTCTGCTGCGGGATATGGCGATAGGCCAGCAGGCGAATGACCGACGGTACCGGCAGCGCCCGCGAAGCGGAGTGCACCTGAGTGTGATGGATTTCCTCGGCTTGCGCGACGCCTTTGATCATCAACACCATCGCGCGCCGCACTGCGGTGACGTTGATCGGCTCAAAGGTCGCATTCAGGACCAGAACCGGGTCTTGCATGATGGCTGGTTTTCGAGCAGAGGGGGACAGAGCACCTGGCGGGCGCTTTTCGCCCCGTGCTTCCGGCAGGGGCTTCGGCCGGGGAGTTCTACCGCCATGGCCAAATGAGTTCATTCTGATTGGTCCTGATACGCCGTAGCCGCGTCGGGCTCCACAAAGGACGGCAGCGCTCGCGCAACTGTCATGCCCGCCACCCGGACGGCCCCGGCTCCACGAAGAGCCCGAGAGCACGCGTCTAGCGTCGCCCCAGTGGTAAATACATCATCTACCAGTAAAACCCGTAGCTTGTCAACTTTAGCTCTGTGATGCATAGCATAAGCGCCACGTACCGTCTCCCAGCGCTCCCGGCGAGTGAGCCTCACTTTATCTGGCCGGGGCCGCGTGCGGACTAGGAGATAGGCCCGAAATGGGATACCGAGAAGCCGCGCGAGGGGCCGGGCGATCAGCTCGGCTTGGTTATAGCCGCGCTCGCGCAGGCGGCTTGGATGCAAGGGTACTGGTACCACCGCGTCTGCCGCAAAGCCCTCCACCGAGTGCGCCGCCACCTTCGTGAGCTGGCTCGCAAACCAGCCGCCCAACGGCGTGACTTCCCCATACTTCAACAACAGGATCGCGCGGGCCATGGACGGCGAATAAGCGCCGAAACTTCGAACGAAATCAAAGTCATATGCGCCGAGGCGGCAGAGGTGGCACAGTGGCGGCGAAGCGCCTTCGGCCACGGCGCTCGAAACGATCGGACGGCCGCACCGTGCGCACTGCGGTTCGGGGAGTGTCTGCGTAAGCAACGCGACGCACTCGCGGCAGAACGGGATGCGAGTGCCTGTGTCCAACATCCTGGCACAAATCCGGCATGGCGCGGGAAACACTAGAGAGGCGAGCGCCCCGCATATTCGTCGCAACTGGGAACGCACCGAAACGGGGACCCCATCCACGATGCGTTAAGACTACTCCTGTATGGCAATTATTTAAACAGGTAAATAACCAGAATGTTTATTGGCCTGGCCCAGTACGCGGGATTCGACTCGCCTGCCATCCAGAAACGGTGCAATGAATTCTCTCTGGCAAGTTGGCAGCACGAAATGAAACGGGCAGGCCGGTTAAAGCGGCCCGCACATTTCAGCGGAGGCGAACTCTTTCCTACAGCAGGCCTTGTTCGTGTTTTTCCTGGCAGGTGACGCAGTGCCGCGCCCAAGGGACTGCTTCGAGGCGCTTCAGTTGCAATTCCTCTTCGCATTGCACGCACGTTCCGAATTTGTTGTCCTTGATTCGCCGGAGCGCTTCGTCAATCAACGCCAACATGGACCGGTCGGTATTGGTTTGGCCGAACAAGAATTCCTTCGTGTAGGAGTTGGCGGCCTTGTCGGCGAGATCTACTGTCGGATCATCGTCAGCGGTCCGCCCTTCCTCTTCGGTGCGCGCGATGCTTTTCAGCAATTCGTCTCGCCGGGTGACCAGCTTTTTCTTGTAATATTCGAGACGCTTCTTATCCATTGTCATGGCCCCATCGTCCATTCTATTGTCGCAATCACAAATGCATGATTCTATGCCCGCACTCGATAACTGTCAAGGAAGGTGCCTGAGTGGGATTTGAAGGCCATACTCCCGAACTCACCAAATGCGAATTTGTTCCTGCATGCGTGTTTGTGGTCTCATGAGGCATGTCGCAGTTACTCCATCGAACTTTCTTCTTGCCAGGGCCGGCGGGACGGCTCGAAGCGCTCCTGTGGGACGTCCCAGAGCGCGACGAAATTGCGCGACCCCCGCTTGCGGCCGTAGTGTGCCATCCGCATCCTCTGTTTGGCGGGACGATGCACAACAAAGTGGTCTACCAGGTGGCGAAAACGCTGCATCGCTTCGGCCTGCCTGTTCTACGTTTCAACTTCCGTGGCACGGGTTTGAGCGAGGGCGCGCACGACGAGGGACGCGGGGAGCAGGACGATGTTTCGGCGACGCTCGATTTTTTTGCGTCGAAATATCCCGGCGCGCCGCTCTTGCTTGCTGGATTCAGCTTCGGTTCGTGGGTTGGCCTGCGCACCGGTTGCAAAGATTCGCGGGTCGCGGACCTGATTGGGCTAGGCCTGCCCGTTGGCAATCTGGCGAACCAGGAATTTTCCTACCTCGAGGTGTGCGACAAACCAAAGCTGCTCGTGTCTGGGGAATTCGACGCGTATGGGCCGCCGGAGAAGGTGCAGGCCATGGTCGAGAAATTTCCTCCGCGCGCGAAAAAGGGGACCAGAGTCGTAATTATTCCAGGCGCCGATCATTTCTTCGCAGGACATCTTCCCGAGGTGGACCAGGCAATCTCCGCATGGTTGAAAGCGCAGCGCCAGGATCTTGTTGAACAGGTTGCTTGACGTCTCACGCCTGCTTTCCGCGTTCAAACAATCTTGAGAATTCGTCTTTTGAGGCCGGGGGAACGGCAACGAGCGAGAGATTTGCGCCCACGTGCTTGACGCGGCTCATCCCAACCAGCGCCGTCGTAATGCCCGGTGTCGAGCGCACGAACTGCAGCGCGCGCTCCGCATCGTTCTGCAGTCCCAGCGCCGTAGCCACGAACGGGGGCAAGCCGCGGGACAATTTGCCTTGCAGCATCGCGGCGCTTGCCACCAGCGTGATGCCGAGCTTGTTCGCGGCTTCGACCATCGGCACGCGGCTCCCGTCGAGGGATTGGTTCGGCCGGGTCAGCGCTTCGGTCATGCCCAGGTTGCATGGCAGTTGCACAAACCGGAGGTGGTGCGATCCTCCCGCGACGTCCCGCGCAAGGGACTCGATCGCGGCGAGCGAAAGAAAATCCTGCTCATTCTCGCCCTGGCGAAACGCGTTCCACGTGGCCATTCCGTAGAAGTGAATTTTCGCGGCGGCGACCGCCGACTCCAGAAACTCAAATGCCTCTCGCACGCGGCTGTTGAACATTTCGCGCGGCACCTCGCCCAGCTGCGTCTCTGGATTATGCAGGTAGTAAACATCAATAGTTTCGACGCCGAGGTTGCGCCGGCTGCGATCGATCTGGTCGGCGATGAACCGTGGCGCCATGGAATGGCACCCTGCAGCAACGTCGCCTTCGCGTAGGATCTGCGTCGCCACGTATTCGTGATTAAAATACTCGCTCGCGTCCGAAGGCATATCGCCATCCGGCGTCAGGAATCCTCCCTTGGTGCAGATCACCATTTCTTCCCGTGCGAAACCGCGCCGTGCGAGCTCATGGAGCGCCGCCCTTACAGACCGCTCCGAGCGCTGAAAACGATAGTTAATGGCGGAGTCGATCACGTTCACGCCGGATTCAACGGCGGCAACGATTGCATCCGTGTAAGCCTGATCGGTGCGCGCGTCCGGCTCGCCCAAGTAGGTGCCGATGCCGATCGAGGAGAGCCACAGGCCCTCTTGCTCGCGGAAGTGCCCCGCAGCGGCGCGCCCGGCAAATCGCGCGGCGTATTTCTTCGTACTCTCGGAAGTCGCAAACGTCGTCATCTCGCCTCACACATTGGAAAGCGGCGATTATATGTGATTATCTCGCGAACCACGAGTGGGAGCGGAGACAAAAGGTCTGTAGATCGTCATCTCCACGCACTGGTGGTGCCGTAGCCGATGGCCCGCGCTAATTAGGATTTGCCGAATTTCAGGGCTTCGCGAATCAGAGATGAAGTTTGAATTTGCCACTACCCTCTTCGCTTCCTGTTGCATCACTCGCATTCTGATTTGGGTCACGAACGGTGTCCTAATCGCCGGGATCAGTATTTGAAGAATCTGACTCGGGGGTCGCTTTCCGACTGATGTCATCGCCGGCTATCCTGCGAGGCCATTTGCGTGAGCGCATTGCTTTTAGGAGCTTGCGTTCGTCGTAACAGTCGGCCACTCCGGCTAACGATCTGACACGAAAGTTGAGTATGTCTGAAGGTTTACGCCCCCTGTTCCTGTCTGGTACCCCCGTACCCTTGACCACCCGGAAAGGCGTCCCTTATAGTCGCAAAAGAGGAGAAATTTCGCGGGACGGGTGTCGTTATTACGAAATGTGGACACGCGATTCCCAATGATCGGCGGCCCAGCTGTCCTTGAAAGAGATTTGTTTTCATCGTCTTGCATTGCAGGCTTTCGTAGTCCTCTTCGGAGCGCACAACGAATTTCTTTTGCGGGAGTGTGCCTGAGGCGATGACTTCGTGGAGTATCATTGCGATTACGCTGCTGACAGCCTCGGCACTGACTTCGGGGTTCTTCGCCTACATGCACAGTTTAAGGCGCCAGGCATACTTGATGCTCTGGAGCGCCGGGTGGTGCTTGCTGGCCTTGCACTACTTGAGTCCCGCGCTCGAGCCCTGGATAGCCGTGGCCCCGTGGCAGTCGGCGGTGAACCAGTGGTTGCTGGCCGCGGCAGCGCTGCTCTTTTTCAGCACTGCGCGAGTATATACGGAAGCGCAGCCCTTGGTCCGCCCCCAAATCGCGGTCGGCGGTTTCTTCGTGCTCTGGACAACCGCCTTCTATCTTCATAGCGTCAGCGTTTCCCCGCAGCTGGGTGTGGCACTCATTTTGTTCAGCATCGCATGGGTGTTCTATCAGGAGAGCCGCCGTCAAGAAACGTTCGCCGATTTGCTGTTGGCGATCTCATTTCTCACCTGGGGCGCACTGATGATCGGTGAAGTGTTGCTTCCCAGCCGAGTGACCGAATCCCTCCGCGTGCTCGAACTTCTTCCACAACTTTTCGCTGCGGCCCTGATGGTGATGGGGCTGTACGAGGAAGAAAAGCGCCGTGTAGAACACAACATGCTCGCGCTTTCCAATGTGAATTTGGCGACGTCTGGCTTTGTCGGCCCGGAAATTCAGAAGATGCTGTCGCACGCGCTGGAGCGGGTATTGAGCGTCGTGCGTATGCCGGCAGGAGCGCTATTTCTGCATCATGGCAACGCCAAGGGTCCGACTTCCGTTGTCGCCGTCGGGCTGGCGGAAAACTTTTGCGCCGCCTCGCAGGAAGAGGGGCTGGACGATCATTTGGTTGACCTGGTTTCTAGATTGGGTGGCCTGGTGGTGTTTCGCGATTTGGGCCGCGATGCTTCCTGGGCCGCACTGGAAGGAGAAGAGGCCTTCCGGCGCTTCCGGCAGCTCGCCATGGGCCAGGGATTGCGCACGGTCGTCGGGATCAGCTTGCAAGCCAAGGAGCAGACCTTCGGCGTTCTGTTCCTCGGCACGCCCGATAGCCGGCGGTTTACGGCAGCGGAGCTTCGCCTGCTTCTTGCGCTTGGTCATCAAATCGGGATGGCAGTGGAGAATAGTTACCTTGTCCAGCAGTCAGCGCGCCGTACCGAAGAGCTACATATGCTCAACGAAATAGGCCGCGCGCTGAGCTCGACTCTCGATCCGGAAGCGCTATTCGAAACCATCCTGTCCGAATTGAAGCGTCTGGTCGACGTGAGTCATTTCTACATCGCATTACACGACGCCGCGCACAACGAGATCCGGTTTGAGATCGAGATCCATGACGGCGTCACCCAGCCTAAGAGGTCCCGGCCTTTCGGCGAGCAGCACGTGACCGAATATGTGATGCGCACGCGGCAACCCCTGTTGATCCGCGAAAACTACGCGGAAGAGCTGCGCAAGATCGGTTTGATTTCGCGGCAAGACAATGGCTGTTTCTGCGGTGTGCCTTTGCTGCTCTACGAACGCGTCATCGGTGTTATGGCCGTGCAAAGCCCTCAGGAAGGCGCATTTGACGCCGGACACCTCGAGATGATGCGGGTGGTGGCGAGCGAAGCTGTCATCGCCCTGGAAAATGCCCGGCTCTTTCGGGAAGAGCGGGCGAAATCGCGTCATCTTACGCTGCTCAACAACATTTCGCGCAACGTCATCACCACGCTCAACCCGGATGAAATGCTTGCCAAAATTGCCGAGGAACTCGAACAAGGCCTGGACTACTCCCACATTGGCATCGGGCTGCTCGATTATTCGAGCAAGGAAATTGTGATCCAGGCAGAGGCCGGCCAGCGCAAGGGAGCTTTGGGGCGCCGCCTGGGTTTGGACGGGAATGTGGTCGGACGCGTGGCGCGCACCGGGCAGATGGCCGTGGTGACCTATCAGGTTCCGGAGAAAACCGAGGGAGTGCCGGTGCTGGAAGGTTCAGTCTCCGCCATCGCGCTCCCGGTCGTGTACGCGGACCAGCTCCATGGCGTGCTGTACGTGGAGACCGACCAGAACGCCGATTTCCCTCAAGAAGAAGTCCTATTCCTCGGGACGCTTGCGGACTTGATTTCCGGCGCGCTCCACAATGCCTACGCGTTCCAAAAGGCGCAGGAACAAGCCATCACTGACGGCCTGACCGGAGTGAAGACCCATCGATTCTTCATGGAGGCGCTCTCCGGCGAGTGGAAACGCTCGACGCGCGCCGGCCGGTCCTTCTCCGTGGTTTTAATGGACCTGGATCGTTTCAAGTTCGTCAACGATTTCTATGGCCACCTGGATGGCGACATCGTGCTCCAGCGTGTGGCCCATATTCTGGATCAGAATTGCCGCCGTTCGGACGTCGTGGCCCGCTATGGCGGCGACGAGTTCGTAATCTTGATGCCGGAAACAGACGCCGAGCAGAGTCAGCAGCTGGCCGGAAAGCTGCGATCGTGGATCGCCTCCGACCCTGTGCTGCGTGAGAAGAACGTCACGTCCAGCTTCGGAGTAGCCACATTCCCGATTCACGGATCGACGCCCCAGGAACTGATCCAGGTCGCGGATGCGTCGATGTATCTTTCCAAGCATCAAGGAGGCAACGCTGTTTCCACCGCGGATCACTTTAATCCCGACGAGACGAAACAGTGGAAACGTGACGTCCTCGAAGCCTATCTTGGCGTCACACTCAAACGCTTGTTTACAACGGGCCCCGATGCGTTCGTTGAAATTCACAGCCGGATCGAGCAGTTCGCACGATCTCTGTCCGAAACAGGGCAGCCGACTTCGCGGCCAAATGGCAATCGCGCGCAGAAAACTTCTGCATCGTCATTCGAGCCCCTGCCGCCCGTCGTGATGGATACGCTGACTTCTCTCGCTTTGGCCGTGGATGCGAAAGATCAGTTCACGCAGGGCCACTCCCAAAAAGTGTCCGGTTACGCGGTCCTGATCGCGGAAGCCGTGGGCCTCACAGTCACGGAAATCGAAGAGATCCGCCTTGGAGGCATGCTGCACGATGTCGGCAAGGTTGGCATCACTGAATCGATTCTAAATAAGTGTGGCCCGCTCAATCCCGATGAGTGGGAAACGATGAAAAGGCATGTGGAATACGGTGCCAAGCTTTTGGAACCGTTGCGCGGCACCGAACGCATCCGTGACATGGTCGCCCATCACCACGAGTTCTTCGACGGGTCAGGCTATCCTCAGGGGCTCGCCGGCAGCCATATCCCGCTCGGCGCCCGCATCGTAGCCATCGCCGACGCCTACGATACGATCACTTCCGAACGGACCTACAAGAAAGCGCATACCCCGGAAGAGGCTTTCCAGGAACTCGAGCGCTGCGGAGCCGCGCAGTTTGATCCGGAGCTCGTACGCGCGTTCATTTTGCGGTTACGCGACCTTCCGAATCCTTTGATCGAACCCATCCTCGCCCCCGAACGCGAAGTCCTGACCAAATAAACCGGCTCGAAGGTTGACCTCGAGATGCCACGGCCTTCTTGTATTGCGCCCCAGAAGTGAATAGAGTCCTCTCATGACGACAGGCTCTCCAGGTTCAGACCAAAGATCGCGATATGGAGGGAATCGCTGTCGGCGTGATCGAGGCGGATCTCGACGCGGGGTCAATCCGTGCGGAAGGCGAATCGCCATGATGTATGAATTATTGTTCTACCGCGGGATGAAATCTTCCGTGTGAGTGACGAATTCCGGATACGCGCCGGCGCCCAATTCATAGAGATCCATGCCCTGGCGTTCTCCCTCGATCGCTACTCGGAAGGGGCAGATGCGATTCAGGGCCCAATTCAGGCCATAGGTTAGCGGCAACACGAAGCCGAGCAGTGTCGCCACGCCCACTAACTGAGCCAGCCATTGTCCGGGCGCTCCGCCGCCAGTCACAGGTAAAGAATTGGCCGCAACATTCAAGACTGGACCATGAAAGCGGGCGAAAAGGCCGACCGCGAGGATGCCCCAAATGCCTCCGACGGCATGCACTGAAACCGCGCCTCCCGGATCGTCTACTTCCAAACGTAGCTCGAACCACTCCACCGAGAAGGTAACCAGGACGCCCGCGATTGAGCCAATCACAATCGCTTCGGCCGGCACAACGAAAGCGCAGGTGGCGCTGCTTGCTACCAGTCCGCCAACCCAGCCATTCGCACTGAGCGAGGCGTCTGGTTTGCCAAAGCGGATTCCCGTGATGACGGCTGCCGTTAGGGAACCCGCAGCCGCTTGCAGCATCGTATTGATGGCAATCAAGATGGTCTGCGCGGGAGCACTGCCGGTGAACAGAATCGCCCCGGCGGAATTCAGTCCAAACCATCCCAAGAGGGCCAACAGGCAGCCGAATAAGACGAGAACTCCATTATGCCCGGGGATGGCGGGCGCCATGCCGTCCGGCGAATATTTTCCGCGCCGGGGCCCCAAAATCCAGGTAACAGCGAGAGCGGAGAGGCCGCCTACTACATGAATCGTGCTCGATCCCCCAGGATCGATGAATCCGTGACCGAGCCCGTAATTGGCGCCGAGTTGCGCGAGCCAGCCGCCTC
>WNGO01001374.1_pt1 | contig 17186 bp, 16 predicted proteins | sample 5400511 | NCBI WGS metagenome assembly WNGO01 (sample SAMN13153380, study PRJNA577476) | soil metagenome | isolation source: 20 cm soil or saprolite under Garry oak tree replicate 2 | place: USA:California | collected 2016-06-15 | reverse complement strand
ACGAAGCACGAATCGCAGCTCGCCGCCGGAGCGGGGCGGACCGAGGAACAGCTGGCGGCTCGCGCGCGCGAGCTCGACGAGCGTGAACTGGAGCTCTCGAGCCAGGCCAGTGAGCTCAAGACCCGTGTCCAGCAGCTCGAACGTGAGGCGGCGGATCGGGCAGCAGCCGGCGAGCGGACAAAAACCAGGGAAGAGGAGCTGCGGGCCGAGCAGGAGTCGCTTGCCGCTGAGGCCCGTGAGTTCGCGCAGGTACGCGCGCAGCTCGAAGCACGAGAGAAACAGATGGACAAGCGCGAGGCGGACGTTGCCGCCGCCGGTGGCCGTGACGAGCGCCTAGTCGCTCGAGCCCGGGAGCTGGACCAAAAGGAGCTCGAGCTCTCCGCCCGGGCCGGCGAGCTGACGGCGCGCATGCAGGACCTCGAGCGCCAGGCCGCGGACCGCGACGCGGTTGCCAAGGACGCACTCGCCAAGCTCGACAGCATCGAGCACCGCGAGACCGAGCTGATTGCGCGCGAAGCCGAGCTCCATCGCCTGGAGGCAGCCGCCCGGCGAGCAGCCGAGCAGGCACGCAACCCCGAGGTCGACGAGCTCGCGGAGCGACGCCTGAAGCAGCGGGACGACGACCTTTCGGCGCGTGAGTCCGCCCTCAACAAGGCGGAGCAGGCGATCCTCGCCTCGCGCAGCCGCTACGAGGGTAAGGAGAAGGGGCTCGACGAGCGCGAGAAGGTACTCGCCGGCCGTGCCAAGGAGCTCGAGGAGCGCGACGCCGCCCTGAACCTGCGCGAGGCTCAGATGGAAGCCGAGCTCGAGGTCCGGGAGCAGCGGCTCGAGCAGCGCGAGAGGGCCGGCGCCGAGCTCGAGGAGGCTCTGTCGACACGCGAGAGCGATCTCTCCATGTACGTGGCGCAGCTGCAGGACAACTTCGACCGCCGCGAATCCGAATGGTGGTCGAAGCAGCTTGGCAAGGACACCGGGCAGCAGCCCGCCGCCTAACGGCGCAGCGACCCGTCAGAATCCTTGGCATGGCCCAGACGCTGAGTGACAGCGAGCTCGTCGCGCGCTGCCGGTCGGGTGACCAGCAGGCGTGGGCCGAGCTGGTCGACCGCTTCTCCCGCTACGTGTACGCGATCTCGGTCCAGGCGTTCCGGTTGCCGGAAGCCGACGCGGAAGACGTCTTCCAAGAAGTGTTCGCGCGCGCGTATGAACATCTCGACGGGCTCCGGGACGATGCCGCCGTCAGACCCTGGCTCGGTCAGCTCACGCGGCGGTTGTGCATCGACCGCTTGCGCGCCACCTCGCGCGAGCGTCCGACCGCAGACGAGGAGCTCGACCTCGCCGGGTCGGAGGAGACCCTCACCATGCTGGAAGACGCGCTCACCGTTCACGAGGCCCTCTCCGCAACGCCCGAGCATTGCCGTGAGATTCTCGACCGCTTCTTCGCGCGTGACGAGAGCTACCGGACGATCGGCGAGGCGCTCGACCTCCCGGCCGGAACGATCGCCAGCCGCATCTCCCGGTGCCTGGGACGACTCCGAGAGCTCCTCGAGGGAAGAACTCTGCCCGATACCCCGTCTAGTTCTCGATGATCGCCTTTGACGAAGAGCGCCTTGCACGCCTGATCCGGGCTCTCCCCCCGGCCCCCGAGGCCTGGGTGCGCGCTGCCCAGGAGCTGCCGCTGGCCAAGGCCGGGCTCGACGAGATCGTCGCCCGGGCCGAGGCGGACGCGGAATTCCGGGCTAGGCTCGTCGCCGATCTCGAGGCAGCACTGGCAGCCGAGGGCTACGAGCGCGACCCCGCGGTCATCGAAGCGCTGAAGGTTCGCTTCAAGTCCAAGTAGCGCTTCGAGGACAATCCCCGCATGGCCTTGCTCGACCTGCCACTGCGGGAATTCCTCGACGAGGTCGGGGCGGACGGGAGGACTCCCGGCGCAGGATCGGCAGCGGCACTCGTCACAGCGATCGCGGCCGGGCTTCTAGCGAAAGTGGCGCGTGCGTCGGGGGCCGCGTGGCCGGATGCGGCGGGAATCGTCGCGCAGGCCGAGAGCCTCCGCTCCCGCTCCGCTCCGCTGGTCCAAGCGGTCGCCGACCAGTACGAAGCCGCTCTCCGGGCACGCGCGCAGAGCGGCGAGGGTCACGGCGCGCGGCTGGACTTCGAGCTCGGGCAGGCCTACGCAAAGGCGGCCGAGCCGCCCCTGGAGATCGCCCGGACGGCGAGTGACGTTGCAATGCTCGCGCTGACGGTTGCGGAGAACGGCGATCCGGCCCTGCGCGCCGACGCTGTCACGGCCGCCCTGTTCGCGGCAGCCGCGGCAAAAGTTGGGGCGGAGCTGGTGGCGGTGAACCTGACCGTCTCCCCAGACGACCCGCGGATTCTCGAGGCGGCGAAAGTGGCGGAGGAGGCCGCCCGCGCCGCAGAAGCAGCGCGGGCGGTTCGGGAGTAGATCAGGCGGGGTGAACCGCCGGCCGCCGCGCCGCGAGGCCCCTCAGGGCGGCGGTCCATCGAAGAGCCCGCGTTCCCGGAGGCGCCGCGCGGTCCGAATCCCCTTCACGGATGCTCGCGGCCAGTCGCTCCTGAGTCGCCTCGCGGAGCAGGTCGGCGTGGCGGTTTCGGGCGATCTCTTGATGCGAGTACGAAGACACTCGGCCACTAGACGGACACGACTCCTCTTGTCTTCCCGGACCCGCGCCTCGTACGCTGCAAGGATGTCCGAGGAACTCCCAGCCTGGAGCCTGTCCGCAGAGGCCGCCGAATCGATCGCCCTGCCGGAGGAATGGCCCGGGGAGATCACGCGCGAGTGGGCCTGGGGCGGAGCCACCGGAGGCGGCGCCCGCGTCTGCGTGCTCGACAGCGGCATCGAAATGGACCATCCCCTGGTCGGCCAGGTACAGAGGTCGGTGGCGCTCTCGATCGAGGGTGACGAGGTCATCGTCGAGGACAACGACACCGCCGGAGACCTCTGCGGACACGGCACCGCCTGCGCCGGGGTGATTCGCTCGCTGGCGCCGGACTGCGAGCTCGTGAGCGTGCGCGTGCTCGGGGCCGGCTACACGGGCAGCGGCGCCGTTCTGCTGGAGGGCTTACGCTGGGCGATTGAGCAGGGCTATGACATCATCAACATGAGCCTCTCGACGACCAAGCAGAAGTTCGCGTCGGTGTTGCACGAGCTCGCGGACACCGCATACTTCCGTCGCACGATGCTCGTCGCCTCCGCTCACAACATGCCCGTCGAGAGCTATCCCTGGCGCTTCTCGAGCGTGATCTCCGTCGGGAGCCATGAGCAGGAAGACCCGTACGCCTACTACTACAACCCCGCCCCTCCGGTCGAGTTCTTCGCCCGGGGAGTCGACGTCGAGGTCGCCTGGAACGGCGGTGGGCGTCTGGTCTGCACCGGCAACAGCTTTGCGACCCCGCACATCGCGGGGATCGCCGCCCTCGTCCTCTCGAAGCACCCCGAGCTGACGCCGTTCCAGCTCAAGAGCCTTCTGTACCTCACCGCGACGAACGTGGGAGGTGGAAAGTGAGCGATGAGCTTCGGGCGGCGGTCGCCGCAGGCGTGTTGGGCTCGGAGGACCAATATCGGGCGCTGCTCCAATCGATCGTCGACGTCGCGCGCGCGATCTTCAAGGCGAAGGCCTCCTCGATCCTGCTCCTGGACGAGGAAACGGACGAGCTCGTCTTCGAGGCCGCCGCGGACGAGGCATCCGAGGCGCTGATCGGCAAGCGGTTTCCGTCGAGCACCGGGATCGCGGGCTTCGTGCTCGTCAGCCGGCAGCCGCTCGTGATCGAAGACGTCCTCACCGATCCGCGCTTCTCGCGGGAGACGGCGGAAAGCACCGGGTTCGTCCCGAAAGGCCTGATGGCCGTGCCGCTGCTCCACGAGGAACGGGTGCTGGGAGTCCTCGAGGTGCTCGACCGCCCTTCCGACACGAGGTTCACGCTGGCCGAGATGGAGCTGCTCGGGCTCTTCGCGAACCAGGCCGCAATCGCGCTCGACCTCCTCCAACGGGCAAGGCGGGCGCACCAGGCGTTGCGCGGCGACGGAGAGCTCGGAGTGGTCTCGAGGCTGGCCGAGAAGCTCGAAGGGCGCCGGGAAGAAGGCTCGGAGAACGCCCTGCGCCTGCTGGCTGAGCTCGAACGGTTGCTCTAGAAACGACAAAGCCCGGGCGATGCCGGGCTTTGTCATCTCGATCGAGCTCGTGTCTTACTTGAACAACTTCTTGTGCGCCTCGAAGTCGTCGGACTCGTCGTCCGCGGGGGCCTCGGAGTTGGCCTTGAACTTCTTGTGATGGGCCTCGACATCGTCGGACTCGTTGTCGGAGCCGGGCTCCTCGTTGGCCTTGAACTTCTTATGGTGGGCCTCGACGTCCCCGTCCAGCAGGTGCTTGTCCTCATCCTGCAGGTGCTTATCCTCGGACATGAACTCCTCCTTCTAGAAGGTTCTCGGCTGATCGCCGGTTTCAAGTACTAGACGGGCTTCTCACCGGGAATCTTCCCTGCTCCCCTTCAAATGCGCAAGTGGGGATGCGATTCTCCGCCCCGTGCGGCGAATTCTGGTGCAGTTGGCTGACTCCAGCCGGGCGTTTAGGGAGGTCTTCCGGAACGAGGGCTTGCGCCGGATCGAGCTTGCCTGGGCGGCCTCGATCGTGGGCACCTGGGCCTACGGAATCGCGGTCGTCGTCTACGCCTACGAACAGGGCGGCGCGACGGCTGTCGGCGTGGTCGGGCTGGCTCGCTGGACCGCCGCGGCCATTGCGTCCCCGTTCGCGGCAATCCTTGGCGATCGCTACGACCGTCGATGGGTGATGTCCGGTTCGGACATCGCACGTGCGGTCCTGATTGCAGGTGCAGCTCTGGCCGTGTTCGCCGATGCGGCGCCGATCGTGATCTACCTACTCGCCGGCCTGGTCAGCGTCGTGGCGACGGCCTTTCGCCCGGCCGAGGCTGCTTTGATCCCGTCGCTGGCCAGGACGCCCGAAGAGCTCACGGCCGCGAACGTCGCAGCGAGCACGATCGAAAGCGTCGGAATCTTCGGCGGGCCGGCGATCGGCGGGCTGCTGCTGGCTGCGACCGGGCCCGGAGTCGTCTTTCTTGTGACGGGTGGCGCCATGCTCTGGTCGGCGTTTCTCATTGCCGGAATACGCCCGAGCGCTGAGACGAAGGAAAAGGGGGAGCGCGAGCCGGTCTCGGTCCGGGACGAATTGCTCGCGGGTTTCCGGACGATTGCGCGCGAGCGGCGGATGCGTCTCCTCGTGGGGCTTTTTTCGGCCCAGACCTTCGTCGACGGAATGCTCAGTGTGCTCATCGTGGTCATCGCGCTGAAGCTGCTCGACACCGGCCAGGCAGGCGTGGGCTTCCTCAACTCGGCAATAGGCGTCGGCGGCCTGCTCGGGGCGCTCGCCGCGGCCGCGCTCGTCGGCCGAAGTCGGCAGGCCGCGGACTTCGGCCTGGGGATCTTCATCTGGGGCGTTCCGATCGCCCTCGTCGCAATCTGGCCGAATCAGGCCTTTGTACTCGTCTTGCTCGCGGTCGTCGGCATCGGCAACACGCTGGTCGACGTCTCAGGGATGACCCTGCTGCAGCGGGCGGCGCCGGACGACGTGCTGGCTCGAGTCTTCGGCGTGCTGGAAAGCGTCCTGCTTTTCACGGGTGCCCTGGGCGCTATTGCCGCGCCGCTCTTGCTCAACTGGCTCGGAACGCGCGGCGCGCTGATCGTCGCCGGTGCCGTGCTGCCATTGGTCGTCGTTCCTGCCTGGCCGCGGCTGAATGCGATCGACCGAGCTGCGAAGGTTCCGGTCGAGCGGCTCGAGCTTCTGCAGGCCAATCCGATCTTCGCACCCTTGCCCGGGTCGACCCTCGAGCAACTCGCTCACGCACTCGCGGACGTGCCAGCGCCGGCGGGAGAGGAGATCGTGCGCCAAGGCGAAGCTGGCGACCGCTTCTATCTGATCGAGGATGGGACGCTCGACGTGTACGTCGACGGAAAGCTAACGCAGTCGCTCGGACCCGGCGATTCGTTCGGGGAGATCGCCCTTCTCCGCGACGTTCCGCGGACGGCGACCGTCAAGGCGCGAACCGATGTCGTGCTCTATGCACTCGACCGGCGGCAGTTCCTCGCCGCGGTCACCGGGTTCGGGCCGAGCCTCTCGGCCGCCGAGGGCGTGATCGGGATGCGGCTGGGCACGGGCCGCGCCGGGATCGTCCGGGTGTAGTTCGAAGCCTTAGCTCAGTTTCGCCATCACGTGCTTGATCCGTGAGAGCACCGTTCCGAAAGGCTGGGGTCAGACCCTGGCACTTCGGGCCGTGACTAGTACGGCCGTGGTCTGACCCCAGCGGCTCGAGATGTGGCTCCCTACATCTAGTCGAGTTTCGCCATCACGTGCTTGATCTGCGTGTAGTCCTCCAGCGAGTACGCCGACAGGTCTTTGCCGTAGCCGGACTGCTTGAAGCCGCCGTGCGGCATCTCGCTCACCAGCGGGATGTGGTCGTTGATCCACACGGTCCCGAACTGAAGCTTGCGCGCCGCATTCAGTGCACGACCGATGTCACGTGTCCAGACCGAGGCCGCTAGCCCGTAGTTGACGTCGTTGGCCCAGGCGAGTGCCTGGTCGTCGTCGGCAAACCGTTGCACTGTCACGACCGGGCCGAACACCTCGCGCTGCACGATCTCGTCTTCCTGGCCGACGTCGACCACGACAGTCGGCTTGACGAAGAAGCCGCGGTCGCCGTTCGTTCCGCCGCCCGTGAGGACGGTTGCCTTCTTGGCGCGGTCCAGGAATCCGAGCACACGCTCCTGCTGGGACTTCGAGATCACGGGCCCCATCTCGATCTCGTCGCCCTCCGCGGGGTCGCCGACATGAAGCGACTCGACCGCAGGGACGAGCTCCTCCAGGAGCCGGTCGTAGATCTTCGGGCCGGCAACGACGCGGGAAGCGGCCGTGCAGTCCTGACCGGAGTTCCAGAAGCCGCCGATCTTGATCCCGGCGGCCACGGCCTCAGGATCCGCGTCGTCGAAGACGATCACAGGTGCCTTGCCGCCGAGCTCGAGGTGCACGCGCTTCAGGCTGTCTGCAGCGGTTCGCGCGATGATCTTGCCGGTCTCGACGTCGCCGGTCAGGGACACCAGTCGGACGTCGGGATGCTTGACGATCGCCTCGCCTGCGGGAACGCCGTCTCCAGTCACGACGTTCAGCACGCCGGCGGGGAGGATGTCGGCGGCCAGTTGCGCGAAGCGCAATGTCGTGAGAGGTGTCTGCTCGGAAGGTTTCAGCACCTGAACGTTGCCGGCCGCCAAAGCAGGAGCGAGCTTCCACACTGCCATCATCAACGGGTAGTTCCACGGCGCGATCCCACCGACGATGCCGATCGGCTCGCGTCGTAGCCACGAGCTGTACCCGCGCATGTACTCACCCGCGGACTTGCCTTCCAGCACCCGCGCCGCTCCCGCGAAGAAGCGGATGTTGTCCACGGCGACCGGGATCTCGTCTCTCGCGTACCCCAGCGGCTTGCCGACGTTCTGCGACTCGAGCTCGGCGAGCTCCTCCGCATGCTGCTCTAGCGCGTCAGCGAGCTTCAAGAGCATCTCGGCGCGCTCCCCCGGTGTCGTCTCGAGCCATTCCGGCAGAGCTTTCTTGGCAGCCTGCACGGCCCGGTCGACGTCCTCGGCGGTCGAGCGGGGCACCTCGGCGATCGTCTCGCCGGTGGCCGGATTCAGCACTTCCATGGTCTCGCCGCCGGCCGCGTCGACCCATTCGCCGCCGACGAGGTTCTGGTGCTTCGAAACGGTGGTGCTCACGGTCTACCTCCTTCGCAGGATCCCCGTGTCGCGCGTTAGGCGCTGCGCGATCGTCACGGGAAGCACGGTCATAACTATGACGAAAAAGACGACGACGTTCACCTGAGGCAGCTGCTGGCCCAGACGGAGATTCCCGAGGATCCAGATCGGCAGGGTGTTCTGCGCCCCGGCGGTGAAGGTCGTCACGATCACCTCGTCGAACGAGAGCGCGAAGGCCAGCAACGCACCGGCTACCAAGGCCGTTGAGATGACGGGAAAGGTGACGAAGCGGAAGGTCTGCCAGCCGTCCGCCCCGAGGTCCATCGAGGCCTCCGTCAGCGAGGTCTGCGTCCGGCGCAGCCGGGCGACGACGTTGTTGTAGACGACGACGATGCAGAAGGTCGAGTGTCCGATCACGATCGTCCAGAGCGAAGGGCTGAGGCCGTGCACGGGGTTATTCGTGAAGAACGAGTTGAGGGCGATGCCGGTCACCACGCCGGGAAGAGCGATCGGCAGGACAAGCAGGAAGGTAATCGCGTCCCGGCCGAAGAAGCGAAACCGGCTGACCGCCGTCGCCGCGGCGGTCCCGAGGACGAGCGCGATCGTCGTCGCGATTCCTGCGGCCTTCAGCGACAGGACGAGGGCGCTGCGTGCCTCCTCGTTGTGCCATGCCGCGTGGAACCACTTCGTGCTAAAGCCGGCGATCGGCCAGCTCTGGATGTTGGACGAGTTGAACGCATAGACGCAGATCAGGACGAGCGGGATCCAGAGGAACAGGACGACGAGGAGCGTCCAGAAGCCGAGCGACAACCGGGCAGCCCGCGTTTCCACTACAACGCCTCGAACGCGCCTACACGCTTTGCGAGCGCGAGGTAAACGGCCATGACGACAAGTGGCACGGTCGCATATGCAGCGGCAAATGGCAGGTTGTTGGTGAGCCCGAGAACGTTCCGATAGATGACGTTGCCGATGAAGTCGACGTTGCCGACGAGGGACGGGGTGATGTAGTCGCCGAGCGTCAGCGAGAACGTGAAGATCGAGCCGGCCGCTATTCCGGGGAGAGCCAATGGAACAATGACTCGCCGGAAAGTCGTCCAGTTGCGGGCGCCGAGATCTCGGGACGCTTCCAAGTACGAGTCCGGTATCCGCTCCAGCGCAGCGTAGATGGGGAGGATCATGAATGGCAGCCAGATGTAGGAGAACACGATCCACATGGAGGTGTTCGTGAACGCCCAACTCTGGTGCGGTAGCCCGACTTTGCCGAGCGACCAGTTGAGGGCGCCGTTCTCGTTCAGAATGAGCCGCCACGCATAGATCCGAGCGAGATAGCTCGACCAAAGCGGCAGCAGCACGAGGACGAAGAGCACGGTGCGCAGGCGTGGGGCTGCGACGCGGGCCATGTAATACGCGAATGGAAAAGCGATCAGCGCATCGGTCACGGTCACCGCCGCCGCCATCCAGATCGTGCGGAACGCGATCTTTCGATAAGTCGGGTCGCGGATGACGGTGTCGAAGTTCGTCCATGTCCAGGCATGCGTGAGCTTGCCGGTGAAGGAGTCGATACTCCAGAAAGCCGAGATGAACAGAACGAGCAGCGCGGAGAGATAGAAGACGAGCATCCACCCGAGCGGCGGCAAGAGCAATGCTAGGGCACGCAGCCATGGCCGCCGCCAGAGCGCTGCGGATAGGCGGCGGCGGGCCGACGCTCGACGCCGACCCGCCGCTTCGTACGCCTGAGACGTCAACCCTTGATGTCAGTCCAGGCCGAAGACCACTTCGAGTAGTCCATGCAGTTGCTCTGGCCGTTGCCGCAATCTTTCACCGGCGTCTTCCAGAACTTGATCGAATGGAAATAGGAACTAGGCGCATTCAAGTGCCACTGTGCGCAACCGCCCTTCTGGATTTTGTCCATGAAGGAGCAGGCCTTCTTGTTTGCCGGCGTCTCCCCGAACGAAAGAGCCTGCTGTGCTTGCACCTTGGGCGTCGAAACCCACTTGATCCACTGAACCGCGCAGTTGGGATGCTTCGCTTTGGACGAGATCATCCAGGTGTCGGCCCATCCGGTCGCGCCCTCGCGAGGAATCAGGTCCTTGACCGGTGCCTTTGCTGCATGCAGGAGATTCGTCTGGTAGGGCCAAGCCGCACCGATGACCGCGGAGCCGTTCTTGAAGAGGTCGACTTCGTCGGCGCCCGATGCCCAGTACTTCTTGACCAGGGGGTGCTGCTTCTTGAGAAGGTCGACCGCCGCCTTGAACTGTGCGGCGTTGAGCTCATAGGGATCCGTGATCCCGAGATTGGGCTTCGTCTTCGACAGGTAGAGCGCCGCGTCGGCAATCTGAATCGGATTGTCCGGAACCGTGATCTTGCCCTTGTACTTCGTGCTGTAGATCTCGGACCAGCTCGTCGGAGCGGGCTTGACCTTCTTGGTGTTGTAGAGCAGGACATTCGGTCCCCACTGCAGCGAGATCCCGTAATGCACGCCCTTCACGGTGTTGTGCGGGGGGGACTTCAACTCGGGAATGAAGTTCTTGAAGTCGGGGACGAGGTTTGGGTCGATCGCCTTCACGTCTTTGCCCAGAATCAGCCGAAGACTTGCATCGCCCGATGCCGAGACCGCGTCGTACTGACCTGTCCGCATCAGCGTCACCATCTCGTCCGACGACCCGCCGAACTTCGCGTGCAGCTTGCACCCGGTTTGCTTCACGAACGGCTTGACCCACTTCGGGTCGGTGTAACCCTCCCAGGCGATCAAGTTCAGTGTTCCCTCGCCCTTTCCGGCCTTGACGATCATCGACGGGCCACTCGCCTCCGAACTGGCTCCCGACGCCGGCACGCACAAAGCCGCGGCGAGCGCCGCGGCGAACACGTGCACTCTGCGAATCCTCCTCATGTTTCTCCTCCTCGTTGGATCTCAAAGGTGTGCTCGGGACGCCACTCGAGGCGCACCCGTCTGCCCCTTGACTCGAGAGCGTCCTGCGACGACGCCTCGAGGTTCTGCCTTACGACCGTGAGCTCGCCCCCGGAGTCGAGCTCGACGACATACCTCGTGAACATGCCGACGTAGACGACTTCGCGAATGCGCCCCAGCTCGCCGTCGCCGGCCTCGTCGAACTGCATCCGGATCTTCTCCGGGCGGACCGTGAACTTCCTGCCGTCCCGCTCGAGCACGTTAGAGACGCCGACGAAGCCGGCGACGAACTCGGTGGCGGGACGCTCGTAGACCTCGGCCGGCGCGCCGATCTGCTCGATCCGGCCCTCGTTGAAGACCGCGAGGCGGTCGCTCATCGTCAGCGCCTCCTCCTGGTCGTGAGTGACGTAGACGAAGGTGATGCCGACGTCGCTGACCTCGCGCTGGATGCGCTTGAGCTCGATCTGCATCTCCTGCCGAAGCTTGAGGTCGAGCGCGCCGAGCGGCTCGTCGAGGAGCAGCACTCTTGGCGTGTTGACGAGCGACCGTGCGAGCGCGATGCGCTGCCTCTGGCCTCCGGACAGCTGAACGGGCTTGCGCTCACCGAGCCCAGGCAGCCGGACGACCTTGAGGATCTCCTCGACACGGCGTCTGCGCTCGGCGCGGGGCACATGCTTGACGCGCAGGCCGTAGGCGACGTTCTCGGCGACGGTCATGTGCGGGAAGAGCGCGTAGTCCTGGAAGACCGTGTTGACGTCCCGCTCGTAGGGCGCGCGGTTCGTCACGTCAGCACCACCGAGCTCGATGCGGCCCTCGTCGGGTCGTTCGAAGCCGGCGATCAGCCGGAGCGTCGTCGTCTTGCCCGAGCCGGACGGACCGAGCAGCGTGAAGAACTCGCCGGCGGGAATCTCGAGATCGACCCGGTCGACCGCGACGACGTCGCCATAGGTCTTGCGGATGCCGGCGAGCCGGACATCGATCTCGGCCGCAGGCATGGGATGTGCGGCTGGTTCCGACTCAGCCAGCGCGGGCGTCGCCAAGCGATTCCTCCAGCAGGTCGAGGCCGCGCTCGAGCAGCACGTCGTCGATCGTGAGGGGGACGAGGATACGAATGACGTTTCCGTAGATACCGCAAGAGAGGAGGATCAGGCCGCGGTCACGTGCCGCCGACGTCACGGCCTTGGCCAGGTCGGGCGTGGGCTCGGTCAGCTCGAGCGCGAGCATGGGCCCGAGGCCGCGCACCTCGCCGACAGCGGCATTGCGCGCCGCGAGTTGCTCGAGGCGCGAGCGGATCCGCGTGCCGATCTCTTCGGCGTGCTTCCGGAAGGCGTCGCTCTTGACCTCGCGGAGCACCTCGATCGCCGCGACGCAGGCGAGGGGGTTCCCGCCGAAGGTACCGCCGAGACCGCCCACAGGGACGCTGTCGATCAACTCGGCGCCGCCGGTCACACCGGCGAGCGGCAGCCCGCCGCCGAGCGACTTGCCCGACACGATCAGGTCGGGCTCGACCCCGTAGTGCTCGATCGCCCAGACGGGCCCGGTGCGTCCGACGCCGGCCTGGACCTCGTCGTCCACATAGAGGATCCCGTGCTGCTCGCAGATCTCCTTCAGCCTGCGCGGAAAGTCGACGGGCATGTCCACGAAGCCGCCCTCACCCTGCACCGGCTCGAGAACGATGCAGGCGACGGTGGCCGGATCGACGTCCTGCTTGAACAAGTGGCTCAGGGCTTCGAGCGCGTCGTCGGACGAGACCCCCCGGTAGGGATACGGCGCTGCCGATCGGTAGACCTCGCCCGGGAACGGGCCGAAGCCCTGCTTGTACGGGACGACCTTCGCGGTCATCGCCATCGTCAGGCTCGTACGGCCGTGGAAGGCGTGGTCGAAGACGATCACCGCCGGTCGCCGTGTCGCCGTGCGCGCGATCTTCACCGCGTTCTCGACTGCCTCGGCGCCGGAGTTCACAAGCAGCGACTTCGTCTCCCGGTTGCCCGGCCAGGTCTCGTTGAGCAGCTTGCACACCTCGACGTACGGCTCGTACATGCCGACCATGAAGCACTGATGCAGGTAACGGTCGACCTGCTCGTGGATCGCAGCCGCCGCGAAGCCGTGACCGGTGTTCTGGCAGCCGAGGCCGCCGGCGAAGTCGACGTACTCGCGACCATCGACATCCCAAACCCGTGCGCCTTCCGCTCTCGCGACGACGAGCGGGGTGGTCGCCACGCCGCGCGCGACATAGCGCTCGCGGTCGGCGATGACCCGTTCCGTGGCGGTGGTTTCGTGAACGGCCATCAGGCGTGCTTCAAGTCTCCGAGGATGTCGCCGGCGACTCGCTCGCCTGTCTCGACGCCGCCGTTCAGGTAGCCCTGGAAGTCCTGGGAGGTGTGCTCTCCGCAGAAGTGGCAGTTCCCCTGGCGCGCGTACTCCATTCCGGAGAACTTCGTGTATTGCCCGACCTTCCAGTACGAGTACGAACCTTTCGTCCACGGATATCCGGCCCAGTAGTCGACGGTCACCGAGGCGGCTCTGCCGTCCCAGTGCTGCGAGAGCTTGACTCCGGGGAACTGCGGTGCGAGTTGGCCGAGGAACTGTTGGGCGCGCGCCTGCGGCGTGCCCGAGCCGAAGCTCGCTCCAACCGTTCCTCCGGTGTAGTCGACGAGGATGCCCTTTCCCTGGCCGCCGCCCTGGGCCCGCGTGACCTCCCAGGTGTTCTGGTAGCCGGTGTCCGCGTAGGTGTTGCCATTGTTGCCGGCGCCGTACCAGAAGCGGTCCTTGAACTGGACGTGGAGCTTCGAGTTGGTGCCCATGGGCAGCTCTGTGATCGCCGTCACCTTCAACGGTTCGAAACCGGCCTTCGAGTAACTGACTCCACGCAGCATCGAGAACGGGATGGCGAGAACCGCATGGTCGACCGTCGTCGTTCTGGTCGCGGCGCCGTTCTGGAACGTCAGCGTGAACGTTCCACCGCTGTTCCGCTTGATCGCCGTGAGGACGTGATCGAGCTTGATCTGCCCGGCGAGCCGCTGACCCAATTCCTGTGGCACCTGGTCGTTACCGCCGTTGACATGGTACTTCTCGTTCGAGGGCCCGAAGATCCTGAACTGACCCTGGCCGGAGTAGCCGAGCAGGTAAAGCAGGTTGAGGGCGCTCTGCTCGCTGCATTCGGCGCCGTACTCGATGTTGTACGCGATGTCGAGTACGCGCCCGAGGTTCGAGCCGGCGCCATCCGGAACCGTCTCGTTCAGCCAGTCGATGATCGACATGTGGTCGAGCTCCCACCCCCGTTGCGTGTACGAGTTCCAGAGCGTGGGGTAGCTGGCGGCGGAGACGTCTTTATGCATCTTCTGGTAGATGGCGTTCAGGTCGACGACGAGCTGTGAGTACGGATATTTGCCGCCGTTCACGTAGAAGAAGTCCTCCGTGCCGTTCGGCTGGGCCTGTAGAAGGTTGTCGAGCGTGAACCCAAGCTCTTGCGACAGCTGGCGCATGGCCGTGTGACCCTGGTCGATGAGCTCGCCGCCGTGCTCGGCGATCTGGCCGTCGGCGAAGCTGCGGATCGTCCAGCAGCGGCCGCCGATTCGGTCTGGATTCGCCTCGTAGACCGTGGCGTAGTACCCGGCCTGCTGCAACCGGTAGGCGCACGTCAGGCCGGCGAGACCGGCGCCGACGACGGCAATCTGCGGCTGGCCGGCAGCGTATGCCGCCTTCGCGAAGCGGCCCATGGTGCTTGCCCCCGCAACCGCGGCACCCGCGGCGGCCGTCCGTTTGACCAGCTCGCGTCGGGTCGTCCGGGCCTCCACGACCTCGGCATATGCGTCCTCGATGCGCTGTGCCAGCGGTGTTCTCGCCACTCTCACTCCTCCCCGGAAGGTTTGCGGAGGGAGCATCCAACATTCGCAATGCGAGTTCAAGTTGCGCCTTGCGTTGACCGAATGCGCGGCGCATGGTACGAATCGCCTCGCTTTGCGTAGAACGATCGCTCAGCCTGCCCTGGCCGAGCCTCGCCGAGGCCCGATCAGCGCCCCGCCGCGGATCGACGCGCTGGACCAGGGGATCATCGAGGCTCTCCAGGCGAACGGCCGTGAGTCTTTCCGGGCTATCGCTTCCCGGCTCGGCGTCTCGGAGGCGACGATCCGAGCGCGGTATGCACGTCTGTGCGGCGAGGACATCCTGCAGGTCGTCGGAGTGACGAACCCGCTCGGCCTCGGCTTCGAGCAGGCGCTCGTCGGGGTCAAGACGGCGGGATCCCCGGAGCCCGTTGCCGACGAGATCGCCAGCTGGATCGAGGCGGATTACGTGGTCGTCACGGCGGGCCAGTACGACCTCGTCGTCGAGGTCGTGGCAACAGACCGGCGCGAGCTACTCGAGTTGACCAACCGGATGCGCGCGCTCGACGGTGTCGTCTCCACCGAGACATTTCTGTACCTGCAGATGGTCAAGCAGCTCTACGACTGGGGCACACGAGTTAGGGAGGACAGTTGACGACGACGGCACCTGAGGCGCTGGACCTCCAGCGCGCGGCACGCGACCACCTGTGGCTCCACTTCACACGCATGGGCGGCTACCAGGACGGCGAGGTGCCGATCATCGTCCGCGGCGACGGCTGCTACCTCGAGGACTCAAAAGGCAAGCGCTACCTCGACGCCCTTGCAGGGCTCTTCTCGGTCAACATCGGCTACGGCTTCGGCGAGGAGGTCGGCGAGGCCGCGGCGGCGCAGATGCGCGAGCTGCCGTTCTATACGAACTGGGGTTATGCCCATCCACGCGCCATCGAGCTTGCTTCCGAAGTCGCTTCGCTCACGCCCGGCGACCTGAACCGTCTCTTCTTCGTCTCCGGTGGGTCGGAGGCGGTCGAGTCGGCGTGGAAGCTGGCACGCCAGTACTACACGGCTCGCGGCGATGGCAGGCGGTGGAAGGCGGTCTCGCGCTCCGCGCACCCTTCGAGCCGCTCGTGCCCGAGGTCTTGCACGTCCGCAACACGAACCGCTACCACCGGCCGCCCGAGGAGACCGAGGCGCAGTTCACCGCGTTCCTCCTCGACGAGCTCGAGCAGACGCTCAAGGCGACGGGCGCCGACACCGTCTGCATGGTGATCATGGAGCCCGTGCAGAACGCGGGTGGCGCCTTCACTCCGCCCGAGGGCTACTGGAGAGGCGTGCGCGAGATCTGCGACCGCTACGGCATCCTGCTGTGCGCGGACGAGGTGATTACCGGATTCGGACGCGTGGGCGCGTGGTTCGGCTCGGAGCGCTACGACATCAAGCCGGACCTCATGACGATCGCGAAGGGGCTCTCCTCGTCCTACGGATCGATCGGCGCGGTCGTCGCTTCGGACCGGGTGATGGAGCCGTTCATGAAGGACACGAGCATGTATGCGCACGGCATCACGTTCGGGGGGCATCCGGTGCAATCGGCGATCGCCTTGAAGAACATCGAGATCATGAAGCGTGAGCGCATCGTCGAGCACGTCGCGGAGACGCAGGACACCTTCCGCCAGACGCTCGAGCAGCTCCTCGACCTGCCGATCGTCGGCGACGTACGTGGTACAGGGTTCTTCTATGCCGTCGAGCTCGTGAAGGACAAGGACACGCGCGAGTCGTTCGACCACGAGGAGTGCGAGACGCTCCTGCGCGGCTTCCTCTCACCGCGGCTGTTCGAACGCGGTCTCATCTGCCGGGCCGACGACCGGGGCGATCCGGTCATCCAGATCTCGCCGCCGCTGGTGGCGGGACAGCAGGAGTTCGATCAGATCGTTTCGATTCTCGGCGATGTCCTCGCCGAGGCATGGACGCGTCTGCACGGATGACGGGGGTCGCCGACGTCCGGCTCGTCGATGTGACGAAGCGCTTCGAGGATGTTACGGCCGTCGACCGACTCAGCCTCGAGATCGAGCACGGCAGCTTCTTCGCCTTGCTCGGTCCGTCGGGGTGCGGGAAGACGACCACCCTACGAATGATCGGCGGCTTCGAGCAGCCGACCGAGGGGCAGATCTATCTCGGCAACACCGAGGTGAGCGGTCTGCCGTCCTACAAGCGGGACGTCAACACCGTCTTCCAGTCCTACGCCCTCTTTCCGCATCTGTCCGTCTTCGAGAACGTTGCGTTCGGGCTCCGCCGTCAAGGGGTGCGGGGAGCGACGCTGACCGGACAGGTGAACGAGATCCTCCGGCTCGTCGGGCTGGAGGGAATGGAGAAACGCAAGCCGCGTCAGCTCTCAGGTGGGCAGCAACAGCGTGTCGCGGTTGCGCGGGCACTGGTCAACAAGCCGAAGGTTCTCTTGTTGGACGAGCCTCTCGGCGCCCTCGACCTGAAGTTGCGCAAGCAGATGCAGCTCGAGTTGAAGGGAATCCAGCACGACATCGGCATTACGTTCGTCCACGTCACCCACGATCAGGAAGAAGCCATGACGATGGCCGACCAGATTGCCGTGATGCAGGGCGGACGGATCGAGCAACTCGGCACTCCCTCCGAGCTGTACGAAACGCCCTCGACAGCGTTCGTCGCCGGCTTT
>WNGO01001115.1_pt1 | contig 17187 bp, 18 predicted proteins | sample 5400511 | NCBI WGS metagenome assembly WNGO01 (sample SAMN13153380, study PRJNA577476) | soil metagenome | isolation source: 20 cm soil or saprolite under Garry oak tree replicate 2 | place: USA:California | collected 2016-06-15 | reverse complement strand
ATCATCGCCGTGATGACGAGGGCGAACACGAGGAAGCCGGCCAGGATCGACAGCGGCACGCCGACGAAATAGACCTGCATCTGCGGCATCAGCCGCGCCAGCACGCCGAGCCCGATATTGAAGACCAGGCCGAACACCAGAAATGGCGCCGAAAGCTGCATGCCGATCTTGAACGCGGCGGCGAAGGCGCGGGTGGCGAGCGCCGCGATATCGCCGCTCGGCATCAGCTGGCCCGGCGAAAAAATCGAGTAGCTGTCGTTGAGCGCGGCGATGACGAGGTGATGGCTGTCGGTTGCAAACAATAGCGTCACACCGAGGATGGTGAGAAAATTTCCGATCAATATGCCCTGCTGGCCCTGGGTCGGATCGACCGCAGTGACGAAGCCGAGGCCGAGCTGCTGGGCGATCACCGAGCCTGCGACCTGCAGCGCCGCGAGCGTCACCCGCGCGGTGGCGCCGAGCACGATACCGATGACGATCTCGTGGACCATCAATACCAATAGCGGCGCCAGCGACTGCAGGTCGATCTGATAGGCGGCGCGATGCAGCGGCAAGATCACCAGCGTCAGCACCAGCGCGATCGCCAGCTTGATGCGAACCGGAATGTTGGACTCGCCCAATCCCGGCAACAGCATCACCATCGCGCCGATGCGGGCGAATACCAGCATGAAGGCGGCGGCGAGCGCGGGCAGCAATGAAATATCGACGCGCATTTCTCACGCATAGTGCCATTAACCGCCGATGATTCGCGACGATATCCGCATCATCTGCCCGTGCAGTGAGTCCGCCATGAATGGCAATGCCAGCAACAGGGTCACGAAGATCGCCAAAATCTTTGGCACGAACACCAGGGTCTGTTCCTGGATCTGCGTCAACGCCTGAAACAGCGACACCACGACGCCGACCACGAGACCGACGATCATCAGCGGCGACGACACCACGATGATGGTCCAGATCGCATCCCGCGCCACATCGAGGGTTTCAGGTCCGGTCATTTTGTCTCGCTCGCTGAACTCACCTTGTCATTCCGGGGCGATGCGAAGCATCGAACCCGGAATCTCGAGATTCCGGGTCTGGTCCTTCGGACCATCCCGGAATGACGGCGTTCCGAAATCAAATCGGCATCTTCATGATGTCCTCGTAGGACTGGATGACCCGATCGCGCACCGATACCAGCGTCGAGACTGCGACGTCGGTCTCCGCCACCGCCGTCACCACGTCCATCACATTGGCCTTGCCCGACGCCATCGCGACGGTCTGTGCATCGGATTTTTTTCCCGCCTCCAGCACGCTTCCGATCGCGTCCTTGAGCACCGCGCCGAACGACGGCCCGCCCGCTTCGGAACCCTTGCCGGCGCCGCCGGTGTCCAGGATGCGGGCAAGGTTGGCGTAGGCATTTGCAGCGACTGTGGGTGAAGCCATGGCGTAAAGCTTTCCTGTTCAGGCCTTGAGGATGTCGAGGGTTCGTTGAATCATGCGCCGTGTCGCGCTGATGATGTTGAGGTTCGCTTCATAGGATCGCTGCGCGTCGCGCATGTCGGTCATTTCAATCAACGGGTTGACGTTGGGATATTTGACGTTGCCGGCGATGTCCGCCGCCGGATTGGAGGGCTCGTGCTTGACGCGAAACGCCGAGCTGTCGGGCCTTACCTTGCCGAGCGCGACCACCTTGGCATCCAGCGTGCGATCGAGTTCGGAGGTAAATGTCGGGACCTTGCGGCGGTAGGGATCGCCGCCGGCGGTCGGTGCCGTGGAATCCGCGTTGGCGATATTCTCCGAGATCACCCGCATCCGCCCGGCTTGGGCACGCAGCCCTGAGGTCGCGATGCTCATCGAGCGGGCGAAATCCCCTCCATCGCTTGCCATGATGTTTTCCTCCTGCCTTTAGCCGGCCTCAGCCCTTGCCGATCGCGGTTTTGAGAAGATGCAGGCTCTTGCTGTAGAGCGAGGTCACCGCCGCGTAGTCCATCTGGTTGGCGGAAACCTTGAGCATCTCGTCCTCGAGATTGACGGCGTTGCCGGCGGGCCTGGTCTGGAAGCTTGCCTTGCGATCCAGCGCGAAGCTTTGTCCGACACCGGACGGAGCAATATGGCCGGTCGCGGTGCGCATCATCGCCAGCGATCCCACCGATCCGGCGCTGGCGGTTGTCGAATCGAATTTCGGCTGGACCAGATCGCGCGGCTTGAAATTCGGCGTGTCGGAATTGGAGACGTTCTCGGAGAGCAGGCGCTGACGCTCCTGATGCCACTGCATCTTGGTCCGCAACGCCGACAACATGGGAAGATCGTTGATGGACATCGCTGCCGCCCTTCACGCCTCCCGGCACGATGCCCTGAGGTAGGCAGAATTTGCCGCGTGTATGGTTAACAGCGGGTTAAGATGCGCCGGCGGCGAGCCAGAGTATCCGGAGCCGGTTTCATCGATCTGCGCGTATTTTCGCCACGAATGCTGCGTTAACCAACCAAGTCGCTGAAGTTGGAAGCCCGAAGAAGTTGTTTTGGTTCAGCCGATTCATAGGTTATTAAGATAACGGGCGGCAGTTTCTGCCGCGGGCAATTAAGAGATTAGGGCCAATCTCGGGCTTCACTCACCGTTTGTTGCGCCGTTTCCGACCCGGCTTCAAACGAGAGACTTGAAGAAAACGCTATTTGCCGGGGACAAAGCATGCAGGCACTGACATTTTTCTTCGCATTCGTGGCGGTTCTGGCGCTGATCGGGGTGGCCGCCTGGCTGGTTCGCCGATTCGCCGGCAATCGCCTCGGTGCCAACCCCAACCGCGGACGGATGCCGCGCCTGGCCGTGATCGATGCCGCCGCGGTCGATGGGCGCCGGCGGCTGGTGCTGGTACGGCGCGACAACATCGAACATCTGCTGATGATCGGCGGCCCGACCGACATCGTCGTGGAACCCAATATTGTGCGCGCGACGCCGGCACGGGATCAGATAGCGCAACGCCCTGTTGCCGGAGCCGAACCAGCACCCCGGCTTCCGCCGCTGGCCGACTCCGGCTGGAACGAGGGCGATGGCGCAAGAGCCGATTCAAGGTCGAGCGGGTTCGATCAGGTCGAACCGCAAATGCCGGAACCGCCGCCGCGCCCGATGCGGCCCTCTTTTGCCGACGAAGTGCGCCGCCCGATGCCGGGGCTGTCGGAACGGCGCAGCGAGCCCTTGCGTAGCGATCCGCTGGCAGGTTTTACCCCGGAGCCATTGGGCGGCCGCCCCGAGCCCCGCCCCGAGCTTCGTCCCGAACCGATGCCGTCGCGCGTCACATCGCGCAACGAGCCGCTGATACCGCGCCCGCCGCGTCCGGGCGAAGCGCCAAAGGTGCCCCCGGTTCGCGCGGCGGAACGTCCCGCCGCGCCACCGCCGCCTCCGCCTTCCCCGCCGTCCCCTGCGCTGTCGGCCGCCGACCAAAACCTCGCCGAAATGGCGCAACGCCTTGAAGCCGCGCTGCGCCGGCCGGCCAGCGATGCCACCGAGCCCCGGGTCGGCGCTCCGCCCGTGGCGCCGGAGCCGCCGCCGAGCCGCGGCGCGCCACCCCGCAGCGAGCCGTCGACGGCGCCGCCGGAAACTCCGCCTTCGCAAAAGAGCGGTTTTGAAAATCTCGAAGACGAGATGGCGTCATTGTTGGGCCGCCCAAAGACCCCTTCGTGAGGCCGGCGGCATTTCCGCGTAGAGTTTTATATCTTGCCACCCTGATAGCCGCCGGATCGCTGGCGGATCCCGCGCTCGCGCAAGACATCAGCATCAATTTCGGCCAGGGCAATGGCGGCGTCACCGAGCGCGCGATCCAGCTGATCGCGCTTTTGACGGTGCTGTCGATCGCGCCGTCGATCCTGATCATGATGACGTCGTTCACCCGGATCGTCGTGGTGCTGTCGCTGCTGCGCACCGCCCTGGGCACCGCGACCGCGCCGCCGAATTCCGTCATCATCGCACTGGCCGTATTTCTGACCGCGTTCGTGATGGGCCCGGTGCTGCAGAGATCCTACGACGACGGCATCAAGCCGCTGGTCGCCAACCAGATCGGCGTCGAGGACGCGCTACAGCGCGCTTCGGTGCCGCTGCGCGGCTTCATGCAAAAAAACGTGCGCGAAAAGGACTTGAAACTGTTCATGGATCTTTCCGGCGAAGCCCCGCCGGCGACGCCCGAAGACTTGTCGCTCCGCATCCTGGTGCCGGCGTTCATGATCTCCGAATTGAAACGCGCCTTCGAGATCGGCTTCCTGTTGTTCCTGCCGTTCCTGATCATCGACCTCGTGGTCGCTTCGGTGCTGATGTCGATGGGCATGATGATGCTTCCGCCGATCGTGGTGTCGCTGCCGTTCAAGCTGATCTTCTTCGTGCTGGTCGACGGCTGGTCGCTGGTGGCGGGAAGCCTGGTGCAGAGCTATGGGGGGTAGCTGCCGATTTTGGCCGCGTTGAAGTTTACCGAATGCGGTTCGCATGAATTGAAGGGCCTTGCCGACCAATGGGACGGCCAGCATCGTCTCAGCCGACCGGATCGTCTTCAATATCAAGGGAAACGACTATCGTTTGGTCGTGGCCACGGACTTCGACAAGGGTATCGTGTGGATCAAATGGATCGGCACGCATAAGGACTACGACAAGATTAATGTGAAAGAGGTGCAGCATGGCGGGTGAGGTGAAGCCGATTCGAACCAAGCGGGATTATGAGGCCGCGCTCAAGGAAGTTGAGCGCCTCTGGAGCGCGAAGGCGGGAACGCGCGACGGCGACCGTCTCGATGTGCTCGCACGCTCATCGATGCCTATGAGGCTGAACATTGTCCGATGGACCCACCCGACCCCATCGAGGCGATCAAATTCCGTATGGAGCAGCAAGGTCTCACCCGGCGGGACCTGGAGGAGATCATTGGTACGCGCACCCGCATCGCCGAGGTTTTGAACAGGAAAAGAGGATTGTCGGTGGGGATGATCCGGCGTTTGCATGAACGCTTGGGAATCTCGGCAGAAGTGCTGATCCGGCCGAGCCGAAAGAACGCGGCGTGAGAAGCGACTTGTGCTGGTAGTCAGCCGGACCGCGGGTTGAATCGTCCGGACATGGGCGACAATCGGCGGGAGGCTTGGTGCGAAGCTATGGTGGGTGGCTGCCGATTTTTCGCGCCGCCGCATTGCGCATTGTCTGCTATTCCTTCCAGTTTCCTCTTCCGAAGAGGCCATGCGCCCGGATCGCGATTGCGCCAAAATTGGCCGGCCTGGATTGAAGCGGGATATAATTGATCTAGTTCAAAGATAGCAGGGACGAACCGGGCACTCCTTAAATGGATCGGTATCCAGGAGGTCAATTCCCGTATTCGGCGTTCTTCTGGCCCGCGCTCGCCGCCGCGTCAGCCGGCGAACTTGCGTCGTCCTGGGGCGCGCTTTTTCTCGGATTCTCGCGCGATGCTGATGGCGGCCAAACCCCGCAGGAACCGGAAGGAGCCACGCCAGGCAAGATTGCGCTCGAGCTGCAGGCAGTCCGGCTGCGTGACTTTACAGTGGCCCAAGGCGGCGTCCCCACCCTACTCTGCACGCCGCTTGCGCTGCATGGAGCCGCTATTGCCGATCTTGCCGCCGGACATAGTCTCGTTGCCGCGCTCCGAGATGCTGGAATGGGACAACTGTTCATGACCGACTGGCGCTCGGCCAGCGCGGAAATGCGATTCCTCGGAATTGATGAATATCTTGCCGATCTCAATGTCCTTGTCGATCATCTCGGTGGCCTGGTCGATCTGATAGGGCTTTGCCAGGGAGGCTGGCTATCGCTGGTCTATGCCGGACGATTCCCGGCCAAGGTCCGCAAGCTCGTGATGGCCGGCGCGCCGGTCGATATTGCGGCTCGGCAATCCCGATTGTCGGCGATGGCCGAGGCTACTCCCCTGATCATGTTTCAGAGCCTGGTTAATCTCGGCGATGGTCGCGTGATCGGCCGCAATATCGCAAAGTTCTGGGGAAACGACACTGACGCAAACGCTATTCGCGAATCCTTGCAGGCAGTCCAGCCGATCGGCTCGTCGGAATTCACGCAGCTCGAAGCAACCTTCAAGAACTGGAATTCCTGGACCATCGATCTTCCGGGGACGTACTACCTGGAAGTGATCGAGAAACTTTACAGGCGCAACGAACTCGCCAGCGGAAGCTTGGTCGCGCTGGGGCAAAAGATCGACCTCTCGCGCCTGCGGCTTCCAATGTATCTTCTTGCCGGCGGCGCCGACGAAGTGGTTGCTCCGGAACAATTGCTGGCAGCGGAACGGCTGGTGAGGTCGCCGCCGGAATCTATCCGCCACGAGATCGCGCCGTGTAATCATCTCGGTCTGTTTATGGGAAGGCGGACGCTTGAAGAAAATTGGCCGAGGATTGTGCGTTGGATGAAGGAAGCCGATTGAATCATCCCGGCAGCCTCGGGTCATGGCCCTTTTCGGATATCGCGCGAGGTCGGATTTCAGCTATTGCACGACGTCAAGTTTGACCTTGGCAACACCTCCTCCAACCATTCCCAGCGTTTCGGCCGCGGCATAGGAGACGTCGACAACCCGGCCGGGAACGAACGGACCGCGGTCATTGACCCGGACGGTCACGGACCGCCCCGTCGTGACGTTTGTCACGCGCAACCGGGTGCCGAACGGCAACGTGCGATGAGCGGCGGTCAATTCCTGCGTATCGAACTTTTCGCCGTTCGCGGTCTGTGTTCCTTCTGTGTAGAAGCTGGCAAGTCCATGCGACGCGACGTGCGTCTCGGCTGCATTCTTGTTCGGCGCGAACGGGGTATGCTTTTTCGTGACCGCCACGCGCCGGTTCACTACGAATGATGTCTTTCGGTTGTGTTCAAGCGACGCCTGCCGACTGGCGAGGGGTGGTTCGGAGATTCTGCTAACCACAGAGGACTGGGCGCAGGCCGCAAGCGAAGCCGCGGCCAGAGCGACGGCAAACAGCTGAATGACATTCCGCGTACCGGCGGGCGAGACCGAGGGCGCATCAAGATGAATACGGTTCGCTTCGATGTCGACGTATGAAGTTCTGGCACAGCTGATGGAAGACATGTCGTACCCCCAACCTACCGAAATCCGACAGGCTATAAGGGCGGAACCCAATAAGGGCAGAACCATGGCCAGGCACGACGTCCATCATGCGATTTCATTTCAGTGTTGTCATTGTGCCACAACTCGCGGCAGTCGCCCGGCCGCTTGTTGGCACCAGATGCGGCGGCTCGACGAGACAAAACGCGACATCGTGGTCAATCGTTTCGAGATGTGCCGCACGAGATGTGAGACTGCTTGCGTATTCCGCCGTCATGGCCGGGCTCGGGGCATGAGGAACCAGCGCTGCGACGCCGCCGGCGGGCGCGCTGATCGTCGACCACGGAAAGTGACATCAACGAAGCTTCGATGCGTCCGCTTGTTGCAGCGGATGCGCGAGGGTGAATGCATCGATCTGCATGCAAGCTTCAAAAATCTTCCGCACGGTCGGGTACGGCTCAAGGTCGCAACCGTAAAGCATCATCGCGCTCGTCAGATGCGGTACCAGACAGATATCGGCAATGGTGGGCGCATCGCCGCAGCAAAACCGTCCTGTTCGCGGATCATTCGAGAGCATATTTTCGATTGTGCGGGTCCCGGAGTCCAGCCAATGCTGTAGCCACTCCATCCGTATTTCATCGTCAAGGCCCAGTTTCTGCTCGAGATACTTGCGCACTCGCGGCACCACAAACGGATGCGCATCGACTGCCACCACCTGCGCAAGTGCACGCACATGGGCGCGTGCATGTGCATCCGTCGGCAACAGCGGTTGCTCCGGATACTGCTCCTCGAGATATTCGAGGATCGCAAGCGATTGCCTAAGTGGCGGACCTTCGCCGTCGATCAATGTGGGTAAAACCATTTCCGGATTGACGAGCCGATAAGGCGCCGTGAGATGGTCATCTTTTGAGAGGTCGATAAAGACCATCTCGGCCTTGAGCCCTTTCAGGTGCAGCGCGATCCGCACGCGGAACGACGCTTGCGAACGCCACCAGGTATAGAGTGTCATCGGTGTGGTTGTCATAACGTGACCTCGGCATCGTTAGACTATACCGGCCGGCAAAGGTGGGGAATGAGGCTTAACAGAGCCATTTCGCGAATGTCGTGCAATTGCCGTTTCGCGACCTCGTGCGACCTTGAACGTGGAAATCCTCATCCGTCTCGTGCACGGCTGCCGGGTGGCCGGAAAGCCGCGCATTAACCAACCGTTAACCACGCCCGACCATCCTTAACTATTCGAAAAATAGCGAGTCCAAAGATCGATCGCGGGGGCTGCTACATGATTGCTGACAGCAATAGCAACATCGCCTGGCACAGGGTTCAGCTCAAGAAGAACCGTGAGGCGGTGAAGGCCTTGGAAACGGTTCGGTTTACGATCGGCGAGATGGCCGGCTCGAGCGGCCAGACCCAAAAAGCCATAGCCACCCTGAAGCGGAAGATTGCGGAATCCGAGCGATGCATCGCTGCCCATGAGCGGCGAACCAAGCGGCCGGTCGCGACCGACCTTCAAAGCCTCTCCACGGTGAGTTGGAGCAGCTGGAACGCGCGGGACGTCGGCCGGCGCTGACGGCGACTGACCTGTGGCATGCGTTCTCGCTTCGGCGTGCATCCTGACTCCGCCGGATTCGGTTCGGCCTGGCCCCACCTCGTTAAGATTCCGTTTAGCCGCAGGCATGATTATTCGGTAATCGCAAGAGGGTCAGATCATGCAAGACCAGCAGCACAATCCCCCTGGCCAGATTGAGCCGATAGCGGATGCGGCCGTCGGCCAGCTGGGGGAGGACCCGACGCAGCCTGCCAGCATCTGCCCACTGGATTTTTCCAGTCGCAGTCGAGACGACGTCTTGATATCGGCCAACGGGGATGGCGGACGCCGACGCAACGCCTGGCTTGCGGCAGCCGCTTTCGTCGCCGTGTTTGGACTGGGATGGGCCGGCGGCGCAAACTGGTATCGTTTTTCAAATATTGATGCGGCCTCCAGCCCAGCGACGCATAAGGTCACGTATTTGCGTCGTAATCCCGACGCCGAAACAAAGTCAGCCGGCAAGACCGACGGCCTTGGTCGCAAGACACCATTAACGACGGGTTCGGCGGGCACGCCCGTGGTCGCCGCATCCTCGCGCGCAGCTTCGATCGTGCAGGCAAACACCTCAGCGCCCGGAGCCTTGGTCCCGCCGCGCGAGACGATGGTGGCGGTACCCGAGACCAGGCCAACGACTATTGAAGGTTGGACAGTGCGTGAGGTGCGCGGCGCCGCGGCAATTCTCGAGGGCCCCGACGGCGTTTGGACGGTGACACGCGGGGATACGGTGCCGGGTGTGGGCCGCATCGATTCGATCGTGCGTTGGGGCAACCGTTGGATCGTAGCAACGGCTGGCGGATTGATCGCCGCGCAATAAACAACCAGTCCCGGAAATCGGATGAGCCGCGGCGTGCTACAAGGCCCGGCCTGTTTAGCGCGCCGTCGTCCATGTTGATTTTCTTGCTGGATGCTTGCATTCGCCCAACAGATCCGCCCCTTTCAGCTTATGATGAGTCTGTCCTCGCGTTTCTTGGCAGGCAGTGATGCCATAAAGCTACGCAGCTTTACCAGCACGCCGATTAAAGATCTCCGCCCATAACGGTCAGGATGCTGGTTCGAGCTGGCCGGCGCCCGCCATTCGAAGCCCAATTTGACTCCATATTCTGTATTTGATACTATAATAAATGTAGTACACGAGCCTGCTCACTGAAATAATTGATGCTGAGGACTGACGAGACGATTCTTCAAGAATGAGCCATCTGCACTACCCGCAGTTTTGCGCGCTCGCCCGTGCTGCGGAGCTCATTGGCGAGCGCTGGACGTTGCTGATCATCAGAGAGCTTCTGCTTGGGCCGAAGCGGTTTGGCGATCTTCAGGAGCGCCTTGACGGCATGAGCCCGACCTTGCTGACAGCGCGCCTTGCGGCCTTGATCGACAGCAATGTGGTTCGCCGCATCACCTTGCCGAGGCCGGTGAATGCACAGCTCTATGAACTGACCGATATCGGTCGCGAGATTCAACCGGCAATCCGGGAATTGATCCGCTGGGGAGGTCGCTTTCTGTTTCCGCCGGTGCCCGGGGACGCGTTCGAGCCGGATTGGGTCCTGCTTGGCCTTGATGCGATCGCGAAACGCACACCGGTCGCCAAAGTCAGCGTTGGCCTTGTCGTAACCCATGGAAGGAAATCTGCGGAGTTTACGGTTACAGGCGGCGACAGCGGAACAGCCATCCATAAGGGCATGGCCGACTGCAAGGCGACCCTGGAGGCGCCGTTCGACACCGTGCTCCAGATCGTAGGTAGGAACCTGTCGCTTGAGGATGCAACGGCAGCGAAACGCGCCAGGGTCAGCGGCTCGGCAACCCTTGTTCGCAAGTTGCCGCAACTGTTCGACCTGGCGGAACGCAGGCGTGGGGTGACGGCAGCGACGTAAGCGGGAATGCGTCGGAGATCATTTGGAGAATCCCGGGACTGTGCCTCAACAAGATCGAGGAGAAGATCATGAAGAAGTTTGTTTTGCTGCACTACGGATTTGAAAAGCCCACGCCAGAAATCATGACAGCCTGGGGTAAGTGGTTCGAGGCGATGAAAGACAATATCATCGACATGGGGGGTCATTTCAGCCGTGGTCGAGAAATCTCGAAAGCCGGAACCAGGGAGTTGCCGTTGGGACCCGAATCGATCACCGGCTTCACGATCGTGAGCGCCGGCAGCCTTGAACACGCAGAGAAGATGGCACAAAGCAATCCCTTCATATCGAGCATCAGGGTCTATGAGGTGATGTCCAAGTAGATTTGTCCAGCCGGTCAACTGACGCGTGAGGTCTCGGGGCGCCAGCCTGGGGAACTCTTGCAAGGCGGTAGCATTATCCTGAAACCGCCGCTGCGGCGGCTGCGAAGGGAGGAGACCCAATGAAGCGCTCAATGTTGATCGGCTTTGCCGCCTGTGCATTTGTGGCAATGTCGGCATTCTCTGTGTCAGCTATGCCGATTGCTCCGGCACACCCGGTCATCGACGGAACCGACAGTTCTGTGATTCTCGCCAAATTTGGCCACGGTCACGGTCATGCCTGGGGCAGAGGGTTTGGCCGCGCGTACGGATGGAGCCGAGGGCGAAAAGTCGGCTGGCGTGGCCACGGCTGCCCCCCTGGTCTTTGGAAGCAAAGCCGCTGCTGAGCTGACTCGATCCTGAGAAACGGCCCTGAGCGTTCGCCGGGACGAGCACGCCAGGCCCGTCCGACAAGGCGTTTATCTAGGGACGCTTCCGAGCGGAATCGCTGAACGCGCACTGGTTCCAGACGCTTGACGATGCCGACCAAAACTGGAGGATGAAACCAGGGCTCGGGTCAAAAAGGCTTGCTGAAGTATGCTGCTAATCAGAGCCAAGGTAAGGAAAAGCAAAATTCAAGGAGTTGGATTATTTGCCGCTCAGTTTGTTTCAAAAGGAACTAAGACCTGGAAACTAAATCCAAAAGTTGACTTGGTTATAACAGCCTCAGAGTATAAAAAGTTACCAAAGATTTTTCGCAAGAACATTGACCATCATATCTACCGATGCAGGTTTACAAAAAAATGGATATTCTGTACCGATGATGCGAGGTTTATGAACCATTCATCCAAGCCCAACATTCAGACTGTTCGAGGAATGTATGATGTTTCACTACGAGATATAAAAAAGGGGGAAGAGTTAACTGTAGACTATGATGTGTTTGAGTAATGCGACAATTTCAATTGCGTCGATCGAAAATGCTACATTGCGAGCGACCCGGCGCTCGGAACATTAGGGGATGAAGAGAACGCGTTGCTGTCCGCCTCGGCGACGGCGTGATCGACCGCAAGATTTACAAGCACGTTCTGATCGCCCCCGTAGCAATTTGCGGGACTTACCTCGAAGAGTGGCGCCGTCAGCATTTGCCGCGGCCGTTCAGCGATAATCGTTTCCAATAGAGTGCAAACCTCCCCTCACGGCCACATGCCCCGCTTTGTGGCCGCGTTCAATCAGGGGCTAAAGCAAGTTCGTCTTATTGAAGGCTGTTTGCCGCCAGGGCAACGCACCCGCGACTTGTCTAACGGGCGGGCTTATAGACCTTGGCGACCGCGTCGGCCTTCTTCATGCCAGCTACCGCCTCGGCTCCGGTCATCAACACAGTCGTCTTGGCGGACTTGACGGCGCCTCCTGCGGCGATGGCCAGCGCGATGGCCGCCATGGCCTCATTGTTCGGGACATCGGCGATGATGAAGAGATCGTACTCGCCGAAGCAATACCAGCCGCCAACGAGCTTGCCCCCGACGGCCTCGCAGGCAGCGCGGCCCACGGCTTCAACTCGGTTCTCCGGCTTCTTGAGCTGGGCGGCTAGGGATTCTGCAGTATAGGCTGCCTGATACATGTAAAGCGGCATGTTCCATCTCCCTGGTTGTCGTGCAGCCTTGGGAAGCAGGGACTGGTTGCTGCCGTTCTCTTCACGGCCACCACCACTTCCGGCTGCACCGCAATCGGTACTGTGCGCGTTTCCTTTCCTCTGGTCAAATTTCGCCGAGGCGAAGCGCGTTGGCATGGAAAGCCCAGGCTTGCTCGCCTCCTCGTCCGTACCCGGCCCCTCATCGCCGAAAATAATCTGGCGGCTCGCCAGGAACAGATCACCCCACGCCATCGAACTGGCGGACCTGAAATCGATCTATTCCCAAATCCCAAACGCAATTGAGTTCAAAAATCAGCGGCTTATTTTCAGAGACGTCGGTATATTGTTCATTCGACGCTCAGCTTGCGCACGATAGGGTCACTTTATAGCAATAAGCCTGCAAGGAATTATTAGAGTGGCACGAATGTCTGCGAGCAACCGGAGCGAGGCCGCGCCCCTCAAGACAACCAGTTCTTCCGTTTTAATCATTCCGATCTATACCACGGCGATCTTCCTCAGTGCGGCATTGCTGTTCGCCGTGCAGCCCATGTTCACGAAAATGGTGTTACCGCGGTTCGGCGGCTCCCCATCGGTATGGTCGGTGGCCATGGTGTTCTTTCAAGGCATCCTGCTGCTCGGTTACGCCTATGCCGATATCCTGACCCGCTTTGTACGTGGTCCGCTCGCCTTGCTCATCCACCTTGCGGTGATGCTGGGTGGAGCTGTTTTTCTCCCGGTTGCCATTGCCAAAGGCTGGGGCTTGCCGCCACCCGACCGCGAGCAATTGTTTTTGCTCGGCCTGTTCAGTTTTTCCATCGGCTTTCCCTTCTTCGCGCTGTCCGCCAACGGGCCGCTGCTGCAAGCCTGGTTCGCCCGCTCCGGTCTTGCACAGGCTGAAAATCCCTATTTTCTTTATGCGGCCAGCAATATCGGAAGCCTTCTGGCATTATTCGCCTACCCGTTCGCTGCCGAACCATTTTCAACACTCAGCTTCCAGGGCAGCATCTGGCGCTCCGGCTATTACCTGCTTATCGCGCTGATCGCATTGTGCGGAGCTTTGGTGTTCTTCCGCCGCGAAGGCGAGGCCGTTTTGCCGAGGGCGCAGTCGACAGAGGCCGCCCCGGTGTTTGGCCGCATGGCCTATTGGGTGGCGCTCGCCTTCGTGCCGTCAGCATTGATGATCGCGGCAACAACTCACATCACGGCAGATGTCGCTGCCGCGCCATTTCTTTGGGTGCTTCCGCTATCGCTCTACCTGATCAGCTTCATTTTGGTGTTCAGCCAGCGCAGGTTTGTCCGGGAAGCCACCTGGATCAAGCTCCAGCCGTTCCTGCTGGCTCTGCTCGTGCTGACGCTCGCGCTCGATATCCGCACCTGGCTGACCGTCGATGTTGCGCTCCATTTGCTGACGTTCTTCGTCACGGCGATGATATGCCACGGCTTGATGGCCGCCACGCGTCCGCAGGCTGCCTATCTCACGCGGTTCTATTTCTGCATGTCGCTGGGCGGCGTGCTCGGTGGAATTTTTTCAGGTCTGATCGCGCCCCGGATCTTTTCATGGACCGCCGAATACCCGCTTCTGGTGGTTGCAGCGGCGCTGGCGCGGCCCGGGCTCGGCTGGCCGAAGCAAAAGGAAGCCCGGCTTCTTGTCATGCTTGTTGCGCTTGTTGTGATCGTCGCGCTGCCCGGGCTGCATCAGGGTTTTTCCGTCATTCCACCCTATAACTGGATTGTCTGGGGTGCCGTGGTTGCACTGGTCGCGTGCACAGTTGCGGTCCGTAACTTTCCATTGCGGCTGGCCGTGCTGTTTGCCGCCGTCTTCGTGGTTACTCGAACTTACCCGCCGAATGCGAGGAACCTGGAAACCGCACGTAGTTTCTTTGGCGTCCACAAGATCGAGGTGACGCCGGACGGCCGCTTCCGCGTGCTGCGCCATGGCATGGAATTGCACGGAGCGCAGCGATTGACCACCGACGACGGCAGGCCGGTCACAGGCCGGCCGCAACTGTCGACCTACTATCATCCCGATTCCGCCATCGCGGAAGCGATCGACGCTGTGCAGGACAAGAAGAAAGGGCCCATTCACGCCGCGGTCATCGGCCTTGGCGCCGGCTCGATTGCCTGCCTGATGAAGCCGGACGACCATCTCGATTATTATGAAATCGACGCCGAGGTCATCCGTATCGCCCGGGATACCCGACGCTTTACCTTCCTGCGGGACTGCAAACCGGACGCGAATATCATCCTCGGCGATGCACGGCTGACGATCGCCGATGCAACGGATGCACGTTATGATGCGATCGTCGTTGACGCCTTCTCATCGGATTCGATACCGGTTCATCTGCTGACCCGGGAGGCGCTGCGAATTTATCTGTCGCGGCTCAATCCCGGTGGCATCATCATCACCCACATCTCCAACAATCACCTCGACTTGAGAGAGGTGGTAACCGCGACAGCCGCGAGCGAAAAACTGGTCGCGAGGCTGTATGACGAAGACGAAGTTTCCGGTGCCGACCCGATGATCAAGTTTTCGACCGTGATGATCCTGGCGAGGAACGACGACGATTTTGGCCTGTTGAAAGATTGGGAATTGCAAACGCCGGCGCCGGGCGAACATCCCTGGAGTGACGATTTTTCCAACCTGTTGGGGCCGCTCATTGCCAAGTTTAGGGATGGCGATTGAGAAGGATCATGTCCGTCCTCCCGATCCGGCAGGGGAGCCTGCCGTGCGCGGCAAAATGATCCGGAATTCCGTGAACTCGCCCGGTTGCGTCTCGACCTCGATAGAGCCGCCGTGTTGTTTAACGATGATGTCGTAGCTCAGCGAGAGGCCAAGGCCGGTTCCCTCGCCGGCGGGTTTTGTCGTAAAGAAAGGATCGAACATCTTTTCCTTCACCTCGGGCGAAATGCCGGTGCCGTTGTCGCGGATTCGAATTTCGATGCGGTCACCGAGGTTTTTGGTCGCGGCAACGACGGTGGGCTCGTAGCCTGCACCGGCTTGCGCCTTGCGCTTGGTCGCCGCGTAGAAGCCGTTCGAGATCAGGTTAAGCAGCACCCGCGTAATCTCTTGCGGAAAAAGAACGGCCTCGCCCGCGGCCGGGTCAAGAGAGCGCTCCAACGTGACATTGAATCCCGCTTTCTCGGCCCGCGCTCCGTGATAGGCCAGATTGAGGCTTTCCTCGACGAGAGCGTTGATGTCGGCACGCCGGTGCTCTCCCGATCCATGGCGCGAGTGCAGCAGCATGTTTCTGACGATGCCATCGGCGCGCTTGCCGTGCTGCACGATCTTTTCGAGGTTGCCTCGTAATGTATCGGTGATCTCGCCAATCTCGGCCCGCAGCTTGCCGTCAACAGAGGCGCCGCCAAGTGCGTCCTGCAATTCGCCAATCAGCTCGGCGGAGACCGCGGAGAAATTGTTGACGAAATTAAGCGGGTTCTTGATCTCGTGCGCTATTCCGGCCGTGAGCTGGCCGAGCGATGCCATCTTTTCGGCCTGGATCAGATTAGCCTGCGCCGCCTTCAGCTCGCGCAGCGCCGCCTCGGCGGCGTCGCGCGCGCTGCGGATCTCGGCGTCGGCGCGCCGCCGTTCGCGTTCGAGATGGTCCCGCTCGATCAGACTGTCGCGCAACATGCCAAGCGTTTTCGTCATCGCGCCGATCTCATGGGCGCTTGCCTGCGGTATCTCGACGTACAACTCGCCGCGCGTAATCGCCGCCATGCTTCCTTCCAGCCGCTTTAGCGGGACGGTGATCGAGCGCACGATAAAAGCGGTCAGGCCGAGCGCGACCGCCAGGGCAACCATGCCGCCGATGATCGAGAGGTTGACCACACGCTCAGCCTGGCGCGCCGACGCATCGCGCCCAGCCAGGGCCTGCTGCTCGACCCGAGCTACAACCTTGTCGATCTCGTCATCGATATTGAGGATGCGGCTTCGCGCCTGTGCCAGCAGCGCGTTGCCCTCGGCACTGTCGTCGCCCGAGTAAGCCTCGCCCGCGCGACGCGCCAACTCTGTCAGGGTATCGACTTCGCGTCCGATGGCGGCGACCCCCTCAGAATGGAATGCGGCAATCGCCTTCAGATCCTCATCGAGACGCGCCTTGGCAGCGGCGGCATTTTGTTGGGAGCTGGCGAGCTGCGTGATGGCCAAGTCGGTCAGCCAATACTTCAGATCGCCGAAGTGCTTGCTCGCCGTGGTGGCGGTGCGGACAATGGAGACCAGCCGCGCTTGTTCGGCAAGTCCTTGCGAGTGGCGCATCAGTTCTCGTATCAGCAGCGCGGAAGACACGGCGAGGATCGCAAGCAACAGGACCGAGAGGAAGATCAGCCGTGCGCGGATCGATACATGCGACATCGAGCTTGTCCCAAGTTTGCATTTGCGCCTGCGGCTACATGACAAGCGGCTCTCACGCCGCGCCGGATGCGAGGGACCCCGGCAACGAGCAGACTCTCGGAAGCCACGTTGCCCCTGCACGGGTCCGCCGATCCGGAGCCTCTAACTTTATGCCATGCCTTTCTCCAACCAACAAAGGACGTTCAGCTGGGTCAACCTTGAAATGACAAGATATCGGCATGTAGTATGATCTACGGCGTTTCGTGGTGGTTGGCACGGTGGGAGGGCGATCATGAGCACCACAATCTCTCGGCGAGTCCTCGTTATTGCCGCCTCCCTGATCGGAGTCGCCTGGACCGGGCTGGCGCGGGCCGACTCCTTCAAGTTTCCGTTGACCGGCGAGCAATGCGTGCCGCCAGTAG
>WNGO01001901.1_pt1 | contig 17192 bp, 16 predicted proteins | sample 5400511 | NCBI WGS metagenome assembly WNGO01 (sample SAMN13153380, study PRJNA577476) | soil metagenome | isolation source: 20 cm soil or saprolite under Garry oak tree replicate 2 | place: USA:California | collected 2016-06-15 | reverse complement strand
CGAGTTCCGCCACTTTGGCCAGTCTTGCCATTGGTACGGTCATCGATCGAGTTCCACGTAGAGGAAAAACTGGCATTTTCAAGGCGCCATAGACTTTCGGCGGTGTGATTCTGGTCTGGCCTTGTGATTGCGTTTGGATGGTTCCTCCACAGGAGGCCGCGATGCCGAAGGTTTGGAAATCCCTAGTTGTTTGCATGCTGTTCGCGCTTGGATATATACCCGGCCGGGCATTCGGAAATACCCCAACCGAACAGATCCAGGAAACTGTCGGGCAAGTTATGAAGGTCGTCAGCAGCACGGCTAATACGGACGAACAACGGAAAGAAATGCTGCGAAAAACCTTGATGCCACGATTCGATTGGTTCGAGATGGCTCGGCAAGCGCTGGGCAAACACTGGAATATCGCCGTCGGGCGTGAAGATGAGTTTGTTACGACCTTCGCGGAATTTCTCGGCAACGCTTACGTCGGCCAAATCAGTTCTTACAAAGACGAAAAAATTGTTTTTGTCCAGGAATCCATCGAAGATAATCAAGCTCAGGTCAAAACCAAGATCATACCGGCAAACGGAGAAACCACCTCGGTCAGCTATCGGCTTCACCGCGTCGGCGGTGATTGGAAAATCTATGACGTCGTCGTGGAGGACATTAGTCTCGTCGTCAATTATCGCTCGCAGTTCAATCGCATCCTCGCGAAAGGAAGCTTTGATGATCTACTGGCGCAACTGAGAGAGAAAAAATTGCCGGCGCGAAAATAAGTGTTCATCTGTTTTACAATTGTCTCCTGAGATATTCTTTCGTTTTCAACATCTTATCAGCCAGTGCGGATTTCATCAGAAGATCGTTAAAACACTTTACATCGTAATCGACCTGGTTTTGGAAACATTCCAATAATCCAAATAGTTAGAATACGGCATCAGGTTTGCTCAAGGTCCTGATGCATTCTCTTCGACTGCAGCGAGAGCGGGGAGAATCCCCAATTTAATGATTTTGGCCCATAGTTAATTACATCAAGTTTATTCATCGGTCCAAAAGCGGCGCCGGGCTCAATGCCCGGCGCTTTTTTTTTCTTTGGCATAAACCACAGCGGCGTCCCCTCTCCTTGACAACTTAACCCGGGCCAAATAACTACAAACCAGACGACGGACTTACTATTGAAACGCTCGGGAGGAATGGAGGGTTTTGATGCTGGACGCTACGATGAAAAAACAGATGTTGCAGCAAATGGTTCTGGTGCGCGCATTTGAAGAGAAGCTCGACGAGCTTTACCAGCGCAAGGCGATGTTCGGCAGCACCCATTCTTACCGCGGCCAGGAAGCGATCGCAGTCGGCGTTTGTTCCGCGCTGCAGACGGCGGATCTCATCGCGAGCTATCATCGCGGCACCGGGCATCTAATTGCCAAAGGCGCCGATTTGTACAAGCTTCTCTGCGAGTGCATGGGGCGCGCAGACGGTTACTCAAAAGGGCGCGGCGGCAAGATGCACATGGGCGACATGGGTTTCGGCTTCATCGGCAACACGGGAACAGTCGGCGGAACCGTGCCGACGGCGACGGGCGCGGCGCTGGCGGCGAAGGTCCGCGGTTCGAAGGAAGTCGTGGTGAGCTTCTTCGGCGACGGCGCGGCGAATCAGGGCGTCGTGCACGAAGCGATGAACCTCGCCGGCGTCTGGAAGCTGCCGGTGATTTACGTCTGCGAGAACAATCAGTACGCGATGACCGTAAGTTTGGAGAAGAGCGTCGCCATCAAACACCTAAGCGAACGCGCTGCGGCCTACGGCTTCGAGGGAAAGACAATCGATGGTAACGACGTTGAAGCAGTCTATGATGCCGCTCAAGCAGCCGTAGCCAAAGCGCGCAGTAGCGGCGGCGCGACCTTTCTCGAATGCATCACCTACCGTTGGGACGGCCATTTTGGCGGCGATCCGGGTACGGGTTATCGTACTAAAGAGGAAATCGAATCGTGGAAGCAAAAGTGTCCGATCAAACGGCTGAGCGAAAAACTGAGCGCGGAAGGGCAACTGTCAGCGCAAGAATTTACCAAGATGAGCGATACTGTTTACGCAAATCTTAACGAGGTGGCCAAGCGGGCGGAAGCGGCACCGCTACCGACAAAAGCGGTCGATCTCACAAGCATCTATGCTGCTGCGGAGGTGTCCAATGGCTAAACCCATGACAACGGCATCGCAGGGAACGATGAAAGAAATGCGCGTGCAAGAAGCGTTGCGCGAGGCGCTGCGCTACGAAATGGCGCGCGATAGCCGCGTGTTTGTCATGGGCGAAGACGTCGCACTTTTTGGTGGCGCTTACGGCGTGACGCGCGGCTTGATGCAGGAATTCGGCGAAGCTCGCGTCTTGGATACGCCGATCTCTGAAGCAGCTCTTGTAGGTCTTGCGGTCGGCGCGGCGATCAACGGCATGCGGCCGGTGGTGGAGATTCAATTCTGCGATCTTTTACCTCTCGCCATGGATCAACTCGCGAGCCACGCGGCGCGCTATCATTACATGACGGGCGGACGAGTCAATGTGCCGATGGTGGTGCGCAATAAATTCGCCACACGGGCCGGTGGCGGACCGAGCCATTCGAGTTGTAATCACGGCGCGTTCATTCATTTTCCCGGATTAAAAATTATTATGCCGACGACGCCGGCGGACGCCAAAGGTTTGCTGCTTGCGGCGATCCGCGATCCTAATCCGGTGTTATGCTTCGAGAGCCATCATCTCTACGGCCAACGCGGGCTAGTACCCGAAGGTGATTACACGGTGCCGATCGGCGTCGCAGCGGTGCGACGCGAAGGAAAGGATCTGACGATCGTCACCTGTGGCGGCATGGTTTTGAAAGCCGATGCGGCGGCAGACGCGTTGAAAGAAAAGGGCATCGATGTCGAAATCGTGGATCTGCGCTCATTGGCGCCGCTGGACAAGGAAACAATTCTAGGTTCGGTGGCCAAGACTAAACGAGCCGTCGTGCTGGACGAAGGACCGATGATTGGCGGCGTGTCGGCGGAGATTGCGGCGATGATTCAGGAGAATCTCTTCTCCGACCTAAGAGGACCCGTTGTGCGTATCGCCGCGCAGCCGATTCCACCGCCGCACAGCCCGCCGCTGGTCGATGCCATGATTCCCGACATCGATCAAGTCATCGACGCGGTGATGCGCTTGGCGGAAGGTGGAAAAGTCGGCTAGCGCAGAGAGCCTGTCACTGACCTAACCTCCGCAGCTGGATTCAGCATAACTTTCTTCGGGAGGCGATCATGAAGTATCGGACGTGGTGGGGCAAGTTGGCGCTTGGCGCAACCCTCGCCGCTTTCAGCTATTTAACGGCAACGGGGCAACTTCACGCCGCGGAAGCGCCGGCGTTGCGCGGCGTTTATAACGCCCTCGGTGGCACCATGACGCCGGCTTGGATCGCGCAGGATCTCGGCCTTTTCACCAAGCACGGGCTGCAACACAGCTTGAGTTATCTCGCCGCCACCAGCGCGATCCAGGCGATCGTCGGCGGCACGGAAGATATCGGTTTGGTCGGCAATCAGGGCATCGACGTGGCCTTGGAAGGCGCGGACACCGTCTATATCGCCAATACGGCGTCGCGATTTATTTTCCACCTGTACGGCGACCCGGCGATCAAGACGGTCGCCGATCTCAAGGGTAAAGTTCTCGCTGCAACGCAGCCGGCGGCATCAAGCGATTACGCCGGCCGCATTCTTCTTCGCCGCTCTGGTCTAGTGCCGGACAAAGACGTCAAGATACTTTACGCCGGCAGTTCTCCAGCCGTTTTGACCACTTTGAAATCCGGCAACGCCGCAGCTGGACTGATGAGCGCACCAATCACTTTCCAGGCTGAAGAACTCGGCCTCAAACATATTCTCAACGTCACGGATCTCAATATCCCGTTCATCTTCGTCGGTGTTGTGACGACGCGCAAAATCATCCAGCAAAAGCCGGATGCCGTCATTCGTTATCTCCGAGGTTACACCGAAGCCATCTCCATCATCCGGCGCGACAAAGAAACGACGTTGAAAATCATGGGCAAATACATGAAGACCGACAACCAGCAAGTCCTCGGAGCGGTTTACGAGGAACATCTGCCGGTTTTTCAGCGTCTCCCGCTTATGACCAAAGAAGCGGTCCAAGCCGTTTTGGATGTCGTCAAAAGCCCCAAGGGGCAACAAATGAAGCCGGAAGAGTTTTTTGACAACTCGTTTCTGCAAAAACTCGAGGTGTCCGGCTTTATCAATTCGCTTTATGCGCGGTGATTTTGGAATACCGGTGCGGCGGTGCACGTTGAAAGGATCGAGAATGGAAGATCGATGATCGAGGATTGCGATCTTCCATCTTCTATTCTCTATACTCGTCGTCTTTCTTGAATCACGGTTATAATCATGGCTTGGTATCTGCACATCGACATGGACGCGTTCTTTGTGTCCGTGGAACAGGTTCTCGATCCGACCTTAAAGGGAAAGCCGGTGATCGTCGGTGGCCGTAGCGGGCGCGGCGTGGTCACATCGGCTTCTTACGAAGCACGGAAATTCGGCGTGCATTCCGCGATGCCGGGCTTTCAGGCGAGAAAGCTTTGTCCGCAAGGCATCTTTCTGCCGAACCGTCGCCGCGTTTATTCTGAATTTTCCCACAAAGTCTTCGCTATCTTGGGACAATACTCGCCCGACGTTCATGCGCTTTCCATCGACGAAGGACTCGTCGATCTTACCGGCACCGACCGGCTCCTCGGACCGCCGTTGAAGACCGCCGACGCGATCATTCGCCGCATCGAAACCGAGCTTGGCTTGCCGTCATCCGCCGGACTGTCCAGCAGCCGAGTAACGGCGAAAATCGCCGCAACGTTGGCCAAACCGCGCGGACTTATTTACGTGCCGGCAGGTTCAGAACAAGATTTTCTTGCGCCGCTGGCCGTGGAAATGATTCCCGGCGTCGGGCCCAAAACCCACAAGGCGCTCAGTCAGAGGGGAATTAGGACTATTGAAGACCTCCTGGCGCGCGCCGAATTAGCTGAACGTTATTTGGACCTCGTCGCATCGACAGAGCACCGCCATCACCACGATCATTCGATCGGTAACGAGACCACCCTCGATCAACCGGTCAAAGAAATCGCGCAGATGGAAAAAATTCTCTGGGAGTTGGTCGAAGAAGTCGGCGGCAGATTGCGCCGCGATGAATTTTACGCGCGCTGCTTAACCGTCAAGATCCGTTACAATAATTTCCAAACCATCACGCGCTCGCGCACGCTGCAGGCGCCGACTTGCTTCGACAAGGAAATTTTCGAGACCGTCAGCGCGCTATTGCGTGAAAACGTCATCCGCGGAAGAGCGGTGCGTCTGCTCGGCGTGAGTGCCAGCGCGCTGCAAAGTTCCGGTTGGCAAGAACCGTTGTTGAATCGCGACAAACGCAAGTCTTTCGAGCAGCTTTACAAAGGCATCGACGATCTGCGCCGCAAGTACGGCGAAGAAACCATCGGCGCGGCGACGCCGCGCAACCGTGGCGGTTGATTTTCCCGCCAAAGCCCCTTACTGTTTAAAAACTTCAAGCATCATGGCCAAGCCGAATCATGCTTTCCTGGCTGCCTGTCGGCGCGAACATTCTTCCTACACTCCCGTTTGGCTAATGCGCCAGGCCGGGCGCTACATGGAAGAATATCGCAAGCTCCGCGCCCAATACGACTTTCTCGAATTGTGCAAAAAACCGGACCTCGCCGCTGAAATCACGATAACGCCGGTGGAACGTCTCGGCGTCGACGCCGCGATACTTTTTGCCGATATCCTCCTCGTCCTCGAACCGATGGGCATTGGATTGGAATATTCAAAAAATGGTGGGCCGGTCATTCATCATCCGGTGCGCAGCGGCAAAGACGTCGACAATCTAAAGGATTTTGATCCGCAGCAAGAACTTTCCTTCGTCTACGATGCCGTGAAGAAGATCTCTAAAGCGCTCAAGAACAAAATTCCGCTCATCGGTTTCGCCGGAGCGCCGTTCACACTCGCGTCGTATCTGATCGAAGGCGGCGGCTCGCGTAATTACGTGCACACCAAGAAACTTTTCTACAGCACGCCGGAAGCATGGAAACGGCTAATGGACCGGCTCGCCAAAGTCGTGGCGGCATATTTGAATTGCCAGATCGCCGCCGGCGCCGAGGCTGTGCAGCTGTTTGACAGTTGGGCCGGGTGCCTGACGCCGACCGATTACGAGCAATTCGTGCTGCCATACTCCAAAGCCGTCATCGATGCGATCGAACCGGGTGTTCCGGTGATCAACTTCAGCACCGGCACTGCCGGTTTGCTGAAACAAATTCGCGCCGCCGGCGGCGACGTGATCGGTCTCGACTGGCGCGTGAACCTTGATGAAGGCTGGGCAGCGCTCGGGCATGACGTTGCCGTGCAAGGCAACCTTGATCCCGTCGCGCTGTTCGCGTCGCCCAAAGACATCAAAGCGCGGGTCGCCGATATCCTGCGCCGCGCCGACGGTCGCCCCGGCCACATTTTCAATCTAGGACATGGAATTCTTCCCGAGACACCGGTCGATCACGTGATCGCAATGGTCGACACCGTTCACGAACTCAGTTCGCGATAATTCACGCGAAATGCGTCAGCCCTATCAAGCCGTACTGTTGATCGCCTTCGGCGGCCCAAATTCATCTGAAGAAATTCGCCCGTTTCTCGCTCGTGTAACGAAAGGAATCCCGATTCCTCCAGCGCGCCTCGAAGAAGTTGCGCATCATTACGAAGCGGTCGGCGGTAAATCGCCTTTGAACGAGATTACGTTTCGTCAAGCCGATGCGCTACGAAAAGCCTTAGAAGCGGCGAGCATAAAAATTCCCGTCTACGTCGGCCTGCGTAATAGCAGCCCGTTCTTCGTCGAGACATTGAAACGAATGGCAAACGAAGGAGTTACCAGAGCCCTGGGTTTTATTCTTTCTTCACATCGAACCGAAGCAAGCTGGGATCGCTATCAAAAAAACGTCGCCGATGCGCAAGTCGAACTTGGCGCCGATACCCCGGCTGTAGATTTTTGCGAAGGCTGGCACGACCATCCACTGTTCATTCAAACTTGGTCAGAGCTGATCGAAGCCGCGTTGGGCAAAATCCCTCACGACCAAAGAAACGTTACGCCTTTGCTTTTTACGGCCCATAGCTTGCCCACGTCGATGGCTGCCCGATCGCCGTACGTCGAGCAGCTCGAAACCACAGCTCGGCTAGTCGCTGAACAGCTCGGTCATCGGCGCTGGTCACTTGCGTACCAAAGTCGCAGCGGCAAGCCGAGCGACCCCTGGCTGGAGCCTAACATCAGCGATGCAATCCGAAAAGCAGCCAACGAAGACTGCAAAGAAGTCGTCGTCGCTCCGATTGGCTTTGTTTGCGATCACGTCGAGATTTTGTACGACCTCGATATTGAGGCGAAAAAAATCGCGGAGGATCTCGACGTGCACTTTCATCGAGCGAGCTGCCCAAACGATCACCCGACGTTTATTCGCATGATCGCAGATGTAATCGAACAAAGACTGAAGACCGCCGAGGATTGAGGATAGAGGATGGAGAATCACAATCTTCAATCATCGATCCTCAATCCTCGACCCTCCTCCTCATGAACCGGCGCATCGTCGTCATCGGCGGCGGCATCGCCGGCCTTGCGGCTGCGCACCGCATCACTGAGCTGGCACGCGAAAAATCTCTCGGCGTCGAACTCACGCTGCTTGAAGCTACATCCCGTCTCGGCGGCTCCATCGCCACAGAAAAGATCGGCGACTTCCTCGTCGAAGCCGGACCGGATTCATTCATCACGGAAAAACCCTCAGCGCTCCGTCTCTGCGAGCGCATCGGCCTCACACCCCGACTTGTCTCAACCCAGTCCGCGTATCAGAAAATCTACATCGTCCATCGAGGAAAGCTCGTCGAACTCCCTGAAGGATTTTTCTTACTCGCGCCGACACGGCTTTGGCCATTCCTTCAAAGCCGGCTGTTCTCCTGGTCAGGAAAACTGCGCATGGCGAGCGAACCTCTGCTTCCGCGCGGCAATATGAATGGGGACGAAAGTCTAGGTTCGTTTGTCCGCAGGCGTTTCGGCAGTGAAGCACTTGAGCGCGTTGCCCAACCTCTAGTCGGCGGCATTTACGCATCCGACCCGGACGAACTCAGCCTCGGCGCGACGATGCCGCGCTTTAAAGAAATGGAGCGCCAGCAACGGAGCGTCATCTGGGCGATGTGGTCCGAGCAAAGACGCCGCGCCAGCAACCGGGAAGCCGGCAGCGGCGCGCGTTGGAGCTTATTCGTCACCCTAATGGGTGGAATGCAGGAATTGGCCGACACGCTCGTCAAATGCCTCCCCGGAGGGACGATCCGTCTCAATTCGCCAGTGACGCGTTTGAGTTCCGGCGAAATGAATAAGCAGTGGCGGATCACCGTCGGCAACGACGAAACGCTTCTTGCCGATGCTGTGATCCTCGCGACGCCCGCGTTTCAAACCGGCGCAATCATCTCTGCAATTGCGAAAGATGCAGCAACTGAACTAAACAAAATCGCTTACGCTTCCACCGCGACTGTTAGTTTGGCTTACCATCAGGGCGACTTGGCGCAGCCGCTCAATAGCTTCGGCTTCGTAGTGCCAGTGATAGAACATCGCAAGATCATGGCTTGCACGTTCAGCAGCTTGAAATACCCTGGCAGAGCGCCGGAAAATCATATTCTGCTACGCGCTTTCGTCGGCGGCACGTTGCAAGCGGAATTGCTCAGCGATGACGACGCCGCCATGGAAAAGAATGTCCGCGACGAGCTTGCGGATTTACTTGGCATTCGCGCCCAACCAATTGTCGCGCGAATTTGGCGTCATCCGAATTCAATGCCGCAATACGTTATCGGTCACCAAGCGCGGATCAAGCGTATTCACGATTCGCTGAATCGATTCCCGTCCCTCGCCCTCTCCGGCAGCGCGTATCATGGCGTCGGCATTTCAGACTGCGTCCGTACCGGCGAAGAATCTGCAGAAAAGGTTATCGATTACTTGTCGAAGTCTTTCTCCTTGACGACCGCATGAAACCCGGACTATGAGTCGGTTATGATCATCATAGATTCTCAAGTCCACATTTGGGCGCCCGAGACACCAGAAAAACCTTATGCCAGAGAAGACGCTTCGCCGCCGCATCGGCCGGTGCCGATCGGTCACGAGGATTTATTGCGCGAAATGGACGGCGCGGGAGTCGCGCGTTGCGTGCTCGTGCCGCCGACCTGGGAAGCCGATCGCAACGATACTTCGCTGGAAGCCGCGACATTGCACCCCGATCGCTTTCGCGTCATGGGCAGACTCGCGCTGCAAAAGCCCGAAAGCCGCGCGCTAATGGCGACCTGGAAAAACCAGCCGTATATGTTGGGAATCAGGATGGCGTTTAACGCCGGGCGAACGAGACAATGGCTGGAAGACGGCACGGCAGACTGGTTTTGGGACGCCGCCGAACGTTACGACGTGCCAGTGATGGCGTTTGCGCCGAGTGCGGTGCCCAAGCTCGGCGACATCGCCGAGCGCCACCCGGGGCTGCGGATGATCATCGATCACATGGGGCTGAATTCCGCCCTGCGCGGCAAATCGCTCGAACCTTCCGTTGCCAACACCATCAAGCTCGCGCGCTTGCCCAACGTCGCTGTGAAAGTTTCGGCGTTGCCATGTTATGTGGATGAGCCTTATCCATTTCCGACTTTGCATCCGCTGGCTCGCCGAGTCGTCGACGCTTTCGGTCCTCAACGCTGTTTCTGGGGCACGGATCTTTCCCATCTCCCCTGTCCGTACAAGCAAGTGGTGACGCTATTCACCGAAGAAATGAAATCTCTTTCGTCGGCCGAATTGGAATGGATCATGGGGCGCGGCATAGCTGAATGGCTCGGCTGGCCACTGCCAAATTAATTCAGAGGAGATAACGATGACAATCGTAAATCGTGATTTGACCGTAGAAAAGGACGGCGTGCCTGGCTACCTCGCCCATCCCGATCGCAAGGAGCCTAGCCCGGGTGTGCTGATCGTGCATCACCATTTCGGCGTGACGGGAAACATGAAGGTCAATGTTTGTAATTTTGCCAAGCTTGGCTATTCGACCTTCGTGCCGGATCTCTACAAGATGCTCGGCGAATCCGACGGCGTCCACGAAGCGCAAAAGAAGACGAGCGATGGGCAGTTCACGGAGATCCTTAATAACGCGTGGCACTATTTGACAACACGACCGAACGTCGACGGCAAGCGTTGCGCCGTCGTTGGCTACTGCATGGGCGGACGCATCGGCATTCACTTCGTTGCGGCCACGCCGAGCGTATGCGGTTTCGTCGGCTACTATCCGTCCGTCCGCGACGAAGAACCGAGCGCGTTAAGACCGCGCCACCCCAATGACGCTGTAAAAGATTTTAAATGCCCGTCGCAAATTTTTTTCGGCGCCAAAGATCATGTCGCCAGTGTCGCGGTGCAGCAGCAGTTAATGGCGAGATTTCAGTCCAACGGCCAGCCCTTGGATTGGCACTTTTTCCATCGCGCCGGCCACGGCTTCGCTATGGCTGACGGTGAATGTTACGACCCGAGCCTGGCGGAGCAGGCATGGAGCTTGATGTCGAATTTCCTGGCGAGGGAGTTGGGCAACGAATAGAAAAGGCCAGGTTAGTCTAGCACGCGAACAAAGTTCGCCGCCTCTGTGCGCTCCCGCCAGCCAGCTTTGATATAAAACTGTCGCTGATAGGACTCGCGGTTGCGCAAATTGACCAACGACAAGCGCGCGCAGCCGCAACGCTTCGCTTCCATTGTAACAAGATCGAGAAGCTGGCGGCCAACGCCCTGTGCGCGCACACCGTCGCGAACGAACAACTCGGATACGTATCCCTCGGATCCACGCATGAACAAGTAGGGTATCCAGTGCGCCGAAATATACCCGATAATCTTTCCATCGTCCGACTCCGCCACGTAAGTAAAGTGGCTCTCATCGGCAAGACATCGCGCCAACTGAGCTTTCACGTGCTCGCGCGCTTCGTCCTTCGACTGCCTCTGTAAATATTCAAACCAACCGATGCCTCTTAACAACGATGCAAGCTCCGCTGCGTCGTCGATGGTAGCCTTGCGTAACTGCATCTCAAGCCTCCCCACGAGTCAAAACCTCAAAGCGCCGGAACGATTCCCCGCCGGCGCGAAATCATCGGTAAAGATCTAGGAGCAAGAACGTTCGATGAGTCCCGCAGACTTGCAGAATTGAACGAGCGAACGTCAACGGTCGCAAGAAGCTATCGTTGGCTAACGACGTCAGAGGATTCCCTTCTCTTTGAACTCCGCGATCTTTTTCTCGTCGTATCCGAGGGCGGTCAAAAACTCTGCGTTGTTTTCACCGAGCTCCGGCGGAGGCGCGGGGTGATCCGACGGAGTCTCGCTATAGCTTATTGGAAACTTTACCGTGCGAATCGTCGGTTTGTCTTTGCGCTCGATCGCGATCTGCATCCCCATATGCTGGACCTGCGGGTCGTCGAAGACTTCTTTCAAATTGTAAACCGGCGTGTGTGGCACGTCGTTGGCCTCCAGCTTCTCGATCCACACTGAACGCGGCTGTTCTTTGAAAAACACTGCGAACGTTTTATTGAGCTCGTCGTAATTAGTACGCCGGTTCGGCCGCGTGTTGAAGCGTGGATCTTCGATCAACTCGGGATGATCAACCGACTTGCACAGCCCTTCCCAGAACTTTTGCGGCGACGACAAATGAATCGCCAACATTGCGCCGTCGGCGCACGCAAACGCGTAGGTCTGCGACTGGCGCGGGCGCGTGTACGGTCCCGGCACTCGCCCGTGCGCCAGCGTTTCCGTCGCCGGCGCGTTCAAGAACGCGAGAATCGAGCCCACCATCGTCGCGTCGACCTGCTGGCCTTTGCCCGTCCGGTTCCGCGCCATCAGCGCGCCCAAAACTCCCAGCGCCGAAAACATCCCGCTCAGACAGTCCGAGTAGGCTGGACCGACGGGCTTGGGATTTTGCGGGTCCATCAAAACGCTCATCATGCCGCCCATGCCCTGACCCACCGTGTCATAAGCCGGACGCTTGACGTACGGTCCCGTTGGGCCGGTACCGGTGATCGAGCAGCAAACAATCTTTTCGTTGATTTGGCGCAGCGATTCGAAATCGATGCCGAGCTTCTTAGTCACGCCGGGACGGTAATTATCCATCACGACATCGGATTTTTTGACCAGGCCGTAGAAAACCTCTTTGCCCTCTGGAGTTTGCAGATTGAGCGTCACGCTCTTCTTGCCGCGGTTATAGGCCCAAAAGTTCGGCTGGTCGCCGCCAAAATCCCAGCCGCGAAAGGGATCGCCGCCCTTGGGATTTTCCACCTTGATCACTTCCGCGCCCAAATCGGCGAGCAGCATCGCCCCATACGGCCCGGAAATAAAATTACCCAATTCCAAAACCCTGATGCCATCCAAACAACCTTTCATTCTTTCTCTCCTAATTCTTTTGTATTTTTCTTCTTCACGGCTCGCGCCTGTTGCCTAGTGCCTTCTGCTTCGGATATTGGAACTTACATATATCCCAATTCCAAGGAGCACAAGATGGCTACGCCGCCGCCGGTTACCGACACTTTGGCTCGTTTCGTTGTTGAAACTAGTTTCTCGACGATATCGGAACAGACTCGCACCAACGCCAAAATGCATATCCTCGACACCCTGGGCGTGGCGCTCGCTGGCGTCGATCAACCGGCTGGGGCAATCGCCCTCGACTATTGCCGGCGACTCGGCGCATCACAGGAAGCGACGATCTGGGGCACGCGATCAAAGGCATCCGTCTCGACGGCGGCCTTCGCCAACGGTCTCTTTGCGCACGCACTCGATTTCGACGATTGGGACGCATTCATCCACGTCGGTCATCCGACCAGTATGCTGATCGGCGCGGCACTGCCGCTGGCAGAGAACATCAACGCATCGGGCAAAGATTTGCTAAGGGCCTACGTGCTCGCCATCGAAGTCATCTGCAAGCTCGCCGCCAACGCGCCGAACATGCAAGACCGCGGCTTCCACAGCACTCCGGTGTTCGGCAGCCTTGGCGCCGCCGTCGCGTGCGGCAGCTTGCTGAGACTCGATGCGACAAAGTTAAAAGCCGCCCTCGGCGTCGCCGCGTCAGCAGCCGGCGGTATCCACCGCCCACCTTCTTCGGACCGGGCACTTGCGACTATCAGAAAATGATCGAGAATATCGGCAAACCCTATTTTCTTGAGTCGCCGGGCTTGGGATTGAAATGGCACCCCTGCAGCGCGCCCCAATTTCTCGCCGCCGACGCGGCGCTCCATTTAAAGCGCGAGCACAACATTCGCTACGAAGATGTGGCGAAGATGGAAGTCAGCATTCCGCCGATGCGCTACGCGCGCCATTACGCCGCCGAAGTCAAAACTGGTCTCCGCGGCAAGTTCGCGATCAACTATGTCGTCGGCATGTGCTTTCTGGACGGCAAACTGGAACTGGCCACGTTCACGGACGAGACGGTAAACCAGCCGCAGGTACAGGAAGCCTTCGGCAAAGTTCAGGTGATCTGCGATGAAACCATTCCCGAACCCGGTCCATACTGTCCGGTGACAGTCGAGCTGAAAGACGGCAGTCGCCACAGTTACACGGCAAAAATCGCCAAAGGCGATCCACGCAACCCCATGACGGACGACGAGGTCATCGAGAAGTTTCTCAACAACGCCAAGTCGATAATTTCGCAGAACCAAGCCGAAGAATTGATTGCGACCGTGCGGAACTTGGAAGCTGTCGATGACGTGAAAAAGCTCGCCGGTCTGCTTGCGGCAGCGTAGCACGATTGCCGTTGGAGTTGGAATGACACTGCGAGGCGCAACAGAGGGATCTCGCCCGCCGATCTCGACAACCCGCCTTGGTCAGCGTAGAAATCTCATAATGATAATCTCGCGAGCCCCACTGACAGCTGCTTTCCTCTCGACGTATTTCATCTTCAATCTGCTGACAGTGACGCCGGCTCTTTCCTGGTTCGACAAAGGCCATCGGATCACCGGTTTGATCGCCGAGGCCAATCTCGCCGCCGATGCGCGCAAGCAGATCGAAAAAATACTTCCGGGGTACATGACGCTGGCGGACGCGGCCATTTGGCCGGATCATGAGGGGCGAAGCATGCGAGATTTCGATCCGCTCCATTACGTCAGCATTCCCGAGAACGCCAGCGGCTACGATCAAGCACGCGACTGCCCGGAGCGAAACTGCATGGTCGAAGCTCTCAAATGGTTTTCAGCGGTCGTCGCGGATAAGAATGCGCCGATCGTCATGCGGAGACTCGCGCTTTACTATGTTGCCCATCTTGTGGGCGACATGCACCAGCCGCTTCACACCGGTCGAGCCAAGGATTCAGGCGGGATCGCTATTCGCGTATCTTACAAAGGTGCGACGACCAATCTTCACTTCTTTTGGGACACAAACCTGGTGGAAATGGAAACCGGCACCGACGAGGAAATAGCCAAGCGGCTTACAGCCAATCTCCCGGCAGAAGAGCGCTTCAAATGGCATGCCGGCGATCCGACCCAGTGGACGAATGAATCGTTAATGCTGGTCCGGTCGCAAGCGTACAACACCGGACCCTCGGTCGCACTCTCCGATGCTTATGTCGAGAAAGCCCGCGCGATTGTCCGAACCAGGCTTGCTCAAGCAGGAATTAGGTTGGCCTGGTTGCTGAATCTCGCTTTGAAATAAGGCAAAACCAGCCAAGTACAGACTCACGCCGGACTGCGTCTCGGCTCCTCGGGCAAACTGTGAGGCCTAAGCACATTCACAATTGAGTTTTCCAAACGTCTAATAGGGTGCCGTTACGACGGTATAGGGTTGTTTCAGAACGGGTCTCATGAAACAATGCGCCGGTTCCTCGCCGAATATGAGGATGGGGTTAACTACTGCGCGAAGGATAGAAAGTTATGATTGGAAAATCCACTACCGCGACGCGGCTTTGCCCATACTGTGCCAACAGTATCGAGGAAGATGCCACGGATTGCCGTTATTGCAAGGCCGATTTCTCATCACACTCTGTGCCGCAGTGGCTCAAGCGTGACGAACCATCGGCGGAAACGCAAAACGGCCCGGATAATCGCAAGCGATCCTCAATCCCTTCGAAGTTTATCTGGCCGGCCGCCATGCTCGTGGTGGCTTTGCTCGCCTTTTTTGCCGGCGGGTACATACAACGCAGCCAGGTCTTGCTGTTAACGCAAGCCAACTTAAAGCAGCTTCAAGCAAAAGACCAAATGATTCAAAGCCAGGAAACGCAACTGGCTCAAACGCGGCAACAACTGAACGAGAACGCCAATCAGCTCGCCGAAATAAAGACTAAACTCGATGAAAGCCAAAAAGCAGTTTCGGCAACACAGCAGCGGCTGCGAGTCGCCGCCCGTGACGTGGAACGTCAGAACGCGAGCCGATCTGTGCCTGTTAGGAGAACGGCATCGCGCGCGCCGGACGCGGCACCGTCGTTCCCCGCGCCCGCGGCGGCAAGACAAGCGACCCAGTCGGGAGTCTATGAGACAACCCAGGCGACGCCGGTCTATGAGAATCCGTCAACGACCGCGCGTGTTATCACGCAAATCAACCGAGGCACCCGGATCAATGTCGTAAACTCTGGCGGCGATTGGCTGGAAGTGCGGTCCAAGCACGGCAATCCGCCGGGATATGTGCGCTCCGACGATGCGCGGCTGGTCACGAGAGCGAACTGAATTGCCCCGTTTTCGCGAGTTGCCAATTTGAGCAGTTGCGACGCGAATTAACCGCGCTGCGACTCGGCTGTCCGCTTTAAATTTTGCAATACTTGCTCCCAAGCGGCGTTGTTGGATCCAAAGAATTCACTCTGTTCATCATAACCCACTTGGGAAAAATCCAAGATGGTGGCCGGGATCTGATCGCGGTTCGAACCAGCCGAAGCGACGTTATTGCCCTCGACGATCTCGAAAATGAAGTGAGTACCCGTCCAGGCAGAAGCAGGGCTGCTCTTCGGATGGCTACTAACGCACTCCCATTCAACCCGCTTGTTCGGCACCAGTTCGACTACTCTTAATTTCACCACTCCGTGCTCCGGACCCGGGTTGTGTTCCAAGACCACGCCGCGATCTGTTTGGATGGGCGTTTGTTTGTCCCACCACGTACCGATTCGGTCCGCCGTGGAAATCGCCTCGTACACCTTCGCCACCGGCGCGTCGATCAAAACCTGATGACGAATGGTTGCCATATTCACACTCCCATAAGCAGCGATTCCTCTAGAACTTCATAACTTTTATAAAGCGCGGTTCAGGACGGCGCGGCTTGGCGGCGACCCCGCCCGCCGACCAGGACCGAGACCGGCCGGCCAGGGATCTTCCCGCCGATCTGGCAGTGAGACAGCAGCAAGCAGGCAGCGGATTCCTTTTCTTCGCGCATCAATTCGCTGTATAAACTCTGAGGATGCTGAGTACGCTTGCAATTCGCAAACCCGATTCAAGCATAGGTTGGCAATGCAAAAAGCAAATAAGCCTCAGGAGAAATAAAAATGCCAAAATCAATGATCGCTCTCATGATGCTGCTTGCCTCGAGCCTCTTGATCTTCTCAGTGAAAGCCCAGGAACGCGACGACTCTCGACTCACACCCGCGGAGCGCAATCGCACCGGCACTTTGCGGCAGCTCATTCCCGGCTATTATGTATTTTCGTCCACGAGCTTTAATAGCGGCGTCATCGCCACCAGCGAAGGAGTCGTCGTCCTCGACGCGCTGACCTCGGAAGCGATTGCGCGGCAAGAGCGCGAAGCCATCGCGAGCGTGATCAAGCAACCGGTGCGCTTTCTGGTTTCCTCGACTTTCCATAACAATTATACGTGGGGCAACGTTGCCTACCCGGACGTTGTCAAAATCGGTCACGAGGATTACCGCACCGATCTGCTCGCCCAAATGCAGCGCGACCACGCGTCAGCCGAGGAACAAAAGGCCAGGCTCCCGCAAATCACCTACCGCGATCGCCTGACGATCCATCTCGGCGGGAAGGAAATTCAGGTCCTTTATTTAGGCAAGGGGCACACGAGGAGCGACAGCATCATTTTCGTGCCGCAGGACCGGATCGCCTACGTGAGCGAGCTATTTTTCTCCGACCAATTTCTCTACATCAACGACGGCTACGGCGTGAGCTGGCTGAAAACACTGGATGCGGTCGAAGCCCTCCGAGCAGACATCATCGTG
>WNGO01002528.1_pt1 | contig 17208 bp, 14 predicted proteins | sample 5400511 | NCBI WGS metagenome assembly WNGO01 (sample SAMN13153380, study PRJNA577476) | soil metagenome | isolation source: 20 cm soil or saprolite under Garry oak tree replicate 2 | place: USA:California | collected 2016-06-15 | reverse complement strand
TACCTTTTCTCCGCCCTGGCCGTCACGCTCTTCTGACTGTCACCGACACGGGCGTCGGCATGGATGAGGAAACGCAAAGGCACATTTTTGAGCCGTTTTTCACCACCAAAGAGCGCGGCAAGGGGACGGGACTGGGACTAGCGACCGTGTATGGAGTCGTGAAGCAAAGTGGAGGCGTCGTGGGGGTTCACTCCCAACCGGGGCAAGGCTCAAAATTCAAAATTTACTTGCCGGAAGTTGCAGACCAGCTCGCAGCACCCACGGAGGATTCTACCGCGACGAGACGATGTCCCGCGGGGACTGAAACTGTTCTGGTCGCGGAAAATGAAGAAGCCCTTCTGGAGTTGATCTCCGATCTCCTGACCAGAAACGGGTACAAAGTTCTATCCGCCAGCGACGGCATCGAGGCGATCGAAATTGCCCGATCTCTCGATGGACCGATCCATCTTCTCCTGACTGACATCATCATGCCGAAACTCAATGGACCCCCTTTGGCAAGGCGCCTGGCCAAACTCCATCCCGGGATCCGAGTCCTGTTCATGACTGGCCACTCGGAGCTTGATGAGACACAGCATGAGAACCTCCCCCCGGACTGTGAGTTCCTGCAAAAACCGTTCCCAAGGGACGTTTTGATTCGCAAGGTGCGCCAAACGCTTGATCTTGCCGAATTGCGTGTACGTGGGTGACGTCGTACTTCCATCCAGAACTTCGTCAATGTACTCTTCATGAAGCGCGCAGAGAACTTCTCGACGCTCAATGCAACACGTTTATGACCGGCCGCGTTCTTAATGTGTTCATCGCCCTGTCCAGCGAGCGCTTTTCTTCGGAACTTAGCCTGCGGCAGTTACCTTTGGCCAGTTTGCCTAACACGAGCGGACCGACGGCCACGCGCACCAGTCGCAGCACTTCAATATCCGATACCTCCAGCATCCGGCGGATTTGACGATTTTTCCCTTCGTCGAGCACGATTTCGAGCCACGTGTTCTTCTGGCCCGACCGCAACATGCGCGCCTGCTTGGCGCGCAGGACTTCGCCATTCACTGCCCGCACGCCGTTTGTCATCGCGGTTACCAGCGTTGCATCAACCATCGCTCCCACCTGAACGTGGTAGGTCTTGTCTAAATGTGTTTCGGGGTCAGAGATTCGCGCTGCCCACTCGGAATCGTTCGTCAGCAGCAGGAGTCCTTCACTCGCTTTGTCCAAGCGTCCTACAGGCGCGACCCAAGGCAGGCCTGCACTCAGGCACGAATAGACTGTGTCCCGGCCTCTCTCGTCCGATGCTGTTGTAACTACGCCGCGGGGTTTATTCAGCATCAGGTATACTTTCGCCACCTCTCCGACGATGCGGTGGTCCACTTCAATACGATCGCGATCCACATATACGGGGGTTTCGGGATCGCGCCGTATTGCGCCGTTCAGCTGGACGCGCCCTGCGCAAATGAGTTCGATCGCCCGTGAGCGCGAGCAATAACCTAGCTTCGACAGCGCCCGCGCTAGCCCTACTCGCTTTACATCTCTGCCTCGCTCCATTATCCTATCCTAGCAATACACAGAACGTACCTCCGGAATTTTCTTTTCTGGCATTTTCCGCTGCGCGGCGCCATGAATTGGTTGTCGCTTGATCTTGTAAGCGTATAATCGCAGCCAGATATGAGTTTGTCTCACGAGACTCGGGCGATTTCGGCCTCAGGGGGCGAGAAATGCTCAGTGCACTCCCGGTCTTGATTATCTGTTCGGATTCGGCACTTGGGAATAAAGCAGCTGAAATTGTTCGCGACATGAGTTTGCCTTCCATCATTTGCGATTCACTTACCGATGCCCGATCCCTAATTGAGCAGCAGGCGTTTCAGCTTGTCCTTTGCGATGACGAATTGCCCGACTGCAATCTGCGAACTTCGTTGAAGGTTTTGTCGTCTGCTACAGGCGGTATTCCGGTAATTGTCCTTTCACACTTGGCTGACTGGGACGCCTACATGACGGCGCTCAGCGCCGGCGCGTTCGACTATATCGCGTGCCCACCAGAGCGCATCGAAACCGAGCGCATCCTGCGGCACGCTCTGAACCAGAATCTGCGGGCGCGCCGTGCCTCTCCCAATGCCGCATGAGCTGTCATCCGCGGTATTGTCCTCCGTCCGCTCTTCCCAATTCACCGGCAGTTTTTCACGCACCAGGGGGTCACGGAAAATCGTTCGCGCATATCGCCACTTGCGTGGCGCCTTCAAACCGTGTTCCCATTCCTTGCTGTGAGCCTTTCCACGATTCCTTGGGATTTCATTCTGATCCTCATAGTTCTCGGCGTGCTCGTTCCCTGGCGCGGCGCCGTGCGCGTCAAGCGCCTTCTCGCCCAGGACGCGCTAACCACTTCTCAGCGGCTCTCTCTTTACGCCTCGACGATTGCCTTTCAGTGGCTCCTGGTGGCGGTCATATTCTGGCGGTCCTTTTCGCGACACTTGAGTCCGAATGAACTCGGTCTGGTAGTTTCTGGCGTTTGGCAGACATGCTCCGTGACAGTGGTCGTCACCGGGCTTCTGTGCTTGAACCAATGGGCCGGAGTGCGAAAAATGGCCCGCCTCCCTCCCAGCCAACGAGGATTTCTGTTTCAGTTCACGCAAAAAATCATGCCGCAACACCCCGGCGAGGCCTTCGTCTTTGTTGCACTGGCATGCACTGCCGGGTTTTCGGAAGAATTTGTGTATCGTGGGTTCGTATTTGCAGTATTCTCTCGCGCATTTGCGGAAACTCCCTTCGCTGCCCTTTTCGCGTCGGTCGCCTCGTCGGCGTGGTTTGCGATGGCGCATTTATATCAGGGACGTCGCGGTGTTATAACTACATTCGTAGTTGGAATATTGTTTTCTACTGTCCGCATCTGGACCGGGAACATTGTGCCAGCAATCGTTGGGCATATCGGAGTTGATTTAGTCGCGGGGCTGTACGCGCCACGAGCGCTTCGGACGAGGCCTGATCGAGTGGCCTCAGCTGCCCCTACGGCCGGAGAGCATTGATATTATAGAGTTAGTATTGCTTCATATATAAACATGCGCGCAAAGGGAACATATTCGCTAACCGATGAGCTGATTGTATCCACGCTCTTGCCCTTCCAAATTCAGCTCTCGACCGGCCAAATCGCGAAGATTCAGGAGTACATTCGACTCTTATTGAAGTGGAATCAATCGGTTAGCTTGACTTCTGTTGTGGACCCGGTGGAGATTTTGGCCCGCCATTTCGGTGAATCCATGTTTATTTGCTGCTTAATGCCTGTGGAGAAGTGTCGGCTCGCCGACATAGGTTCAGGAGCCGGATTTCCAGGTCTAGCAGTGAAAATTGCGTGCCATGAGATCCACCTCACATTGATTGAGTCCAATAAGAAAAAATGCGCATTTCTATCGGAGGTGGTGAGAGCGCTCGAATTTGAAAATGTGGAAGTGATGCCGATACGTTTCGAAGAGGCCAGGGTTGCCCCTGACTTTGCTGAAGTCATTACAGCCCGCGCCGTCGGCGGATTCTCAGGCATCCTTCGTTGGGCGAAAACAGCACTTGCGCGGCGCGGGCACGTAATACTATGGCTTGGGGTAGAGGACTGCGCGAAGGTTTCTTCCACGCCGGGCTGGATCTGGAAGCCGGCAGTTAAGATTCCAGAGTCCCAGCGCCGATTTGTCCTGATCGGGCGTCCCAGGCCAGCGGAAAATCTATAGCACCGGTTGATCGCGGCCATTTTGTTCCACATGGAACAAAATTCTTCCTCGGGGTTCGCTGGGCCCGGCCTATACGATGTGCTCAAGACTGTGTCGTGTTTTACAATGAATAGAAATTTAGCGGATCAAGCAGCTCCATTGTTCCACGTGGAACATCTGTGCGTCGTAACTACGGCAACCTAACGATCGACAATTTTCTTCAACTACAAGCGTGATTAAATATCCGACTGAAAAGTTCTGGATTGAATCTTGATTTTCCACTACAACGCAAAATTATTACTTTGTTCCACGTGAAACAATTTGCATCAAGCAGAGAACATGTGCTAGATTTCGCCACCATGGGGGGAATCTGAATTGGGACGAGTCATAGCTGTTGCCAATCAGAAAGGCGGCGTCGGAAAGACCACGACAGCCGTTAACCTCGCAGCATCGCTAGCGCTTTCCGAACTGTCTACTCTTCTGATCGATTGTGACCCGCAGGGAAATACGACATCGGCTATTGGTTTTCCCAAGGACCCGGCCAGGAGAACGCTTTACCAAGCACTAATGTTAGGGGAGCCACTCGACAGAATCATCTTAAAGACTCAAGTTGAAGGTCTTGACCTTCTGCCGGCCGATAAGAACCTTGTCGGCGCCGCCGTAGAGCTTGTGTCGGCGGAAAAGCGGGAATATCAACTGAAAGTCTTACTCGAGCAAGTCAAGGATAGCTACTCATACGTAGTCATGGACTGCCCACCTGCATTGGACTTGCTCACTCTGAATGCGCTGACTGCGGCGGATTCAGTGCTCGTTCCGATTCAATGCGAGTATTTAGCTCTCGAAGGAGTCTCCGAGCTGCTTGACACGCTGATGCGAATTCGGAGGACGCTAAATCCCGACCTCGCCATCGAAGGCATCGTTCTGACCATGTATGACGAGCGAACTACTCTCTCCAAGCAGGTCGCTTCAGATCTGCGCAGCTTTTTCGGGGCCCAGGTATTTCAGACCGTCATCCCACGAAATGTGCGGCTGGCGGAAGCACCAAGTCACGGAAAGCCAATCCATTTCTACGACATTCATAGTAAAGGCGCGGAAGCCTATATCAATCTAGCTAAGGAGGTGATCACAAGTGGCGAGAAACGCATTGGGAAGGGGGCTGGGGGCGCTAATTCGTGAGGTCGAGGTGGAACCACAGGTTACGGCACCCGCAGCGACAACGGCCCCTGGGGCGGCGGTAGCGCCGGCACCGGAAATTGCTGGCAGGCCCTTGCTGCTTGACATTGATCTACTCGATCCGAGCCCGTACCAGCCTCGAACCAGGTTTCCAGAGGCAGCTCTCGAGGAATTGGCGCAATCGATCCGCTCCAGCGGAATCATCCAACCGCTCGTCGTGCGGAAGATCGGCGCGCGCTACCAATTGATCGCGGGCGAGCGGCGTTGGCGAGCGGCGCTGCGGGCGCAACTGCTTCGTGTGCCCGTCGTTCTCCGGGAGGTGGGCGACGAGCAGGCCCTCGAACTCAGTCTTAGCGCGAGGATCTGAATCCGATTGAGCAGGCCCGCGCTTTCCAACGATTGATGGATCAATTTCATTTGACGCAGGACGAAGTTGCCACGCGAACTGGGAAAGATCGGGCGACTGTGGCTAACTCCGTAAGGCTCCTGACACTGAATGAAACGTTCCTGGAATGGATCGAAGAGGGAAAAATCACTGCCGGCCACGGCCGGGCGCTGCTCGCGATCGAGGACCCCCAATTAAGGCTCGATATTGCAAAGAAAGCCTCACGTGGGAAACTGACAGTCCGGCAGGTCGAAAGGATGGCGACACGCCGGGCCCGTGGGAGGGTGCAAGGGGCACCAAGCGGGGCTCATGACCCAAATCGCCAGGCTGCGATCGATGAGCTACAGACGGCTGATGCGCTAATACTATAACTGTAGTATATAAAACTCATTCACAACTAAGACCTCTTTGAACTCCAGGCTGCGAATGCCCGGAGAAACCGCGTAGTGGCGTCCTCGTTACTAGTCCTGAATTGGGGGGATACAGAGTAAGCTGCGTAGCGGTAGGATTGTGGGTCCGATAAAAGAGCATCATCCCTTGGGAGGTTTTCTCATGACCTGGCGATCGAAGGGTCGCGACAAGAACACAGAGGGTGGTGAGTTTACCGGGTTTCTGGATAAGGGAGTCCGCTTTGAAGGCATGCTCGAAGCGTCCGGCGTATTTCGTATTGACGCTCAAATGAAGGGAAATCTGCTATCGACCCATAGCTTGACGCTTGGTGAAGGCGCGCGGATCGAAGGCCAGATCGAAGGGAATCACGTGGTGATCGCGGGCAAATTTGACGGCGTCATATTTGCGAAGGGCAGAGTGGAGATTCAGGCCAAGGGAGTCGTCACCGGAGAGATCCACACGCCGTGTCTGGTGATCGAGCCGGGGGGTATTTTCGATGGACGGTGTCATATGCTGGCGGCCTCGGAATCCACCAAGCCGCTGACCATCCCGATTCGTGCGGCTCACGAATAATGAAGGATTGACCGAATTAGGGATTAAGTTAAGGATGGCCGGCGTTTGAAGTTCAGCAGAGGTAATGTAAATTTTTTGGAATCGCAAAGTCCATTCAGGACCCCGCCGTAAGACAATTTAAGCTATTCTCGATTATGATTCATTCCAGATAGGACGCATCGCAACTCCATGGACACGATCACGCACGGAATTGTGGGCGCTCTGGCGGGAAGAGCGTTCTTTGCCGGTCAAGACAAGCCGGCAGGCTCCGCGGAGTACGCCCGGCCCCGTTCCGAGAGCGCTCCGGCGGCACGCGCGGCCATTACGGCTTGCACGCTGGGCGCAATGTTTCCTGACATCGATATATTCGCCGGGCCGATCGCCCGGAATCCACTTGCCATCATAGAGTGGCATCGCAACATCACGCATTCGGTAGTGATGCTCCCGGTGTGGGCGCTGCTGCTGGCGGCTGTGTCGTTGCCGCTTGCGCGGTGGGTCGGATGGAAGCCGCCGACATTCGCAATGCTCGTAGGTATCTATGCGTTTGGGCTCGGCAGTCATGTGTTCCTGGATGTCGTAACCAACTTTGGGACAATGATATGGAGTCCTTTGAGCTATTCGCGTGTGGCGTGGGATTGGCTGTTCATTCTTGATTTGGGTTTTTCCGGGATGGCGCTCCTACCGCAGTTTGCGGCATGGTGCTACCGCGAGCCGGCGAAGTTCACTTGGCGTGCCGGCATCGTTTGGGTTGCGCTCACGGGGGGCGCATTCGCGGCTTACGCGGCCGCGAACACCGCGGGGTTTGGATTCCCGGCCTGGGTCGTGGGTGCGGCAAGCGCATTGATGGGCACGGTGCTTTTTTTGCCGGCGTTGAGAGGTATGGGTTTCCGCTGGAGAAGGGCGAGTTGGTGCCGTGCGGGAATAGCTGTGCTATGCGTCTACATGGCATTTGCCGCGGCGGCGCACCGAAAGGCGCTCGCATACACAGAAAATTTCGCGGCGGCACACCATCTGCGCGCGGAAACTCTCGCGGCGCTCCCGCTGCCGCCGACGTTGACGCATTGGACTGGCGTGATTACCACGCCCGAAGGCGTGTGGCGGACTACATTTCATGTCCCTGGCGGCACTCTCGAGGGGACGCAGCTTTATGCAGACGCTGGATCCGACCATTATGTAGCCGAGGCGGAACAACTGCGAGATGTCCAAATCTATTTGTGGTTCGCGCGGTTTCCGATCTGGCATGTAACGCAAAGCGAGGGACGAACCGTGGCAGAAGTCACAGACGTGAGATTCTTCCGGGGACAGGGCAGCGATGGAAGCGACGATCCAAAACAACTGCGACGCGGCTCGGGAATACGCGCCAACGCCGCGGGATTCACATTCGAAGTTGTGTTCGATTCCGTAGGTCACGTGATTTCCCACGGTTTCAAAAGGCCAGAGTGACAAGCAGCGAAAACTCAGAAGCAATCTATTTGTCCGCGGGGAAAACGACGACCTGACGGTCCTCGCCGACTCCTTCGCTGGAGGTTCGGACGCCAGGTTCCGCCTTCAAAACCAGATGCAGGATGCGCCGTTCACGCGCGGCCATGGCATTGAATCGGAAAGGGGAATGAGTTTCGCGTACGCGGTCGGCGGCAACGCGGGCAGAGAGCTTCAACTCCTCGATGCGAATGGCGCGATAACCGCCTGCGTCGAAACGGATGCGGCCATAGAATTGGGGATCCAGCCATAGCCAACGCAGCGCGATGTGTTCGAGCGCCTTGAGCAATTCAGCGTTGCGCTCGAGCAACAGATCCTGATCGCGGCCGCGGAACAGGACAAGGATTTCCGGATTTTCGAGTTCCGCCGCGGCGGCCGGCCCGGTAGTTCGGATTTCGTAGGCAAGCTCGAAACGTCCATTGCGGACCAACGTGTCGATGCAGCGGCGCAGCTCCGCAGTGGTCGCAGTGTGATCGAGCTTGCCGTCAACAATTAGGTTGGGACGCGAGGCAGGCATCAACGAAGCACTCCTTTCGTCCGTGAGTACCGCTATTTTTTCTTTCCCGGACCCCGCGACGGTTTCGGCGGAGGCGGCATAGTCCGGGAGAGATACCACTGCTGCACCATCGCGACCAAATTGCTTGCGAGTATATACAACGTCAGGCCGCTAGGCGAAAGGGCGAACATACCGCCCATCATCAACGGCATCAAGCCCATCATCTTCGCCTGCGCGGGGTCCATGCCTGGTGTAGGCGTCATCTTTTGCACCAGGAACATAGTGGCGGCCACCACGATTGGCAAGATGTAATAGGGGTCGCGCGCGGAGAGGTCGTGGACCCAGCCGATCCACGGCGCGTGGCGCAGTTCGATCGTATTCGCAAGCATGCGGTACAAGCCAAACCAGATGGGCATCTGGATCAACATGGGCCAGCAGCTACCGAGCGGGTTGATGCCCTCGCGCGAATAGACGGCCATGACTTCCTTGTTCATCTCGGCCTTCTTCGGATCGCGCATCGAATATTTCTTGTACTTTTCCTGGATCGACTTGATTTCCGGCGCGACTTTCTGCATTTTCTGCATCGCGCGCATGCTTTTCACCTTGAGCGGGAACATTACCATGTTGATAGCTATAGTGATCAGTATAATTGCCCAGCCGTAGTTCGGAACGTAGTGGTACATCCAGCGCAGCGCGTAAAACAAGGGCTCGGCGATGAAACCCCACCAGCCGAATTGCACCAGACTATTGAGCGGCGGGCGGACGGCTTTGAGCACATCGATACTCTTTGGGCCAACGTACAGGCGGGCGTCCAGCGGTCCCGGAGTGGCTAAGGCCGCGGCGATTTCAGGGACCATTTCGGTCTCGATCTTTCCGTCCGCGGCAACGGTTTCGTGCTGAAATGTCCAATCCGTGAGTGCGAATTCCGGTTGCAGGGACGCAGGAGGTGACGGCGCAGCCGGCAAGAACGCCGCGGCGAAATATTGGTCCTCGATCCCAACGAAATCAAATGGTCCGGGGACGGTTGCCCGCAGTGCGGGCTGGCCGGACTTGCCGAGATTCTTCGCCGCCAGGGTGTTCAAATTCCCGGCAGCGCTGGTGAACACTTGCGTTTGCAGAGCGGCGCGGTAGGCGGTGGCGTCGCCGAAACCTCCACGCCACGCGAGGCCATACTGCAGCGGCTTGCCATCCAGACTTACCGAGGTCTGGACGTCAACGATGTAGCTTTCATTGAATTTCAAACGCTTGGTGACTTCGAGGCGCCCGTCGCTCCAGGTGAACGTGACATCCGCTGGCGGGCGCAGGACGTCGCCGACCTGTGGCACGCTTCCCGATGATTTGATTTCAAACAGCGCGTTGTTTATGGCTGTTTCTTGTTGCGTGTCATCGAGCGCCAGCGAAAGCGGCCAGCCACCCTCTTGTTGTGCAACGTCGGCGTGAACCAGGTCGAGTGTTCGCGGCGGCGTATGATCGTCGGTGAACTTGGTGAGCTGCCAGCTCCGAACAGTCGCGCCGCGATTGGATATCTGAACGCGGTAGAGATCGCTCTCAATCACAACCGAGCGTTCCTCGCCGGCGGAGTGCATGGCTACGACCGGCTCCGTTTTTGTTGAGGCCCGCGAAGGCGCCGGCAAAGGTCCGGCCGGTGGCACGGAAGCTGGGGCCGGAGTTACAGGATTAGGCTTGGTGGGCGTGGGCTGAGGCGGTTTGTAAATCAGCGACCAACCGGCGATCACCAGCAGGCACAGCACTGCCGCAATCAGCGAGCGAGTTTCGGTTGATAGTTCCTTGCCCTCGCTCACGAATGGACCTCGTATTCTGACGGATTACAAGTAGCCGAAGGACCAGAGACTGCGCTATGACGACGGCGCGTTTTTCCCTCATCCGGATCCCCCGCATTCTTGAAAATCGGCGCATGGGCGGCGGCATTCCCTTCGCACGGACAATCCGTGGCATCGGGAACCAGATCCACGCCCCCGCGAGTGAATGGATGGCACCGCGCGAGGCGGCGCATGGCGAGCCATGACCCTCGGCGCGCACCGTGGAGCTGTACAGCAATGGCAGCGTACTCTGAACAGGAAGGATAGAACTTGCAGGCGCTTGGCATCCAGGCGGAAAAAAACACCTGATACACCCGGATGCCCACCAGCAACCCGCGCGCGGCCAAGGTCAGACTCGCGGACTGATGCTGCGCAGCAGGCGGACGAGTTCCGCCTCCAGCGGCGCGAAGGGCGCCTGCGCCACTGAGCGCCGTGGATGAATCACGATGTCCCATCCCGAAGGAATCTCCGTCCTATTGCGCCGCAGGATTTCTCTGATGCGGCGGCGAATGCGATTCCGCTGCACTGCGCCACCCAAGGCTTTCTTGACGCTGATGCCGAACCGGCTGATGGAGCTCGGTCCGCCGATGTCATTCACAGTCGCCCTGGCTTTGACGTGGCTTGCCGCCGGCTCTCGCCCGGAAGGCTCGCTCTGAATCGTCTGATGCGCGCGGAAGAAAACTGCAAACTGAGGGCTCGAGCGGCGTTGGCCCGCGCCATATACAGCCTCAAAATCAGCGCGTCGCAACAGGCGCACAGCACGAGGAAAACCCTGCCGCGGGCCATTCGTATCTCTAGATAGGCGTAAGACGATGACGTCCTTTTTTGCGGCGCGCCGCCAGTACCTTCCGGCCCCCTGCGGTCTTCATGCGCGTGCGAAAGCCGTGCGTTTTATGACGGCGGCGAACTTTCGGTTGAAACGTGCGTTTCGGCAAAGAAATCTCCCCCTCAGCCCCGCGAACCGGACCGATTCAAAACGTGTAGTGTAGTAGACGCGGCGGATGCGGTCAAGAAGAGGCGGGGGCTGGGAGAGCCTACTCACATCGTATCCCCCTAGCGAAGTTGAAATGCATTAGTCCGAAGCGGTGGGAGGAACTCGCGGAAGGTTCTCTCCAGCACGTTTGTCGTCCGGATCTTCTTCCACAGTCCGGGCGGAAAAGCTAGTAGTGCAGCAGGGGGTCAAAATGGATGTATAGTGCGGGGTTGTTGGAGGCTAAAGCGGAAATTCCGATTTATATTACGGCTCAGGACATTAGAGAGGACCGTATGATGGAAAGAATCAGAAGAAAGTTGCTGCCTTTAGGCGTCGAAGCCATAGCGCTGTTTGTCTGCCTTGCAGTGGTGTTGGGTCCGAGCCACGGCCAATCCAATCGGGAAGCTGAGGGCGCCCGGCTGCTCCAGGGGGCTATCGATATGCACTTTCACATGGATCCACCCCTCGCTGACGGCGCTCACGATGAAGCTGTAATTGAAACAATTAGGGTGGCGCGTTCGCGAGCAATGCGCGCGCTCGTGATCAAAAGTCACTCCGAACCCACTTCGACCTTGGCATATCATCTTCGCCTGGAGATACCCAATATCAATTTGTTCGGCGGCATCGTAATGAATCGTTCAAATGGCGGAATGAACATCGCTGCGGAGGAATATATGGCGACGAAGATCTATGGAGCGCCCGGGAAGGTGGTCTGGATGCCAGCCGGCGATTCTGAGATCGAATCGACCCCACCCTACCCAACGAAGCCGTTCGTGGCCGTTTCGCGCGACGGCGAACTGCTCCCCGAGGTAAAGGATGTGATATCGGCTATTGCCCGGCATAACTTGATCCTCGCATCAGGCCACATTGCTCCGAAGGAGGCGTTGATGGTGTTTCGCGAGGGCCGCAGAGTCAGAGTGGACAACATGATTGCCACACATGCTATGGATTTGGCGGGGAAGATGAATTTGGACCAAATGATGGAAGCTGCAAAGACCGGGGCCATTATCGAATTCGACTTCAGAAATGTATTGGATGAGGGCGGTGTGCGAGCAGACACGATCCGCAAGATAGGGCCAGAACGGTGTCTTATCTCGGAATTTTGGACTCATAGCTCACCCCGAGTTTATGCCCGGCTGGATGGCGTGGGGCAATTCGTAGAGGCCATGCATGCTCGCGGCTTTACTGACCACGAGCTCGATGTGATGTTTAAGGAGAATCCGGCGCGATTGCTCGGACTATCGGCTCGCTGAAGCTTGCGGTCCACGTTGAACCGCGGGAATGATATCAGGAGCGGAAGTAAGCTAACACTGTCTCCGATCGCATCTGCATCGGTCATTAGGCTGATCAGCCTCGCAGGACAGCCGACCTCCCCGAAAGACTCCTTGACACGAGAACGCTCCTCGGAATTTAATGCGAATTACAGAAGTTCAGGGGTATCAGGGGGGTTCGAGTACAAAAAATCTCGGTAGGGATAATCGGCTGACGATCATCGGGGGTGACCTATGGCTGTCGGAGATCAGAGATTTCTCACCAGAAGTCTCACCGTACTGATCACACTGGGTTTCACTCTGTTTATGGCTGTTTCTGCTTGCTGTCAAGTTACTGGAGCAACTCTCTCGGGCACCGTCACGGATGCTTCCGGCGCGGCCATACCCGGCGCGCAAGTCTCCGTCAGGAATGCAGCTACCGGGGTCACCCGGGACTTCACGACGGATTCCGCCGGTTTTTATACGGCCCCCAACATAACCGCGGGAACCTATGAGGTCAGGGTGTCGGCCAAGGGATTCAGCACGGCCGTCCAACCGAACGTCGTCCTTGGCGTAGGCGCCCAGCAACTGCTCAACTTCTCCATGAAGGTCGGGCAAACGTCTCAGACGATCGAGGTGACTACGCAGGCGCCGCAGGTGCAACTCACCTCGTCCGCGCTCAGCGGCGAGGTCGCGTCGGCGACGGTCCGCGAGCTGCCCTTGAACGGGCGCGACTGGACTCAGCTTGCCGCCCTTCAGCCCGGCGTCGCCAGGATCGAGACCCAGGTAAGCTACGATGACGCCGGGCGCGGTACCCGCGGCTTTGGGGCGGAGCTCACCATCTCGGGTGGCAGGTCGACTTTCGCTAACTACCGGATCGACGGGATCAGCGTCGTCGATTACGCCAACGCCACTCCAGGGAGCGTAATCGGCGGCACCTTGGGTGTGGACGCGATTCAGGAGTTTTCCGTCTTAACGGGCGGCTTTTCGGCCGAGTATGGACGTGCTTCCTCCGGGGTTGTGAACGCAATCAGCAAATCGGGCACCAACTCCTTCCACGGGGACGTCTACGAGTTCCTCAGGAATAGCTCTCTCGACTCGAACGATTACTTTGACAGGGCCGCTGGCCATCCGAGGCCGCCGTTCCGCCGCAACCAGTTTGGCGGCTCGGCGGGCGGACCCATCATTAAGGACAAGACTTTCATCTTCGGCGATTACGAAGGGTTGCGTCAGGCGAAGGGGATTCCGTCTTCGATCACGGTTCCATCCGACGCTGCTCGGGCTGCAGCAACGAACGCTTACACCGTGTCGCTGCTGGCGCTGTATCCGCACGCCACTGGTCCCACATCGGATCCGAATGTAGGGAGGTTCGTCTTCTCAGGGCTGCAAATTGTGCCCGAGAATTTCTACACCGCCCGGGTGGATCACAGGATCAGCGCAAACGACACCCTGTTCGGGACGTATCTGCATGACGATACGGACTACACTCAGCCCGACAAAATAAATGATGTCCTCGTCAACTCGCACACTACGCGGCAGACCGTCGCGATTGAAGAGAGCCACACGTTCAGTTCCAGCTTCGTGAATGCCGCGCGGATCGGTTACAACCGCAATCACGTTCTCAACGTATTTACCCCCTCGGCGATCAATCCAGCAGCCGCCGACACGAACCTGGGCACCATGCCGGGGCAAACCGCCCCCCGGGTTGCCGTTAACGGAATTAGTGGATTCTTCGGCGGCGTAAACTCGGCCACTCACGGTATCCACGCCTGGAATTCCTACCAGGCCTACGACGATGCTTTCTGGACCCATGGAACCCATTCCATAAAGTTCGGCGTGGGCGTCGAGTGGATGCGCTACAACCTCGAGAGTTTCCAGAACCCAGGCGGGCAGTGGAGGTTTGGCAGCCTGTCAAACTTCCTTCAAGGCATAGGGGATTCTTACGAGGCGGGCTTGCCGCAGGCTATCACCCCGAGGGAATTCCGGCAGACCCTGGTCGGAGGATACCTCCAGGATGACTGGCGCTTCCGCTCCAACCTAACGCTCAACCTCGGCCTGCGGTACGAAATGACCACGGTGCTGAAGGACGGTTTGGGCAAGTTCGCCAGCCTGGTGAGTATTGCCGAACCGAGCTCCACTACGACCGCCGATGCGAACCTCCGGTGCGGGACCCAATTCGACGCGGCAGCAACTTATGGGGTCCCTCCGCAGCCGGGCACAACCTGCGACAGCGTTGGCCCTTACTATTCAAACCCAACGCTTCGTAACTTTGAGCCCCGCATTGGATTTGCCTGGGACCCGTTCCGGAACGGCAAGACGTCGGTCCGCGGCGGATTCGGAATCTACGACGTGCAGCCGCTGCCGGGCTACTTTATCCTGCAGGCAAACCAGGCCGCGCCGTTCATGATATTCAAGAGCACCAAGGCGGTCTCAGGAAAGTTTGCCGCCGGCAACGGACAGAATTTGCTGCTAAATCCAGCGGCATTAGCCCCCCTGTCCGCCTCGACGATCGAGACCAATCCCCACCGAAGCTACGTGATGCAGTGGAACTTCAACATCCAGCGCCAGATCGTTCCAGATCTAACGCTCACGCTCGGATATGTAGGGTCGCACGCCGTTCACCTGCTGTTCCGCGGAGACGACGGCAATATGACGGGGACGGGGCTCGCTGGCACCCCTTCGGTCCAGCTCACCTCCGCGGGATACCTTTTCCCGTGCGGTTACCCCACAATAGCTGGTGCACCAAATGGTCCGACGAGTTGCACCCCGGGATTCACTGGAGGTGTCAACGGCACCGCAACCACACCCCCAGGCGGGGGTGCAAATGCGCAGGTCAACCAGGCTTTAGGCGTTATTCGGTACATCTATTGGAACAGCGACTCCAACTACCACGCACTGAACGTGAATCTTCAGAAGACGCTCACCCACGGCGTCCAGTTCCAGGTCGCCTATTCGTTTGCTAAGTCGCTTGATGACAGCTCGCAGACGATCGCCGGCGATACCTTCGGCAATGGTCTCAACGCGCCGTTCTGGTTCCTGCCGAAAGTGTTCCGCGGCCCCTCTGACTTCAACGTTACCCACACGATGTCCATCAACGGCCTGTGGGATATCCCCACGCCCAAGTCCCTCGGAGGTTTTGCAAGGACGGCGCTGGGGGGATGGGAGGTGGGCAGCATCCTCGCGATCAACAGCGGGGTTCCCACCACTCCGATCATCGGGGGTGATCCCCTGGGTCTGGGAAACAGCGGCACCGACCAGTTCGGCCTTCCGAACCGCGTTCCCGGCTGCGATCCGATCTTCCACGGCTACGCAGGAAGCGCGCCTGGCTCGCCAAATTGGATCAACCCGAATTGCTTCACTCTCCCGATGGTGTCTGCGTCTTCGCCGCTGGCCCCCCAGTGCGGTGATTTTTCCCAGGCATCACACGCTCCGCCGGCCCTTCCCAGCGGGATGGTCTATTGCGCGAATCTGCTGGGTAATGTCGGCCGCAATAGCCTATATGGCCCGAGGTTTGTGAACCTGGATTTCTCGATTCTCAAGAATTTTCCGGTCAAGAGCCTCTCGGAAGCGTTCAACATCCAGTTCCGGGCGGAGTTTTTCGACATCACCAACCACGACAACTTCGTGCCGCCGCAGCCGGGCAGCGGCGACGGCAACGCTGCGCTTTTTAACTCCGACGGATCGTCAACGGGGGCGGGTCAGATCACTCTGTTTGCGAACGGTCAGCAACCGGCGAGGGAAATCCAGTTCGCCATCAAGGTGAATTGGTAATCCAAGGAACATGGGTGTATGGGCGCGGGGTTGTTGGAGGCTAAAACGGAAATCGTACGCTTTTGGGGCGTGGGGTACTTTTAGCGTGCTCGTATAACACCCCGTCAAGAAGAGGCGTGCGATGCAAGGCGCACTTAGCGAGCGCAACGACTGAATTCGTCCTTTCAACCGCGGGCCAAGAGCATCGTAAATGTTGGATTTCTAATTGCCCTTCAATTTACGATGGAGAGCCAATTTCTTATCGGCTCGCTCAAGCTGAGCAACCGCCGAGTCATCTGATTATCAAGTGAGGCAATGCGGTTCGCGTAACGCTTCCTGAAAATCGTCGGCGAGAGCGCCCCCATGGCCACTTCCAAACCCACCGACTGCGGCGCACTATAGCGGATACAAGATCGCTTACATAGGTACTGTGGCTAGCGGAGTCGTCGGATCGTACACGATCACTGCAAAAGCAGTGAATCAGGGCGTTAGCGGGCAACGCAGCTTCTTCACGGACCAGAGTGGTGTGATCCGGGCCGATCCTGCCGCCGCCACTGCGTCCAGCACGCCGCTCAGCTAAGCTGGTACTCATTTTCTTGGAAGGCTGAAGGAGGAGGCATACCTTGCTTCCTCCTTCTTTTTTTGTTCTAACTCCGAGACATTGGCGCGGGCAAATCGTGTAGGGCGTAAGGACGCGTGTTGCTGTTTCGCGCCACCCGGTGTAGGCTGCGCGTCATGAACCAGTTAATCAGCTACCTCATGCGAAGAGATCGTGTTGGTGTTAGCCTCATTTTTGTATTTCTTCTAGGCTTGGGTGTCCACGATTGCTTGGTATCAACGGCAGTGGCGCAGTCCCAGAACTGGGAATCATCGATTCGTAAGTTTGAAGACGATGACAAAGCGAATCCGCCAAAACCTGGAGGCATCGTCTTTACTGGCGCTTCAAGCATACGGCTCTGGGACACGCTCGTTGCGGAAATGAAACCGCTTGACGTCATCAATCGCGGGTTTGGGGGTTCCCAATACACTGACCTGAACCAATACGCGAAGAGGATCGTGATTGCCTACCGTCCGCGGGCAGTCGTGGCATATGAGGGCGACAATGACCTGGCGGCAGGATCGCCCAAGACGCCCGAAATGGTCGCGAGCGACGCCCGGGAATTCGTCAAAATCGTCCATTCCGAACTACCGGAAACATGGATCTACATCATGTCCATCAAGCCTTCCTATTTGAGGTGGAACGAGTGGCCGAAAATGAAAGCGGCAAAC
>WNGO01001109.1_pt1 | contig 17208 bp, 10 predicted proteins | sample 5400511 | NCBI WGS metagenome assembly WNGO01 (sample SAMN13153380, study PRJNA577476) | soil metagenome | isolation source: 20 cm soil or saprolite under Garry oak tree replicate 2 | place: USA:California | collected 2016-06-15 | reverse complement strand
GCGAAATCAAAACGGCCACGGCGCAGATCGTGACCGGCGCCCTCGATCGGGAGAAGGCACGTCCGCGCCGGGATCAGCGCGAGGGCGCCGCGCAATTCGTCGATCGTGCCGAACGGATCGCTGGTCCCCTGGACGAACAGCGCCGGGACGCGGAGCCGGGGAAAATGATCGGTCCGCAAACGGTCCGGCTTTCCCGGCGGATGCAGCGGGTAGGAGAAGAGGAGTAGCGCCGAGACGACCTCGGGCTGCTCCGCGGCAAGGAGCGTCGCCTGCCGCCCGCCGTAGGATTGGCCGCCGAGGAAGAGGGGGCCCGATACGACGCCGTGCATCGCGTCGACTGCCGCCCGAAGGCCGGCGCGGTCCGCGGCCGCGCCGGCGGGCGAGGGCGGCCCGGACAGGCGGCGCTGGCGGAACGGCAGGTCGCAGCGAAGCACAACGAACCCAGCCGCGCTGAATGCCTCGGCCGCCGCGACCAGGAGCGGGGCGCGGCAATTCCCGCCGGCGCCATGCGTCAGCACGAGGCCGCGCTCCGCTGCGGCATTCGGCCGGTGCAGAAAGCCGCGAACATCCCTTGCCGCAAACGACGTGACGCTTGCCATTCAGCTTAATACCGCGCCTCGCGAGCCCGAGGCAAAAGACCGCCTCGCTCCGGTAGCCGCTATGCACCGGGTGCTGATTGACAGCCACCGGACGGTTCCCCGAAGGTGCTTCGGGCTCTGGACGAGGAGAGGCGCAATGGCTCTCGATCTGCTGATCAAGAACGGCACCGTCGTCGACGGTTCGGGCATGCCGCGTTATCGCGCAGATATCGGCGTGCGCGCCGGCCGGATCGTCGAGATCGGCCGCATCCGCTCAGCCGCCGAGAAGGTCATCGATGCCGACGGGCTGATCGTCGCGCCGGGGTTTATCGACGGCCACACCCATATGGACGCGCAGATCGCCTGGGACCCGCTCGGCAGCTGCTCGTGCTGGCACGGGGTCACCAGCGTCGTCATGGGCAATTGCGGTTTCGCGCTGGCGCCGTGCGAGCCGGCGGACCGGGAATGGTTCGCCCGCTGCCTGACGGCCGTCGAGGACATCCCGACCGAAGCGATGCTCGCCGGCATCGACTGGAATTGGGAGAGCTTCCCCGAATACCTGGCGAATGTCGAACGCCTGCCAAAGGGGCTCAATTACGGCATGTATATCGGGCACTCGGCGTTGCGGATGTACGCGATGGGCCGGCGCGCGCTCGAGGAGCGCGCCAATGAGGACGATCTGCGCGCGATGGAGGCAGCGGTCGCCGAAGCGATCCGGGCCGGCGCGCTCGGGTTTTCGAGCTCGCGGGCGACGACACACATCACCCCTGACGGCACCCCGGTCGCGAGCCGCATCGCCGATTGGCACGAGATCGATCGTCTCGTTGGCGCGATGGGGGAGCTCGACGCCGGCATCTTCCAGATCGGCCCCGATATTTCGGGCGGCGAGGCGCAGCGCCTCTTCTACGAGCGGCTGCGCCGCGTTGCTCTGGAGAGCGGGCGGCCGATCATGTTCGGGACGCTCGCGACAAAGCAGGGCGTCGATCCCAACCCCTGGGACTATTCCACCCGCTATATCGATGAGACCGTCGCGCTCGGCGGCCGCATGTACGGCCAGGGGACGACCCGCTCGATCAATGCAGTGTTTTCACTGAAATCCTACCTGCCGTTCGATGGTTTGCCGGCGTGGAAGGAAATCCGCGCGCTGCCCCTTGCCGAGCAGAAGCACCGGCTCGCCGACCCCGAGGTGCGGCGGCGGCTCGTCGCGGACGAGGCCAAGATGAAGCCGAAGAGCAGCGAATTGCAGGGAGGCGGCGCGGCCACGACCGATCCGCGCCGGCCCGATTACGCCAATTTGTTCCCGATGCTCGATGTCGATTGGGACGACCCGAGCGTCGCTGATCTCGCTCGCCGGCAGAACAAGCATCCGGTCGAAATCATTATCGATCTGTGCCTGGAAAACGATAACCGCGTGTTTGTGCAGCCGCTCGTCAATGAATCACCGGAGGATGTGCTCGGCATCCTGAAGCATGCGCGCACCTTGGCGACTTTCTCGGATTCCGGCGCGCATGTCTGCCAGGAGATGGGCTCATCTTTGCAGACGCATCTGCTGAGTTATTGGGTCCGCAAGCGGCAGCAATTCACGCTCGAAGAAGCGATTCGCATGCTGACCTTCGACAACGCCTCGGCATGGGAGTTGCCCGGGCGCGGGCTTGTCCGCACCGGCTACGCCGCCGATCTCGTCGTGTTCGACGAAGAGCGCATCCGGCCACGGCTGCCGACCGTCGAGCAGGATCTTCCGGGCGGCGCGCGACGGCTCGTGCAAAAGGCCGACGGGATCGCGGCGACAATCGTCAACGGCGTCGTCGCGATGGAGAACGGCGAGAGTACCGGCCAATACGCCGGACAAGTCCTGAAAGGCCGGCTCGCAGCGAGCTGAATCAGGCGATCGGCAGTTTTCGCATAAAGCCGGTGCGGTTGACGGCGCCGGTCATCAGGAACTGCGCGTCCTGCCCGGCCAGGATGAAGCGCGCGCCCATCTCGACATAACGCGGCATGATCGCTTCGTTGTAGATGCCCGCCATGCCCGGGAGCTTGTCGTGCTTTCGGCAGGCCGCGATTGTCCGTCGGTACGCGTCCGCGAGGCGTTCGCTGCCGAAATCGCCGGGAATGCCCATCTCGGCACAAAGATCGTTCGAGCCGATCAGCAGCACGTCGACGCCGGGCACCGCCGCGATCTCGTCGGCGTTGGCGATCGCGGTCGGCGTCTCCAGCATGACGACGGTCAGGTTGGCGGCGTTGAGCGCCTGTGCCGCTTCGCCGGTTGACACCGAGCGCAACCCGTAATGCGGTCCGATGCCGCCCATCGAGCGGTGCCCGACCGGAGGATATTTCAGGCGGTCGACGACCTCGCGCGCTTCGGCAGCGCTATCAACATGCGGCATGACAATCCCGAGCGCGCCATTGTCGAGGGCGCGGGTCGCGATCGAGTATTCGCCATTGGGGACGCGCGCGATCGGCGCGATACCGGCGTCGAGCGCCGCGGTGGAGATCTGCGCACAAGCTTCGAGCGACATGACGCCGTGTTCCATGTCAAGAAACAGCCAGTCGAAGCCGGCGACCGCCATGGCCTTCGCGATCTCGACGCTGCGGGTCATGCGGATGCCGACACCGAGCGCGAGCTGTCCCTGTTCGAGCTTCTCGCGGGCGACGTTGCGGACGGCACTCATTGGCGGCTCCCTCAAATCTGGCGCTGTCGGGGAGGGTGCCGTCTCGCGGGTGATTGGGCAAGCGGTCGTCCCGACGTTGGCCGGGAGAGAATAAAACGGTCTGGACGGAGCGGGGGAGGGGTGGACCCTCCCCCTGCCGTATCAGTCTTCGCCGGCGGCGAGCTGCGGCGTCGCCGCCTCAGCGGCAGCCTCCTGCTCGGCCGCGATCGCCGCGAGCTGACGATCGCGCTCGGCGGCGACCTCGCGCAGATGCGCGATGACGCTGCCGGTCCCGGCGGGGATCAGGCGTCCGACGATGACGTTCTCCTTCAACCCCTGCAGGTTGTCGATCCGGCCGGAGACCGCCGCCTCTGTGAGGACGCGGGTTGTCTCCTGGAACGAGGCCGCTGAGATGAAGGAGTTGGTCTGCAGGCTCGCCTTGGTGATGCCTTGCAGGACCGGTCGCGCCGTCGCCGGCCGCAGCCCTTCCGCTTCGACCTTGGCGTTCTCGCGGTCGAACTCGGAGCGGTCGATCTGCTCGCCGGCGAGGAAGGTCGTCTCGCCGGGATCGTCGATCTCTACCTTCTGCAGCATCTGGCGCACGATGACTTCGATGTGCTTGTCATTAATGCGCACGCCCTGCAATCGGTAGACCTCCTGGATCTCGTTGATCAGGTAGCTCGCGAGCTCCTCGACCCCAAGGATGCGCAGGATGTCGTGCGGCACGCGGTTGCCGTCCAACATCAGGTCGCCCTTCAGGACGTAATCACCCTCCTGCACGCTGATGTGTTTGCCCTTGGGGATCAGGTACTCGACCGACTCGCCGGAGCCCTCGTTCGGCACCACGACGATGCGCCGCTTGGTCTTGTAATCCTTGCCGAATTCGACGCGGCCTTCGCTCTCGCTGATAATCGCGAAATCCTTCGGCTTGCGCGCTTCGAACAGCTCGGCGACACGGGGTAGACCGCCGGTGATGTCGCGCGTCTTCGAGGATTCCCGCGGCATCCGGGCGAGCACATCGCCGGCCTTGACGTGCGCCCCGCCATCGACCGACAGGATCGCGTCGACCGGCAGGAAGTAGCGCGCCTCGAGACCGTTCGCCAAGGTCAGCACCTCGCCCTTTTCATCGCGCAAGGTGATGCGCGGGCGCAGGTCGCCGCCGCGCGGCTGCTGCTTCCAATCGATGACCACCTTTGAAGAGATGCCGGTCGCCTCGTCGAGCACCTCGCGCATCGAGACGCCCTCGATCAGATCGACGTAATGCGCGACGCCGTCCTTCTCGGTGATGATCGGGATCGTGTACGGGTCCCACTCGGCGATACGGTCGCCGCGCTTGACCTGCGCCCCCTCGTCGACGAGCAGCCGCGCACCGTAGGGCACACGATGCCGCGCCTTCTCACGGCCCGCCTCGTCGAGCAGCACCATCTCGCAGTTGCGGCCCATGGCGACAGGCAGCCCCGTCGAGTTGATGACGACGTTGCGGTTCTTGACCTCGATCGTCGCGTCGAACGCCGCCTCGATCGAGGATTGCTCGGCGCCACGCTGCGCCGCGCCGCCGATGTGGAAAGTCCGCATCGTCAGCTGTGTGCCGGGTTCGCCGATGGATTGCGCCGCGATGACGCCAACCGCCTCGCCCATATTCACCATCGTGCCGCGGGCCAGGTCACGGCCATAGCATTTGCCGCAGACCCCCGTGGCCGCCTCGCAGGTCAAGACCGAACGGATCGACACGGCGTCAATGCCGGCGCGCTCGATCGCGTCGATTGCGTCCTCGTCGATCAGCTCTGCGGCCTTGAGCACGACCTCGCCGCTCAACGGATCGAGCACGTCGACCGCGGCGCAGCGGCCGATAATGCGGTCGGCGAGCGTCGCGATGATCTCGCCGCCATCGACGACGGCGCGGGTCAAGAGGCCGCGGGTCGTGCCGCAATCCTCTTCGGTGATGATCGCGTCCTGCGCGACGTCGACCAGCCGGCGCGTCAGATAGCCGGAATTGGCTGTCTTCAGCGCGGTATCCGCGAGACCCTTGCGCGCGCCATGCGTCGAGTTGAAGTACTCGAGCACGGTCAACCCTTCCTTAAAGTTCGAGATGATCGGCGTCGCGATGATCTCGCCCGAGGGCTTTGTCATCAGGCCGCGCATGCCGGCCAGCTGCTTGATCTGCGCCACCGAGCCGCGGGCACCCGAGTCAGACATCATCCAGACCGAGTTGATCGGCTCGCCGGGCCGCTGCGCGCGGATGACCTTGATCATCTCCTCGGCAACCCGCTCCGAGCAGCTGGTCCAGGCATCGACCTCCTTGTTGTATTTCTCGCGCTGAGTGATGAGCCCGTCCTGGTACTGCTGCTCGTATTCCTTGACCTTCTCCTGCACATCGGCCACGAGGCGATGCTTCGCCTCGGGGATGATCAGATCGTCCTTGCCGAAAGAGATGCCAGCCTTGCACGCTTGCTGGAAGCCGAGCGTCATCAGCCGGTCGCAGAAGATGACCGTCTCCTTCTGCCCGCAATGGCGATAGACCTGGTCGATCAGATCGCTGATCTGCTTCTTGGTGAGCAGCTGGTTGATCAGATCGAAGCTGACATTCGGGTTCCGCGGCAGGATCTCGGACAGCAGCATGCGTCCCGGCGTTGTATCGACGCGACGCACGATCGGGTGGCCGTCCGCATCGACCGTCTGATAACGGGCCTTGATGCGGGTATGGAGTGAAACGGTTTTCGCCGCCAAGGCCTGCTCGATATCGCCAATGCTCGTAAACCCTGGCACCGGCACCAGAACGACGCGCTCGTCGTCAACGGCGCGCTTCAAATCCTCGAGCTTCTTCCAGACAAAAGGCGTCTCCGGATCTTCGAGGTTGAAGATCGTGATGTCGCGCCGCTCCAGGCTTTGCTGGAACGCGTCGCGCGCCGCGGCTGCGCCCTTCTGAGTGCCGAATTCCGGCCAGTTCATCCGGGGATGGACCGCGATTTCGCCTTTGAGGAGCCGATCCACCACAGGAGAGTCGGCCTTGCCCAATTCGCGAGCGAGGCGCGATGGCTTCTCGCCAGGCGCATAGAGAAACGCGGTTCCGGCCTTGATCGCCTTCTGCATCCCACCGATGACGTCGTGCTGATCGCCGCGGGCAAAGCCGCCGAGCGGCAATGCCAATCCCGCTATGTCCGGGCGCTCCATCGTAATGTGATAGAGGCCGAGAACGATGTCCTGCGACGGCACGATGATCGGCTTGCCGTTCGCCGGGCTCAGGATGTTGTTTGTCGACATCATCAGGACGCGCGCTTCGAGCTGCGCTTCCAGCGACAGCGGCACATGCACCGCCATCTGGTCGCCGTCGAAATCCGCATTGAAGGCGGTGCAGACCAGCGGATGCAGCTGGATCGCCTTGCCCTCGATCAGCACCGGCTCGAACGCCTGGATGCCGAGGCGGTGCAGCGTCGGGGCGCGGTTCAGCAACACCGGATGTTCGCGGATCACCTCCTCGAGGATGTCCCAGACCTCCGGCCGCTCCTTCTCGACCATGCGCTTGGCCGCCTTGATCGTGCTGGCGAGGCCATAGAGCTCGAGCTTTGAGTAGATGAACGGCTTGAACAGCTCGAGCGCCATCTTCTTCGGCAGGCCGCATTGATGCAGCTTCAATTCCGGGCCGACGACGATGACCGAGCGGCCCGAATAGTCGACGCGCTTGCCCAAGAGGTTCTGGCGGAAGCGGCCCTGCTTGCCCTTCAGCATGTCGGATAGCGACTTCAGCGGCCGTTTGTTGGCGCCGGTGATTACCCGGCCGCGGCGGCCGTTATCGAACAGCGCGTCGACGGCCTCCTGCAGCATCCGCTTCTCGTTGCGCACGATGATGTCGGGCGCGCGCAGCTCGATCAGGCGCTTCAGCCGATTGTTGCGGTTGATGACGCGGCGATAGAGGTCGTTGAGGTCGGAGGTCGCGAAGCGGCCGCCATCGAGCGGCACCAGCGGGCGCAGCTCGGGCGGGATGACCGGCACGACTTCGAGGATCATCCATTCCGGCCGGCTATGCGACTCGACGAACGCCTCGACGAGCTTCAGCCGCTTGACGAGCTTTTTGCGGCGCGCCTCTGAGGTCGTATCGCGCAACTCTTCGCGCAGCCGGACCTTTTCCTCCTGGCAGTCGATCGCCGACAGCATGACGCGGAGGGCCTCGGCGCCGATCGCGGCGGTGAACTGGTCGTCGCCGTAATCGTCCTGCGCCTTCAGATATTCTTCCTCGTTGAGCAGCTGATGCAGCTTGAGCGGCGTCAAGCCCGGCTCGATCACGACGTAGCTCTCGAAGTAGAGAACCTTTTCGAGATCCTTTAGAGTCATGTCGAGCAACAGCCCGATGCGGCTCGGCAGCGACTTCAGAAACCAGATATGCGCCACCGGCGAGGCGAGCTCGATATGGCCCATGCGGTCGCGGCGCACCTTCGACAAGGTGACCTCGACGCCGCACTTCTCACAGATGATGCCGCGGTACTTCATCCGCTTGTACTTGCCGCACAAGCACTCGTAATCCTTGATCGGCCCGAAGATGCGGGCGCAGAACAACCCGTCCCGCTCCGGCTTGAAGGTGCGATAGTTGATCGTCTCGGGCTTCTTGATCTCGCCGTAGGACCAGGAGCGGATGCGCTCCGGGCTGGCGATCGAGATCCGGATCTGGTCGAAGCTTTGCGGCCCCGAAACCTGCCCGAAGATGTTCATCAACTCATTCATCGAGGACCCCTCTCGAACAACCGTTCTCCGAGCTCGCTATGCACGCGCGAGCCCGGCGACGGGGCGGCTCCGCCGCCCTGTTAACCGTGTAATTGCAGCCGGATACAGGCCATCAGCGCTGCTCCAGCTCGACATTGAGGCCAAGCGAGCGCAGCTCCTTGACCAGCACGTTGAAGGATTCGGGAATGCCGGCTTCGAAATTGTCATCCCCGCGGACAATCGCCTCGTACACCTTGGTGCGGCCGGAGACGTCGTCCGACTTGACCGTCAGCATCTCCTGCAACGTATAGGCCGCGCCGTAGGCTTCGAGCGCCCATACCTCCATCTCGCCGAAACGCTGACCGCCGAATTGCGCCTTGCCGCCCAGTGGCTGCTGGGTGACCAGGCTGTACGGCCCAATCGAGCGTGCGTGGATCTTGTCGTCCACCAGATGGTGCAGCTTCAGCATGTAGATGTAGCCGACCGTCACCTTGCGATCGAACGGTTCGCCGGTGCGGCCGTCAACCAGCGTCACCTGGCCGGAGGAGGCGAGGCCCGCCCTCTGCAGCATCGCGACGATGTCTTCTTCGCGCGCGCCGTCGAACACAGGGCTGGCCATCGGCACGCCCTCCCGCAGGCTATCGGCCAGTTCGACCAGCTCGTCTTCTGCCAGAGCGTCGATCTGGCTGCGTTCCGGCCCCTCGTAAATCTGGCCGAGCATCTGCCGAAGCCGCCGGTCGCTGCCGCCCGTGCGGCGCACACCTTCGAGCACTTCGCCGATCCGCAGCCCTAGGCCGTGCGAGGCCCAGCCGAGATGGGTTTCGAGGATCTGGCCGACATTCATGCGGCTCGGGACGCCAAGCGGGTTCAGCACAATATCGACCGGGGTGCCGTCTTCCAGATATGGCATGTCCTCTATCGGCATGATGCGCGAGATGACGCCCTTGTTGCCGTGGCGGCCGGCCATCTTGTCGCCGGGCTGCAATTTGCGCTTCACCGCGACGAAGACCTTGACCTGCTTCATGACCCCGGGCGGCAATTCGTCGCCGCGCTGCAGCTTCTCGACCTTGCTTTCGAAGCGGGCGACTAGTTCGGAGACGGCGTCGTCCATCTGCTTCTTCAAGGCCTCGATATCGGCCATGCGCTTGTCGTTGCGGATCGTGATCTGCCGCCATTGCCCGAGCGTGTAATCGCCCAGCACCGCGGCGGTCAGCTTCGTTCCCGATTTCAGGCCTTTCGGTCCCGAGACGGCAATCTGGTTGACCAACAGCTCACCCAGCCGCGCCGCGAAGCTGCGTTCCAGGATCGCGCGCTCATCGTCGCGGTCCTTCGCAAGCCGCTCGATCTCGGCGCGCTCGATCGCCAGCGCACGCTCATCCTTGTCCACGCCCCGCCGCGAGAAGACACGAACCTCGACAATCGTGCCGGAGACGCCCGGCGGCAGCCGCAGCGAGGTGTCGCGGACGTCGGACGCCTTCTCGCCAAAGATCGCGCGCAGGAGCTTCTCCTCCGGCGTCATCGGCGACTCGCCCTTCGGCGTCACCTTGCCGACCAGGATGTCGCCCGGCTTCACCTCGGCGCCGATATAGACGATGCCGGCTTCATCGAGGTTGCGCAGCGCTTCCTCGCCGACATTCGGGATGTCGCGGGTGATTTCCTCCTGCCCGAGCTTGGTGTCGCGCGCGCTCGCCTCGAATTCCTCGATATGGATCGAAGTGAACACATCATCCGAGACGATGCGTTCGGAAATGAGGATCGAATCCTCGAAATTGTAGCCGTTCCACGGCATGAAGGCGCACAGCACATTCCGGCCAAGCGCCAGTTCGCCCTGTTCGGTCGAGGGCCCGTCGGCGATGATGTCGCCGGCCTGCACGATGTCGCCGACCTTCACAAGCGGACGCTGGTTGATGCAGGTGTTCTGGTTCGACCGCTGGAATTTCAGGAGGTTGTAGATGTCGACGCCGGAGGCCGCGGCCGAGGTCTCCTCGGTGGCGCGGACCACGATACGCGTCGCATCGACCTGGTCGACGGTCCCCGAGCGCCGGGCGATGATCGTCACGCCGGAATCGCGCGCGACCCGTTCCTCCATGCCGGTGCCGACGAGCGGCGCCTCGGCGCGGACCAGCGGCACCGCCTGGCGCTGCATGTTGGATCCCATCAGGGCGCGGTTGGCGTCGTCGTTCTCGAGGAACGGGATCAACGCCGCGGCGACCGAAACGAGCTGCTTTGGCGAGACGTCGATCAGATCGACATCCTCCGGCTTGCACAGGATGAAGTCGCCGTTCTTGCGGCAGTTGGTCAGGTCGGCGGCGATGCGGCCGCGCCGGTCGAGCTCGACATCGGCTTGGCCGATCGCATACTTGCCCTCGTCCATCGCCGACAGATAGATGACCTCGTCCGTCACCCTGCCGCCTGCGACCTTGCGGTACGGGCTCTCGATAAAGCCGTACTGGTTGACCCGCGCGTAAGTCGCCAGGCTATTGATCAAGCCGATATTCGGCCCTTCCGGCGTTTCGATCGGGCAGATCCGGCCGTAATGGGTCGGATGCACGTCACGCACCTCAAAGCCGGCGCGCTCGCGCGTCAGGCCGCCCGGCCCCAAGGCCGAGAGCCGGCGCTTATGGGTGATCTCCGACAGCGGGTTTGTCTGATCCATGAATTGCGACAGCTGCGAGGAGCCGAAGAACTCGCGCACGGCCGCGGCAGCCGGCTTGGCATTGATCAGATCGTGCGGCATCACCGTATCGATCTCGACCGAGCTCATCCGCTCGCGGATCGCCCGTTCCATGCGGAGGAGACCGACACGGTACTGGTTCTCCATCAGCTCGCCGACCGAGCGCACCCGGCGATTGCCGAGATGGTCGATGTCGTCGATCTCGCCGCGCCCGTCCTTGAGATCGACCAGCACGTTGAGGATGGCGAGGATATCCTGCTTGCGCAGCGCGCGGACTGTATCGTCGGTGTCGAGGTTCAGGCGCGAGTTCATCTTGACCCGCCCGACGGCCGACAGATCGTAACGTTCGGAATCGAAGAACAGGCTGTTGAACAGCGTCTCCGCCGTCTCGAGGGTCGGCGGCTCGCCGGGACGCATGACGCGGTAGATGTCGATCAGTGCATCCTCGCGCGTCGCGTTTTTGTCGATTGCCAGCGTGTTGCGGATGTAGGCGCCCTTGCTCTCCGGACCGCGGCTGACGAGGTCGATGTCGAGGATCGGCAACTCCTTGGCGCCGGCCTCCACCAATTGCGCCAGCGTGGGCTCGGTGATCTCGTCGCCTGCCTCGAAATAAACCTCGCCCGTCTGCTCGTTGATGATGTCCTGGGCGAAGAAGCGGCCGATCAGTTCCTCGTCGGGCGCGAGGACGTTCTTCAGCTTGGAATCCTGCAGCCGCTTGGCGATGCGCGGGGTCAACCGCTCGCCGGCGGCGAGCCGGACTTCGCCGGTATCGGCATCGACCAGATCGCTGGGGAGCTTGCCCTTGTACTGCTCCGGGTCGAACGGGGCCATCCACCCGTTGGGACCGCGGCGGAAGGTGATCCGGCCGTAGAACGCGGCGAGGATCTCCTCCTTCGACATGCCGTTCGCCCCGCCCGGCTGCAACACCTTGCCTTCGCTCTGGGCGCGCTTTGCCGCGGTGGGCGCATCGTCGAGCGCCAGGAGGAGCGTCGTCGCGGGCAGTTTGCGGCGGCGGTCGATGCGGACATACATGTGGTCCTTGGCGTCGAACTCGAAATCGAGCCAGGAGCCGCGATACGGAATGACGCGAGCGGCGAAGAGATACTTGCCCGAGGAGTGCGTCTTGCCCTTGTCGTGGTCGAAGAACACGCCGGGGCTGCGGTGCATCTGGGAGACGATGACCCGCTCGGTGCCATTGATGATGAACGTGCCGTTGCGCGTCATCAACGGCATGTCGCCCATATAGACGTCCTGCTCCTTGATGTCGCGGATCGAGCGCGAGCCGGTGTCCTCGTCGACATCCCACACGACGAGCCGCAGCGTGACCTTCAGCGGCGCGGCGAAGGTGATCCCGCGTTGCTGGCACTCGTCGACGTCGTATTTCGGGGTCTCCAGCTCGTAACGGACAAATTCGAGCTGAGCCCGCTCGGAGAAGTCGCGGATCGGGAAGACCGACTTGAAGACCTCCTGCAGCCCGACACTGACGCGCTGCTCGGCGATGACGCCCATTTGCAGAAAGTGATCGTACGAGGCCCGCTGAACCTCGATCAGGTTGGGCATCGGAGCGACTTCCGGGATGCGCCCGAAAGTTTTGCGGATTCGCTTCTGGCCGTTGAAGGAAATCGCCATTTATATCCCTCGCTGCGGACCGCGCATTTCCCACCCGGGGCGCGGTCCAGATCCTTGGTCGCCGTCACGCCGCCGCTGGCGGCCGGGAGCACCGTCCCCGCAACGCGGCGGGCGGGCTCGGTACAGAAGACGCGAAAGACCGGGCGCGCGAGTACCCTCGCGCCCCGGTTCGACAATCTCAATTTTCAGCGCGGCGCCTACCGGGCGCCGCTGCGCTCTGTCGAAGGTCGTGGCGGACCTACCTTATTTCGACAGTCGCACCCGCATCTTCAAGCTGCTTCTTAATTTTTGCTGCCTCTTCTTTGTTGACCCCCTCCTTAACCGGCTTGGGGGCCGCTTCGACAAGATCCTTGGCCTCTTTCAGGCCGAGGCTTGTGATGGCGCGTACTTCCTTGATCACGTTGACCTTTTTCTCACCGATCGCGGCCAGGATGACATCGAATTCGGTCTTTTCCGCTGCTGCCTCGGCCGGCGCCGCGCCGCCGCCAGCTGCCGCCACCGCGACCGGGGCCGCCGCCGAGACGCCCCACTTCTCTTCGAGCATCTTGGCCAGCTCCGCCGCCTCGATGACGGTCAAGGCCGATAGATCATCGACGAGTCTTGTCAGATCAGGCATTTCGTACTCCGCTTCCGCTTGAGTCACCCTTTACGGGCAATTCCCTTCAAATTCAACTGCTTCGCGGCTATTCGCCGCTCTTTTCGGCATATGCCGCCACGACGCGGGCGAGCTGTCCTGCCGGGGTCTGCAACAGGGTCGCCAATTTGGTGGCCGGCGCGTTGAGGAGGCCGATGAGCTTGCTCCGCAGCTCGTCGAGGGACGGCAGGCTCGCCAGCGCCTTGATGGCGGCGGCATCCAGAGCCTGGCCCGACAGGCCGCCGCCAATGACGGTCAGCTTGTTGTTACGGTTGGCATATTCGACCGCCGCCTTGGCCGCCGCGACGGGGTCGCGCGAGAAGGCGATCGCGGTCGGGCCGGTGAACAAGGGCGCGAGGTTCGCGAACGGCGTCCCCTCCAAGGCCCGCCGCACCAGCCGGTTCTTGGTCACGCGATAGCGCGCCCCGGCATTGCGCATCTGCCGCCGCAATTGCGTGACCTCATCGACCGTGAGCCCGGTCTGATGCGTCACGACGACGCAAACCGTCTCGGCGAGATCATCGTGCAGCGCCGTGGCGATCTGCTGCTTCTGGGTTCGATCCACCTACCGTCTCCGAACTCCGGCGCCGCTCGGGGCGTCGGGAACACTCGGCACCGCCAAGCTTGCTAGCCCTGGCGCCGGCCCAAACAAACGATACCCGCCGCGCTGACGGCCGAGGCCGCCGGCGCGGGTTTCGAGCTAGGCCCGCGGCTCCTCGGCGAGGCCGCCGATATCGACCTTGACCGATGGCCCCATTGTCGAGGTCAGGCTCACCCGCTTGATGTAGGTGCCCTTGACGCCGCTCGGCTTGCCCCGAGTGATCGCGCTGACAAAGGCGCGCACATTATCGACGAGCGCGTCCTCCGTAAAGCTCGCTTTGCCAACACCGGCATGGACGATCCCGGCCTTCTCGGCGCGGAACTCGACCTGGCCGCCTTTGACCGCCTGGACGGCCTCGGTCACGTTCTGCGTGACCGTGCCGAGACGCGGGTTCGGCATCAGCCCGCGCGGCCCCAAGATCTTCCCGAGCCGGCCGACCACCGCCATCATGTCCGGCGTCGCGATGGCCCGGTCGAAATCGATTTGGCCGGCCTGCACCTTTTCGGCCAAGTCTTCCGCGCCGACGATGTCGGCGCCCGCGGCTTCCGCCTCCTTGGCGCGGTCGCCGCGAGCAAACACCGCAACCCGCACACTCTTGCCGGTGCCGTGCGGCAGCATGACCGTGCCGCGCAGGTTCTGATCGGGCTTGCGCGGGTCGAGGTTCAGGTTCATCGCGATCTCGACGGTCTCGTCGAATTTCGCTGCGGACCGCGACTTGATCTGCTTAACCGCCTCCTCGAGCTTCACCGGCGGGGCTGCCGGATCGAGCCCTTCATAGGCCTTTTTGAGGCGTTTGCCGGTTTTGGCCATGCTTCCCTCCGCCGCTATTCGATAACTTCAAGGCCCATCGACCGCGCCGAGCCGATTACCATCTGGCACGCCGCATCGAGGTCGTTTGCATTGAGATCCGGCATCTTCTTTTCCGCGATGTCGCGGATCTGCGCCATCGTGACCCGCCCGACCGTGTCGCCCTTGCCGGTCGTCTGCGAGCCTTTCTCGATCCCCGCCGCTTTTTTGAGAAAGTAGCTTGCCGGCGGCGTCTTGGTCACAAAGGTGAAGCTGCGATCGCCATAGGCGGTGATCACCACCGGGATCGGCATGCCGGGTTCGAGGTTCTGGGTCTGTGCGTTGAACGCCTTGCAGAACTCCATGATGTTGAGTCCGCGCTGACCCAATGCCGGCCCGATCGGCGGTGACGGGTTCGCCTTTCCGGCCGGCACTTGCAATTTGATCATGCCGACGACTTTTTTTGCCATGAGCTTGCCCCTCGGCCGGCGAAACCGGCTCTATACCTTCTCGACTTGCGAATATTCCAGCTCGACCGGCGTCGCGCGGCCAAAGATCGACACGGCAACCTTGATCCGCGATTTCTCCTCGTCGACCTCTTCCACGACGCCGTTGAAGGAGGTGAACGGCCCGTCGGCGACCCGCACCTGTTCGCCGATCTCGAAGGTAATCGATGGTTTTGGCCGTTCGATCCCCTCTTGCACCTGGCGCATGATGCGGGTGGCCTCCGCCTCGCTGATCGGCGATGGACGGCCGCGGCCGCCGAGGAAGCCAGTAACCTTGGCGGTGTTCTTGACGAGATGCCATGTCTGGTCGTCGAGATCCATCTTGATCAGCACGTAACCCGGGAAGAACTTGCGCTCCGAGCTGACCTTGGCGCCGCGCTTGACCTCGACGACCTCCTCGGTCGGGACGAGGATTTCCTCAAAGCGTTCGGCGAGGCCCTTCTGCTCGGCCTGCTCGCGGATCGCAGTCGCGACCTTCTTCTCAAATCCGGAATAGACGTGGATTACGTACCAGTGGCTCGCCATTTCGCAGCTCCAGACCTACTGGCTCAGCCCGAAGAGGAACCGCACGCCATAGGACAACATCTGATCGACGAAGAAGAAGAACGCCGCCGCGATGAACACCATCACGAACACCATCCCCGTCGTCACCAGCGTCTCCTTGCGGGTCGGCCAGGTGACCCGGGACATTTCCTGACGGACCTGGTGCAGGAATTCGGCGGCGTTGGTCTTGGCCATCTCAGATCAGTTCCGTCTCATCCGTCTCGTCGATGCACTTGCCAAATATGGCCCTGCCGCCTTGATCTTCCAGCATATCGGTCCGCTCGCGGCCTCGGCATGGCAGGAGTGGAGGGGCTCGAACCCCCAACCCCCGGTTTTGGAGACCGGTGCTCTACCAGTTGAGCTACACTCCTAAATCCCAATGCCGCGCGGGTCTCGCGCTCCCGAGTTTTCTGCCGAAGGATTTCGCGGTGGATCAGCCGGCTTTGCCGGGGCGCGTGCTTATAGCAGATCGGAAGGCGTTGTCGAGCCTTGCCGCGGCCGCTCTTTTCTCAAGTCTCAAGGTGTCGAGATAAGCGCGCGCATCGGCCTCGCTCATCGCCATATCGGGCATCGCATTGCCCGGGACAATACGCTGGGGATCAAGGAGTCACATATCGGCGAGTCACATATCGGCGTAGCGTCTTTCAGAATTTGAACGTCAAATTTGCGTCTAGAAAAGTCGTCACTCGGCCGCCGGCGGCGCGCAGCGCGCTTCCGGGATAAAAGATGCCGATCTCACCCAATGCGAGCAGGTGCGGGGTTATCGCCCAGGTCACGCGAAAATCGGATTGCCGGCCGATGGACCGCCCCGGGAGCAACGCCGTGACAGCGTAATTGTTCTGGCCCTGCGCGCCGGGCCAGGGCGCACCGATATAGATCGCGTCGCTCTCGGAATAGCGCCATAGCCAGGAGTAGTAGTACTCGGCTGTAACGGTTTCGGTCGGCGCGAGGCTGATGCGGGGTGCGATGTCATAAAAATTGGTCGGCGCGAATTCGTTGTTCGGCACGTAATACTGCGTGTTCGGGTACATCGGCTGATAAGTGTGCAGTGTGCCGCCGGTGCGGTCGGCGCCGCCGGAGGCGCGGTCAATATGCACGCCGAGGCGCGGCTTCCACGGCACACCATGAAAGGTGTAGCCGGTATCGGTATTGAACGCGAAAGCATCGACCCGCAGCCCGGCATAGCTGCCGGTCTGGTAAGCCCCCTGCCAATCATAGTCGGCATCGCCGATCGCGCCGTAGGCGCGCAGCCCGAAGGTCTCTCGGTGATCCTGGCTGGCAATAAAACCTGCCCCCGTCGCGGCGACGACTCGCCCGCCGGTCAGCAACGCGCGATCATTGTATATGCCGGCCCCTCTGCCGCCGGCGAAAGGGCTCGCGCGCCAGCCTAAATAGAACGGCTCGAGGGAGGTCCGGGCCTCCAGCCCGAGCGGGACCGCCTTCGGCAGATCGTAGCTGCCGTAGACGCCCCATAGATTGACGTGAGGGTTGTCGCGATCCTGGAGGATGCCGTCTACGAATTGTACGAGGTTATAGGCGAAGGCGTCGACCCGGGCAGGGCCCCAATCGCGGTAAGCGCGGAACCCGTCGAACACTGGCGAGGGCAGGTTGGTCGAGACGTTGGCGCGCACCTGCAGATTGTTGCCGAAGAAGATTTCCTGGCGCCCGGCGCGGAAGCCGGTCTTCGCATCGCCGAGAATGCCGTAGACCTCGCCAAAGCCGTTAACCAAGCCGAGTGCGTCGCGCTGGTTTCCGGGGATTGTCGGGCCGACGCGGTGGCCGGTCTGCTGCCCATGGTAAAGATCGGCGTAGAAGCGAACATTAGGGCCGAGATGCAGATCGGCGCCGAGCGCGTAACGCTGCTTGTAGAGCTGATTGGTGCTGACCTCGGTTGCCGGCGTGAGCGTCGGGCGG
>WNGO01005930.1_pt1 | contig 17215 bp, 16 predicted proteins | sample 5400511 | NCBI WGS metagenome assembly WNGO01 (sample SAMN13153380, study PRJNA577476) | soil metagenome | isolation source: 20 cm soil or saprolite under Garry oak tree replicate 2 | place: USA:California | collected 2016-06-15 | reverse complement strand
AGCCCGAGTGGCATTCCCTGCTGCGATATTTCCGACGGACATCGCACGGAGTACGACGTGCGGGACGGAGCTTACTGGGTTCCAATCAATGGTTTGTGGTGGCGGGTGCCGGAAAAGGCGATCATTCGAAACGCCGGAAACCCGCTTGGCGAAGCCGTCGTTTGGTATGCCAGTCTTCGCGGCAATATCGAAATCCGCTGTTTCGTCCCGGCCGATGCCGCGTGAGCGGTGCGCTGTTGATCGCGGGGCAGCCTTTCGCCTTCCTGCTGCCTGAGCAAAGTGATAGCGTTTTACCACCCACGGTCACCTGTCTAAATCATTCAATTCCTGCTCCGGGCACGCCATGACCAGCACCCCACCACCGGTCGACGCGCAAGATTATCTCGAAAACCTCATGCGCGCGGGGCAGGATGCGATGAAGCAATTCGATGATGCTCTCGTGTCGGCGGCTGGCCTGGGCACCAGGGATTCGGCCGCTTCGGGGCATCTGTTCTTCCCCTTTGCACAGATCGTGGATCTCCAGCGAGAGTATTTTAAGCAGTTATGGCAATTCTGGAACTCGATGTTTCTTCAGACATTTGGCGCGCATTCGAGTGTTGCGGTGGCCCGGGGCGACCGGCGTTTCAAAGACGATGCCTGGCAAGAGATGCCCTATTACGATCTTCTCAAGCAGACCTATTTGCTCGGCTCAAGGCAGTTGCATGAATTCGTTGACAGGGCGCAGGTCGATGACAAGACAAAATTGCAGCTTCGGTTTTATGCCCGGCAATTTATTGACGCGATGAGTCCATCGAACTTCCCCGCGACCAACCCTGAAGTGATCCGCAAGGCGATCGAAACTCGATCTACAAGCCTGACGGACGGCATAAAGAACTTGATTGATGATCTGCACAAGGGACGCATCACACGGGTCGATGAGTCGGCCTTTGAAGTGGGACGCAATCTCGCGACCACAACCGGCTCGGTGATTTTTGAGAATGAACTAATTCAATTGATTCAATATGCTCCGCAAAGCAGCGAGGTCGAGAAGACGCCCTTGCTCATCGTGCCACCATGCATCAACAAGTATTATCTGCTTGACCTTGGCGCCGGAAATTCGCTCGTTGAGTACGCCGTCGCGCATGGCCATCATGTCTTTCTGATCTCGTGGCGGAGCGCGGTACCCGAAACCGGTCATCTGACGTGGGATGATTACCTTGAGATGGGGCCACTTCGGGCAATTGACGTCGTGCTGGAGGTTACCGGCGCCGAGCGGACGCATGCCCTTGGGTTCTGCGTGGGCGGTACGATCCTGAGCTGCGCCGCGGCCGTCCTGGCCGCGCGCGAGCAGGACAAGCTTGTGACCCTCACACTGCTGACCACCATGCTCGATTTCACCGATACAGGCGAGATTGGTCTCTTGATCGACCAGGGCTCTGTCGCGCTGCGAGAGGCCGCGATCGGGAAGGGCGGCATACTTCCGGGAAAGGAATTGGCCTTCACCTTTGGCACGCTACGCGCCAATGATCTGATCTGGCGCTATGTCGTCGATAGCTATCTCAAGGGCGCAACGCCCGACGCGTTCGATCTGTTGTATTGGGATTCCGACAGCGTCAGCCTCCCGGGTCCCATGTACTGTTGGTACACGCGCAACACCTATCTCGAAAACAATATCAAAGTGCCTGGAAAGACAACGCAGTGCGGGGTGCCGATCGATTTGTCGAAGGTGAAAGTTCCGCTTTTTGTCCTCGCGTCCCGCGAGGATCACATTGTGCCGTGGAGGTCGGCCTATGCCTCAAAGGATCTGATCGGGAAAGACGCCCGGTTTGTGCTCGCCGCGAGCGGCCACGTTGCGGGCGTCATTAATCCTCCGGCACGCAACAGGCGCAGCCATTGGCTGAACGATCAGCTCGTAGCGGACCCCGATAGTTGGCTGGAGAGCGCAGAGGAAAAATCCGGAAGCTGGTGGCCGGATTGGGATGCCTGGATGAAGCAGCACTCAAACGGGACCATGCCGGTGCCCCCGGAGCCGGGTAACGAACACTATCGCACGATAGAGCCTGCGCCCGGTCGCTATGTAAAGCAGAAGTCGAACTAGGAATGCGCGAGCACCTGCGATTTATGTAGAAACCACTGGACCCTTAAAAGATCGAAAAACCACCTAGCTGCGTTCGACTGGAATAGCAAACACATATCCGACGCCGCGCTCGGTCTGGATCACACGCGGCGCGCTCGGGTCGCGTTCGAGCTTGCGTCGGAGGCGAAGAATCTGCACGTCGATGCTGCGGTCGAACACATCCTCGTGGACGCGAGTTGCTTGCAACAGGTGCTCGCGGCTAAGCGGACGCTGCGGCGCCTCGAGAAAGGCGAGCAACATTGCATATTCCCCCTTGGTCAACGCGACCAGGGCGCCGGACGGGTCGGTGAGCTGGCGGGACTTGCGGTCGAGCTGCCAGCCGGAAAAGCGAAAGCGGCCGCGCTCGGGATCGCGCTGCGGCGTCGCGCGTCCGATATCGAACCGTCGCAATATCGCGCGGACGCGGGCGAGCAGCTCACGCAGGTTGAATGGCTTGGCCAGATAGTCGTCGGCGCCGAGCTCTAGCCCAACCACCCGATCAATTTCGTCCAGGCGGTGACCGGTGATGATGATGACCGGGACCTCGGAGTTCAGCCGGACCTTCCGTAGCAGATCAAGGCCGTCCTCCAGCCCCAGCCGAAGATCGAGGATCACCAGATTTACCTCGGCGCCGGTAAGGTGATCGACCATCTCCTGGCCATTGGAGGCCACCAGGGTACGGATGTTGTTCTCCACGAAATAGTTTAGGATCATGCGCTGCAAGGCGGGATCGTCCTCCACGACCAGAACACACACTTGCCGCTCGACGCTTCCGCGAAGGCCTGGGTCTTTCACCGATGAACCGCTCATTTCACCGAGCCCCTTCATTGATGCCGCCGGCAGCGAATACGGCCATCCACAGGTATAGTATCGCCTGTGTCCTGCTGGCGCTGGTTTGGCTGATCGCCGCCTCGCCGGCCGCCGCCCAGTCGCCAATCCTCCAGTCCCGCGCCGGCCAGGAGCCGATCACGCCGATCCCTGCCGCTCGCGCCCAAGACCTGCAGCGCGTGTTGCTCGGAGAAAGATTGTTCAGTGACCGGCGCCTGTCTCACGGTAACACACATAGCTGTTCGTCGTGCCACGATATAACGACCAATGGGGCAAGCGCCAATGTTCTCGACATCCCCAAGAGCGAACCGATGGCGCTCAATACTCTCACGGTATTCAATGCGAGTTTGAACTTTCGCCTGAACTGGGAGGGGATTTTCCGCTCGCTCGAAGAAGGAGCCGAGCATGCTCTTCGCAATCCTGCGATCATGGCGTCGAGTGAGGACGAGGTCGTGAGCAAACTGCGTGCCGACCCCGAAACCGTGCAGCAATTCCGCGACGCATACGGGAGGGAGCCCGACTTCGCTGCCGTGCTGGATGCGATTGCGACATACGAACGGTCCCTGCTTACGCCGGGAAGCCGTTTTGACCGGTGGCTTTTGGGCGAAGCCGACGCCATCACTCCAGAGGAGTTATCCGGCTATCAGCTTTTCAAATCGCTCGGCTGTATCAGTTGCCATCAGGGCGTCAATGTGGGCGGCAATCTGTTTCAGCGGCACGGGATTTTTCATCCGCTGGGTTCGCCGGCGCCGGTGCTGCTTCGCGTCCCCAGCTTGCGAAACGTTGCAACCACCGCACCCTATTTCCACGACGGCAGCGCGCCAACATTGCCGGAGGCAGTAAAGTTGATGGGCATCGCCCAGCTCGACCGCGCCCTGACCGAGCCGCAGATCGCCGCCATCGTCGCCTTCCTCAACACGCTGACCGGCACCTACCAGGGTCAGCTGGTGCGGCCGGCCAGCACCACATCACGCCCAGGCCCTGCGCTCCGATGAGGAATTTGGCGGCTGCGCTCGGGATTTCACTGCTGCTCGCGCTGCTGACCTGGCTGTTGCTGCGCGGAATCGACAGCAACGCACCAACCTATGCAATTACGCTGCGGGCCTTCGACGATTACGCGCTCGCCGAGGCCTCTCTCCATCGCGATGTCCTGCAGGCGCGATCAGGACTGCTTCGCGACTACGACAGCCTCAATGGGGCCGTCGGGGCGATGAAAGACGCAGTCGCCCGGCTCCGTTCCCACGCTCAGACGGAGCGCCTCGATATCGGCCCTGTTGACCGGCTTGCAGACGCGGTCGTGCAGCAGGAAGAGCTGATGGAGCGTTTCAAGACCAGCAACGCACTCCTGCAGAATTCGCTGTCCTATGTCGGCCTCTTGAGTACAAATCCGGCGTTCCACGCCCAGGATACCGGAGTCGCGCCGGCAACTGACGCTCTGGCAGCCGCGATTCTCTATCTCTCGCGCGACCCATCCGAGGATGCCGTCAAGGCGCTTAAGCAGCGGATTGAGCTGTTTGCAGAGCAAGCCCCCGCCGTTGGGCCGGATGCGGAAGCGGCACGGGCGATGCTGGCGCATGCTCGTTTGCTGTATCACGAACTACCCGCGCTCGATGCGACGCTGAAAGCCTTCATCGGCGTGCCCAGCCGAGAACTCCTCGAAGAAGCCCGCGCGCTGTTTTCGCAACACCGGTCCAGGATTGCAGCGGGAGAACAGCGTTATCGGCTGCTGCTGTACCTGGTTTCGCTGCTGCTGCTCATCCTGCTCGTGCTTCTCGGCCTGCGGCTGCGTGCCCGTGCCGTTGCGCAGCGGCGGCGGGCAGCATTTGAACATGTCATAGCCCGGAATTCGACGCGTCTGATCAATTGCTCACCGGCCGAGACCGAGGCGCGGCTAAAGGAAGTGCTGGGCGAGTTCGGGCGGACGATCGGCGCGCATCGTGCCTATGTGGTGCTGGATGAGAAACCCCTCCGGGCATACACATGGTCCGAGGACGGTAAAGCCTTCCCGCCGGGCTGGCCTGGTCAGGCGCTCACATTGCCCGGTCAACTTGGCGCGGATGAACCGGACATTGTCAGTGTTCCCGACGTCACCGCCTTGCCGCCGGGTCCGGTGAAGGACGTGCTGACGGCTGCCGGCGTGCGTGGCTGGGCCAGCGTGCCGTTACCCCGACCGGGCCGGGTCCGAAGCATCATGGGGTTCGACGCCTTCCGGCCGATACGGAACAGGACTTCGCCGGTGCCGATCGTGCGGCTTGCCGGGGACGCCGTAGCCAATGCCATCGAACGCGAATTCCTGGAGCGCGACAGGGCGAAGCTGACGGTGCGGCTGGAACGCGCGCGTCGCATGCAAATGGTCGGATCGCTTGCAAGCGGGATTGCGCATAACTTCAACAATATCATCGCCGCCATTCTCGGCTATTCGGAAATGATCGAGCCTCAGCTTGAACGCGGAACCAAACCGGCGCGGCATATCGACGAGATACGTCGGGCGGCGGAGCGTGGGCGCGATCTGGTCGACAACATCCTCACCTTCGGGCGGCGCACCGACGCGCGTGTCCGGCCGGTGCAGGTGCGCATCCTGATCGAGGAAGCAGCCTCGCTGCTGCGGGCCTCGTTACCCCAAGGTGTCGAGCTGGTGTTTGACGACGTCTCGATCGAGCTCGCCGTATCGGGGCAGCCCGCGCAGCTGCAGCAGGTCATCCTCAATCTGTGCACCAACGCCGCGCAAGCGATGGAGGGCGGCGGTTGCATCCGCGTGACCGCGAAGCAGGAAGAGCTGGCCGCTCCGCTGCAGATGAGCGACGGCGAGCTTTCGCCGGGCCGCTATGTCTGCATTGCTGTCGGCGACAATGGGCGCGGCTTTGATGAGCGCGTGGCGCGGCGACTGTTCGAGCCATTTTTCACGACGCGCCTGGCGGGAACCGGCCTTGGGCTGGCAACCGTTCGCGAAATCGTTCGTGACCATGATGGAGCCATCAGCGTCCGCAGCAACCCGGGTCAGGGAAGCCGCTTCGAAGTATGGCTGCCCGCGACGGCGGCAGCCGATATCGCAGCGGTCGGGCGGGAGATGCTGCCGCTTGGGCGCGGCGAAACGGTTCTGATCGTCGAAAGGATGCATTGACTGCGTGCCGTTCGGAGCCCGGCCGATTCGATGTCATTCTGGTCAGTCACGGGTCACAAAACCACGGCGGGCTGGATTTGGCGCGCGCTTTTCATGAGATAGCGCCAAAGCAGCCCGTGCTGCTCGCCGTTGCGTCCTCCATCGATGTCAGCGTCGATGCATTGGCAGAAGCGGGCGTTTCCGAAGTGCTGCGCTGGCCTTTGGCAAGCGCCGAGCTCGCGGCCGCGCTGGCGCGCTGCCTGCGTACGTTCGGCTCGTTACGATCGTAACACAATTACCCACCCTTGAAATTCTTCTGTAGCGCGGCGCCACCAACGTGGGTCCGCTCGAAACTACGTGACCCCGGTCGTCAATCCTGTTCGGCGGTCGCCCGCGCCAACCGCAACACGCGGCGCATGCGTGCGCCCCAGGAGAATTGAGGTTCCAGGGCCCAACCACATCGGCACGAAAACGTTAGGGAATTCATCACTCCAGATCTCGTCTCACACATTTGCGCAAGACCGGATCGCGCAAGATTTTGAACTACCTGCTGTCGCCGTTGCTGCGTTACCGGCAGGAGACGCTACGCGAGCGGTAGATAGATCGGCCGCTGTCACACCAAGCCGAGAGGGGGATCGATGAATGCGTTATTGAAAGTGCTGCTCAACGCGGTTTCGCTTACGATCGTTTGGCTGGTCGCCCTCGCTATCGTTTTGTTGGTTGCTCGGGTATCGGCGCAGGTGCCGTCAGCGATCGCCGTAACTGACGGGACGGCAATCGTCACGCTTCGTGCAGAGGGCGCTCAAATCTACCAGTGCAAACCCGATTCCGACGGGAAATCTCCGTCGCAGAAAAGTGCGCTGACGTGGCAATTTCGCGAACCCATTGCCACCCTTATCCTTGGCGGAAGATCGGTTGGACGGCACTACGCCGGGCCGAATTGGGATTACATCGATGGAAGCGGCGTGAAGGGCAAGGTGGCCGCCAGTTTGCCCGGCGCAACGCCCAACGACATCTCCCGGCTCAAGCTCGACGTGGTGGACCGCCGAGGTGACGGCATGCTGTCCAACGCGACGACGGTTCAGCGCATCAACACCAGGGGCGGGGTGGCGCAGGGATCATGCGAAAATGAAGGCGATTACCGCAGCGTGCCATATTCGGCGGACTACGTGTTCCTGCGCAAACGTGACTAGAGCAGGTTTGCTTTGCTCCCGACGTCATCGGGCGATGACGAGCGCGCTATAGCCGGTCCATAGGACCTGGATGCCGATGCACAGCAGAATGAAGGCCGACAGGCGTACGACGACATTGACGCCGTTGTCACCCAACAGGGCAATCGTGCGCTTGGCGAAACGGTAGCAAACATAGATCGTGGCCGAGAGGGCGATGATCCCTGCAATCGCCGAACCGCCGAGCAGCGCCAGCTGCGACATTTCGAGCGTTCCGGCGGGCCGCTGGCTTCCAAGAGCGATCGCGACCGAGATCGACCCTGGGCCGACCGTGAGCGGCATGGTCAAGGGATAAAAGGAGTCGTCCGCGGCCGAACAGGGTTTCGCACCCGCCAGCCGCTGATCCTCAAGCTCGGCGCCGCTGTGCAGCAGCTTCCAGCCGAACGCGATCAGCACCAGACCGCCCGCAACCCGCACGACCGGGAGCGTGATGCCGAAGAACACCAATAGATGCGAACCGATGAACATCGACCCCGCCAGGAGCAGAAAGCTATTGATGGCCACCCGGTGCGCAAGCGTGTTGCGTTCTGCTTCCGTGCGGGAGGAGGTCAGGCCAAGGAAACTTGGCGCGTTGCCGACCGGATTTATAATCGGGAACAGTCCGGCATAGACCAGCAGGAAGGCGTTGAAAAAATCCGTCATGGCGCGCACGATCTGCAATGAACGGCGACATTGTAAAGCGGAATTGCTTAGTTGTCCCCGGCCTCCTTCCTCATCATCGAGCGTGTTCAGGCGCACGGACCCAGCTGTAATGGGTCGAACCATGGTGCGCCGCCGGTCGGAAAGCACGCTTGATCGACTAGCGTCTGGCTTCAACGAGGCGTAGGCTTGTGGACGAACAGGCGCCAAAGGACAAGCTGATGCCCAAGGGTTCTGACCTGCTTGTTGCTGCCCTCGAAAACGAAGGTGTCGACCGCATCTTTGGGGTTCCCGGCGAGGAAAACCTGGATGTCGTCGAAAGTCTGCGGAACTCCTCGATCAAGCTCATTTTGACTCGTCATGAGCAAGGTGCGGCTTTCATGGCCGCTACCTATGGCCGTCTCACCGGGAAGCCTGGCGTCTGTATCACCACCCTCGGTCCAGGCGCCCTGAACCTGACGACAGGGGCAGCCTATGCTTTGCTTGGCGGCATGCCGATGATCATGCTCACGGGGCAAAAAGGCATCATGAGCAGCCGCCAGGCGAAATTTCAAATCGTGGACGTGGTTGGCACTTTCAAGCCGCTGACAAAGCTCTCACTCCAGATCGTGAGCACAAGCAGTATCCCGACAATAGTGCGCGACGCCTTTCGCATCGCCATGGAAGAGCGGCCAGGCCCTGTCTTGCTGGAATTGCCCGAAGACGTCGCTGGCGAAGAGGCGGAAGATATCGCGATGGTACCGCAACATCCGATCGAAATTCCCGTTGCCCATCGTGCATCGCTGGATCGCGCCGCCAAAATGATCCTTAAGGCCAAGAGGCCATTGATCATGCTTGGTGCCGCTGCGTCCCGCCCGCGGAGCACGTCGGGGATTGGAGGCTTTGTCCGCCGCACGCAAATTCCGTTCTTCACGACGCAAATGGGCAAGGGAACAGTCGCCGGTGGAAGCAAGCTATACATGGGAACGACCGCGCTCAGCGAGCGAGACTACGTTCACGACGCAGTCGATCGCGCCGATCTGATTATTGCCATCGGCCACGATACGATCGAGAAGCCGCCCTTCATCATGGGCCCGAAAGGCCCGCAAGTGATCCACGTCAGTTACACGCCCGCCAACGTGGAGCGGGTTTATTTTCCGCAATGCGAGGTGGTTGGCGATGTAGGCCCGAGCCTGGAACTGCTGGCTGACCGCGTTGAGGGACGCCTGCACAACGCCGGCGCGTTATTGAGTCTTCGCGAAAGCATTCTAAGTCGCATCACCGATCGCGCCACCGAAGAACGCTGGCCGCCCACGCCACAACGCATAGTCCACGATGTACGAAAGGTCATTCCGGAGGACGGCATCGTCGCTTTGGACAACGGGATGTACAAGATCTGGTTCGCGCGGAACTACCGAACCTATGTGGCGAACACGCTGCTGCTTGATAACGCGCTGGCGACCATGGGCGCCGGGCTGCCCTCGGCGATGACGGCCGCAATGCTGTATCCCGAACGCCGAGTGCTCGCGGTCTGCGGTGATGGCGGTTTCATGATGAACTCGCAGGAAATGGAAACCGCGGTCCGCCTCAAGTTGAATCTCGTCGTCCTGATCCTGGAAGATTCGGCGTATGGCATGATCCGCTGGAAGCAGGCGGCGGATGGTTTCCCTGATTTCGGCCTGACATTCGGCAATCCGGACTTTGCCAAATATGCCGAGAGTTACGGGGCAAAGGGTTCGAAAGTCGAAAGCACGGCCGAACTAATCCCAACGCTCGAGCGTTCTTTCAACAGCGGTGGGGTACATCTGGTTTCGGTTCCCATCGATTACAGCGAGAATACCCGTGTACTGATCCATGAGCTTCGCGAGAAGTTAAAACAAGTCGACGAACCGGTAGCGTAGGCTGGAACAACCGTCGCGGAATGACGAGCGCAGGCATCTGCCAGCTGGAAAAAGCGAAGCATGAGAAACCTTGGATTCGCGTCCGTAACGTTAAGCAAGCTGTAACCCAAACACCAGGGAGAGTGCAATGAGTGAGAAGATCAACGAACAAGCCGAAAAGATGCGCGAGATGGCAAAGACCACCCTCGACCGGGCGAAGGACGCCGTATCGAAGTACATGGCTGAGTCGCAAAAACTGCGCGAGAAGACCGACGCCAGTGTGCGAGCCACCTACTCAACCGCGAAAGAGATGAATGAAAAGGCGGTCGCATTTGCCGAAGCGAATGTGCAAGCGGGGTTCGAACTTGCAGAACGCCTGTTGCAGGCGAAAGACCCGCAAGAGATGGGAACTATCTATCAAAACCATCTGAAAGAGCAGATGGAAAAGATGAATGCGCAGTTTCGAGAACTCGGAAGTCTGGCAACCAGACCACCAACGGTCGATCTGTCTAAATGAGGCGGCTTGCGCAGACGTTCAGGCTAAAGCTGATTTGCGCCGCGGGTTAGGCGCTGTCAAATATGTGCTTGCCGGGAATGTTTGCCGGCTAGCCGAACGTCGCCCTCTTATCGGGAATAGCGCCGCCGAGCCCCGGGTTGTGGGCCGCATCGTGAGCGACACGATGATCGGCTTGCTCCATCTTCACACGGACGGTTTGAGGATGACGCGATCGCGCGAGGAGCCGCTAACGGCGAGATAGGCCGCCTTGGCCTCCGTCAGCGAATAGATCGCGTTGCTTGCAATCGGGTACGGCCTGAGATGTCCGCTGACAAAGCCCGGCAATGCATCGTGCAAGATGTCGGCGCTCGCGACCGATGAGAACGCCAGCGTGTCGATGCCGACGTAGGTGTGGCGCCCGCGGTAAAATTCGAGGATGTTGAACGGCACGGTCTTGTCGACGGCGGCGATCAGGATTTGCCGGCCGGCAAGCGCGAGCGATTTATTCGCCGCCTCGAAATATGGATCGCCCACCGTGTTGAAGACGATGTCGGCGCCTTTGCCGTCGGTGAGGTCGCGGACCCGGGCCGCGATGTCGGTCGTGCTTGCGTTAATGACTTCGACCGGCCCGCTGGCGTGGCCCTCATAGGCTTCATCCTTGCGAACGACGCCGATGACTTTCGCTCCGCGCCAGCTGGCAAGCTGGGTCGCAGCCTGGCCGACCTTGCCGTTCAACCCCATCACCAGGACGGTTTCCTGCGCGCCGGGCATTCTCGCCCGGCGAAAGCCTTCGATCGCGGTGACAAAGGGCACGCCAATCCCTGCCGCTTCATCCATTGAAATACTGTCGGGCTTTTCCACCAGCGCCGCCACTTCGACTACGAGATGCGTCGCCTGAGTGCCGTCGCGGCGTATGCCGAGGTCGCCTGAGGAGCCGAACACCTCGCGCCCCAGCCATTCGGACGGGCCATCGACAACGATGCCGGCGAAGTCGCGCCCGGGCGTCCGCGGAAAAACGGCATACGGCATCAACCCGGTGGCTGCCTTGACGTCTGACGGATTGACGCCGGCGGCCTTGATTTCCACGATGACGTCTTGCGATCCGCGGGTGAGCAACCGCCTTTCGATGGCCGGCGCAATCGATGCGGCATTGGCCGCCTTTGCATTGAGACGGAGGGAGGCCGCTTCAAACGCCAAAGCGCCTGCCGGTTTTGAGTTCGCTGTTGCTGTCGTCATTGCCGCTATCCTCCAGCCGTCCGCGACGCCTCCGCAAGGCGTGTCGGCAATCCAATGATCTCTCTCGTTTCCCGGGGCGTTGCGATTTGGCCGCCGAGATCCTCGACAATACGGCGCGCCTTCTCGACCAGCGCCGCGTTGGATGATGCCAGCTGACCGCGCGACAGATAAACAGTATCCTCAAGGCCGACACGGACATGCCCACCCGCCAGATACGACTGCGCCACGGCGGTGAACGCCGCCTTGCCGATGCCGATTGCGGTAAACTCGGCATCCGCAGGCAACAGGTTGCGCGCATAAAGCACGGTTTCCAGATTCGCCTGGAAACCGTAACGCACACCCATCACGAACGAACACAATGCCGGTCCTTCAAGCGTTCCGTCCTTGAGCAGGTCATGCATCAGCGCGATGTCGCCGGAATCGAACAGTTCGATCTCCGGCTTGACGCCGGCGTCGCGCATTACCTTCGCCATGCGCCGCACGTTGCCGGGGGTATTGATCACGACCTCCTTGCCTGAATTCATCGTGTTCAGGTCGATCGTGCAGATTTCCGGGCAAAGCACGGTGATGTGCTCAACGCGCTTTTCCGGAACCATGAGCGTGGTGCCGGCTGCGGCGATGCGCGGTTCGTCAGGGGAGGGCACGAAACGTCCGCCCGGCCCGGTGGTGATGTTGAGGATGAGTTGGGTATTTCTGGCGCGGATGCGCTCGACCACCTCGCGATAATAGCCAAGCTCCATGGATGGCTTGCCGCTGCCCGGCTCACGCACGTGAATATGCACGATGGCAGCACCTGCTTCTGCCGCGCCGAGACAGGCGTCGGCGATCTGTTCGGGAGTGATCGGCAGATGCGGCGTCTGCTCCGGCGTCGTCAGATTGCCGGTGACGGCGCAGGTGATGAAAATCTTGTCGCGGGGTTCACGCATCAGGAAGCCTTCAGAGAGATCTGCCGCCATCGACCACGATGGTCGTGCCGGTCGAGAATGTGAGATGGGTGGCGCAGGAGAGAATGGCGGCAGCAACATCGTCTGCCGTTGCCACCCGCTTCAACGGGGTCGTGGCGGATGTCTTTTCATTGAAATCGGCGCCGCGTCCGGGAACGAAGCGGGTATCGACGACGCCTGGCGCAACGGCGAGAACGCGGACCTGCGGAGCGAGCGCCCGCGCAAGTGATTTGGTCATGACATCGATGCCGGCCTTGGTCGCGCAGTAGGCGATCGACGATCCGAGCCCCGTGGTGCCGGCAATCGATGAAATTGAGATGATCAGGCCGTCGCCGGACGCTTTCAGAAGCGGCACAAAGCTGCGGATCGTCGCGAACTGTCCGCGCCAGTTCACCTGAAACATCCTGTCGATGAGTTCGTCATCGAGCGCGTCGAGATCGGCGTGCGGAACGGGTTTTGTAAATCCGGCCGTGTTGACCAGAATATCGAGCCCGCCAAAGCGTGCAGCGATGGCCTCGCGAAGCGCGATCAATGTCGCGGTGTCCGCGACATCGGCGGCGAAGGCTGCGTGCTTTCCGCCGGCGAATGCCGCCAGCAGCGCGTTGGCGGCGGCCGCCTTATCGCGCCCGGCGCGATGCGTGATGATGACCTGGGCACCGGCTTCGGCGAACTGCCGCGCCGTTGCGGCACCGATGCCGCCGGCACCGCCGACGATGAGCGCAACCTTGTCTTTCAGCGAACCCGGATCGGCCATTTCAACTCACTTGATTGGGGGCACGGGAAGCTTGGCCTCACCCGCTTCCATCACGAAGGTGTAGTCGAGCGAGTACCAGGGCGCCTTCATGTCCGGCGCCGGCGGCGCGCCCGAATCGTGCCGCCGGTAATCGCCGATCAGCGCGCGGGTCACCCCAAACACGGCGTCACTGGAAAGGTGCTGGTCGTCGTCGACAAACACCTGGGTGATCAGGGTCTTGAACCCGGGCTTGAAGCCGAGAAAATGAATGTGTGCCGGCCGATAGGGATGCCGGGACTGGGCGCGAAGCATATCGCCCACCGGACCGTCGGTCGGGACCGGGTATCCCGCCGGTTTGACGGACCGGAAACGGAAACTGCCCTGCGCATCGGTGGTGAACTTGCCGCGCAAGTTCATGTCGGCCTGGGTATCGTCCTGGTTTTCGTAAAGCCCGATCGGCGAGGATTGCCAGACATCGACTTCCACCCCTTCGATCAGCTTGCCGGCCGCGTCGAGCACCTTGCCCGATACGAACAGCTCCGGCCCGGGAGTCGGAGAACGAATGATCGAGCCGCCGTTCTCGGTCTTCGGTGAGTTCATTCGCCGGAATGGACCAAGCAGCGCCGAGGCGGTTTCGGTGGCGGTCGCTGGTCGCCTGGCCGATGCGGTTCAAAAAATCGATGCCGACGTCGTATTCGTCCTCGGTCAGCTTCACCTCGCGGGCGAAGGCATGGATATGCCGGATAAAAGCCGCCGCGATCTCGCGCAGCCGGTCGTCCGGGGTCTGCGCCATCGCCGCCAGAACCGCAGGCGTCACATCCTCCTGGGTCTCGATGATGTTGCCGCAACCGCGGCTCTCGCTGCGGCGTGAGGACGGTGCACCCATGGACATCTTCCGGTTTTGAGGCATTTGTCTGCAAGCGTTTGCATCCTATATTGCAATCGATTGCAAGAAGTCAAGCCCTCTGCCATAGTGAAGCGCTACGACGACCCAACTACAGGGACACCTCATGAATCGCGCAGGACCCACGACGCTTAAACAGATTGCGGCAGCCACCGGCGTCCACACCTCAACGGTGTCCCGTGCGCTCGATCCGCACAAGCGCCACCTGGTGGCCGACGATGTTGCCGAGCGGATCGTGCATCTGGCGCAATCGCTCGGCTATCAGCCGAACCGCGCGGCAACCAGCCTGCGTACCGGACGATCGCACCTGATCGGCGTCTTGTTGCCGGATATCGCCAATCCGGTGTTCGCGCCGATCCTCAGCGGCATCGCCGAATCGCTGGCGAGCGAAGGTTATGCGCCGATCGTCGCCGATGCCGGCAACGACTCCTCCCGGCAAATCGCGTTTGTCGACAACCTTCTCAACCAGCGCGTCGACGGGCTGATCCTGGCGACGGTGTCGCGCGACGACGACGTGGTCGGACATTGCCTCGACCGCGGCATGCCTGTGGTCCTCGTCAACCGTTTCGAGTTTCGCGACCGGGTATCGTCGATCGTATCGGACGACGAACTGGGCATGCAACTTGCCGTCGATCATCTGGTGTCGACCGGCCATCGCTATATCGGCCATTTGTCGGGACCGCTCAACACCTCGACGGGATCGTTGCGGCGGGATGGATTTTCGCGCGCGATGGCCCATCACGGCCTGCCGGTTCACGTCGAAGAAGCCTCGCACTTCACGCGTGAGGCCGGCGTCGCGCCGGCGCGCGCGCTCATTGCCGGCACTGCGGGGATTACCGCGATCGTGGCGGCCAACGATCTCTTAGCGCTCGGAATATTCGATGCGATGCGGATGCTCGGCCTGCGCTGCCCCGATGATATTTCGGTGGTCGGCCACAACGACATGCCGCTGGTCGATCTGATCTCGCCGCCGCTGACAACGGTTCGAATTGAGCATCGCGAAATGGGACGCGGCGCGGCGAAGCTGCTGCTGGAAGAAATCGATCACCGCGGCGCGGCCGCGCAGCATGTCATCCTGCAACCGGAGCTGATTGTCAGGGCATCGACGACGGCGTTGCGAATGCCCTCCGAAATCGGAAACACTTAGCTTGACGCCAAATAGGGCGCGCCTTCTAATCAACGTAAACGTGGAATGTCCAATCGAGGGACTTTTGCCGCCGATCAATTGGCGAGAATAAGGATCCGTTCGTGGTTCTCGCCGATCGAGAAGCTGTTCAAACTCTCGAGGGAGCAAAACATGGCTGATGAACAAGCCCCACCTGCCGGCCCGGATCTGACCCTGGGCGTCGATCTGTCCGAATTCACCGGAGAGACCTTGCTCGGCCATGTCGGCGAGGAAGACGTTTTGCTGGTGCGCTCGGGGTCGGACATCTTCGCCATCGACGCGCATTGTAGCCATTATCATGGGCCCTTGGCCGAGGGATTGGTGGTCGGCGAGAGTGTTCGCTGCCCCTGGCATCACGCCTGCTTCAATTTGCGCACCGGAGAGGCGGCCCGCGCTCCGGCTCTTAATCCGCTCGCGGTCTGGCAAGTCGAGCAGGGCGGCAACCGCATCTTCGTGCGGCAAAAGCGTCCACAGCCGAAGCCGCGCGGCAAACCGCCGGCCGAGTCGCCCGGCGGTATCCTGATTGTCGGCGGCGGCGCCGCAGGCTTTGCCGCGGCGGAGATGCTGCGGCGGCAGGAATATCGCGGCAGCATCGTGATGCTGAGCAGCGATGCCGCGCCGCCGGTGGACCGGCCGAACCTGTCAAAGGACTACCTTGCCGGCAGCGCGCCGGAGGACTGGCTGCCGCTGCGGCCCGACAGTTTTTACACCGAAGCCGGGATCGAGCTGCGCCTCAACACCGACGTCACTTCGATCGACACCAAGGCACGCAATGTCATTATTGCCGGCGGCGAGACGATTTCCTATGACCGCCTGCTGCTGGCGACAGGAGCGGAGCCGGTGCGCCTGCCGATTCCGGGCGCCGACCAGCCGCATGTCCACGTGCTGCGCACGCTTGCCGATTGCCGGGCGATCATCGAATCAGCAAAAGGCGCGCGCCGCGCCATTGTGATCGGCGCCAGCTTCATCGGGTTGGAAGCTGCAGCGTCGTTGCGCGCGCGCGACATCGAGGTCCATGTCGTCGGACTCGAAGCCCGGCCGATGGAACGCGTGCTTGGTCCGGAAATGGGCGACTTCATTCGCGCCCTGCACGAAGAGCACGGCGTCGTCTTCCATCTCGGCGATACGGTGGTCGCAATCGACGGCAAGCGCGCGACGTTGAAGAGTTGCCGGGTGCTGGAGGCCGAGCTTGTGGTGGTCGGCGTCGGGGTGAGGCCGCGCCTCGCATTGGCGGAGAAGGCCGGTCTTGCGCTCGATCGCGGCATCGCGGTGAATGCGTATCTCGAGACCAGCATCGCGGGGATTTACGCCGCCGGCGATATCGCGCGCTGGCCCGATCCGCATTCCCGCGAGAATATCCGGGTCGAGCATTGGGTGGTGGCCGAACGCCAGGGCCAGGCCGCCGCGCGCAATATGCTGGGGCAGCGCGAGGCATTCGACGCCGTGCCATTTTTCTGGAGCCAGCACTACGACGTGCCGATCAATTATGTCGGCCACGCCGAGACATGGGACGAGATTGCCATCGACGGCGACGTCGCGGCGAAAGATTGTCTGCTGCAATACAAGCGCCAGGGCCGCGTTCTTGCCGTGGCCTCGATCTATCACGATCTTGCAAGCCTCAAGGCTGAACTTCAGATGGAGCAGGCGACGCCCTAGGCCAGCGTATGCACGATCACCGGGCCGGCGACCGCGGAAGCCGGTCCAATCAGCAGCGGCCCGAGATTTTGCTCGATCCAGGCGAGCGCCCGCCTGTTTGCTTCCTCCGCGCCTGCGAAATTGTTGAAGAGGCTGATCGCCGTTACGGTGTCGTCGGGTGCATAGACCACATAATAGGCCATGAAGCCTTCGACATCGCTGATGATCGGAATCGCGCCCTCCTTGATCCTGCGGGCCAGCTCCTCGGCCGTGCCAGTCTTTGCCTTGGCCTGACGGATCGCGGCGTACATGGAATCCTCCCTTACCGACGACGCTGCCCGGGATCGTTCCT
>WNGO01005409.1_pt1 | contig 17225 bp, 19 predicted proteins | sample 5400511 | NCBI WGS metagenome assembly WNGO01 (sample SAMN13153380, study PRJNA577476) | soil metagenome | isolation source: 20 cm soil or saprolite under Garry oak tree replicate 2 | place: USA:California | collected 2016-06-15 | reverse complement strand
GACGGGTGTGCAACGATTCGGGGGTCACGTCGAGGGGCCAGAACCCCCGAGCGGAAGGAGAAGAGGAATGGCGGAGAAGAAGATCACCCCGAAGCTTCCGGAGACCGGGGAGAAGAGCGACAAGGCCGCGGCCGGCGTCGAGAAGACCGCCCGGAACGCGAGGAACGCTCGCAACGCGAGGAACGCTCGCAACGCGAGGAACGCCCGCAACGCTCGCAACGCTCGGTAGACGTTCTCCTGAGCATCGAGAGCTCTGGCTCGAAGGCCCGGCCACAGGCCGGGCCTTCGTCGTTCCCCGCGTTGGCGAGGCCAGACCGCGTATGCCAGGCTACGCGCCGTGCCCAAGAAGACGGCCGTACCCCCTCTCGTACAGGCGATGGCCACCGCATCCGTGCTCCGGGGCGTTCCGACCGAAGCCGTCTACAAGCTCGCCGCCGAAGGCACCGTCCGGCATTACCGGCGAGGCACCTACCTCTGCCACCAGGGCGAATTCGCCGCCGACGTCTTCTTCTTGATCGAGGGCAGGGTGGAGGCGAGCTCCGTGGCCATCACGGGATCTCGCGTCTACCACGCGACCGTCGACACGCCCCAGTTCGTCGGGGAACTCGGACCGCTCGGCGACATGCCGAGGACCGCGAGTCTCCTCGCCCTCGCAGAGTGCGAGGTGTGGGCGATCCCTGCAGAGGAGTTCGTTCGGTTCATCACGAGAGAGCAGGCTGCCGCCCGGGACGTGATCCGGGCGCTCGCCCGGCAGTTGCAGGGCCAGCAGGCGTTCGTCGACGATCTGTTGTTCCTCGATCTGAAAGGGCGCGTCGCGAAGCGCCTCCTCCAGATGGTCACGCCCGACCTGGACGACCTGCCCGCCGACGGCGCGGTCGTCCCCACGTCACGCGGATCCTCAAGGAGTTCGAACGCCGCGGGCTCGTTCGCCGCGACGGCCACCGTTACGTGCTCAAGAAGGTCGCCGCCCTCGCCAAGCTCGCGGAGCTCTAGTCCTCCGGCGCGGTGAGCCCGGAGACGTCTCGAACCACGATCCGTTTGCCGGGAACGTCGACCTGTACGAGGAGGTCCTTCAGCACGGGGACGAGGGTCTCCCTCCCCGACCCGTCCACCGCTACCCAGAGGTCGTTCGCGGGATTCGCGATCACCTCCGTGAGGGTGCCCAGCTCGCGTCCGCGTTCCGTGACGATCAGACACCCTTCGAGCTGGTGCGGCCACCACTCGCCATCGGGCAGGTCCGGGAGCCACGACTCGGGCACCAGCAACTCCCGTCCGCGAAGGCCGTCGGCCGCCGTCCGATCGTCGATCCCTTCGAACGACACCAACAGGCGGGCGCCATGAGGACGAGCGGCGGTCACGCGGTAGCGGCTGCCGGCGTCGTCGAACACCACCGAACCGGAGGTCCAACGGTCAGGGTTGTCGGAGCGGCTCTGTACGGTCACCTCACCCCGCAACCCGTGAGGCTTGAGCACGACGCCGACGACGATCGTCGGCCGCTCCAAGTCAATCCTCGAAATCGACGCGGACCGATACGTGCTGCCGCGTGGCGGCCGCGCGAACGACCGTGCGGATCGCCTTGGCCGTCCGTCCGCCCCGCCCGATCACCTTGCCGAGCTCGCCCGGGCCAACCGTCACGGTGTAGACGGGCCCCCGTTCATCGAACGCCTCGTGGACGCGCACGGCGTCGGCGTCGTCGACGAGCTCACGGCACAGGAACTCGACGAGCTCCTTCACGTCAGCCCTCGGGCGTCTCCTGCACGTCCGTCGGAGCGGTGTCCGACGGAGGCGTTTCGTCGGACCCGGATCCGGTCGACGCCGCCGGCGCAGCCGGCGCCGTGTCGGCGTCGGATGGCTCGGGCTCCGGTGTTGGCGCGGACTCCGCCGCGGGCGTCGGGGCCTCCGTGGGCTGTTCGGCCGCCTCCGCCGCTTTCGCTTGCGCCTTCTTCGACATCTTCGTTCTGACCGGCCGCTCCGCCTTCGACGTGGTCGACGCCGCGGCGTTCGGTCGCTCGGCGACGAATCGGTCCCAGATCCCGACCTTGCTCATCAGGTTCCGCACCTGGTTCGACGGCTGAGCCCCCACCATGAGCCAGTGCATCGCCCGATCCGCGTCGATCTCGATCACTGACGGCTCGTTCAACGGGTGGTACCTGCCGATGATCTCGATGAAGCGCCCGTCGCGGGGGCTCCGCTGGTCGGCGACCACGACGCGATAGAAGGGCCGCTTGTTCGAGCCCATCCGCCGCAGGCGGATCCTCGTCGTCATCTCGTTCGTCTCCTCGGTCTAAGGCTTGACGCCGGGGACCTTGACCATGCCCGGCAGCCGCTTGCCACCCATCATCGACCGCATCATCTTCCGCGCACCCTCGAAGTCCTTCAGGAGCTGGTTGACGTCGGCGGTCGTCGTCCCGGATCCATCCGCGATCCGGAGCCGACGGGACCCGGAGATGATAGCGGGATTCCGCCGCTCCTCCCGGGTCATGGACAGGATCATCGCCTCCGCGCGACGGAGCTCCGCCTCATCCACCGCCTCCGCCATCTCCTTGGCCGCGTTCTTCCCGCCGGGCACGCCGGGCAGCATCTTGAGGATGTCCTGGATGGGCCCGAGCTTCCTCATCTGGCGGAGTTGCTCGAGGAAGTCCTCGAGGTTGAACCGTCCCTGCATCATCTGCTCTGCGGCGGCAGCTGCCTTCTCGGCATCGACCGTGTCCTGCGCCTTCTCGATCAGCGTGAGGACGTCGCCCATGCCGAGGATCCGTCCCGCCATCCGATCGGGGTAGAAGGGCTCGAGGTCATCCAGCCGCTCCCCTGTTCCCGCGAAGAAGATCGGTCGACCCGTCACCCCGGTCATCGACAAGGCGGCCCCGCCGCGAGCATCCCCGTCGAGCTTGGTCAGGATGAACCCCGTCGTGTCGACGTCGTGCATGAACTCGCGTGCCTGGATCACCGCGTCCTGTCCCGTCATGGCGTCGCACGCCATCAACACGTGAGCCGGCTTGGTGACGTCCTTGATCTTCCTCGCCTGCTTCATCATCTCCGGGTCCACGTGCAGGCGCCCGGCCGTGTCGACGATGACGACGTCGGCACCCGTCCGTTCGGCTTCGCGCACGCCGTTCTTTGCGAGCTTGACCGGGTCGCGTCCCTCTGACCAGACGGGGACACCTATCTCGCGGCCCAACGTGCGGAGCTGTTCGACCGCGGCCGGGCGGTCGAGGTCCGCGCCCACCAGGAGCGGCCGCCTCCCCTTCGACTTCAGGTACTTCGCCAGCTTCGCGCTTGCAGTGGTCTTGCCCGAGCCCTGCACGCCGGCCATCAGCACCACGACGGGCGGTGCGCCGGGAAGGGTGAACGGCCGGTGCTCGCCTCCGAGCGTCACCGTCAGCTCTTCGTTCATGACCTTCACGACCTGTTGGGCCGGTGAAAGGCTCTTCAAGACCTCTTCCGACAGCGCACGAGAGCGAACGCGGTTCAGCAGGTCGTCGGTGACCTCCACCGCGACGTCGGCCTCGAGCAACGCGGTGCGGACGTCGGCGAGTGCGTTGTCCACCTGCTTGGGGTGGAGCTTGCCTCGCTTGCGGAGCTTCGAGAAGACGCCATCCAGGCGCTCGGTCAGTGTGTCGAACATAGTGAGAGGTCGGTTGCGGTGCTGGGGCAGCTGGACCACCTAGTGTATCGGCCGGGGGAACCGGGATGGGCACCGTACGAAGCGACGATGATGCGCGCCTCCTCGAGCAGCGCTTGGTCGTCCTGCGATGGATCGTCGCCGCGTTCGGAGCCGTCCAGGTTGGGTTCGCGATCCGCGATCGGGCGAGCGACCCGACCTTCGTGCTGCCCCTCGGCGTCGCTCTCGTCGTCGGACTGACGGTCGGCAACGTCGCGATCGCCGGGGCCGCCCGTAAAGCGGAGGGCGTCGCCCTCGAGGCCCTCGGGATCCTGGCCTTCGCGCTCGACGCTCTGGTGATCCTCGGTCTCGTGTGGCTCGCGACGGACGGTCCGGCCGATCCCGTCTGGGTGGTCGGCTACCTGATCCCCCTTGAGGGGGCAGCACGCTGGGGTCTCCTAGGGGCCGCCCTGGGAGCCGCGGCCTTCCTCGCCGGGCAGCTGCTCCCCGAATTCGGGGTCGCCGCCGCCTCCTCCGCCATGAAGACGAGCGCGCCCGTGATCGCGTTCCGAGCCGGCATGGCCCTCGTGGTGGGAGCGGTCGCAGGGTCGTTCGCGTCGTTGTCGCGCCGTGAGGCCGCGGAGGCCGAACGGCGCGCCCGCGATGCGGAGGCCGCGGCGGCTCGAGCCGAGACCGCGGCAGCGAAGGAAGGGCAGGCCCGTGGGGAGGTCGCGGCCTTCCATGCGGCGGCGATCGCGGAACCCGATATGAACCGACTGGCGCCGACCCTGCAGCCCACCGTGGAGGCGATCGCCAAGGAGTTGGGATGCGACGCGCTCGGCATCTTGGTGCGAGACCGTGGGTCCGCGGGTGAGGTTGGGTTCGTCGCGTACGGGGTCTACGGCGACCCGGGCTACCTCCGGGGGGACCGCCTGTTCCCGGCATCGGCGCCGGTGGCGGCCGCCGCTCTGGAAGGAGCGGCGGTGATCGCCCCGCCGGACGCCGTCGTGCCTATGGTGGTTCGCGGAGAGATCGTCGGAGCTCTCCACGAGCGGTCGGCGAACGGAGGCGGGCTTGACGACGAGCGAGGGGAGCTGCTCCGGGGACTCGCGGATCAACTCGGCTTGGTGCTCGAGTCCGCGCGGCTCCGCGCCGATCAAGCAGCCACGGTGCAACGCCTGCGAGAGCTGGACGAGATGAAGTCGGACTTCGTCGCCATCACGAGTCACGAGCTCCGTACCCCTCTTTCGGGGATCAGAGGCTTCGTCGACATGCTGCGGCGTCGCGGGAGCGACCTCACGATCGATCAACGCGACGAGTACCTGAGCATCGTGCTCACGCAGACGGATCGGTTGATCCGCTTGGTCGAGGATCTCCTCGTGGTTTCCCGGGTCGAAGCGGGCAAGCTGTCACTCGAACCGACCGAGGTCGAGGTTCGACAACTGCTCGAGCACGTGACGAACGGGCTCGGCGAGGCCGCCGCCTCGGTCCGGATCGAAGAAGGGACCGACGCCCCGGTTCGGATGGTGGCCGACCCCAACCGTCTGATCCAGGTCCTCACGAACCTCGTGCACAACGCCGTCAAGTTCTCGCCGGCCGGGGCGACGGTGGCGCTGCGCTGGAGAACGTCGGCGGAGGGGACGGTCTCGTTCGATGTGGTCGACCCTGGTCCGGGCATCCCGGAGTCCGAGGTGGGCCGGATCTTCGAGCGGTTCCACCAGCGCGAGAGCAGCCTCACCCACACGGAAGGGTTCGGGTTGGGCCTATACATATCGAAGCTCTTGACCGAAGCGATGGGCGGTTGGATCCATGTCACCTCCGCCGTCGGCGAAGGCTCCACCTTCACGGTCACCCTCCCGTCGGCTCGGACCCTTCCAGCACCTGCTCGACCGTCCGCACCAGCGCATGCGGACTGAAGGGTTTCGTCAGGTAGTCCTCCGCACCCGCCTGCATCGCCGCTCGGCGTCCCTCCTCTTCCTCGGCGGTCACGACGACGACGGGGATGCCGGAGGTCACACGGCTCGCCTTGAGAGCCTCGAGCAGATCCGGGCCCGAGATCCCGGGCATGTTCAGATCCAGCAAGACGAGGTCCGGGCGGTCGCGCGCGACCAGCTCCAAGGCTCGAGCGCCGTCGGCGGCTTCATCGACGGTGAAGCCTTCATCGTCAAGTACCAGGCGCATGGCCTCGCGCATCGTGGGGTGGTCATCGACGATGAGGATCCTGGCTCGCATCGCGCTCAAGCCGAGGACAGCAGCCGATCGGCGAACACCGCGGCGTCGAAGGGCCGAAGATCGTCGGGTCGCTCCCCCACACCGACGAACCGCACCGGGACACCGAGCTCCTCCCGGACGGCCAAGACGACGCCGCCCTTCGCCGATCCATCCGTCTTCGTCAACACGACGCCGGTGATCTCGACGGCGTCGGTGAACGCGCGGGCCTGGGCGATCCCGTTCTGCCCGGTCTGGGCATCGAGCACCAGGAAGGTCTCGTCCACCGTAGCGCCGGCCTTCTCGATCACCCGCTTGATCTTCGACAGCTCATCCATCAACGGTTGCTTCGTGTGCAGGCGCCCGGCCGTGTCGACGATCAGCACGTCGACGCCGCGCGCCTCAGAAGCCTTGACGGCGTCGAACGCAACGGCGCCGGGATCCGAGCCACGGTCCTGGGCGATCAGCTGCGCACCGGACACGCGCGCCCAGATCTCGAGCTGCTCGCCGGCCGCCGCGCGGAACGTGTCGGCCGCGGCGACGCTCACCACCTTGCCTTCCGAAACCAGCCGCTTGGCGAGCTTCCCGATCGTGGTCGTCTTCCCGGATCCGTTGACCCCCACCACGAGGATCACCGAGAGCCGCCGATCGAGCGTGAGAGGACGGTCGGGTCCCAGGATCGAGAGGATCTCTCCGCGGACGGTATCGATCACGTTGCCGCCCGTCGGATGGTCGGCGCGGACACGCTGCACCATGTCCGACGCCGCCATGGGGCCGACGTCCGCCTTCAGCAAGATGTCCTCGAGCTCGCGCCACGTCGTCTCCGACGTCCCGGCGTGGAAGAGACCCTTCAGGGTCGGACCGAGGCCGTCCCCGCGGAACGCCCCACCCGAGGCGCGGGCCTCCGTCGGCGGGGCGGCGTGTCGCTGCGTCGCGGGATGCTCGGGGGCGGATGGGTGGACGTGCTCGTGGCCGAGGCCGGCGCGCCGGCGCTGGATGATCCGCATCGTGCCGACGACCACCAGCAGGACGGCGAGGACCGCGAAGATCAGGATGTACCACCACATCGCGCGGAAGGCTAGCGGACTGGTTGTGCCTGCGGCATGGGGACGGCCGGCGCCTCCGTCGAGGCGGAGGACTCCATGCGCTGCGCGACCACCTTGGTGGTGCCGTCGGCGTTCAGCGAGATCCCGTAGAGCATGCCGGCGATCTCCATCGTGCGCTTCTGATGGGTGACGATCAGCACCTGCGCGTCCTTCGCGAACCCATCCACGAGCCGGAGGAACCGGTGGAGGTTGACGTCGTCGAGGGCCGGCTCCACCTCATCCATCAAGTAGAAGGGGGATGGCCGAGCCGTGAAGATCGCGAATAGGAACGCGAGGGCGGTCAGCGACCGTTCGCCGCCCGACAGCAACGAGATGCGCTTCACCCGCTTGCGGCCGGGCGATGCCTCGATCTCGATGCCCGACTCGAGAGGGCTCGCCGGATCGGTCAGGACGAGGCGTCCCTCACCTCCAGGGAAGAGCTCCGCGACGAGCCGTTCGAACTGCATCGCGACGTCCCGGTATGCGGTGGTGAACGTTTCGGTGATCTCGTGATCGACCTGGGCGATCAGCTCGAGGAGATCGCGCCGCGCCGCCCGGACATCCTCGAGCTCTCGATGCATGAAGTCGTGGCGTTCCTGCATCGCCCCGAGCTCGCCGACCGCCAGGAGGTTGACCCGGCCGAGGAGTCCGAGGCGCCGCTGCACCAGCTCCTGCCTCTTCGCGATCCCCTCCACCGTGTCATCGTCGTTGAGCTCCGCCAGCGCCTCGGTCGGGTCCGCCCCGAAGCCCTCCCGGAGCATGCGCTCGGCGTCCGCGATCCGACGCTCGATGTCGCCGCGCGAGCGATCGTCCTCCTCGTACTTCTCGCGCAGCCGGTCGAGCTCGGTGGAGGCCTCCCGCCACGATCGGTTGACGCGCGCCTCGGCCTCGGCCGCCTCGCGTTCCTCCACGGCCGCGGCGTCGCGCGTTTCCCCGGCCGCCGCGCTCGCGCCCTCCGCCGCGCTCGCGGCGGCCTCCGCCTCGCTCCGCGAGGCCTCGGCCTCCGCGAGCGCCTGACGGATCGCGTGCGGGTCCTGCGCGGCCAAAGCGTCTCGTTCGGCACGCAGTTCCGCAACCCGGTGGTCGTGGTGCGCTCGATCGCGCCGCAGGGTCTCCACCGCGACCCGGACCTGGATCGGTGACTGCGGGAGCGGTGGAAGCTCGGGCAGTTCCTCGGTCGCTGCAGGCGCGATCGCGGACGATCGTGATCGCCAGGCAGCTTCGCCTTCCTCGATCGCGGCGATCCGATGCCGGAGCATCTCTTCCTCCGTCCGGAGACCTCCGAGGTCGCGTTCGAACGATGTCAGACGCTCCGCTGCAGAGGTGATGTCCGCATCGGCCGCGTCGATCTGCTCCCGCAGGAACGCGATCTCGTCGCCGATCTCGCCGAGTCGTTGCCGGCGCGGCCGGAGCTGCTGCTCCGTCGCCGACAGGTCGTGCGCGAGCACCTGCAGCTCCGCCCTGATCTCGCGGAGGCGGGCATCGGCTTCGACCGCGGTGTGGATCACCGCAGGGCCGATCAGCATCCCGTCCGGTGTGACGAACGACGACTGGCCCTGCTCGCGTTGCCGCTCGACCGCCTCGTCCACGCTATCGGCCAGATAGACGTCGCGGAGGACCGTGCTGATGATCCCCCGGGCCGCCGGTTCCGCGTGGACCACGCTGAGGAGCCGCCGTTCGCCCGACCGCCCGAGCGGGACGGGCCCCCCGGCGGCGATCGCGAGGATCGCCCCGCCACCCTCGTGGGCGTCCTGTAAGGCGAGAGCACCGTCTTCGTAGACGACGGCGTCCGCGAGCGACCCGAGCGCGGCCACGAGCGCGCGCTCGAGGCCCGGTTCGATCCGCACCAGGTCCTTCAGCAGTCCGACGGCACGACCCTTGTGTTCCTTGAGGAACCGAGAGCCGGGCGTCTCCTCGATGTCCGTGCGCCGCGCGTCGAGGAGGTCCTTGCGCGCCTGCATCCCACGTCGCGCGTCCTCCAGCTCCTGCACCTTGGCCGCCAGGTTCCGGCGTTCGTGCCGGTCCCGACGCTCCGCGAGCGGGGACGACTGCCCGTCCATCTGCTCGATGTCCCGCTCGACGGTCTCGCGTTCGGCTTCGATCGTGGCGATCCGCTCGTGGACCGACGCGAGGTCATCCGCGAGGCGCTCGCGCTCACGCTCGGCGTTCGCGAGCGACCGCTCGAGCGCTTCGCGCTCCGCGCGCCGTCCGGCCGCCTCTTCGCCCATCCGGCGGCGGAGATCCTCGACTTCGCGGCGGTGGTCCTCCTCCTGCCGGTACGTCGCCTCGGCGCTGGCGAGCGCCGACTCCTGCGTCTCGAGCTCGGCGATCGTCTCCGCGAGCGATCGCTCGATCCGATCGATCTCCTGCGCGACCGCATCCAACCTGGCCGTGCGGGTCGCTTCGGACGCGAGCTGCGTCCGCGCCGCCGCTTCGCGGTCGACCTCTTCCCGGTAGCGTCGTTCCGCGCCATCGCGATCGAACGTGGAGGCGCGCACCACCTGCTCGGACTCGGTGAGCGCCCGGGTCGCGGCGGCTCGGGCGTCGGCCGCCGCGAGCACCTGCTCGTCGAGCGCGTCCAGTCGCTCTCGGGCCTGCGAGCGTTCGACCAAGCCCTGATCCCAGCCGTCGCGGCGGCGCTCCTGCTCGCGGACCAACGCGCGGAGCCTGGCGGCGGCGAGGGTTCGCGAGAGCCGGTCGGCTTCGGCCGTGAGGGTCTCGTGTCGCTTGGCCATCTCCGCCTGCTGCTGGAGTGGCTTGAGCTGCCGGCGCAGCTCGGCCAGCACGTCCGACAGCCGGAGCAGATCCTGATCAAGACCGCCGAGCTTCCGCTCAGCCCGCTCCTTCCGGCGACGGTGCTTCGCGATCCCGGCCGCCTCCTCGATGTACTTGCGCCGGTCCTCCGGCCGGGAAAGGAGGACCTCTTCGAGTTGTCCCTGCCCCACGACCGTGTGGAGCGCCCGGCCGATCCCCGATTCCGAAAGGAGCTCCTGGACGTCCATCAGCCGAACGAGCTGGCCGCCGATGCGGTACTCGGAGTCGCCGCTCCGGAAGATCGTCCGAGCGATCTCGATCTCGCTCATGGGAACCGGGATCTTCCCGGCGGAGTTGTCGATCACGAGCTTGACCTCGGCCATGCCGAGCGCTGGGCGGGACGGCGTCCCCGCGAAGATGACGTCGGCCATCTGGCCGCCGCGGAGCGCACGGGGCCCTTGCTCCCCGAGCGCCCAGCTGATCGCGTCGACCAGGTTGGACTTCCCGGATCCGTTGGGGCCGACGATCACGGACACCCCGGGGACGAATTCCAGGACGGTCTTGTCCGCGAAGCTCTTGAAGCCGCGGATCTGGATCTGCCGGAGGAACATCGCGCGGATGCTAACAGTCATGTGATTCATGGCGTGGGAGGCGACGCGCACCCACGATCACCGGGTGATGCGGAACCCGCGTTCGCCGACCGGCGACCCTTCGAAGGATTCCAGGCCGACGACGGAGGCGCCCGGGGGCCCGGTCCGACACCAGGCGATCATGGCGGCTACCGCGGCCGCGGAGCCTTCGAAGACCGCCTCGACGGTACCGTCGTCGCGGTTGCGGATCCAGCCAGCCACGCCGTGCTCGGCCGCCGCGCGGGCACAACGGGTCCTGAAGAACACTCCCTGGACGTGGCCAGACACGATCACGCGGACACGTTGCACCCGACGATGCTCCCATGCCGAAGTAGCATCCGCTCCAGCGGAGGGCCCGTGCCGATCTACGACGAACGAACCGCGCTCCTGATCGTCGATGTCCAGAACGACTTCGCCGACCCGAAGGGCAGCCTGTACGTCACGGGTGGAGAGCAGGTGCCCGCGGTGGCCAACACCGAGCTCGAGCAAGCGCGCGACGGACGGTCGTTCGTCGCGTACACGCAGGATTGGCATCCTGAGCACACGCCACACTTCGCGGCCGATGGCGGGATCTGGCCGGTCCATTGCGTGCACGACACGTGGGGGGCCGCCTTCCACCCCGAGCTTCGGGTCGAAGGCCAGGTCGTCCGCAAGGGCTCGGATGGGCGGGACGGGTACTCCGGTTTCAGCGTCCGCGATCCCCAGAGCGGAGAGACGTATCCGACGCTCCTCGAACATCTCCTTCGAGAGCGCGGCATCGAGCGACTCGTGATCTGCGGACTGGCCACCGATTATTGCGTCGTCGAAACGACGAGCGACGCGCGCATGCTCGGGTTCGCGGTGGAGGTGCTGGCCAACGGCATCCGGGCGGTCGACCTGCATGAAGGCGACGGCGAGCGGGCGCTGCGGCGGATGCGCGACGCCGGCGCCGAGATCGTCTGAACTACGCCGGTCCACCCGGGGCCGGCATCAAGCCCAACTGCATCATCGCGCCCGCGATGTCGGCGATCCCGTAGTGCTCCGTGTTCATGCCATCCTCGTCGAACGTCACGACATCGATCGTCTCGATCGTGTATGGCCTGCCCGTCGGCGTCATGCCCGGCATGAACCCTTTCGTATCGGTCCCGCTCATGCGCGTCCGGATGGCGACCTTGTCGTCGGCCGCGAACATGTCCAGGATCTCGGCCTTCGAGTCAGGGTACTGGTCGTGCATCTGCTGGAACATCGCGATCGTCGAGGCCTTGTCGCCGGTCACGCCGGGCGGAGGTGAGTGATCGATGAAGTCGTCCCTCATCATCTTCTCCGCGAAGGAGACATCGCCCTCGTTGAAGACGCGCTCGTTGAACTCGCGGCACGTAGCCATGTTCTGTTCGGGCGTGGTCATGTCGCATCCCTCCCCTTGCCTGATGGACGAGCCTCGACCGTACGACACGGTCTGAGAACGCGCAACGCGGGGATGGTGGTCAGCTCTGACACTGCGGACAGAAGTAGCTGGTCCGCTGCTGGACCTTGACGGTCCGGATCGGGGTCCTGCACCGCCGGCAGGGCAGCCCCTCCCGCCCGTAAACCTTGAGCTCGTTCTGGTACTCGCCCGGCTTGCCGAAGAGGTCCAGGTACGCCTCGTCCTCGAGCGTGGTGCCGCGCGCCTTGATCGCGTCTTGGAGGATCTCCTGGATCGCGCGGTAGAGCCGTCGAACCTCTTGGGACGAGAGCGAGTCGCTCATCCGGTCGTACCGGATCCCCGCCGCGAACAGGACCTCGTCCGAGTAGATGTTGCCCAGCCCGCTGATGAACTTCTGGTCCATCATCAGCTGCTTCATCTTCGTGGCGCGTTGTGCGAGCAGGTACTGGAACGTGGGCCACGTGAAGACCTGATCCAACGGATCGATCGCGATGTGCTGGAGCTCCTTCACCTTGCCGAGCTCGTCGGTCGACGCCACGAACATCTCGCCGAACGTCCTCGGGTCGACGAACCGGAGATCCCCGCCCTGCTGGAAGGTGACGATCACGTGGGTGTGGGGTGCGAGGGCGACCCTGCCGTTCGCCCGGATGAATCGACCGCTCATCCCGAAATGCACGACCCAAACGTCGCCGTCGTCGAGGGTCAGCAGGATGTACTTGCCGCGGCGCTCCGTCTTCATGACCTTGTGCCCGGCCAGACGCGACGAGAAATCCTTCCTCGTCTTATGGCGACGGATCACGCGCATCGCGTTCTTCGAACCCTTGACCTCCACGTCCTTGATCTTCTTGCCGACGACGTCGCGCTCCAGATCGCGCCGCATCACCTCGACCTCAGGAAGCTCCATCCCCGCTCCCCCCCACCGGTCGAGCGGCGCGGCGCTCCGAGATGCGCGCGTGGGCTTCGCGCGCGGCCTGTTGCTCCGCTTCCTTCTTCGAGCGGCCGACGCCCGTGCCCAGCGTCTCCCCGGCGATCACGACGGTCGCCGTGAACTCTTTCTGATGGTCCGGACCTCGGTCTTGGATCTGATACACGGGCAGCGCCCGGAGCTCCTGCGACGCGAGCTCTTGGAGGATCGTCTTGTAATCGCGGTCCCCTTCGCCGCGGACGTAGGCCTCCATACGCGGTTCGAACAGGCGCTCGATCAGCTCGCGCGCAGCACCGAGCCCGAGATCGAGGTAGACGGCGCCGAAGACGGCTTCCAGAGCGTCCGCGAGGATGCTCGCTTTGTCCCGGCCGCCGGACTGCTCCTCGCCCTTCCCCAAGAGGACGATCGCGCCCAGATCCAGGTCGCGTGCGACGTCGGCGAGCGCCGTCATGTTCACGATCGCCGCGCGGAGCTTGGCGAGATCGCCCTCGGGCATCCCCGGGTACATCCGGTACGCGAGATCGGTCACGACCAAGCCGAGCACCGAATCACCGAGGAACTCGAGCCGTTCGTTCGTGATCGTGAGATCGTGCTCGAACGCGAACGAACGATGGGTGACGGACGCCTCACGGAGCTCCGGGTCGCGGAACGAGACGCCGAGCGCGCGATCGAGTGCTTCGAGCCGATGTTCGACGGACGCCTCACTCACGCGGCTACTCGACCTCGACCGCTTGACGGCCTGCGTAGTACCCGCAGTTCGCGCAGACGCGGTGCGGGAGCTTCGGCTGCTTGCATTGCGGGCATGCGTTGTAGGTCGGCGCTTCGCCCTTCCAGGTCGCGCGGCGCTTCGCGGTCCGCGTCTTGCTCTGCTTCTTCTTGGGGACGGCCATCGGTGTGGTTCCTTCCTTGTCGTCAGTCGAGGTTGGGCAGATCGGGGAAGAGGTCGGCGAGCACCGCGAACCGCTGATCGAACTCGGCGTGGCCCGGGCACTCCCCGAAGTTGCGGTTACCGCCACACGTCGCGCAGAGCCCTTGGCAATCCGAGCGACAGAGCGGTGAGAACGGCATCTCGACCCCGATCACATCGCGGATCATCTGCTCGGGCTCGAGCAGCCCCTCGGGACCGAGCGGATAGGCATCGCTGTCCTCATCGGGATGGCGCACGAAGAGCTCGTCGAGCTCCAGATGGAACGGCTGATCGAACTCGGCGAGGCAGCGGGCGCATCGGAGGGTCCATCGACCTTCGACACGGCCCGAAACGAGGATGCCCTCCACCACGGACTCCAGCAGCAGGTCGGCGCGGATCGGAGCGTCGTCCGGCACCCCCACCAGCTCCGTCGCGAGGTCCTCGACCGTCCCGACGACAGGCTGCTGGCGCGACGAGCCGGGGTCGCCGACCAGATCGCGAACGTCGATCGCGTCCAGCATCACAACCTCCCCGCTTCATCCGTCGAGTCGTGCTCGTCGTACAGCTCCGTTTCGGGCCGCTGCTCTTCGTGGGGCCCGAGTGCCTGATCGGCGGCGGTACCGGGCGCGCGCAGGCGCTCGCGCCCCACCTCGACCTGGTCCAGGGTCTTCGCCACGCTCCGAGCGGACGACTGCGTGTCTTCGAGGATCTTGCGGAGCGCGATCTCGAACTGCGCGAGCTTCGCGTCGACGTAGTCCTCGGCCTCGCGTCGCATCGCGTCGGTTCGATCCTGCGCCTCCTCGAGGATGCTGTGGGCCTCGGCCTCGGCCCGACGCGCGACCTCTTCCTTCAGCGCCATCCGGCGTTGCTCCTCGTGCGCTTGTTCGACGATGCGCTCTCCCTCGGCACGCGCCTTGCCGAGCAGATCCTCACGATCCTTCACGATCCAGCGAGCCTGCTTGATCTCCTCGGGGATGCTCTCCTGCATCTCCGAGATCATCTGCAAGAGCTCCTCTCGGCTCACCAGGACCGAGGACGACAGCGGCATCGACTTCGCCTCGAGCACCAGCTGCTCGAGTTGCTGAAGGCGCGCGGATAGGTCCATCAGGCGTCCACCAGCCGGTCGACCAGCAGCTTGCGAACATGGTCGGGGACGAGCCCCTCGACGTCTCCGCCGTAGCTCGCCACCTCCTTGACCAGGGAAGACGACAAGAAGGACCACTTGGGGCTCGTGGCCATGAACAGGGTGTCGAGTTCCCCGATCCGCTGATTCATCTGTGCCATCTGGATCTCGTATTCGTAGTCGCTGATCGCCCGCAGTCCCTTCACGATCACCGAAGCCCCCTCAGCACGGGCATGGTCCACCAAGAGGCCTCGGAACGACCCCACCCGGACGTTCGAGAGGTCCTTGAGGGCCTCCTCGAGCAGGCGCACACGCTCGTCGACGCTGAACAACGGGGTCTTGGAGGGGTTCTCCACGACCCCGACGATCACGGAATCGAACAGTTGTGCGGCTCGGCCGACGACGTCCAGGTGCCCGTTGGTCACCGGGTCGAACGTCCCCGGACACAGGGCGGTCAAGCCCATCGATCCTCCCGGTACAGGGTCAGGAGGCTGTCTCCGTAGCGAAGTTGCCTCCGAGTGGCCCAGTGTACCGGAACGGTGGGTAGCGAACTCTTGTGACCCCTGGTCAGCACAACCGTCCATCCCTCGGGGGCAAGCCATCCGGCGTCGAGAGCAGCCAGGGACCCACTGAGGAACGGGTCCGCGAGCTCGTACGGCGGGTCGAGGAACACGAGCCCGTACGGAGGCTCGTCCTCGCGCCGTCGTCGCAGGTAGACGCTCACATCGGCCGTCCGGGCCGTGCCTCGCTCTCCCAGATGGGCCCGTTCGAGGTTCGACCGGACGGCGGCGGTCGCCTGACGTGCTGCATCGACGAAGGTGCACGACGCCGCTCCCCGCGAGAGCGCCTCGATCCCGACCGCGCCGGTGCCGGCGAACAGATCCAGACAGCGCGCGTCGGATACGTCGGGACCGAGGCTCGCGAAGAGGCCCTCCCGAGCTCGATCGGACAACGGGCGCACCCCCGCCGGGACGGGCCCGAGGCGCGTCCCACGGGCCGAACCGGCGATCACCCGCACAGCCAGCAGCCTAGCGGTGCGTCAACGCCGAGGGACGGTCGCGACGTGCTCAGGACTGGAAGAGCCATTCGATGGATCGTTCGAACCGACGCCGAAGCTCTTCGAGCAGCGCCGGGTGCTCGACAAGCTGCGGGTCGTCCTCGAGCTGCGCGAACGCGCGCGCGCGAGCGCGCTTGACCAGATCGAAGTCCTCTGCCAGTCGGGCGAGCTTGAGGTCGGGCATCCCCGATTGCTTCGTGTCGAACAGCGTCCCTTCGCCACGGAGGCGGAGATCCTCATCGGCCAGCGCGAACCCGTCGGTCGTCCGAACCATCGCCTCGAGACGCGCCCTCGCCTCGACGTTCGTCTCCTCGGAAGCATCGAACAACACGCAGTACGAGGCATCGGGACCCCGGCCGATCCGCCCGCGGAGCTGGTGGAGCTGCGCCAGCCCGAACCGCTCCGCGTTCTCCACCAACATCACCGTTGCGTTGGGCACGTCGACACCGACCTCGATCACGGTGGTGGAGATCAGCACGTCCGCGGATCCGTCCCGGAACGCGTCCATCACGCGCTCCTTCTCCTTGGGTCGCATGCGTCCATGCAGGAGCTCGACCCGGAGGTCGGGGAAGACCTCGGTCCGCAGGCGGACCGCCTCTGCCTCAGCCGCCTTCACCTGGTTCCGGTTCGCCTCGTCGATCGCGGCGCAGACGACGAACGCCTGTCGCCCGGCAGCGACCTCCTGCCGAACCAGGGTCTCCGCCGCGGCACGCGCGGCGGCGTCCCGAACCACGCGGGTCTGGATCGATCCGCGTCCGCGCGGCATCTCGTCCACCACGACCACGTCGAGGTCCCCGTAGTAGGTCAGGGCGAGCGTCCGTGGGATCGGGGTCGCCGTCATGATCAGGACGTCGATGTCGCCCGACCCCTTCCCCTTCAAGGCCATCCGCTGATGCAGACCGAACCGATGCTGTTCGTCGATCACGGCGAGCGAGAGATCATGGAACGTGACGCTCCCCTGCACGAGGGCGTGCGTCCCGATCACTAGATCGATCGAGCCGTCCTCGATCCCCTCCGACACCCGCTCGCGTTCCTTGCCGGTGATGGAGCCCGTCAACATCGCGAAGCGCACCGTGGGTTCGACGCTCGCTGGCGTCGTTCCCTCGAAGAGGGACCGCTGCTGGTCCGCAGACCCGCGCGGATGAGTGACGCGCGCGGCCACCCCGCCCATCGGTCGCAACAGATCCGCGACGGAACGAGCGTGCTGGCCTGCCAGCACCTCCGTCGGCGCCATGATCGCCGCCTGATGGCCGGACTGGATCGCCACGAGGCACGCGTGGAGCGCGACCAGCGTCTTTCCCGAGCCGACGTCGCCCTGCAGGAGGACGTTCATGGGCTGCGGGACCTTCATCTTCGTGCCGATCTGGTCCATCGCGCCGCGCTGCGCACGGGTGGGTTCGAACGGAAGCGTCGCCCCAAGCGCTCGCGTCAGCGGACCGTCGGGATCATGAACCACCCCGGTCCGCTCGGAGGCCAGGCGCTGTCGTCGGAACGCCACCCCGAGCTCCAGCATGAAGAGCTCGTCGAACTTCAA